>Ga0315294_10010112_pt1 | contig 10344 bp, 11 predicted proteins | sample YL17G13_40_MG_FD_203626 | JGI IMG/M metagenome (GOLD analysis project Ga0315294, IMG submission 203626) | Sediment microbial communities from Yellowstone Lake, YNP, Wyoming, USA - YL17G13_40 | ecosystem: Environmental > Aquatic > Freshwater > Lake > Sediment | place: USA: Wyoming | collected...
TTACCCTAAGTTTGGTCGATTAATAATGACAACATACGACCGAATCGCTAGCGCCGAAGCGGGCAATCACCTCCTTAGATGGATTTTTGATTCCTGTCATCTGCTGAAATGAACCTGTAGAATGGCGGAATTGGAAGCGGTAAAATACAATATACAGTTTGCCCTGGTAAAACGACCGGGGCAAGTTGCTGGCTTTCTAGCGGTGTTGCGCGCAGCTATCTTCATCCGGATGTTGATGGTTCGTTGCTGTTGCTTCCGCCGAGAGGGGAGGACGGAGTCCCCTCTTCTCGCCTGACCTCAAAAGGAACAGCCCAAGAGATACCTTAACTTCCTAGTTTAGGTTTCCCCGGAGAGAAGTCAATACTTTGGGGTAAAAAAAACTTCCATCTCGAATAAGGGTTTCACCGGCCCCCTGCTCGACCTTGCAATCGGAATCGTTACTTGCTTTGAAACGACTCGATCCGAATGGGTGGGGTTTTCGCCAGAAGTAGCAGGCGCGGACTGTCCAGATAATAGGACTGGCCGTCCCAGTCGCCCCAGCAATAAGAGAGGGAGAAGCCGGCGCGGACCAGCATCCGCAGCAGTTCGGCCTGGCTGTAAAGCTTCAACCGCCGCTCCGTTTCTTGACGCCGGTCCCCGGCCAGGTACACCTTGCGAGTGATTAGTGTTTCTGTGGCCGCATCAAAGCGATTGCGCTCCAGGATCCAGTGATCCCCGCGGTCCCGCCAGGTCTCCTTTTGAAAGTGGCGGAGAATTGCTTCCCGGTTTTCCAGGTCCAGGAACAGTAAACCACCGGGCATCAATGCCCGAAACGCGCCGGCCAACGTGGACTGATTCTCCTGGTCGGTATAAAAACCGAATGAGGACCAAAAAAACGTCACGGCGGCGAATTCTTGCTCGAAGGGCAGCGCGCGCATGTCGGCCACCTGGAAACGGCAGGAAAACCCTTGCCGCTGGGCTTCCCTTTGCGCTTGCGCCACGAAGCTCGGGCTGTGGTCCAGACCCGTTACCGACCATCCTTTGCTCGCCAAGGACAACACGTGGCGACCCAAACCGCATCCTACATCCAGCAAGGGTCCTCGTGCGGGGGGGGGAAGGTGGGGGAGCAAAAACTCTACTTGTTTTTCCGTTCGTTCCGGTGGGATCTCGGCCAGGACCCAGCGGGCATAGGTTTCTCCGAAGTATTCCTCCGGGCGGGTGTCGTCCCGGGATCCGTCCATACCGGTTTACACGATCCTTTCAGTCGATTGGACCGGGTTCGGGCGGGATCGTTGGTGTGTTGCCGTCAGGATCGGGATGGGTCGAACTTTCCTCTTCTTCGCACGGGGGAATCGTATCCTGGGCGGCTGCGGTTTCGGTGGGTGCGTGGCTTTGCTCGACGGTGGGTTTTTCGCTGCGAGACGGCCCTTGGCGCATGATGATCTCCCAGATTCGTTTCAGGTCGGCATAGCTGTAGTACTCGATCTCAATCTTGCCCGGCGAACCCTTGACGACCCGCACCTTCACGCCCAGGAATCGCCGCAGGGCATCCGCGATCCGTTCCCGCTCCTGGGCGAAGAGGTCTTTGCTTTCCGGTTGGAGGCGGGGGGTTTTCTCCCGCACCAGCGTCTCCGTTTGCCGCACGGACAGCCGTTTCTCCTCCACCTGGCGGAGGGTGGCCAGGATCTTGGTTTCTTCTTCCAGAGCCAACAGGGCGCGGGCTTGGCCGTAAGAAATCCGGCCCTGCCGCAGGCTTTCCTGTGCTGCAGCGGGTAAATGCAGCAGTCGCATCAGGTTGGCCACTTCCCCGCGGCTCTTGCCGATGTGTTCCGCCAATTCCTCTTGCGTGAGCGCGAACCGATTGGCCAATTCCTTCAGAGCACGGGCCACATCCAGCGGATTGAGGTCTTCACGTTGCAAATTCTCTACCAGCGAAACTTGCAGGGCTTGGGCGTCGGGAAAGGAGCGAACCAGGGCTGGAATTTTTTCCAGCCCCGCCAACTGGGCGGCCCGCCATCGTCGTTCCCCGGCAATCAGTTCGTAGAAGTCCCCCTGTGAACGGACCAGCACGGGTTGGACGATCCCGTGCTGTCGGATCGAACTCACCAGTTCTTCCATGGCAACCGGATCGAAGTCTTCTCGGGGTTGCAATGGGGAAGGATAGATGGCGTTGGTCGGGATTTCCAACAGCTCCCCCCCCACTTCTAGCTCCGAACCGGGAATCAAGGCTTCCAGGCCGCGGCCCAATCCGCGTTTAGGCATGATGCTGGATCACCTCCCGCGCCAAGGCCTGATAGGCCTGGGCGCCCTTCGAATGTGGATCGTACTCCAGCACGGTCTTCCCATACGAGGGAGCTTCCGAAAGCCGCACCGTGCGGGGGATGACCGCGGCATATACCTTATCGTGGAAAACGGCGCGCACATCTCGCTCCACCTCGTGGGACAACAGCGTCCGGCCGTCAAACATGGTGAGCAAGACCCCTTCGACTTCCAAGCGGGGGTTGAGTCGACGCCGCACCAGGTTGATGGTATTTATCAGTTGATTCACGCCCTCCAAGGCGTAAAACTCGCATTGGATCGGGATCAGAATGCTGTCGGCAGCGGCCAAGGCGTTCAGCGTCAAAAGCCCCAAGGAGGGCGGGCAGTCCAGCAAAACGTAATCGTAACCGGCCTTCAGTTCTTCTACGATTTCCTTTAGGCGGTACTCGCGGGAAACCATACCCACCAGTTCAATTTCCGCCCCGGCCAGATCGATGGTGGAGGGAATCATGTGCAAGTGGCGCAGCGCAGTGGACAATACAGCGGTCCCAGTCGGTTGTTCTTCCAGCAGCAAATGGTACACGCTTAACTCGATCGCAGAGCGGTCGATCCCCAGGCCTACGGTGGCATTCCCTTGCGGATCGAGATCCATGATCAGGGTCTTTTTTTCCAACTGGGCCAGTCCGGCGCCCAGGTTCATGGCGGTCGTTGTTTTCCCTACGCCGCCCTTTTGATTGGCCAAAGCAATGACGCGTCCCACTACAGAAAATTATACACGCTTTGCCGGGAACACAAGGGGGTGGCGTTGGGGCGTACCGTTCCGCCGGGGGTATCGCTCGGGCGTAGGCGCAATCTTCCGCACCAGGACGAGGTTACGATCCAAGTCCCAATAGGGGATAGTGACTTTCTGGACTTGTTCCAGGATCCCTCCCAGTTCGGAGATGGCAAAACGGGCTTCGTCCAGTTCCTGGGCAATCTCGTCTCCCTTCCAGGCCAGAAGGGCGCCGCCCTCCGCCAGCAAGGGGAGCGCCAGCTCCGCCAAAGCGTTCATACCAGCCACGGCCCGGGCCAGTGCCCACTGGAACTGGCCGCGTCGCTCCGTTCGGCCGGCGTTTTCGGCTCGTAACGATAAAATCTCCACTGCGGGAAGGACCAGGCGCTCCGCCAATTCCTGCAGGAACCGGCAAGGATGAAGGCGCGGCTCCAGCAATAGAAGGCGAAAACGGGGTTCGACCATCAACAGGGGGATTGAGGGAAAGCCGGCTCCCGGCCCGATATCGATCACCGCATCGTTTTCCTGCGGTCGAAACAGCATTCGGCCGGAAAGAGAGTCCAAGAAATGTTTGATCACGACTTCTTCCGGCGTGTGTAGCCCGGTGAGATTGGTCAGCCGGTTACGTTCGCCCAAGAAATCCAGATAGAGGGAAAAACGCTCCAGCAGCGCGCAATCCAGTTCCAGATTGAATTGCCTGGCCCCCCTCTCCAACCAGGTCCGAGCCAGATTCATGGCGCGCGCCGGATGCCCCTTTCCAGGAAGAACGCCAGCGCCAACACGTCGGCATCTTTCACGCCCGGCGTTCGCTTGGCTTGGCCGAGGTGGAGCGGGCGGGTTTGCTGCAAGCGGGCTCGGGCTTCCGCGGAGAGATTGGGCACGCGATCGTAGTTGAGATCCGCCGGTATGACCCTTGATTCCCACTGGCGCAGGCGGGTCCGCCACTCCTCCTCTCGCTCCAGGTACCCGCGGTACTTCAGTTCTGTGGTCACTACATCCCAAATCTCGGCGGGATACTCCGGTAGCTCTACAATTTCCCGGATGTCACCCCAATTCAATTCCGGCCTCTCCAACAGATCGGCCAGACGGATCCTTCCGGCTAGCGATCCGGCCTTTCTCTCTTGCAAAAAGTCCTGCACTTCTGCCGTAGGAGAAACCCGCGTTTCCTGCAGGAATTGCCGTGCAGCCAGTTTTGCCTCCTGTTTCTGTCGGAAAAGGCGGAAGCGCTCTTCGTCCAGCAATCCCACTTGGTGAGCCAGCGGGGACAGCCGCTCATCCGCATTGTCCTGCCGCAAGCTGAGGCGGTATTCCGAACGGGCAGTGAACATCCGGTAGGGTTCCTCCGCGCCCACCGTGGTCAGGTCGTCCACCATCAATCCGGTGTAGCTTTGGCTGCGAGACAAGACCATCGGTTCCCGTTCCTGCGCGCGAAGGGCAGCGTTCGTCCCGGCCAGCAATCCTTGCGCGGCTGCCTCCTCGTAACCGGTGGTGCCGTTCAGTTGCCCGGCAAAGAACAGGCCCGGCCATTGCTTGCTCTCCAACGTGGGTCCGAGAGCGCGAGGATCGATCAAGTCGTAGGCGATGGCATAGCCCGGTCTCAGAATTTCCACTTCCTCCAATCCTGGGATCGTGCGAAGGATCTCTTGCTGGTTTTCCGGCGGAAGGCTGATGTTCATCCCTTGCACGTATACTTCGGTGGTCTCCCATCCTTCTGGCTCCAGGAAAACTTGGTGTCGCTGTTTGTCGGGGAACCAAAGCACCTTCTCTTCGATGGAGGGGCAGTAACGCGGTCCCACTTGGACCATGGCTCCTCGACGGGAAGGGGACAAGTGCGCGTACTGGCGAACTAAGGCGTGGGTCTGTTCGTTGGTATACGTCAGGTAACAGGGCTTCTGCGAAAAGAAACGCGGAGAGCGCCAAAACGAAAAAGCCAGCGGCTCCTCGCTGCCGGGTTGAGGCGCGGTACGCGAGAAATCAATGGTGCGGGCGTCCACCCGGGGGGTAGTCCCGGTGTTAAAACGGCGCACGGGAAAACCAAGGTTGACCAGCGATTCGGTAAGGAATCGGGCCGGGAATTCCCAGGCGCGACCGGCAGGGATTTGGTAACCACCGAGATGCACCATCCCGTTGAGGAACGTGCCGCAGCAAAGCACCACAGTTGGTGAAGAAAATTCCTCCCCAGAAGCCAGGCGTACTCCCCGAATCGCTGTACCTTCTGTCAGGATCTCGCTCACTTCTCCTTGGTAGAGGGTCAAATGCACCTGGTGTTCCAAAGCGCGTTGGATCGCCAGGTGATACAAGGTGCGGTCGCATTGAGCGCGCAACGATTGCACCGCCCGGCCGCGGGAGGCATTCAACATCTTGATCTGGATCATGGTTTGATCGGATGCTTCGGCCATCAAACCCCCCATGGCATCCACCTCTCGGACCAGTTGCGCCTTGCCGGGACCTCCGATGGATGGATTGCAGGGCATGATCCCCACGGCATCCCAGGACAGGGTGATCAGAACCGTGCGACAACCCAGCCGGGCTGCGGCGGCGCTCGCTTCAGCCCCGGCGTGTCCGCCCCCCACTACGATTACGTCGTAAGAACGCGGTGCCGGCATCATTTCCCGATGCAGAATTGGGAAAAAATGCTGCGCAGGACTTCCGGCGAGAGGTCCTTGCCGGATAAACTGCCCAGCGACTGCAAGCTTTGGCGTAGGAGGACGGCCATCAGCTCTGGGGAGTCCGGGCATAAGGCCATCGCCTCGTGTAATGTTTCACGTGAAACACGAAGGGTATCCCGTTGGTGAATGTTGGCAAGCCAAACCTGTCCCGGGTCCGCCGGCGCGGGGAGGCTTTGGTCTATGGCGACAAGCAATTTCGGTAGGCCGGCAAGCGTCAACGCGGAGATCCGTAACGTCAGTGGTGGCCGAAAAGAAGACCAGGCGGGGTGCTCTGCCAAGTCGGTCTTGTTTCCCACTAACAGGAATGGACAAAGGATTTGCTCTTTGATCTTTCGGTCATCGCAGGACGGTGGTTGGGAAAGATCCACCAACCAAAGGGCCAGGTTTGCGCTGGCCAGGCGCTCGCGGGTTTGAGCCATGCTTAAATCGGCCAGGATGCCAGGAGCCTTCCCCAAACCTGCGGTATCCACCAATCGCCATGCATGGCCCTCGCGCACCATGCACTCCTCAACGCTATCTCTCGTGGTGCCCGGGACGGGAGTCACAACCATCCGGTTCTGGCCCAGGAGGGCGTTCAGCAAAGAGCTTTTGCCTACGTTGGGCCGTCCCACGATCACGATCGTGGGCAGGTGTTGCGCGGTTTCGCCGCGTTGCGCTTTTTCCCATAGGGTATCGAGGCGCGTGGAGAGTTGTTCTAGTTTCTTGCGAAACTCCGAAGGGTTCCAATCCGCCTCTTCCGGGAAATCCAACATCCCCTCTGCTTCGGCCAACAGGGTAACGAGATCCCGTTCTGCTGTGCGGATTTCATCGGAAAGCTCTCCCTTCAGTTGGGACAGGGCCCGTTCTGCTGCCGAGATGTCCTGCGCGAAAATCAAGGCTTGGATCGCTTCAGCCTGGGCCAGATCGAGTTTCCCGTTCAGAAAAGCTCTTTCGGTGTACTCGCCGGGTTGCGCCGGGCATGCGCCCAATTGGACGACCCGGGCGATGATCTCTTGCAGCAGCGGCGGGTTTCCATGGCAATGGAGTTCTACCACATCTTCGCCGGTATAAGAATGGGGTGCCGGCATCCAAACGACCAAGCAGCGGTCCAACGAGGCCCCCTGCCACGCCAGGGAGACCATGTGCAGCCGGCGGGGGGTGAATGCGGCTGGCTTCCGTCCGGTCAAACGGCAGAGGATTTCCAGGCTGCGGGTCCCGGAAAGACGGATAATGCCAACGGCGGCCGGACCCGGCGCTGTAGCCAGCGCGACGATAGTGGACGCGGACACCGCGCCCTCGCTTACTTCTTTCGCGGTGGAGCGTATCGGTGCGGACGTGGAGGCAATGCGCTCACTCGCCGTTGCACCGGGGGCATCCATTTCTTCGAGGGTGTCATGGGAGAGGGCACCGACGGAACCGTTTGCGTTGAAGCGGGGGGTGGCGTGTGATAGCTTGGACGATGGGCGGGTAGCGCTCCGGAACGGGGGTGCGGATCCGTAGAACCGCTGCGTTGGCAGGTGATCACGACCTTGCGGTATGGCTCCTCCCCTTCGGAATGGGTACCGACGTCAGGCTGATCTTGGAGGGCCAAGTGCACCACGCGGCGCTCCATGGGTGGAAGGGGCGGCATGGTGTAGGAACGACGCATGCGACGCACGCGCTCCGCCAGTTTTCGGGCGGTTTCTTTCAGCGCTTCCTCTCGTTTGCTCCGATAATTGCCGGTATCCAACATCACGCGTTGATGAATCCCCTTGTGGGCGAGCACCAGGGTCAGGAGAAACTGGAGGGCGTTGATGTTCTCGCCGTGTTTGCCGATCAACCAACCGGGGTCAATCCCCTCCAGGTTAATGCAGAGAGAGTTTTCCGTTCGTTCCGTTTGGAAGCGAAGATCGGGGGCATAGCATCGAAACAGTTCGCCGATGAATACTTCTAGTTCGTCTTCTTCCGACAACAGACGAGAAACTCGAACCCGGGCTTGTTTCGCGCCCAGTCCGAACAGACCGGGTTTGGGCTCTTCCAGGATTTCGATGTGTGCGCCTTCTTTGGTAAGGCCAAGCTCCTCGAGGGCTGCCTGGATGGCCTCTTCTACGCTTTTGGCCGTTTTTTCAACCGAGATTAGTTCTTTCATCTTACTTCCTTTTTTCTTTGTTCCCTTTGATCGGTTTGACGGTGACGGTGGCCGGTTGTAGCGGTTGGGGTTTCTTGGGCAGCCCCTTGAACGTGATCAGCTGCTGCGCAACCTGCAATAACGAAAAGACTACCCAGTAGAGGGATACGGCCACGGGGATGGAGAGGGAGATCCAGCCGATCAGGAGTGGAAATAGGATGCTGATCAGCATCCCGCCCTGCTGCTGGGAGGAACCCATCGTCTTCGATTGCAGGAACATGGTGCCGGCTACCAGCACGGGCCACAAGTAGTAGTACCAGGGGCCTTGGTTGGGCAGGTACGCCAGGTTGAACCCGAAGAACCAGGCTTCGGGCGTGGCACCTCGCACCAGCAGCGCGCTGGTTCCGGCCGTGCCGGTGATGGTGGTGTAGCTGGAGTAAATGGCCACCGGATCAGTGGGAGTGGTAGAGGCGAACTGCAAGCCGTAGCCAAGAGCGGTGTCCACGGGCACTTGGATCGCGGTGGTGAAAAAAGCCTGCAGCGCGAACCAGAGGGCCCACATGATCAGCAACTGGGGAATCTGCAGCAGGCAAGAAGAAGTGAAACAGCCAACCGGGTTGATGCTGTGTTTTTTGTACAATTGGGACATGGCTTTGTTCAACTGGTCGGGGTCGCCCTTGAACTTCTTCTGTATCTCCTGCATTTCCGGCTGCATGGCCTGCATCTTCAGCGTGCTTCTCAGTGATTGTTGCTGCGGCCAGTAGAGGATCAGCTTGAGCACGATGGTCAGCAGGATGATGGCCACCCCATAGTTGGGGATCAGGCCGTTAAAAAAGTTCAGAATTGCGGTAAGGGCATTTTGGATAATATCCACGTTTTGCTTCCTTTCCTATGGGACCGGGTCATAACCGCCGCGGTGGAGGGGGTTACAGCGCACAATGCGCTTGATAGCCATCCACAAACCGCGAGCGGCACCATACTTCTCAATTGCCTGGATCGCATATTGCGAACAGGTGGGGATATATCGACAGCAAGGCGGCGTATAAGGGGAAACGCCCTTGCGATAAATCTGGATCAAAGAAAGCAACAATCGTTTAGTCATTGTTTAGCAAGGAGGCCAAGCCCAAGCTGTGGGCCAATTCATCTTCCAGCTCACGTTGGCTGCGCCCCAGGGCCTCTTTTTTCACCACCAGCGCCAACTTGCAACCGGTTCTGAGCCGGGGGCGCAAATGGCGAAAGGATTCGCGCAGCAGCCGCTTTATCCGGTTGCGCGTGACGGCGATACCCAGTTTTTTTCGGATCACCAAACCCAATTTCGCAGATTCCCCATCCCGCAAAACATAGAGAAGAAAGCTGGTGGAATGAAACAATTTTCCCCGGCGAAATACTTCCCCGTATTCAACGTGCGACAAACGGGCTTCCCGCCCAAAAGTGAAGCGGAAAGCGGGTTCTCCTCCACTAATCAACCGTCAGTTTGTAACGGCCCTTTGCTCTCCTGCGCTTGAGCACTGTGCGGCCGTCCTTGGTGCGCATCCGCGCCCGAAATCCGTGCACTTTGAAGCGGTGACGAACGTGCGGTTGAAATGTTCTTTTCATTTCTATTCCACCTATTTCAGGATATGGTCTCTCGTAAGTTGTTCATTATAAAGAATGCGTCGCGAAGGGTCAAATAAAGGCTATAATTCCGGCGGAGGACATTTCGAATGGATGCACAAATGTGGTTGCTTCTGGCTCCCTTGATCTTAGTGCAACTTGGCCTGCTCTTCTTTTCTTTGCGGGATTTGTTGCTTCGCCGCCCGCGGGGTGCCCTGGTCTGGGGATTGGTGATCTGCCTGATTTCCCTGATCGGGCCGCTTCTTTACTGGTTGTTTGGCCGCCGGGAACCCGATGGACCCCGCGATTCAGACGCGTGATTTGTGCAAGCGCTACGCGGGGCGCGTAGCGCTTGAAAACCTGAACCTGGCGGTGCCGGCCGGTTCGGTATTCGGTTTCCTGGGTCCCAACGGCGCCGGTAAAACCACCACCCTCAAATTGCTGGTGGGGTTACGACGGGCAAGCGGCGGGGAAGCGTGGGTCATGGGGCACAACGTTCGTCGCGAGCCGCGGGCGGCCCGGTCCCTGCTTGGGTATCTGCCGGAGTCTCCGGCGTTCTACGGCTGGATGAGCGCCGCGGAGTACCTGCGGTTTGCCGCCCACTTGTTTGGCTTGGAGGGGTCCGAGTTGCGCTTGCGCCAGGATTATCTGCTGGATCTGGTGGGGTTACGGAAAGCTCGGGGTCCAATCCGTACCTTTTCGCGCGGGATGCGCCAGCGGCTGGGGATCGCCCAGGCTTTGATCAACAACCCCAGGGTCCTCCTGCTGGATGAGCCCACCTCCGCCTTGGATCCGATCGGCCGCAAAGAAGTGCTGGACACTGTCGCGTCTTTACGCGGCGGTTTGACCATTTTCTTCTCCACCCACATTCTGGCGGATGTGGAGCGGGTGGCGGATGCGGTAGCGATTCTCGACCAGGGCCGAATGTTGGCCCAGGAGAGCATGGCGGAACTGCGGCGCAAACACGCCCGCCGCCGCATGCGACT
>Ga0315294_10010113_pt1 | contig 10344 bp, 10 predicted proteins | sample YL17G13_40_MG_FD_203626 | JGI IMG/M metagenome (GOLD analysis project Ga0315294, IMG submission 203626) | Sediment microbial communities from Yellowstone Lake, YNP, Wyoming, USA - YL17G13_40 | ecosystem: Environmental > Aquatic > Freshwater > Lake > Sediment | place: USA: Wyoming | collected...
TGATCGTGTGCTCTATCTTCATCACCCTGCTCGTCTTCGGCGCGATCCTGATGCGCTATATCTTCCACTACCCGGGCATGGAAGTCGAGGAGATCGCCACTCTGGTTGCCTTCTGGCTCTATTTCGCGGGGGCCATCTATGGCACCTACGAGCGGTCTCACATCAAGACCGAGCTGATTCACCTCGTCCTCAGGCAGCCCAGGCATTATGCCATGGCGAAATGCGCCGCCAGCCTCATCACCCTGGTGCTGGCCGGCATCATGTCGTACTGGGGCTACACGTTCTTCATCTGGGGCATTCAGAAGTGGGCGCGCTCCCCCGTGCTCCAGTTGCCTATGGTCTACGCCCAGAGCAGTATCTTCATCGGCGCCGTCTTCATGTCCTTTTACTTCCTCGTGGAGCTGGTGGACAACATCCGTCAGGCCCTGGGCCTGGCCCCCGTCACCATGCCCCCCGGGTCGGAGTAACCAGCCGTGGACATCGTCATTGACCTGATCATCCTCTTGGGACTTCTCGCTCTGGGAGTGCCGATCCCGTTCTGCTTCATGGCCTCGGTGCTGTTTCTGATTGTCCTCCACGGCTTCAGCTTCGAATTTCTCTTGCCCATCTCCTTCTTTGGATTGAACTCGCTCACCCTGCTCTCCGTCCCCTTCTTCATCATGGCCGGGGGACTCATGGGCTCATCCGGGATCGCCGAGCGGCTGGTCAACATCGCCATCGCCCTGGTGGGGAGGTTCCGGGGGGGGCTGGGAGGGGCCACAGTGGTGGCCACCGCCATCTTCGGCGCCATCGCCGGTCTCTGCTCGGCGGCCGTGGCGGCCATCGGCAGCATCATGATCCCGCGCATGGAAGCCGAGGGGTATCCCCGGGGGCATGCGACCGGGCTGGTCACCGTCTCCTCCGTCCTGGCGCAGCTCATCCCGCCCAGCGTCCCCATGATCCTGTATGCCTGGGTCTCCCGCTTGTCGGTGGCATCATGTTTCCTGTCCACCATTGGGCCGGGGATCGTCTCGATGCTGATCTATGTCATCATCAACTGGTGGATGTGCCGCAAGATCCCCTCCATCAAGGTCTACCCCAAGGTGGGGCTCTGGCAGCAGACCCGCGAGGTGGGGCAGAGCATCTTCCGAGGCACCTTCAGCCTGATGGGGGCCCTGATCATCATGGTGGGGATCTACGGCGGATTCACCACGCCCACCGAGGCCGCCACGCTGGCGGTGATCTACACCGTCTTCGTGGGCTTCGTCATCTACAAGACATTGAACCTGCGAGAGCTGGGCCGCACCCTCTTCACCACGGCGACCACCACCGGGGTGGTCATCCTGATGCTCTTCTTCGTCATGATGCTCAGCCGGATCTACATCATGCTCAACGTTCCGCAACGGCTCATCAAGACGATGACAGGCGTCTCGGAGAACTACTACGTCATCCTGGTCATGGTCAATGTGTTCCTCATCATCATCGGCATGCTCATGGACGACTTCAGCGGGACCCTCCTGTCGGCGCCCCTCCTGCTGCCGCTCATGAAACACATCGGCGTCAGCCCCTACCATTTCGCCGCCATCCTGGGGACGAATCTCGGGCTCGGGAACGTGACCCCCCCCTGTGCGCCGATCCTCTATCTGGGCGGGCGAATGGGCAACTGTCCCTTTGACAAGATGATTGGACCGGCGACCGTGTTCATGGTCTTTGGCAGCCTTCCCGTCATCCTGATCACCACGTACTGGCCCGGCCTGGCATTGTTTCTTCCTCGGCTCATCATGGGAATCGAGTAGGCCGACGAACACCCGAGGTACGCTAAGGCCTGGAGCGTGAACGGGGTCATGCAGTCCTTTCGAGATAGTCCAGCCATCCCCACGCCAATCTGCGGACCCAGGCACAACAGCCGGTCGTGCACGGAGAGAATGGCTCCGATCTCGGGGCGCATCCTACCGTTGTTGATCTGGCGAAAAGACCCCGGCCGACCCCAGCCCGTGGAGATGCGGATGGAAGTCCACCAGATCCCCGTCGGTGTTCTTCCGTGAAGGGCGCCACGAGATCAGTGCTCCCCGGTACCGACGATTCCCCGCAATCGTCCGCCGCGCATGGCATCCGACAGCCCGACGGGCGTTTGTGCCGCACCGAACGCGGCGCTACACTGGGGCGCCGGGAAAGGAGAGGCCATGAGCCACAACGAAAAGCTGCTGGCACATCTGAGCGAGCGCTACCTTTCCGAGTATCCACATGCCAGGACCGAGCAGGAGCGGGCGGAGCGTGTCCTCATCCGCGGGGGGAGCCACACATTCCGGCTCTTCGAGCCCGCCCCCTTTCGGATCGTCCGGGCGGCCGGATCCCGGGTCTGGGACATGGACGGTCATGAGATCCTCGATTTCTGGCAGGGGCATTTCACCAACATCCTCGGCCACAACCCGCAGATCGTGACGGATGCGCTGATCGAGCATCTCTCCCGAGGGTTCGGGCTCCAGAGCGGCATCACCGACAGCATCCAGATCGATTTTGCGGAGGTTCTCCTCCGGCAGATCGGTGCGGAGAAGGTCCGGTTCACCACCAGCGGTTCGCTGGCGACCCTCTATGCCGTCATGCTCTCCCGAGGCCACACGGGACGGTCTTACATCCTGAAGGTGGGAGGGGGATGGCAGGGAGGGCAGCCGTTCGCGTTCAAGGGGGTGTCCTTCAAGGGCGGGTTCGATCATCCGGAGACCGAAGGTCTCTCCCAGGACATTATCGACAAGATCCTTCTCACCCGCTACAACGACCCGGAGGACCTCACCGCGCAGTTCCGACGCCACGGGGATGAGATCGCCTGCTTCATCGTGGAACCGTGGATGGGGATGGGCGGGTTTATGCCCGCAGAGCCCGAGTACCTCCGTACCGCCCGCGAGCTCACACACCGGTATGGCGCCGTACTGATCTTCGACGAGATCATCTCCGGCTTCCGCTTCTGCGCCGGCGGGGTGCACCAGCTCTATGGGATCCACCCCGATCTCTCGACCTACGCCAAGATCGCGGGGGGAGGGATGCCGGTGGCGGCCGTGGCGGGCCGGGAGGAGATCCTGCGGCTCTGCAGCCCGGAGAGCCCGAAGCGGGTGAAATTCGACGGGGGCACCTTCTCGGCGCATCCGGCCTCCATGCTGGCGGGGAAGATGGTGGTGGAACACCTCGCCCGGCACGACAAGGAGATCTACCCACGGCTGGGGGCCCTGGGGGAACGGATGCGGCGCGGGGTGGAGGAGGCGTTCGCCCGGGAAGGGGTCCTGGTGCGATGCACGGGCGATGGGAACGCGGTAGTCCCGGATAGTTCCGTGGGGATGATCCACTTCCCGCACCGGGAGGATGTGGCCTTCACATCGCCCGAGCAGGTCTGGGACCCCGCCGTGTGCGACGTGGTGCGCCGCGAGAAGGCCCTCAAGCTCGCCCTCCTGCTCCAGCGCGTCTACGTCATGCACGGCCTGGGCGCCCTATCAACCGCGCATACCGACGACGACCTCGATTGGCTCTTCTCGGCTTGTGAGGCATCGGCGCGCATTCTGAAATCGTCCGAGTAGCGGATCGAGAAGCTACGGGTGAAGATGTCATCCGGGGCTTCGTGGACCTGCTGCGCTTCCGTGTCCTCCCACATGCCGTCGCGACGGAGGAGGCTTGTGAGAGCGCCGGCCGGTTCCGTTCCTGCGGGTCCGGGCGCCGTCAGCCCAAGGCGCGGGCGATGTCCTGCCGGTCGTGGGTCTCGAGAAATTCCCGCACCGCGGAGAGGTGGGGGATGCCGCCGCGGCCGCCCAGCTCGCGGCATTTCATCGCTGCCAACAGGAATGAAAAGGTGGAGGGACCCCCGCTCGGACACAGGTGCGCACCGGGTGTGGACCCTGAGGCATCGGGGATTGGCGCTCGCGGCGGCCGATCACATCGGACCCGGCGAAACGGATTACGCGGAAAGCAGAACGGGACGTAGCGCGGTTATCACGGTTATCCCGAAGCCGAGGGGCGTTCAGGTAACGGCGCGGGGGAGGGGCACGCAGAGCAGGCGGGCGGGGGTCGGCGGATGGAAGCGATGCGATGCGGCCCGGGCAAGGTCTTTTGCGTCGGGTGGGCGTGTGGTATTCTCCTCTCCCGTTTCCACCTCGAATTCGATTGGCGCAGTGGCAAGATGGAGGATTCTCGGAATGCAGACCATGACATTGCCGGAGCTCGTGGCCGACCTCAAGTCGCTCGGCCTCTCTGCCAAACCGAAGCCTGGGCTGCCGCAGGGGGCTTGCCCGCCGGCCGACACGCTGGACCGCTGGGCCCGCGCCGCCGCCCTGGCCGAGCCGGAGACGCGCCAGGCGGCCGTCTGGGCGATTCGGGAGGCGGCCTGCGCCGCTGGATTGGTGCCGGCATCCATCCAGGGGCTCTATGCGGCCCGCGGCCGGGATCAGTGGGCCGACCGGACGGTTCCGGCCATGAACCTCCGCGGCTGGACCTATCAGACCACGCGCGCGGCCTTCCGCGCGGCCCGGAAGATGGGGGCGTCCCTCCTGATCTTCGAGCAGGCCCTGGCCGAGTCGATCTACGCGGCGCAGAGTCCGGCCGAATACACCGCGGCCGTCCTGGCCGCGGCGCTGCGGGAAGGTCACGCGGGACCGATCTTCCTGCAGGCGGATCACGACCAGATCAATGCCGGGAACTACGCCAAGCATCCCGCCAAGGAGTTCCAGCGGCTCTGCGACGTGATCCGGGAGCAGGTCGCGGCCAGCTTCCTCAATATCGACATCGACGCCTCGACCATCGTGGACCTCTCGCTCCCCACGCTCACGGACCAGCAGCGGTTGAACGCCGAGCTCACCGCGCGCTTCACCCGCCTGGTGCGCGCGCTCGAGCCGGCGGGGGTGACGATTTCGGTCGGCGCGGAGATCGGGGAGGTGGGAGCCCACAACACGACGCCGGACGAACTGCGGGCGTTCATGGCGACCTATCCCAAGGCGCTCGCGGCCGGTGGGGGCGAGGCCGGCATCACCAAGGTCAGCGTGAACTCGGGGACCTACCACGGCGGCAAGGTCCTGCCGGACGGGAGTCTGGCCAGGGTGCCGGTGGCCTTCGACACGCTCCGCGACATCTCGCGGGTCTGCCGCGAAGAGTTCGGCCTGGCCGGGGCGGTGCAACACGGGGCCTCCACGCTTCCCATGGACTACTTCGGCAAGTTTCCGGAGAGCGGCACGGTGGAGATCCACCTGGCCCTGGGCTTCAACAACCTCATCTTCGACCACCCACGGCTGCCGCAGGAGGTCAAGGATGAGATCCGGGCGTATGTCTTCGCCCACCACGCGAGCGAGCGGAAGCCCGACCAGACCGAGGCCCAGTTCATCTACACGACCCGGAAGAAGGTCTGGGCGGGGATGAAGGAGCGCTTCTGGAACCTGCCGGCCGACATCCAGGAGGTCCTCATGGCCTCGCTGGAGGAGATGTTCCGCGAGATGTTCGAGCGGATGAAGGTCGGCAACACGGACGAGCTGGTGGCGCGGTTCACCCAGGCCCCGGTGGTGCCGGTGCCGGTGCCGGTCCCGCCGGCCCTGGCCAAGGCGCTGGCCGCGTAGCGGGGGGCGATCGAGTTTGGCGGCGGAGGGGGTGCTCGGCTTCACCGAGGGCCGCTGCATCCGCGTCCCGGGCTTTCCCATCAAGCCGGTGGACACCAACGGGGCCGGCGATACCTTCCACGGGGCCTGCGCCGTCGGGGAGCTCCGGGGCTGGCCCTTCGAGTGGACCCTGACCTTCGCCAACGCCGTGGCCGCCATGAAGTGCCGCTTCCTGGGCGGTCGGCGCGGCATCCCCCGCCTGCCCGAGGTGACCGAGTTCCTCGCCGCCCACGGCTACCGCGACCTCGCGACTGCCTTGATCTGACGCGTCCTGCCACCGGCCCCGAACAGATCCGCGCCTTCCCTCCATCGGGATCTCGCGCGACGTCTCCGATGCCTCGACAGAGAGGCCGGGGCGCCTTGGTCGAACGTCTGGCGCTGGGAGCCGCCGAGGAGTGAAGCTCTTGGTGATGGGAAGCGATGGTGGTATGCTCGCGCCGTGTCCGCCCGCCTCGCAGAATCCCCAGGGCACACCAACCGAGAGAGGTGCGATGTCTAAACAGAGTGCAGCAGCGCGAGAGCGCAAGCGGGAAAACATGACCGGTCTGGGATTTTCCACTCGCTCGGTCCATGCCGGCGAGGATCGATCCCGCTACGCGGACTCCATCACCACACCGATCGTGCAGACCTCCACGTTCGCATTCAAGAATAGCAAGGAGATCGAGGCGTATACCAAGCACGGCAAGGAGCGCTACGAGTACGGGCGCTATGGCAACCCTACAGAGGAGGTCGCCGGGCGCCGTCTGGCGGCCCTGGCGGGCGCCGAGGCGTGCCTGGTCTTCGGGTCGGGCATGAGCGCCATCACCACAACGATCCTGGCGTTCGTGCGCAGCCAGGACCACATTGTGATCACGGACGACGCGTACAAGAAGACGTTGGAGTTTTGCAGTGCGTATCTGCAACGCTTCGGCGTGGACTGCACCATCGTTCCTTTCGGCAATTACGAGGCGATCGAGGCGGCCATTCGGCCGAACACGCGCTTCATTTTTTCGGAATCGCCGACGAACCCGTACCTCAATATCTTCGACTTGCAGCGGCTACGCGACATCGCGCGGCGTCACAAGGTCATGACGATGATTGACGCCACGTTCAGCACGCCGTTCAATCAGCGGCCGCTGGAATGGGGCGTGGACCTCGAACTCCATAGTTGCACGAAGTACCTGGGTGGCCACAACGACATCCTGGCGGGCGCGGTTCTGGGGCGCAGAGAACTTGTGGACGAAATCCGCAAGTTGCATAAGGCTATGGGCGGGGTCATCGATCCGCATTGCTGCTATCTGCTCTTGCGGGGTCTCAAGACGTTCCGGCTGCGGATGGAGGCGCATAACGCCACGGCCATGGCGGTCGCCCGGTTTCTCGAAGACCACCCCCAGGTCAAGCGGGTCTACTATCCCGGGCTGGAGAGCCATCCGCACCACGAAATTGCCCGGGCGCAGATGTCGGGGTTTGGCGGCGTCGTCACGTTTGATATCAAAGGCAATCTGAGCAAGACGAAGCGGTTTCTGGACAGCCTGAAACTCTGCTACATCGCGCCGAGCCTGGGCGGGGTGGAGACGCTGATCACGCATCCTGCCACCGTGACCTACTATGACTGCACGCGAAAACAGCGTTATGCGCTCGGCATCACGGACACCCTCATCCGCCTCGCCGTCGGCATCGAGGACACCGCCGACATCATTGCGGACCTCGATCAAGCGCTGAAGCGGGCCGCGAGAGTACGCAAGTAGTCCGGGAAAATCGAGCGAAAGAGGCCAGGGGGACAAGCAAAGAGGGACTCATCTCCGAAGGAGCATCCGGCAGATCTCGTCACACACGAGATACCCTTTCGGTCGCAGACGCAACACCCCGTCCGAGAGAGAGGCCAAATCCCCCTCCATCATCCCTCGAAGGATGTCCCGTTTCTGGGCTGCGAGATCGTGCCTGAAGTCCAGCAGGAGTCGGCGCAGGTCCAGCCCGCCGCTACGAAGCCCCAGGAAGATCCGCTCGTCGAGTAGCTCGTCCGCCCCGAGGCGTTCCTCGGAGGCGGTGGGGAGGACACCGTCTTGAAGCCGGTCGAGGTATACGGAGAGATCGGAGACGTTCCACCAGCGGCAACCGCCCGCCCACTCGCTCCCCCTCCAGAACGAATGGGCCGACGGGCCGAAGCCAAGATACTCATCGTGTGACCAGTAGGTGCAATTGTGCCGGCAGCGGAATCCCGGCAAGGCGTAGTTCGAGACCTCGTAGTGTTCGTAGCCGCGCCGATCAAGCAGCTCCATCGTCCACTCGTACATCGCCGCTTCGAGGCCCGTGGGATTCGGGCGAACCTCGCCGATCTCCACTAGGCGCGCAAGCGGCGTGCCGTCTTCGACGATCAGGCTGTAAGCTGCGATGTGCTGGGGGGCGAGGTCGGTCGCAATCTTGAGGTTGCCTTCCCACGCGGTCAGCGTCTGGCCTGGGATCGAGTAGATGAGGTCGATGCCGACGTTGTCGAATCCGGCGTCCCGGGCCAGCTCGACACAGCGGAGCGCTTCCGCGCGGTCGTGAATGCGACCGAGGAAGCGTAGCTCAGGGTCGTGGAAGGACTGGATCCCGACGCTCAGCCGGTTGACGCCGAGGGCGCGGAAGGCGCGTAGCGTCTCGCCGGTCACGGTGCCGGGGTTCGCCTCCAGCGTGATCTCGGCATCCGGCGCGATGCGGAACGCCCGCTGAAGTTGTGACAGGATAGTCTCGATCTGCTGGGGTGCGAGGAGGGACGGGGTGCCGCCGCCAAAGAAGACGGTCTGGAACTCGGCGCCTGCACCCTCCGCTGCCCGGAGGGCGATCTCGCGCCGCAGGGCCACGAGGAAGTCCTCGACCTGCCCGCGATCCGCGACCGAGTAGAAATCGCAGTAGAGGCACTTGCGCTCGCAGAACGGGATGTGGACGTACAGGGAGGTCAATGAGAGGACCCGTTAGCAGCCATCTTTCTGTTTGGGCCGGCTGCCGATGCAGGTGGGATCGCTCGGGGCGTCAGCGGGCTTTCACCTGAAGATCGAACAGAGGTCTGCTCCGCAGGCTTGACTTCGGCATCCATGAGGTCACGAAGCCCATAGACGAGACGGCCAATCTGGAGATCGGTAGACGTGGTGGGATTCGCGTCCGTCACGCCGGGGTCAGCTCCGCCACCAGCGGCTTCTCGCGCGCAAGACGGCTGACCTGCATGATGGAAAAGCCGAGGACGTTCCCCTCCTCGTCCACCCGCTCCATCACCGCGTCGTTCTTGGTTTCGCGCATGAAGCCAGCCTTATCCGAGAAGCGGACCTCCAGGAAGTCGCCTTCGGCGTCGAACCAGACTTTCACTTGTTGGGCCATAGCTGCGTGCCTCTGTTCGGTTGATCTGTCAAGTACGCGGTGACCGCAAACGCGTCGTTGGCGGAATACTTTACCACAACGCAAAGCCATTTGTCGCCGAGCTTGGTGCCGACGTAGAACCGGTAGCTCAACTCCGCGTCTCCTCTAACGCTGTTTCCAGATTCGCCATCTCCGGATGTTCCAGAATGTGTGGAGCCGCTCGTCCGTCAGCCGCACGTCCCGCCCTTGATACTCTTTCAGGATCTTCATGCGGTGGCGCCCTCCACGATCTTGATTTCGTCCTCCGTCAGACCGTAGAGGTCATGGACGAGACGGTCAATCTGAGCGTCGGTGGCGGCAATCTGGCGTTCCAGAGTCGTCTTCTCCTGCGGTGTCCGCGCGGCGGACTGTTGCCGTTGCAATGCCAGCATCTGTTCCACCAGCTCCACTAGCCGGTCGTGGCGGGATCTGTCGCCTGGAGAATCAAGGCGCGGGTCAACCAGAGGAATCTCCTCAATGTATTGTCGATTAAGCGCGATGTAGCCTCCCCGGAACACACTGCTCGTCCGCTTCAGCCAGAAGCTAATCAGGGTAGAGTTCAACAGGCCGAGAAGGTAGGCCGGCGACCATTGACTGTCTGGGTGCAAAGCGATCCCGTAGCCACCCCCACCCCCACCCCCACTCCCAACGAAGTAGTAGGCTCCAGTCGCGTCCCAGGCAAAACAAGCCCCCTGGGCGATGGCTGGGGCGAGAATCTTCGGCTGTTCAAAGTGAAGATGGTTCTTCTTGTACACGTAGCCGTACCAGGTAGCGCCCAGTGTCCCTTTCGCGCGACGGGCGAGTCGAGGACGGTTCTCCAGCAGATACTCCCACGTGAGCGGATAACGTTCGGCGTACTCCTGGGCGGGAATTAGTAGGGACTTGCCCCTGGTATTCCGATAAGGGAAGATCAGGTGTTTGGCTGAACCGGAGAAGCCATAGCGTCGGACATCGAGCGAGCCTTTGAGGAACGGCTTCAGATGTTCGGATTCAAACCAGTGGTTCTTTTCGGTGGCACGCGAGGCACAGAGTACTCGTCCGCGCCTTCGCTCCACTTCATCGAGGATGAATACGTCGTCCGCATCGGTCTGGAGGCCCACAAACAGATGGGCCACATCCTTTAGCCTGGTTGAGGTCTTCGAGAGCCGCTGCATCACCTGTGCTCCAGGGCCGACCTGTATGTTCCAGGCGAAGCCGTTGATCTCCTCAGCCAGCAACTCTCCTTGCTGTCCCTTGCCAGTGGTAATCCAGTTGTCGAGGTCTCCGACCTGAACAAAGCGGCAGCGGCGGTTGCGCGCTTTGGTAAGGAACAACAAGCAGGTATAGGTTGTCGCGGTGCCAAAGACCTGCAATGATCCGAAGTGGACGATGTGAGAGAGATGCCGACCTT
>Ga0315294_10010114_pt1 | contig 10344 bp, 12 predicted proteins | sample YL17G13_40_MG_FD_203626 | JGI IMG/M metagenome (GOLD analysis project Ga0315294, IMG submission 203626) | Sediment microbial communities from Yellowstone Lake, YNP, Wyoming, USA - YL17G13_40 | ecosystem: Environmental > Aquatic > Freshwater > Lake > Sediment | place: USA: Wyoming | collected...
CGTTTGCGGCTGTCACCGTTAGGATTCCCTTTGACTTCATCTTCGTGAAGAAGTCCGCCATCGGCCTCCCGTCCCACCCGTGCAAAAGCCCGGCGTATAGGACGACTGCCGCGTCGCACCCTTCTATTTCGGCTCCGACATGCTCCGGCGAGTAGACCGAGTTCGCTCCGGTGTAGTGGCCGATGCCCCTCTTCGAACCCTCGGAGAGGATTACCGATGCCGAGGTCTTGACGTCTTTGCCCCTGATTTTCTTTATCCTGCCGCCTTCGACGAGGACGTCATACTCCCGCTCAGGCTCCAGAAGCCCTCTCGTGTCCTTGAGGCCGGTAGTGTCGGCCCCGAGGCCGCCTAGAAACGACGTGATAACGGCCCCGTTGGGGTCTCCTTTGTTGATGAGGCCTCCGCAGACGACGCCGTCGAAAAGCCTCGTAGCCTGCGCTGCCACGTTGCCGTATCCGCCGACGGTGACGTCATAGCCGTCCATCAATGTTATCTCATCAGCCGCGATGCTGGGCGGGCGGCCAGCCCATATCGTATCAGCGACGATGACGCCGCCCAGGTAGACCTTGGTCATAGAAGGATATGGGAACGGTTAAAATAAAAAGGCGGTCATTCCTCCTTTCTGAGTATTGACTCGATTATCTTGGCGTATGCGCTCCTTGTGATTATGACTCCGATGAACACCCCCATCATCGTGGTGAATGCGAAGCCTTTCAGCATCCCCGAACCTATCCCGAGGAGGGGTATCATGGCTGCGACGACGGTCGAGCCTGCGGTGAGGACGATGAAGAAGGCCTTCCGTATCCTTTCCGCGATGCTTACGGTCTTCTTGGTTTTGAGGGTGCGTTTGAGGGTCTCGTCGGTGATGACTATCTGGTGGTCGACCCCGGTTCCGACCGTGGCGATGATGCCTGCCACTGCGGGCAAATCAAGCTCCCATTTGATGAGCGAGGCCATGCCGAGGATGATTACGATTTCGCTCATCATGGTGAGCATCACCGGCGCCACAATCTCTATCCGCCGGTAACGGATGTACATGATGGTTGCCACCGCCGCGATTGCGACAAGCCCCGTGTAGAAGCTGTACATGAGGAACCTTCGGCCGAGCGTCGGCGGCGTCGTCGACTTCGACTCGAGTGTGAGTTCCACCGGCAGGTTGCCTGATGTGAGGAGCACCTGGGTCGTCTGGATTTCCGCCCTGGCGGAATCGAGCGTCTGGGTCGTCCCCTCTATGATAGCCTGGTAGACGCATTCGCCGCGGGGGTCGAAGGCGAGGTTGAGGGAGTTTTTGAGGCCGGTCATTTCCGCTATCCACTCCGGATAGGTCTTGTTCCCCATGGGCATCCTTGACGTCCTGAACCCCTGCTCTTCGAGCCTGTTCCTCAGGTCGTCCGGTATCTTCCCCTCGTCGCCTGCGAGCATGACCCTGTCGTAGCCTTGGCTTCGCAGTTCGGTCAGTCTGTCGAACACGTCCGAGCCGTTCGTCGAGTACGATAGGACGGGTATCACCGACCGGTTGGTGAGGACCTCCAATGCCGTGTTCCCGAAGAAGAAGCTGCCCGTGTCCTGCGTCTCGGTCAGGTTGCCCATCAGCTGGAAGTTCGCTTCGGTGAAGACGATTGTCGTGTTCTCAGGCCTGTCGATGAATATGTCCACGGGCCTGCCCTCCTTCCCGTCGCCCGCGTTCCCGAACCTGCACGCCCCTTCCTTGTTGTGCTGGACGCGGACCGCCCATCTGTAGCCGCCCCCGGGGGCGTTGTACAGCTCCGCGCCCTGCGGGCCGAGGTCGACGGTCACCTCGTTGCCTTTCGCAGCCAGGGTGCCGTCTATCCGTTCCTCGAACCTGGCCTGCTGCCTGAGGATGTTCTCGATGTTCTCGGTCTCCGCGGGCGTCGCATCCGCTATCTGGATGATGATGTACTGGCTGCCCCACGGCCTGACCGGGATGTCCTTGAGTCCCATGCTGTTGAGCCTGTTTTCGAGGATGGTCTTCTCGACTGCCATCACCTCCGGGGTGGCTTCAGAGCCCAGTTTAAGCTGCAGGAGCGTCCCCCCCGCGAAGTCGAGGCCGTACCTCAAGCCGTTCCCGAAACCCCAGCCGTTGTCCTTGTTTACGGGGATTATGTTGCTTACGAGGGCCAGGGACAGGACTATGAAGAAGAACAGCACCAGGACCCTTACGCTCTTCAAGGCCTCGTTCATCTTCGCCACCTCCATACCTTCCACATGTCCTTGTGGCGGGGGTTGTCAAGGTACCATTTGAGCACGCCGACGTTCGTTATCCAGGTGGTGAATATGTCCGCGAAAAGCCCCATCCAGAGGACCGCCGAGATGTTTGCGAGGGTCGTTATCTGCGTGAGCGTCGTGGACACGACGTAGACTATCGTCATGACCGTGATTGTGGTGAGGGTCATCGTAATGCCGGTCTTCATCGCGTCGTCGACGAGTACGTAGAAGTCCTCGGACCTGTTCTTGAGCACCCTCGCGGTGAGTAGCACGTCGGTGTCGACCGAGTATCCGATGAGCATGAGGAGGGCGGCGAGCGACGCAGGCTCCATCGGAATCCCCAGGAGGTACATGCCGCCGACCGCAAACAGCACGTCGTTTATCGCGGCCTGTATGACGGCCACCGTCGGGATGATGTCCCTGAACGCCACGAACACGACGAAACCCATGAAGATGAGGGCGAGTACTATCGCCTTGAACCCCTGCTCCCTGAAGGATTTGCCGAGGGTGGGGCCTACGGAGCGTATGTTGAAGTTCTTCTTGGCAAGGTCGACTTTGACCTCCTCCCTCAGGTAATACGATACCGCGCTTTGCAGGTCGTCCTTGTTGAAGTCCAGCCCGCTGAGTATCAGTTTCCCGTCCGTCTGGTTCACGTCTATCCCCTGCTTCAGCCTTTTTTCGAGGTTTTGCGTGAAATCGAGCGGGAGCTTCCCCGAGTACGGGATGACGGCGGTGTCGTATTCGGTCAGCGTCCCCGCGTATTTTGATATGGCCCGGGTGACCGGTTTTTTGTCCTGGACGACGGTCGTCGTCTGGACCACGAGCTTGTTCTGGTGGGTGTCGATGTCGAATCCTACTGTCGCCTTCACGTCCTTCAGACCCGCGGCTTGCAGGTCGGCCTCCAGGGCCTTGAGCTTCCCGGCATCCAATTCCGTCGGGGTTAGGACGTCCATCCACATCCCGCCTTTGAAGTCCACCCCGTATTCGAGGCCGTTTATGAGGACTGGCAGAAGGAGGAGAACGGCGACTGCAGGCGGCAGAAGCGTCAAAATCCGGTAATCCACCTTGTCAGTGAGCTGTTTATAATATCCGCCGGACATGGTCATAATATAGGGTGAAATCCTTAAAAACCCCCGAACTCTTATACTATTCCGCATAAATCTTTTACGATGTTTTCCAAGATTGTCGTCGGAGGGACGTTTGACGGCCTCCACGAGGGACACAGGAGCGTTCTGAGGACTGCCTTCGAGAATGGGAAGTCCGTGGTCATAGGTCTGACGAGCGACGACTTCGCTGCGAGGTTCAGGGCGAGGAAAGTCAGCTCCTACGGGGAGAGGAAGAGGAAGCTTGATGGTTTTGCCGGGCAGTTCGGGAGGGGGTACAGCGTTTTCGAGATTAACGACAGCTACGGCATCGCCACCATAGACCCTGCCATCGACTGCATCGTGGTTTCGGAGGAGACGCTCCTTCGGGCCGAGGAAATCAACACCATAAGGTTCAAGAAGAATCTGCCGAAGCTGACCATCATAGTCGTTCCCCTCGTTTTGGACGGCGACGGGAAGCCCGTTTCTTCGGGGGGTTGAGGATGATTGACAAATCCGTATTTATCGCCGATGGCGCGAAGGTCATAGGCAGCGTCACAATCGGCGAGGACTCGAGCGTCTGGTACAATGCCGTGATACGGGCGGACAGGACGAGGGTCATCATCGGGAAATGCTCGAACATCCAGGACTGCTGCGTCATCCACGGGCCTGAGCGGTTCCCAGTCCGCATAGGGGACTTCGTGTCCGTCGGCCACGGGGCGAAGGTCCACGGCGCGGAGATAGGGGACAACACCCTGATCGGGATGGGTGCGATTCTGATGAACGGGTGCAAGGTCGGGGCAGGCTCGGTCGTTGCCGCCGCCTCTGTCGTGACGGAGAATACCGTAGTACCCCCGGGTTCCCTTGCCATGGGCGCGCCTGCGAAGGTGGTGCGGAGGCTTTCCGCAGAGGAGAGGGAGAGCATCAGGCAGAACGCGCTCGACTACAAGATGCTGGCTCAGATGTCGAAGGTCCATAAAAGATGATTGGCGTCGTCGGAGGAATACAAAGGTCTTATGAGGCTGTAAAGGAGTGGGTTATCCACGACATTATACGGCAGCAGAAGCCGGAGCTTGATAGGAAGATCGACCAGATGCTGAAGCCTCCCACGGAGCGCAACAGGATAATGATGAAGTACCTGGGGGTCGGCAAGGACATCGGCAAGAAACTGCGCCGCCTTGGGGGGGGGATGAGCATCGGTGGGGGCGTCAGGTTTTTGAGAAGGCTCCTTTAGGTGCAGTCGAGGTGCGCGAGCACGGTCCCGTCGGCGTCGTGTATCAATACCCTGTCGTCTTCCCTGAGCGAGAAGTACTTGTACCTGCCTTTTATTTTGACCCTGTCGACGAGGTTGTTTTTCAGAAGGTACCGGAGGTCCGTCGCGACCGCCTTCTCATCCCTTTCCAGCTTCATGGAGAGCTCCTTGACGGAGAGCGTGCTTTCCGCAAGTAGCACGTCAAGTATCTTCTTGTGCCTCGGCTTGAGGTCCGCGGCTCCCATGCCGATGAGTTCGACGCCTCCCTCCGGCGATTCCATGTCCTCTTCGAGGTCTATGCCTCCGACCAATCCGCCGACGAGGGTCTTGTCCTTAGCCAGGAATTCCTTGCATTCCGCGCAGACGTGGCTGCCTTCGACCACCCAGGAGAGCCATCTTTCCTTTCCGCAGCAGTAGCAGAGCGCCTGGAGAGGGAACCCGCTTTTTTCGACCGAGAGCGCAGGGCCTTCTCTAGCTCTCGGAGCCTGCGGCTCCGATTCTGACACGATGCCGCCGTCGAGGCTTGGCTGGGTCGGGGATACCTGTGTGAGCGTTCCCCCGTCTACGTCCAAGACCGCCGGTTCTGAGGCCGATGTGGGTGCGGAGGGCTCGATTATGCCGCCGTCCACCCTCGCCAGTATGTTCGAGGCAGATGCCATGCCCGTTTCATTGGCTTGCGCGACTGCTTCGATGGTCTTGTGCAGGCTTGTTTCGTTCAGAAGTTCAAGCAGCATGTCCTCGTGCCTTTCTTCGTTTAGGAATTCGCTCAAGTTCATCCTGACCGTGGCCGTGACGCTTCCCTCCAGTTTTTCCTGGCTTTCCCCGACGAGGGAGTCGACCTTGATGTCGTCGTAGGCCTTGAGGTGGAAGTCCCTCATCACGGGGTATGTGAGGGTATATGTCGCATGCGGCTCGACAGGCACCGACACCGCGTATTCGCCTATGAGGTCGTATCCTTTTATCACGCTGCCTGCCGAGGCGGTCATCATCGGCACCCCCCCGTTCAAGGTCTTCTCCTTCCACTCCTCTGCGGGAGTCAGCCGCACAACCCTCAAGGCAGGCTTGACCCAGACCCTTTTGTCGCTCACGTTCTCGACGACAAGCTGTATCTCGTTCTTGTTCTTGATGTAGCGGACGTCCTTGAACTTGACGTCAGGTGTAACCTTACGTATGCGGAGAACTAAGTATGTGGCCAACCCGATTCCAAAGGCCACGAACACGGGGGTGAAATCAAACTTCATCTTTTTAGTTGATAGCCACCACCGCTACCTACTAATTGGTCGGCTGAGTATATAAATACAAGGGTCCGATTTGTTTTTATTGTCTGCCCGCGAGATTAGTTATGGGTGATTTCATGCCTGAGACGAAAGTGGGTGCGGTCTTCCAGTATTTCCAGAGGCCCGGGGTCGCTGCGGTGAGGATTACCGACGGAGTCCTGAAGAAGGGGGAGAAGATCCACATCATCGGCAACACGACGGACTTCACTCAGACCGTCGACTCCATGCAGGTCCAACACCAGGAGGTCGCGGAGGCGAAGGCCGGGGACGAAATCGGGGTAAAGGTGTCGGACAGGGTGAGGCCGCACGACGTAGTGTACAAGATCGGTTAGATTTTTTCCACGAGGGCCTTGAGTGTGTTCATCCTGCCGACCGGCATGATGTGTACCCCGGCAAGGCCCAGTCTTTTTATCCGGTCTATGGCGTCGAGCGAGACTGCGATGCCTTCTTGCGTCTGGTCTTTTGATTCGGCAATGCGTTTTGCAGTCTGGTCTGGGACGTGTATCCCCGGGAGCCTGTTGAGGAACGCGACCATCTTGTCGGATGCGAGGGGGATTATGCCGACGATTACGCTCTTCCTTATGTCGCCGACCAGTCTGTCGGAGCGAAGCATGAAATCCTCGATGTTTTCGGCGTCGAAGACGGCCTGGGTCTGGAAGAACCTGGCGCCCGCGTCCATCTTGCGCTTCACCTTCAGCACCTCTGGTTCGAGCGGGCGCGAGTTGGGGTTGATTGCCGCGCCGAGGAAGAAGCCGGTCTTTGCGTTGAGTTCGACCCCGGAGGGGTCCTTTCCCTCGTTCATCATGGAGAGGGTGCGAAGGAGGGACGTCGAGTCGAGGTCGTATACGGGTTTTGCGTTCGGATGGTCGCTTGCGCCACGCCGGGGGTGGTCTCCTGTGAGGGCGAGTATGTTTTCTATGCCGAATGCGGACGCGGAGAGTATGTCGGATTCGAGCGCTAGCATGTTGCGGTCCCTGCAGACCATCTGGAATATAGGCTCTATACCGTACTGTTTGAGGAGTATGCCCGCGCCCAGGGAGCTCATGAGGAGCCTTGCGCTCGGGCTGTCGATGACGTTGACCGCGGTTATCCTCTTCAGGTCCTTTATGAAGCCGAGTTCTTCCCTGAGTCTGGTAGTGTCCGGCCCCCGCGGAGGCTTCACCTCCGAAGTTATGACGAACCCCTTCCCCATCGATTCGGACAGCCTGCTCATTTTGAACTGTTGAATACTGCGGCTTTTAAGCCGCAGTCGAAATACTGTTCGAAATGCAATACTGCAGCCTTCAGGCGGCGGTCGTTTATTTTGCCTGGGGCATCCTGACTTTGGCGAACTCGTCAAGGCGCCCTTCGCCAGCGAGTTTCGCGTAAACCTTCACCCAGACGCACGGCTTTTCCCCCAGTTCGCAAAGCCCGTTGTTGACTCCCCCGCACGGGCCGTTCAGCATCCTCTTCGGGCAATCGTTTGCGACGTCGAAGCCTGCGACCTTCTCCTTCACCCGCATCTTACCTGATATGGAGTGTATATATTAAAGGGGCTGCATTGAGTGTGTATATGCGAGTGCTCATCACCGCGGGGCCGACGAGGGAGTTCATCGACGACATCCGGTTCATCACGAACATGTCGAGCGGAATCATGGGCTTGGCCTTGGCGAAGGAGGCCGTTATAAGGGAGCATGATGTGACGCTGGTCATCGGCCCCACGTTTTTGGCGCCGATTTACGGGGTTGCCGTCATCCCCGTCGTCTCATCGGACGAGATGACGGACAGGACGCTGGAGGAGCTTTCCAAAGGATACGATTTGCTCGTTTCCGCCGCAGCCATCGGGGATTATACGCCGGTAAGGAAGGTCAACGGCAAGATAAGGTCCGCAATGGAGATGACTATCAGGCTGAAGCCGACACGGAAGCTCATCAGGGAGGCGAGGAACAGGTATCCGAAGCTTAAGATTGTCGCGTTCAAGGCCGAATACGACAAGACCCCTAAGGAGCTTGTCGCGGCGGCAAGGTGCCTCATGCCCTACGCCGATTTGGTGGTCGCCAACGACGTGAGCAGGGACGTTTTCGGCTCTGAGGAGACGGAGGCGTACATCGTGGGCGATGAAGTCGAACACATCGGAAGGACGTCGAAGACAAAGGCTGCCTCGAGGATATTCGATTTTATCGAATCAAACCTTCTGGGTTGAGCCCATGGTGGTGAGCCCCAGTTCCTTCTCGTTCATGTACACCACCAAGAGCATGCCGAGGCCGAAGAAGAAATCGAACACCCTGAGCCTGTAGCCGAAGAACGACCCCGTGATGCTCAGCATGTCGACCGTCAGGACGAGGCCGAAGACTATCATCAGCACCCCGGCGTAGAATTTCAGGACGTCGGTCATCGTCTTCTTCTGGGAGTATATGAGCTGGACGGAGGAAGCGGCCACTACGGAGAGGATCACGTACCAGCCGTAGTTTCTCGTGTTCATGACGAGCATGCCGCCCGCATATACCATGAGGAGGACGACGAACAAGAGGGACACGTACTGGCGGTTGGATTTGATCGTCTGAAGCGACCAACTGAAGAAGCTTATGAAGTCCCTCGTCTTCAGCGATTTCTTGTATTGTTGGTAGAAGACAAGGGTTAGGGACAGGATGACCGACCCTGTGAAGAAGCTCATCGCCTGCATGTTCGGGTTTTGGAAGAAGGACCTCAGGAGGAAGAGCGAGATGAGCGTCGAGGAGACGAGCGCGAGATCCAAGGCCAGCCCCCGCATCGCCTCAAACTGCTCCTTCGTCGACACCCTGGCCTTGACCGCCTTTACAATGATTTCCTTGGGAGTCTCCTCCTTGACGACGGTCTTCTCAAGGTCCCGGAACTTCTTCATCCCCTCCTTGGTGGCCCGCATCCGCGCGTCGCCGAGCTCCTCGTCGGAGACTTCCACGAGTCCCTCCTCCTTGAGCTCGAACATCCAATCCCCGATTTTCTTGCGGCCGACCTGGAGTTTCCGTTCTGCCTCGCTTTCCTTGAGGTCGTGGAACTCCAGAACCAATGCGAAAAGGTGTCTCTTGGTCAGCTCGCCGTCCAGCCTGACCTCAAAGTCGTCACTGTCAGCCATGATTTAGGGCAGAAGCTCGCCCTTCTCGATTTTCTCTGGGAGGTATTCTTCGGCGACGAACTCCAGGCTCTTCGAGGCGAGGGCCTGCTGCTCAATCCTCACGCCCTTGTCCTCCATGAGCTTCAATTCGTGCCTCCACTCCTTCGTCTGGAACCACGGATACTGGAGAAGCTCGCTTATCCTTTTCTTGTCCACGTCCTTCAGCTCCTCAGTCACCCTGTTAAGCCCGAATTTTTCGATGTCGGACATGGTCATCCCCACGAACCTGCTCTTCGGCGTCCCAAGACGCTCGCTTTCGTGGGCCAAAGCCATCGACCCCGCCTTCACGACGGAGTAGATGTAGTAGCCCCACGGGTCGCCGTCGGTGAACATGATGATAGGCATCTTCAGCTCCCTGCTCAGGCGGTTTAAAAGCCGTCTGCAGCCCCTTGCAGCCTGGCCCTTTGTGGAGACCATGATGCAGTTGTTTTTCTGCGGGAACTTCTCCTCGACGAGGCGGTCGAACATGGCGCCCGTCTCTATGCACAGGCAGTATTCGGCTTTGACCTCGTGGAACTTGTACTGCTCGACTATCGACGGTATCGCAAGACCGCTTCTCCCCAGCTTGCTGCAGTCGATGAAGTCCCCGGAGTCCTCGATGACTATATTGCCGATTATGGTGCCCTTGTCGTCCGCCTTCAGGTGGAGCTCCTCCCTGAGGACGGAAAGCATGGTCTCAAGGTCGACTATCAGCGGGTCGCTTTCGTCCTGGCCTTCGAAGGTGTTCTCCTTCGTCCCCGCGACCGTGTGCTTCAGCTGGTAGTAGAGTTCCCTGATGCTTGCCGTCTTGTCGCGGTCCACGAGCTCGTGGCATTTGGCCCCTATGAGCATCGTCTGCATGAACTTCTTCGTGTGGGCGACGTTCATGAAGTTCCGGACGCCGACCTTGTCCCCCATCCGGAGGAGGTGGTTTTCCTTGTCGAAGGTGATGTTCGAGAGGCTCCGAAGCGGTACGCTCATCTTCGGGACCCTCTCACGCTCTATGTCCTTCGCTATCTCTTCCCCGAGGTCGACCAGCCTCTTAAGTACATCCTTGCGTGCCATCTTCAATCCTCCTCAGACTCCTCCTTCTCCTTCTTCCGCCTCTTCTCCCCCTCTTCCTGAAGGTCGAGTTCGGCCTCCTCCTTCTCGAGCGCCTTCATCTCTATCTTGAGCTTGTGCGTTATCAGGTCCTGCAACGCCTTCGAAAGCTTCTTCGCATCCCTCCCGGTGAGCCTGGCGACTGCGATTGCGAGCTCCGCGCTGTATTTCATGAGGGCGTGCATCCTCGCCTCCCGCTCGATGGCCCGCCGCATCTTGCTGTGGAAGCGGTGGAACTTCCTGCCCACGTCCATGAGCGCCATCCTGATCTCCTTCACAATCTCCTCCTCGCCGCTC
>Ga0315294_10010116_pt1 | contig 10342 bp, 11 predicted proteins | sample YL17G13_40_MG_FD_203626 | JGI IMG/M metagenome (GOLD analysis project Ga0315294, IMG submission 203626) | Sediment microbial communities from Yellowstone Lake, YNP, Wyoming, USA - YL17G13_40 | ecosystem: Environmental > Aquatic > Freshwater > Lake > Sediment | place: USA: Wyoming | collected...
GCGAAATAAACCCTCAAGTCTTAATGAAATGGAAGCTGGAAAACCCAGCAGCGGGATTCGAGCTGAACATGCAAAAGATCGCCAAGACCAAACACAAGCCGACGGCTTAGCATTATTATGGGGAAAATTAAGGCTGATTCCGCAGTACAAGGACCGACACTGACCGGAAGTTCAATCTATATTTTGCCAAGATTTTTCTTGTTTTAAATAGGCATGGTTTATATGCCTTTTCTCAATTCGCTCTTAACCGTTGAGGTCTGAAAAAATGCAAATACAAATGCAAAAAGTGTTGCTCAAAAATGAGCAACAAACCGAAACCGAAACCCGCAAGAACGCGTTTTTTGGTGTCCCAACGGGGCGCGCTGTTTTAACGGGTTTCGGAAACGTAGAAACGGAAATACGGGTAAGAGAGATTTTCAGCGCGAAACTAGCACTGAAACGCACCACGCTAAACGGCTATAGTTACGGACTGGCTCGTTTTTGCCACGACAGAAACATTGAGCCTTTCGCTTTCGACAGTGTAGGACTAGAACAAATTGAAGAATCGACAGAGCAGTTTATACGAGCCTATCAAGACGTGCTAGCACCTAAGTATCTGAACGTAATTTACAATGCTGTCAAAAGTTGGTGCTTCTGCACAAAAATGATTAAGAGTAGGAAACTGTTTAGAGAGATAAAGTTCGACAAGAGTTCTAGGAAGATCGACGCAATAAGCGAAACAAGTCTTGAAACAGTGCACATAAAACAGATGATTCAGATAAGCGATCTAGACACAAAAATCTTAATCGGATTGTACGGTTTCGACGGATTAAGACCCGCACTGATTCCACAGCTAACCGTCGGAGACTTCGCACCTAACGACTATACAATACAAAACGGCAAAATCCATTTCGTAAACAAGAATCCGTTCTTGTTTGTCAAAAAAGAGTACGAAGGCAACAAGGCACACATCACCTTTTTCGTGATCGTGCACTCAAAGATTACCGAGCTATTAGAGACAGCACTGAACAGCGGTGAAGCACCCGTTACGACAAAAACGTCTTTAATGCGAAAATACAACAGTTCAGATGCGATCTATCAGAAGATCGTTTCGCTGTTCACATCTATCGGTTTCAGTGGAAGACCCTATCTGTTAAGAAGTTTTGCCGATAAAGTTCTTGATCGAAACCTTGCTAGCGGTGAAAAACGGGATGAAGACCTAAAAGAGTTCATGCTCGGACATAAAGGCAAAATCTCGGCGATCTATCAGTTGAAAGCTCTAAGTGCTGAAGATTCGTTAGCCTATCGCAAAATGTACGACAATGTTGATAAATGGATAAGTGAACAGATTTTCGGTTCAGCGTCACCCGAAAACCTAGTAAGATCAAAAGCACAAGCTGAAATAGCGGAAAGGTTTGGCTGTGAACCCGAAAAGTTGAAAGCAATGCTGGAAGCTTTAACGCTGGGCACAATGAGCGCACAAGAATACGACGCACAGTTAACAACGGCAATAAACACGGCACAACAGAAAAGTTTAGAGTCAAAGTTCGAAGCCTTGTTCAAAGCCTACACAGAAACGCACAGAGCGCAATAAGTGCGCTTTCTCTCTTTTTTGTCACGAACTGAACCACTAACACTTTTTTGTTAATAGTGCGTACTTGTGAACCGTCACTAAACAGATGTGCATTTTAAGTCTTGAATATAGAATCATGGTTAAGACCATTAAAGCACTGTTGCACAGATCAAAACCTTGTTTTAAACAAGCCCATACGCCTTGATTCTTGACGCATTATGGGCGCGGTAGTATTCGTAGTGCAAAAAACCCTTAAAGAAAATTCTGGAAACTATGCCGCATTTATGGCAGCGAGTGCAGTCAGCGGCTCTCGCTGTGGGCTGAAACTTGGGCACATTACGAACCCGAACCATCAGCCTCTTTCAGCTTGAATGGGGGGAATAATGCTTCTGCAACTAGCCAAACAGCTACGGAAAGAACGCCATACAGTATCCAGCCCCCCGCATCACTAAGCCGAAAATGTTCAACCGTTTGCCACATGTCAATAAGCGGGAGATAGAAAACCGAAGCAAGAATCTGTAGACCTATTCCAAACATTAGGTTTCTCTTATTCATTCTATTTCACTACCTTTCGGTTTGGTTTCACGATTCTGATTAATTCTTTCATTTCATGTTTCTCTCACTCTGAATATTTTGTCAAATCCCGCAAATGCACCCCAGAAGCACGTAACTCCTACGGCAATTGACAAACCCAAATTCTGTCCTAAACACACCAAAACTGCCATGACAGTTATCGTACTGCCAAATGCAAAAACTAAACGAAATACCCTTGGTCTGCCATAGAAATATCTGCCCATTCTTTCTTTTCTAGTCAAATACTTGTATTCTTTAAATGGTATTTCTTTAATCGTGTCATTCAATTCCCCAAGTTTTTCAATTGATGGAGAGTAGATATACTTGCAAAGTTTCACGAGTATTTCGGAAACTTTTCTTAATGTTGTGTCATCTCCTTTAGCGACATTTGACAATACTAACCTTCTTACATTATCCTTCAAAAGGTCAATTTGGTCTCCAATTAACTTCGAAACTAGACGAATGTTGCCATATCGCCACCCTTGGACATTTTCAGTAAGCTCTTGGGCGTTTTTCAACGCTGATTGTCTGAAGTATAGTTTCCTCTTGGCGTTGGACTCGTTCAAATATGAATCAATGCCGCTATATGTTTCGTATGCACGTAAGTAGATGAGTTCTTCTCTCTGCAACCCTAATTCATCTTCAATCCTAGAAACTTTACGTATCAAAAGAGGGGTTGATATCATACAGACAAAGATTACACCAAAACAGACAAAAACTAGGGAAACTTGGAGAGAATAAACTGAGAGTGTTTCCAGATTAAGTTGTGTGTTGGGTGGTAAGAAAAAGAGTGCAACTATTATTATTACGGCAAGTGCAGTAAGAGGAAGATAACCAGAGACGACCTTTCGCAACGTCTTCCATAAGGAGACTGTGTCAAGATAGATTGTTTCATTATTGAAAATGCGTTCATATTCCTTATCAGGGTCAATCTCTGATTCTTGTGGTTTTCCCATAGTGCGACCAACTATTATACTGCTAATGCCTACTTATTAGTTTGCTTTTCCAATAAGAAAGTCATATTAAAGCCTAAAGAGTCATGTAAGACCTCGTGTGAAATAGAATGTGGTCAACTGAGAACCCAACACATAGGCTTTTAGGGTCTCTCTATTTTTGCATACTCTCACAGGACTACACACGCGTTAGCGTGCATTGACATCCACGCTACATTCCGAGTCCCTACATAACATATTCCACTACATAAAGGGTAGGCGTGGCATTCTTTGTTATAGAAGATTCCTTCAAAAGGCAGATAGCCAGCTTCCATGTTATATTAGTAGTGTATTTTGAGAGGGAAAGGGGAGGTGATATTATGACAACAAAGAAAGATTCGGTTATTGTTATACTAGCTACTTTCTGTCTGACATTGACATTGTTTGGAATAATGCCTACAAGGTCTGCTGGCACTTATGACCCTTGGCTAGACACTAATGAAGATGGAAGGATAGATGGGAAGGATATTGGAGCAGCAGCCAAAGCATTTGGTACACTAGGAGACCCGACAAAAATTGTCACCATTGGAAAGCATGAAACCTACGAGTGGGCAGGTTGGTTGGAACTTGTGAACGGGAGTATGTACATGATGATAAATGAAACAAGAGGATATGAACGAGTAACTTTCGCAATGAGAATAGCTTATGGACAAATGTGCTATGTAAGTATTGGATGGTGGGTCTATAACGAAACATCAGGGAATTCAGGTTTTATACCAGATGTTGACAACTTCTTCCTTAATGGTACAGACTTATGGCCAGAAGGAGCGGAATTCGTAAAAACATACCAAGTTCAAGGAACTCATATAGTTATTCAAATGGCTCCTCCGTTTCAATCAAATGTAACGATATGTGCATGGATTTACATGACTACGTAGAGTAACAATCACCTATCTTTTTTCTTATATTCTGACAGACCCGACTACATAACGTCCCAAACCCAGAGACCCTAAAGCGCGTAAGAACAAGAACAAGAAACTTAGCGCGGGAACACCCAACGCGACAGCCAAACAAGCCAGCCCCCATTCTTGTCGCGGGCTGCAACACGGCACTGAGCGCACCCGACCAACTAAAGCGATTGCCAACTCTATATAAGGCTCAGGGAAAGTGCATGGGTTTTCATGGTCTTTTGATGTACGGACTTTTGGTAAATGTCCGTTCATAGCGCGGGCAGCCAAACTGAAAGATTGGCGACTGTTACTCCACACCACTCGTCTTGGGTTCAACCGAGTTGAGCACAAACTAAGCTTCTTTCGGTGAATCCGACACGGTTTGCCGTCCCAAACTCTCTTCTTTATTTTTACTTTTGGGACATGGACTCTACAAGCTTCATAAGGCGAGAAACGCTACTCCGCGCCAAGCCCGTCGCCGCCGCGATCTCGCGCACACCCGCGTTATGGCGACTCAAATATATGGCGGTCAACACGTTTTGGTAGACACGTCTTTCGACGTTGTCTTTGCGCAGAAACTCTTTCTGCTCGGCTTCGCTCATTTCACCCCAATGTTGAACGCCCCATTCTATGCATTCCCGAACCTTTTTGGGTGTGTGGCTCAACACGACTTTTTCGTCGCATTCTTTGTGAACGTAAAGATCAACTTCCAGATACTTCGCCGCCACTTTGTCCCGTTCTTCTGGGTATGGATGTTTTGCAAGTTCCTGAAGGTCTTCGTCGCTCGGCTCTCTCGAAAGGTGCTCAAAACGATATTCCGCGTTGACGCCGTAAAGACAGCTTAGGTCTATTGGTTTTAGACAGATAAAACAGTAAAACTGTATTTTGAGCGGCTCAACAAACTTGCCATCAACAAGCTTCAGACTGTCATATTGATAAACGCCCTTTTCAAGCTCCATGTGTCGCCCTTCGTCCAAACCGAAGCCAAGTCCGCATTCGGGCAGCGAGATTGAATAGACTTTCAATGTTGCATTCCCCAAAGCTTCCAGTCAAACCGCGTGCTCCTTAAACTTGTGCGTCTGAAGCTGCTTGCGCGAAAAGCCCGATGCTCCGCACACACAGCATTTGCACCCATGCTGTCCCAACTTCGCCTTTCTATGCCGCTTGGGAATGACGGGTAAATACGAGACTGCCAAAGTTTTCAGTCTCCAATTTCAGAGAGCGCGGGAACGTGTGCCGAGAAACGGAGACGGCACACTTCCCGCCGAGTGCAAATGGCGAATGGGACGGACGTCTAACAGTGTTGGAAACGAACCCGTCGGTGTTCGACGGTAAGGAAACCAACAACGGCGTCGCCCCAGTCGCGCTTCCAATGCGGATACCAATTTTTGTGTTGCGAATGACATTATGTAGCACCAGTCCCTTTCGGCGACCACACGCCATCATTTTTGAATACTGGCGTGAACGGTGCTGGCGTCACGCGCGGATTCCAAAGGTTATGAATCCGAACAATGTCTCCCGCCGAAACTGGCATTTTGACGCTGACGACGGTTTCAACTTCAATAATTTCCAAACAGCCTTTGCACTTGATTCGCTGTTTAAAAAGCCGTGGTTCGGGTGGGGTCTGCTCCAAAAACTGTGTGGAATTACTTCGCATTGCGTCACATAGTTCGTTGAAATACTTTGTCGGGTCTGGCAACGGGTTCTCTTTAAAGCAGGTGCACCAGATAGTCAAAAGATCGCGTGCATCGTCAACATTGTTTCGGTGCTGCGTGTAGCCGTGCTTGGTTTTGGTCGTGATTTGAATCAGTTGCAGATATAAAGACGAAAGTTCGCTCTCGCTCCAACCCTTCACGATTCCTTTCCAATAATCATCGGTAAGCGTAAAGTGCACGCTTCCCGAAAGTTGCCTCCCACAGTTCGCACAATCGTATTGGAAGCTTCGGCTTGTGCTCGTTGGAAACTGTGCGCGGCTGCCACCCTCATTCATAACGCGGGCTTCATTGACTTGGAACATAATTTCGCTTCTGATATTATCGACATCGAATTGGTCTGCAAAAAGTCGCCTATGTTGCGGCTCAGAACACGGGCATTCAATGGTAGACACAAGTTTGCCTTTCTCAATCGAAAGCGTGCTTTCCTTACTTTCAACGTCAAAAATGTCAAAACGGAGCTTCACTTTTCGCCTTCCTCTTTCCGTTTAATATTCAGTAGAATGTCGCCCATCCTAACTTCTGCCAGTGATTCGGGCACATATTTCGCCGTCTCTTTTTCCGTCTCTGTTTCGATTTTGAGTCGCAAGCCTTCAGTTCGTTCACTCGGCGTTTTGCCCGCCAAATCCTCAAGAACTCTTTCCTTTACAAGTGCTTCGACTTGGTTTTTGGTCAAGTGTTGGGGATTCGCCGTGATCTCATAAGAAACAGTTATCGGTGTTTCGTCTTCCGCTTCTTTCAATTCGCCGATCTGAAACGGCGGCGACAAAGATTCAGTGCCAAAGTTTTCGGTGATCGGCTCAATATTTGCGGCGGGAATGCCACCAATGGCGACCAAACTTAGTTCGGCGTCACCAAGCCCACGCGGAATGTGCCCATTCACAAAATCCATCGTCTGATAATCGTAGCCGACGCTCACATGTTTGATTATGCCCGCCGTTATTTTTGCAGCCCAATCTTCGTCGAAAATCTCGGCTTCATACCAAAGATTTCTGCCGTCCCAATCGACCTTCACGACTTTGCCAATCGCGTTTTCCGCCCTTGCGTGTTCGATGTAGACGGGAGCACCCAGCAACTTTTTCGCAAAAGCCTTCAATTCTTCGGCTTGATAGTCTGCACGGTTGCGGCTCATGCCAACGCAGATTGCCAAACCCTTAACTCTGAGCGGCTTTTCTAGCAGAGACTCGCCCACGATCTTCAAGTCTGAAAAGACGTTCACGTGCTCGGCGACTGCGGCTTTTCGTTCTGGCGTCATGCCTTTTCACCCTTCTCATGCTGTTCAAGACCTTCCGTTATCAGTCGTCTTGCCAGACAACTTAGGCTGATATGGTCGCCGTGTGCACGCTTTTCTAGCTGCTCAACGGTTTCGGGCAGCAACGAAACACTGATTACAACTTTTCGCAATACTCTTCACCTTGCTTGTCGATGTAACTTTATTGCGCATGCGAAGCTATAAAAGCCGCCGCCCTTTATAGCCTCTATATGCACGAAAAGAAATGGGGCTGGGCTGGCGTATATAAAGCCGAAATAGTTGAAGTTCTGCACGACATACCTAAAGGGTTGCGCTGGTCAGAAATATTTGACCGTATCAACAAAAACAGAGCGGCACAATCCAAAGTGCCCATGTCTGCCAACACGCTCCAAAAATATCTTGATGTTCTATTCGCGGAAGACATCATTGAAAAAACCGTGTTGTCGCATAATAATGTGGTCTATTCGCCGACCCCAAAAATGGGCGGAATCAGCATTCGGTTTCAGATTGGTGCGCACATAATGACGGGGCTTGCACTGTTAGGTTCGGAAGTGGACTCGTCGGTGTTTGAAGGCTTGCAACGCGCCAACAAACAAGACATAGAATTGGTCAGCTTTCATTTGCGTGCGGCTTCAAACCTGATAGACAAACAGAAACTTTGACAGTTCGGCAGACTGCAAGATTGGCTGCTTTAGTCAACCATATACACCGCCAATTTTTCTATGGACTTTCCCATGCTTTCACCATCGACTTCTTTGTTCAATTAGTCGATGGACAGAAACGTTAAAGGAACTCGCCGCCCCATTAGCGCGCGTGTCGCGTTCAACCAACTTTTTCCGCCGTATCGTAATTTCCATCTTGTGTCACGCTCCGAAACAGACACAACAGAAAACTAATAAGAACGTGCACTGCGCGTAAAGAACTGAAAGTCGAAATCGCGGCGGTGCGGACTTTGCATCTTTCAGACCTCAACAGCTTGTTAGATGACCGCGCCGTCGCGGCGACAATTTTCTGTTCTGGAAAATAAGAGATGGCGAAAAATGCCTATTGCTCAAACATCTACTGTTTTGAGCGCGCACATCAAGAGGCTCATGAAGCGGATAGATATATTCACATAAAATCAGCTGTCGACTGTGAACGGTATGTTCTTTTCTACGTATATTCTCCCAGTATCAGTAATGAAGTAACGGTCACCTTCTCTATGAACAAACGCCTTTTCATGTTCAAGCTTTCCTAGAGTCAAGTTCATGTAACCCGTTTGAACCCTGTTTGCAAGCCATTGGTTCAGTTCCTTCACCGTAGCTCCCTCAGAACCACGATAATATAGGAAAGCCAGAACCTTCTCTGGCAGCTTCAAGTCTGGCTTCAATATTTTCAAGAATCCGTTGAAGTCTTGAATCAGAGGAATTCGAATCTTGACTATTGAATTAACCAAATTCTGAGCAGTAGCAATATCAGAAGTGTAGTAGATTCTTACGAACTCAGTCATGACCCAATTAGAGCATACGAGTGATAGGGTAGCGTCAGTAAAGTTTGAGTCAACGTCTCCGCCGATATGACCAACATCACGTTTGTTCCTTATGTCATATATGACTTGCAGAGTGCGAGGAATTTGAATTCTGATTGATTGCGGGAATTTAGAATCTGCTTTTTCAAGTTCCAAGATTTCGTTGTTGAAATTCGGGATTGCTTTGCCAAGCGGAATATACGTTCCTGTCGTGACCTGCTGAAGCATTCTAATTGCAGCTTCTGCGAATCTTCCACCCTCAGCACAGCAAGGTCTATGTTTGCCGAGGTAATAATGCTCATTAGTGAGTTGATAGGACTCGAATAGCTTGTCAAGCAACTCTTTACTGAAAGTCTGTTCAAGTTGCTGCCTTATCTCTTGTAGCATTTTTCTCTCTCGGCGAATCGTGGATTACGAAGTTCTCGCCTTCCCTCATTCGGCTGTTTTCCATTGCTCTTTTTCTACGAAATCATCGCCGCTCTGGGTAATAGTCCATGCTGTTAGTTCGTCTTTCTTTTCTTCAAGACGCTTGAAATAACCCTCTTTCTGAGCGTCATTCATAATCTTCGAGGTGTTAGAAGACTCTGTTATCCTCACATCGTCGTAGCATTTCTCAATATCTTTGACATTAATCAATTTCTGTTTCTCCTTGTGAAACAACCAATAGCCAAAAATAACGACGAGAACAAGGTGCTTGTTCGGGCTACCTTGCGATTTGAGAAACTCGGCTAATGATTCAGGAAAACCAGAGACCCTTGTCGAAGTTAAAGGTTGAGTTGCTATCGGTGGGCTGACAATTTCAGTAGTTGTCAATTCCTTAAACTTGGCTTCAACCCATGCTTTGTCGCCTTGAAGTTCGAGTTCGAAGTCTCCTTTCTTGTATTTGATGCGGTAGTTGGTTTCACTCATCGGCTTCTCCCCTATGTGCATTGGCGTTCTCAAATATAGCATTTTCTGACAGTTGAATACTACGTGTCATAAAGGTTTTTAGCAAGTAAGACTGTTGACCTGTTGAAAGAAGATGGCTGATACATTCTTTGAATGTAGCAAGTGTGGCACTTGTTGCAGAAATCTCTTGGAAGAGCGTGAAGGGGTTCTGAAGGGACTGACTCTTACTGCAAGCGAAAAGAGCTTGTTTTCAGAAAACTTGGTCTCGCCACTCACCGCAACTGGAAAGAGAAAGCCAGAACACATAATTGATTATCAACTTAACGTAGGTGATTGTCCTCAGGTTGATGAGCATAATGAATGCCGAATATATGATAAAAGACCTTTGATTTGCAGAGCCTTTCCTTACATTCAAGCAGGCTTCTCCGTGAAATGCCTTATTTTGAAAAAAATCTTCAAGAAAGCAGGACTTCATATCGACTTCCCCGTGCCGTATGCGGAAGGCGAAGCAGACCAGAAACGAGATAGATACTTCCAAAATCGTCTTAGAAAATACCTCAAGAAAGGCTCAAGAATTTGGGTGTTCGACTTGGCAACTAAACAATGGACAGCAGTTGCTCAGAGAACGTAGAAGAGTCTTTTGGTTGAGTTTTTGTGCAACCTTCTGTGCTATTATGCTTGGAGAAGGCGAGATAGCCGAAACTCAGCTGCGGAGTTCGGGAGACATCTCCAACTCGCGTTTCAAATGGGAATTCACATTACAGATTTGCGCGCGCAAGTCGAGAAACGCGCGCTCTCAATTTTGCGGCTTTTCTGTATTTAATTCGATATTTTCATCAATCCTATCTATATATAAGGTAGCGGTAGGCGCTTCAGAGCAGTCTTTCTCCCGCAACACTCTGTATCAGTCGATAGTAATGCTTAATTCCAGACACGCTATGTTGCTATTTGGCGATGACTCGCAACCGAGCCTTCT
>Ga0315294_10010117_pt1 | contig 10342 bp, 7 predicted proteins | sample YL17G13_40_MG_FD_203626 | JGI IMG/M metagenome (GOLD analysis project Ga0315294, IMG submission 203626) | Sediment microbial communities from Yellowstone Lake, YNP, Wyoming, USA - YL17G13_40 | ecosystem: Environmental > Aquatic > Freshwater > Lake > Sediment | place: USA: Wyoming | collected...
GACAGCCCAAACCACCTAAACCACCCGAAAAAGTCTGGATCAATCCACCCCAATTACCCGAGAAATCGGTTCAATTATACACTAATTGCAAACCCGGAGTGTCCTAAAATGCTTGACACATTCCGGACAGTAAGGTCCTTCACGGATACCCAGCCCGTATCTCGGACCTTCTTGTAATTTTGGACCCGGAATTCTTTTAGCTTCATTGTATCCCTCCTACTTCGTGGCGTTGATCGCCTTGGCCTGTGTATCCATCTCCGCCAGAAGTTCTTTGAGGTGCAACTCGAGCCATTTTGTCGCCAAGTCATCGATGAAGGTCTCGCGAAGCATGACAGCAAATGCTTTGGCCAGTTTATCGCGTGCATTTGCAATTCTCTATCTCAAAACATGCAATGCTCGCACAGATTGTGAAACGCGATTATGTATTGCACCCGGCTTCTTAGGTAGCATTTAAGCATCAAGCGGACATGCTTGTCAAGTAATTTTTTCTGCCTGTTTGGGACTGAGTGAAATCCTGGGGCCAGAAATTCTGGGCTCTACTTGGGACTTATTGAATGAAATCCTGGGGTCAGGGCTCTACTTTGAACCAAGCTAAGCCTAAAGTCACAGGTCACGCTTTGACCCCAGGTAGGGCCACAGGAGGCTCTTGGCGCGGGCCGAGTTTCATGGGGTCAGGCCGGATGGGGTCAGGCCTCTTCGCTGAAGCGCGAACTTCCTCGTGCTACGTAGCGTCCCCCCCGCTTCAAGGCGGGGTTAAGGCGGGACTACGCAGAGTAGCAGATGTTGAGGCCAGACCCCAAGGCCAGACCCCCCGGGTCTGTCATCCTTGACATCCATTGTGGTCATTGCGTAAGATAGTTTCGTTTCTGGGTTCCGGTCAAAATTTCAGGAGGGGGAAAGATGAAAAAGGTTGTTCTTTGGTGCGGGGCGGTATTTTGCGCGGCCTTTATCGGCGCGGTCATTTACGCGGGGGAGAGTCATGAGTACACGCCTGCGTTGGAGAAGCGGGTTCAGGACACTCTGTCGCAGATGACGCTGAATGAGAAGCTTGCTCAGACCGCGGGCAAGGAGCCGGTCTGGAAACTCTTGCGCGGCTTGACCAACAATGGAGACGAGACCTGGGACGGTCCCGGCATCAAGCGCCTGGGCGTGCCGCAGTTTTTCATGATTGACGGTCCTCGGGGCGTGGGCCTAGCCAAGACCACGGCGTTTACCGTGGGCATGTCGCGGGGGGCAAGCTGGGACAAGGACCTGGAATATCGGATCGGCGAGGCCATGGGCTACGAGGCTCGGGCCCTGGGCGCGAACGTGCTGCTCGCGCCCTGCATCAACATCCTTCGTCACCCGAGTTGGGGCCGCGCGCAGGAAACTTACGGCGAAGACCCCTATCATCTGGGGGTGATGGGTTCGGCCTTCGTGGTCGGGGTGCAGCAGCACGTCATGGCCTGCGCCAAGCATTACGCGGCCAATAACACCGAGGGCAACCGCTTTACCGTGGACGTGAAGATGGACGAGCGGACCCTGCGCGAGATTTACACTCCCCATTTCAAGATGACGGTGGACGCGGGGGTGGCCTCAATCATGAGCGCGTATAACTACTTTGACGGCGACAAGGCCGGGCAGAACCACCACCTGATCACGGACGTGCTCAAAAACGATTTCGGCTTCAAGGGTTTTGTGGTCTCGGACTGGGTCAACGCCACCAACAACACAATCAAGGCCGCGAACGGAGGCATGGACGTGGAAATGCCCTCGGGAGCCCACCTCGGCATGTCGCTCAAGCGGGCGATCAAGAGCGGCAAAGTGCCGATGTCCCGTCTGGACGACATGGTGGCTCGAATCCTGCGCGAAAAATTCCGCTTCATCACCCCGGATTTTCAGGCCGGGTATGACAAGGGAAAAGTCGCGGGGACTGAACACACCGCGCTTGCGCGCGAGGCCGCTCAAAAGGGGACCGTGCTCTTGAAGAACGACAACAACGCGCTGCCCATTGACAAGTCCAGGGTCAAGACCATTGCCGTGTTCGGGAAGCTGGCATCGGCCAAAAACATCGGCGACAGAGGCTCCAGCGACGTGCATTCGCCCTATATCGTTACTCCGCTGCAAGGCATCTCCGACAAAGTCGGAAAGGACGTAATGGTCGTTTACAACCAGGGCCTGAACCCGGGCGAGGCCAAAGACGCGGCCAAAAACGCGGATGCGGCCATCATCGTGGTGGGCATGACTTATAAGGACGAGGGCGAGGGCGGTTACGGGCTTGGGGACCGGGTGGAACTGGGCCTGCACAAAGACGAGGTCCAACTGATCAAAGACGTTTGCTCGGTCAACGGCCGCTGCATCGTGATCATGGAAGGCGGCGCCGCGATCACGGTTTCGGAATGGAAGGATTTGCCCGAGGCCATGCTCATGGCCTGGTATCCGGGGATGGAAGGCGGCAACGCCCTTGCGGACATCATCTTCGGAGACGTAAACCCCAGCGGCAAACTGCCTGTTACTTTTCACAAGAACGCGGACCAGCTCCCGCATTTCGGCAACAAAGACAAGGTACTCAAGACCGATTACTATCACGGCTACCGCCTGTTCGATAAAAAAGGCCTGGACCCGGAATATCCTTTCGGGTTCGGCCTGAGCTACACCACCTACAAATACAGCGGGCTCAAGCTGGACAAAAAGAGCGTGGGCAAGAGCGGGAAGGTGATTGCCGGCGTGGATGTCGCCAACACCGGCAAGGTTGCGGGTGAGGAAGTGGTTGAGCTTTATGTGGGCTATAAAGGGTCCAAGGTTGACCGCCCGGTAAAAGAGCTTAAGGGCTTCACCAAAGTCGCGCTCAAGCCGGGCGAAACCAAAACCGTTTCCCTTGAAGTCAAGCCGGAAAATCTGGCTTACTGGGACGTGGACAAGAACGGGTGGGTGATTGAAGAGATTGAATACGTCGTTTACGCGGGTCCGTGTTCAAGCGCCAAAGACCTGCTCAGCGACAGCTTCAAAGTCTCAGGACTGTAAAAATGGCCGGGCCCATTAGTTTCCTGCAAGTGGTAGGCGCCGAGGGCGAGCGGCGCGAGAGCTTGATCAAGGAGCTCGTGGCCGACTTGAGCCTGGACGAAAAAATCGGACAGATGTCCCCCTCAACCTCCCTGTTCTGGCACGCGGTCATGCTCCCCCGCTACAACCTGAGGCCCTATGACTCGGGCGGAAAAAATTCGCGCGGCATACCGGCCATGAAATTTTCGGACGGCCCGCGCGGGATCGCGCTCAACCATTCCACATGCTTTCCGGTGAGCATGGCCCGGGGCGCGGCCTGGGACCCGGCGCTGGAGCAGCGGGTGGGCGAGGCCATGGGTTACGAGGCGCGGGCGCAGGGCGCGAATTTTTACGGCGGGGTTTGCATCAACTTGTTGCGTCACCCGGGCTGGGGCCGTGCGCAGGAAACCTACGGCGAAGACCCTCATCACCTGGGCGAGATGGGCGCGGCCCTGGTCAGCGGCGTGCAAAAGCACGTGATGGCCTGCGCCAAGCATTTCGCCTGCAACAGCATTGAGAAGTCCAGGCTTTTCGTGGACGTGCAGGTCGACGAGCGAACGCTCCGGGAAATTTATCTGCCCCATTTCAAGAAGTGCGTGGACGCGGGCGTGGCCGGAGTCATGAGCGCGTACAACAAGGTCAACGGCCTGCTCTGCGGGCACAACGGCCGGCTTTTGAGGGAGATTCTCAAGGGCGATTGGGGGTTTAAGGGGTTCGTGGTCTCGGATTTCTTGTGGGGGGTTAAGGACGGCAAATCCGCGGCCAATGCCGGGCTGGACATCGAGATGCCGGTCGCCATATTTTACGGACGCAGACTCAAGAGGCTGGTCCGGGCCGGGGAAGTGCCCATGGAGAATATTGACGAGGCGGTTACCCGGATTCTCCGGCAGAAGGCCCGGTTTGCCAAAGTCGGCGACCCGGCCGGATATGACCGGTCAAAAGTGGCGGGCAAGGAGCACGCGGCGCTGGCGCTGGAGGTTGCCGGGAAATCAATCGTGCTTTTGAAGAACGAAAATTCCGCGCTGCCGCTCGGCCGCGATGAGCTTAAGACCCTGGCGGTGATCGGCCCGCTCGCAACCAGGTCCAACCTGGGAGACGTGGGCAGCAGCCGGGTGCGGCCGCCCTACGCGGTCACTGCGCTCGCGGGCATTCGCAACCGGGCCGGAGAATCCATCACCGTGACTTACAACCGCGGCGCCAATCACGAGGAGGCCGCGGCTCTGGCCAAATCCGCGGACGCGGCAATCGTGGTGGCCGGTCTGGGCCCGCGGAATGAGGGGGAATACATACCTTTACCGATCGTCAGACACTACGGGGGCGACCGGGTCAAACTGGGGCTGCCGCAGGCGCAAGAGGAGTTGATCCTTGCGGTCGCGGCCGCGAACAAAAGGACCATCGTGGTGCTGATCGGCGGGAGCGCGATCATCGTGGAAAAGTGGAAAGACCATGTGCCGGCCATGCTCATGGCCTGGTATCCGGGAATGGAAGGCGGCAACGCCATTGCCGACGTCCTGTTCGGAGACGTCAACCCCTCCGGCAAACTGCCCATGGTTTTTCCCAAATCCGAAGACCAGCTCCCTGATTTCGACATTAAAGCCAAAAAAGTCTATTACGGCTACTACCACGGCTACCGGCTCTTTGACAAAAAGGGCCTGGAGCCCGCCTTCCCCTTCGGGTTCGGACTCAGCTACACCAAATACAAATACAGCAACCTGAAACTAGACCAGAAGCAGATTCCCGCGACCGGCAAAATCGTCGCCAGCGTGGACCTCAAGAACATTGGCACGCGCCAAGGCGAGGAAATCGTCCAGCTCTACGTCGGATATAAAGGCTCCAGGGTTGACCGGCCAATCAAGGAGCTCAAGGCCTTTGCCCGGGTGGCGCTTTTACCCGGCGAAGCCAAGGCCGTGGAAATGGAAATCAACGCCCAGGACCTCGCCTATTACAACACCGAGAAAAAGGCCTGGGAAGTGGAGTCAATTGAATATAATGTTTCGGTCGGCCCGTCTTCACGGGGGTCGGATTTGCTCAGCGCGAGTTTTGAGGTAACAGCCTGAGTCCTTAAATTTTCAATAGTGCGGGCATATAATGGAGCACGGTTCGGACATCAAAATTTATCGATCGCTGCCTTGCAACTTTGAAACTTTGCAAACTTGCAACTTTATTTGGGAGGTTTGGGCGTGAGCGTATCCTGGCTTGACTGGGGCATCGTGGTCTTGTATTTTCTGGCCTCGCTCGGCATCGGGCTTTATTACTCGCGCCGCGCGAGTTCCAGCACCACGGAATTTTTCGGAGCGGGCCGGCGCCTGACCTGGTGGCTGGCCGGAACCTCCATGGTCGCAACCACTTTTTCCTCCGATACCCCGCTCGCGGTCACCGAGATGGTTTACAAAAACGGCGTGGCCGGCAACTGGCTCTGGTGGAATTTCGTCTTCTCCGGCATGCTCACGGTTTTTTTCTACGCGCGTCTCTGGCGCCGGGTTGGGGTGCTCACCGACATTGAATTCACCGAATTGCGTTACGGCGGCAAGCCCGCGGCTTTCCTCCGAGGGTTCCGCGCGCTTTACCTCGGCATCCTGATTAATTCCGTGATCATGGGCTGGGTCAATTCGGCCATGGGCACCATCATCCACATTTCGCTCGGCATTGACCGCTGGGTCGCGATCGCCATCTGCCTGGTCATCACCGTGATCTACTCCAGCCTTTCCGGGCTCTGGGGAGTGGTGGTGACCGACTTTTTCCAGTTCATCATGGCCATGGCCGGCTCAATCCTGCTTGCCATTTTCGGACTGCGCGCGGTGGGCGGAATGGGCGGGCTGAGGGAGAAGCTGATCGCCCACGCCGGTTCCCCGGAAAAGGTGAATGATTTTCTTTCCGTGCTGCCCCCGGTGGGCCGGGCAGTCTGGCTCGCGCCCATGCTTTTCTTCACTTACATAGCGGTCCAGTGGTGGGCCTCGTGGTATCCGGGCGCGGAGCCCGGGGGCGGGGGCTACGTTGCGCAGCGGATGTTCAGCGCCAAGGACGAGAAACATTCGCTTTTGGCCACGCTCTGGTTCAACGTGGCGCATTACTGCCTCCGGCCCTGGCCCTGGATCATCACCGCGCTGGTTGCGGTGGTGCTGTTCCCGGCGCTGGAAAACCCGCGCGAGGGATACGTCAAGATGATGATCACCTATCTCCCGCCCGGAGTTTTCGGGCTGATGCTCGCGGCCATGGCCGCGGCCTACATGTCAACGGTCGCCACCCACATCAACTGGGGCACCTCCTACGTGGTCCACGACTTCTACCAGCGGTTCCTGCGCAAGGACGCCTCGGAGAAACATTACATATGGGTCTCCAGGATAATCTCGGTCTTTATGATGCTCTCCGGCGGACTGATCGGGTACATCATGGAGTCCCAGGTCGGCGGCTGGGAGCTTTTGTTAACCATCGGCGCCGGCACCGGGCTGGTGTTCATCCTGCGCTGGTTCTGGTGGAGGATCAACGCCTGGTCCGAAATCTCGGCAATGACCGCGGCGCTCGTCGTATCCCTGGGCATAAAAGCGCTGCGCGCAGCCGGGGTCATCGCTTTCCCCCAGGGACTCGAGTTCGCTTATGAACTGATGATCACCGTGGCCCTGACCACCCTGGTCTGGGTGTCGGTCACCTTTGCCACCAGCGCCGAGAAACCCGAGAAGCTGGACGAGTTTTTCAAGCGCGCGCGCCCGGCCGGGCCGGGATGGGCCCCGGTGAGAAAGCGGCTGGGCGACTCGGTCAAGGTCACCGACAACCTGCTTTTCTCGTTTTTTGACTGGATCGCCGGATGCCTGCTCATCTATGCGCTGCTCTTCGGGATCGGAAAGCTGATCATGGCCGACTATCTCAACGCGATCCTGCTCGGCATCCTCGGACTTGCCGCCGGAGGCTTCATCTATTGGGACCTTTCCCGCCGCGGCTGGAAGAGCGTGGCGGAGTAAATATCAGGGCAAAGGTCTTTTCATGATGGATGATGACTGGGAAGATCATTGGCCTTCAACCAAGGACATTGTCGAAGATAACCGACGGCTCCGGAGAAGGCAAAGGGAATTTATCCGGGCCGCGGAATCGATCGCGCAGGCGCATGGCGATTTTGTGTTGAGGTCCGATGCGCTGCTGCCGGAAAGAAGCAGGCTTTTGTTTGAGCGAGGGGCCCGAGATCAAGGAGGCGGGAATGACGGATAAAAGAAAAAAAATCAGCTCCGGCCAAAAAGGGTTATCGTCCATACTTGACCGGGGTTTGCTCCGCAGCCTTGCGGGAGAGGCGTATTTCAAGCGGGGCTTGAAATATTTCGACCAGGGCCGGGTCCTGGTATTAAACGAATTTGACGGCAATGTGAGCGCGATTGTGTCCGGGTCCGAGGACTACGCTGTCCGGCTGCGGGCGAAAAACGGTCAACTGGAATATTTGTGCTCATGTCCGCTCGGAGTTGAGGGCGAATTCTGCAAACATTGCGTGGCCGCGGGCCTGGAGTTCCTGGCCGGGAACAAGGACGGAGCAAAAACGACCTCGGAGGATACGGCCGGCAAGGTCAGGGAATATCTTTCGGGGCTGGAAAAAAGTCAATTGGTTGAAATGATAATGGAGCAGGCCGGCAACGACCTCCAGTTCCAGAAACGGCTGGAACTGAAGCTGGCCGTCGGCCCGGACGGAAAGGTGGATGTCCAACTGTTCAAAAGTTTTATCCAAGGCGTTGCCCGCGACCTGGAGCTGGACGATTCTCCCGGCGCCTCCGCTTGCTATCGCAAACTGGATAACATCATCGGCTTGCTTGAAGGCGCGGTCGAAAACAACGGAGGGCCGGAAATCATCGAGCTTGCGGAGTATTTTCTTGAAGAAATGGAGAACGCCATGCTCAGCTTTGATTGCACGGACGATAATATGTTCGAGATCATGGACCGGCTGGAGGACGTCTATTATGAGGCGTGCGAGAAAAACAGGCCGGATACGGTGGAGTTGGCGGAGCGGCTGCACCGGCTCGGGCGGGGCTCTCTCCATGGATTGTTTATGGACCCGGATGAACGCTACGCCGACCTGCTGGGGGAAAAGGGTCTCGAGGCGTTGCGAAAGCTTGAGCAAGGGGCGGAGCATGAGGCGGAAGTCCCGGCCACCGAGGAACAGACCAAACCCAAGGTAATTCCGCTCCGGGGCAGGCCGCCTGAAAAATAGCCGGCCGCCAATTCGTTCTGATGAGCAAGTTCGCCGCCGCGGCTGGAAGAGCGTGGCGGAGTAGGCTGCCGGAGCCACGCTCTTGCCTTACAGGGTAGTGTACGGGCGAGCCGGCGGCTCGCCCCTGTCCGCGATCTACTCCGCCGGGCTCCCCACCTTGACCATCACCGCGCAATGGGGCAGGACCGCGGCCTTGAAAGAGCCGTCGAAGCTCCCAAGGTCTTTTCTCTGCCAGAGGTCTCGCACCGGCTGAGTGCCCTGAAGCCCCAAGTCTTGCCAGTTGGCAATCACTTCCACTTTCTCGTCCGACTTGTTGAAAAGCGCGACCGCCATGGCGCCGTCAAAGAGCGGCCGCGCCCAGACCTCGGTCAGGCCGTTGCGGGCCTTCACAATCGCGGCCTTGCCCAGCGGGTCCTGGTCAATTGCCAGCACGTCGTCATTGGTGAGCAGGTCAAGGGTGAACTGGTCCATGTTGGTCATGTCGCAGCCGATGAGCAGGGGCGCGGCCTCCATCGCCCAGATCGTGATGTGGGTAAGTTGCTCGGCCTTGTTGAGCTTGCTCTCATGGAGCGTTGGTCCCCAGCCGACCTTGCCAACCACCAGCATGTCCGGGTCGTTCCAATGGCCCGGCCCGGAATATTGCGCGATCTCCGGCTGCTTGAACCCGATGGTGGAAAGGCTTTTCCAGGTGTCGGTGATGTCCCCGGTGGTGCGCCAGAGGTTTCCGCCAACTTCCGCGCCCCAGGTCCAGACCTTCTTCATCCCGTACTGGCAGAGGCTGTAAACAATGTCCCGGTCGATCTCGTCCAGATGCTTCCGCATGTGCACATACGGCTCCTGAAAATCATTCAGCCGGATGCCGTGGGCGTCAACCGTGTAGGTGCACCAGTCGTATTTCAAATAGTCGATCCCCCACTGGGCATAGGTCTTGGCGTCCTCGAGTTCGTGGCCGTAGGACCCCTCATACCTCCCGCAGGTCTGCACGCCCGGCGAAGAATAAATCCCGAGCTTCAGGCCCTTGGAATGGAGGTAGTCAGCCAGCTCTTTCATGTCCGGGAATTTGTCGTTGGTCAGGATGTTGCCGTCCTGGTCCCGGCCGTGGTCCCAGCCGGCATTGAAAAGGGCATTGATGTCTGAAAGTGCGCGCTTGGCCGTGTCGTGTCCTTTTTCCCAGCCGTCGTCTATGTTCACGTACGAGAACCCGTGCGCCGTCAGCCCGCTCTTGACCATGGCGTCCGCCGCGGCCTTGACCTTGTCCGCGCTCACCGACAAGCCCCAGACGTTCCAGGAGTTCCAGCCCAACGGAGGGGTCTGCGCCAGCTTGTGAACCCCGCCGAGAATCTTAAGCTTGCGCGTGGCCGAACCTTTGGGGTTGGAGACCGTGATTTTTACGTCGTATTCCCCGCCGTAAAGCAGAGAGCCGGAGATGATCCCGGTTTTGGGGTCGAGCGTGAGACCAAGCGGCAAATTCTCCGCGGCGTAAGTCAGGGGAGCTTCGCCGGTTGCGGGTATTAGGAACAGGAAAGGTTTTCCCGGGGTTGTGCCTATGACCCTGGGGCCGTTGATCGCGGGCGCGGCCGGATCCCCGTGTGCGATCACCGGCTCTTCCTCGCTCAAGGCCAAAACCGGATACGCCAAAAGCAACGCCGCAGCCAGAATAATTTTTACGCTCTTCATCGTTTTTCCCTCCTCAACCGTCATGCCCTAAAGTTATCAGAGCGCGGCGCGGTTGTAAAACACTACTGTCCGGAAAAAATTTTTAACTGGATCCTGAAATAATTTGAGGATTCGATAGCCTGGCGCTTATGGTCATCAACCAAATAATTTGACCGGTAGGCCGCGTTTTCGATAGCCCGGCGCTTCAGCGCCGGGGAGCCGGGGCTCTCTCCGCATTGCTGCGGCCCACGCCGCGGCGTGGGCCGCAACAACGGGAGGGGCGCTTCCGCCCTTCCCGGCCATGAATGGCCGGGCTATCGAAATGCTGGACCATCTCCGTGCATCTAATTAACTGAGGGGTGGGCATAAATGTTTTGCCTTGGTTTGTGAAATCTGGTATAATTTTCACAAAGCTGACGCGGAGGTTGAAAATGGTTGCGGAGGGTCATACGCTGATCAAGTTGCTGGCGCTGGTGGACG
>Ga0315294_10010118_pt1 | contig 10341 bp, 13 predicted proteins | sample YL17G13_40_MG_FD_203626 | JGI IMG/M metagenome (GOLD analysis project Ga0315294, IMG submission 203626) | Sediment microbial communities from Yellowstone Lake, YNP, Wyoming, USA - YL17G13_40 | ecosystem: Environmental > Aquatic > Freshwater > Lake > Sediment | place: USA: Wyoming | collected...
CCCGGGCCTCGCCACCTGGCCACGGGATCGGGGAGGCAGAGCCAGCCGGACCCCTGCGCGGTCTCGCCGAAGGTCCCGCGCACACGGGCAAGGGCGGGACCGATCTCGGGCGCATCCCGCCTGCCGTACAAGAGCAGGACCTCCAGGATCGCGAAGTGGTCGCAGGGGAGCGAGGCCCACGCCGCCTGCTTTCCGTCCGTGGTCCCCCCCGGGGTCAGAAACCGGCCGTCCTCGGCCTGGTGACGGAGCATGCGGTCGAGGATTCGCTCGATCGGGGCGAAGTCGCCCGCGCGGATGCCCAGCGAGTGCAGCAGCCGCAGGAGGTTGGGCGGAAAGCCGGGCGAGTTGTGGCCGCCGAACGTCAACCCCGAACCCCAGTCCGGGAGGCGGTCCACCAGGGCACGGGTGCCCGGGTCGGCGACCACCGCAGCGCGGGCGGCTCGAGCAGCGGGGGCCTGCTCGGGGACGCCGAGGACTTTCGTCAGGGTCACGAACCGGGCCGACGGCTCGGCACTCTCGAGCAGGGCGGGCCGGGGGTCCGCCGGCAGGAGGTCGAGCCACGCCTCGCGACGCAGCACCATGATCCGCGAGTGTACCACAGCGTCGCGGGCGCGTCGCGGCCGGGCCGACTCTGGCATTCCGCGGCGGTTTCACGCTATGGTCCCTCCATGAAGAAGAACAGCGCGGCGCCGGGCATCGGCATCATGGCGAGCTTCGGCACGGGACGGTTCCTCGCCGAGGCCCTGACAGGAGCCTTCGGCACCCTGGTGTTCAAGTACTACGAGACCGAGGTGGGGATGTCGGGCTGGCTGGTGGCCCTGGCCGTCATCCTGTACTCCATCTGGAACGCGGTGAACGATCCCCTCATCGGGTGGTTCACGGCCAGGCCGACCCCCCTCGCCGCGCGCCTGGGTCGAAGGTTCCCGTGGATCCTGTCCTGCTCCCTGCTCAGCCTGGGCGCCTTCATCCTGGTGTTCGCATTCCCAGTGTGGGCAGGTCCCTCCGCGTCCATCGGCCTGCTGTTCGCGCTGCTCCTCGTCTCGATCTTCCTCTTCGACGCCCTGTACTCCGCATGGGAGCTGAACTACCAGTCCGTCTTCCCGGACAGGTTCCGGGGCACGGGCGAGAGGGCCCGGGCTGCCGGAATCGGCACGGCCGTGGGGACCGTCGGCATCGCCGCCGGCTTCGTCGTGCCCACCCTTTTCGTGCGCTACGGGGACGCCTCCTCCTACCTCGCCAATGGCCTGTGGTTCGCGGTCGGGGGAGTCGTTGTGGTCGCTCTGCTCGTGCCGGGAATCCGCGAGACCCGCGCGATGATCGACCGCTACCTCGCCGAGCGCAGAAACGGCGCGCCCCCGGAGGACCGGTTCTTCACCCAGCTGCGCGGCGCCCTGGCCAACCGCGACTTCCTGGCCTTCATCCTGCTGTACTTCTTCTACCAGGCGGCCATGCTCTCCATGACCGCCTCCGTCCACTACGTGGGGGACTACATCCTCGGCCGATCCACGACGCTCATCATGGGTGCCATGCTGGCGGGCGCCCTCGTGGGGCTCCCGGTCTGGACGCGCCTCGCGCGGAGGCTCGCCAACAACCAGGGACTGCTCGCGGCCTCCGCCATCGCCCTGGCCATCGCCTGCGTGCCCATGGCCTTCCCGCTCTCGTACACGGGCTACGTCGTCTCCATGGCCGTGTGGGGCGCGGCGTTCGGCGGTTTCTGGATGCTCATCGCGCCCGCCATGGCGGACGTGATCGACGGGATCGTGGCGCGCACGGGCAGGAGAAACGACGGGGTGTACCTGGGCTTCCGCGCGTTCTTCGGCAGGCTCGCGTACGCCGTGCAGGCCGCCGCCTTCGCCGTGGTACACGGACTGACGGGGTTCGCGGCGAACCCCCGCTCCCCCGAGGCCATCTTCGGCATCCGGCTGCACCAGGCCGGGATCCCCGCCGTGCTCCTCCTGGTCGGGTTCGTGGTGTTCAAAGCCCTGAACACCATCACCCCGGAGTCGGCGCGGCGCAACCGCGAATTGTTGCAGAAGAAGGGCTGGTAGGGCGGCGACACCGGCCTCGTCCCCGGGGTCGATCTCCCTGCCCGTTCCCCGGGCGTAGTGTCAGAGCCGGCGTTGGGATGAGAACTGCGGGGTGAGAACTGCGCGGAAGAGTCATATTTCTGGTGGTTTTCTGTTTCCCTACGACGCAGGGATTTGTTCTGCCCGGAAGAGGACTTGAACCTCCACACCATTGCTGGCACTAGACCCTGAATGTAATACAGACCCTTTTACCGCTTTCGACCACTTCATCCAGATTGAGAAATATATAGTCCTTTATGGGCTTTTTGTCAATACTGCTTGATACTGCTTTATATGGGTTTTTCATTCGTAGAGGTACCCATAGACGTACCCGGAGAGTCCTGGCCCGTTTTCCCAGCGAATTCGGCCATTTTCTGTGCTGCGCGTGGCGGGCCGTGGCGCGATCCGGTGCACCCTGACCGTGTCATCCATCTGGTAGCCCTTTAATGGACGGCCCTTTTTTAGGGGCGGGCATTCGCGGAACTTCTTGCATCGGACGCCGGGGCCCCTCGGGGATCTTGTGAGCCGTCTCGTAGGCGAAATGGCACTCATCGCACAGGACGACAAGGTCCTCGGGGAGTTCCCCGCCGAGGCGCTCGTAGCTGCGATGATGAACCTCCAAAGAACGAACCTTTAACGAACCTTCTTCAGCCTCGGCGTGGCCGCAGAGATCGCAGCGCCCCCCGGGGGATCGGTCGATGAAAATTTACACGGCAAGCGCCCTGCGGACGCAGCCTACCCGGCTACGTTTCAAAGAGTCGACTTGTTTCGAGGAGGATCACGACTCCTTTTTTAGGCGCGGGCAACCTTCAGAGCCCGGGGGCGGGGGTTCTCTCGGTGGGTGATGCTGGCGAGAAAGTACCCTCTCCCGGCGCGCGTGGCGGGCCGTGGCGCGATCCGGGGAAGGGGTGCCGTGTTTGTTCCCCCTTTCACCGGCCACAAAAGCGCGGCCATGCGCGACCGCTACGATCACCCCGAGCTCGCCGACAGGATCACGGCCCTGGAGCCTGCGCGGGAGATCGTCGAAGGGCTACTGGGGTAACGACTGATGTCACCAATCCTCTTTCTGGTCTGAGAGCATGAAAGCGCGAAAGTTGTTGGAGAGGCCGTCGAAATACCGCTTGACGGCTTCATAGTTGACCTTCCAGGCAATATCGACACCGGCGACGCGCTGTGTCCCCGAAAAGCGGTCAGAAGGGCGAACGTTGGAGAATTCAATTCGGGTTCTTTTGTCCCTGCAAGAGATAGAAAGGGCATAGCGGAAATCCCGCGAGAGCAAGTCTCCCGGCACTCTGGCAGATCCTATGGCCGTCCCCTTGATCATTCCCGTGCCTTCATCGCGGAAGGTGATTACGCTCTCCGCCGAATTGTAGGTTTCAGCGATCCAGAGTTGGGCCTTCTTGAAAACGGGCGACTTCTCAAGGCCCGGAACGTCGAAGGTATACTGGAAAGGTTCCTTGGCAAGCACGGGATCGGTAGCCTCAAATGTAGCGCAACCCACCAGAGCAAGGACCATCAGGAACGGGATCGTCTTTCTCATCTGCAATATCCTCCTTTGAAATAGATTTGAAGTGCAGAGCCTTCTGTCGGGTTGCCAGAAGGTCGAAGGTGCCTACAGTATCCCGTGGGCCGTGGCGATCACATAAGCTCCTGAGCTTGTCGACGTCCCGAACACGGACCCTTCCGCGTAAATCGTGACCGTCACATCGGTGGCCGGATTCCCGTCTTTCTGCGCCGAGATGTAGAGGAAGTCACCAGGGTTTGCGGTGAAGGTATAGGACCACGGGACCGTGACTCCGCTTTGTTGAGAAGTGCCTCCGCCCGAGTTTTCAAAGGTAAGGTCGGCCGTGGAGGTAGAACCTGTGACTCGGTACTCGATCGCCTGATTCAGGTTCCGGCTAGCAAAGTCGCATCCCGAGAGAATTACTGTCAGAACAGCCAGCAAAACGATGACCTTCTTCATTTCGGCCTTCCTTCTTTCTGCATTCTGATACGCAAGGCAAAAAAGCCTCATTGCCGGTGGTCTCCGAAGCCTAGTGACGGTGGTGGGCCCAGCAAGAGAGACGCCATGCACGGCGGGCGCAAACACAGACGATGCCATGTATCTGCATCTCCCATGAGCACTTGCAGTTACCCCACCCTCATCACCTCCTCAGCCCCACCGCGGACTGCCCTGGGCCCAAGAGCGATCGGGTACCACCGTCACTGAAGAAAGGATCAAGTGGCCATCGCCACGTGACTAGAATCGCTCTTGGTGAGGCCGAGGTCGGAGAGCGTTTGTGTGGTCGCATCGTGCGACCGCACAACTATCGCTCCTTGTCCGCCAGGATTTCCTTCTGCGCCACGTGCCTTCGGCATCTCCCGGAGCAGCTCCCCGGCCCGGCGCTCGGCTCTGATCTTGGTGGCCGCCTTTTTCAGTCGGCAGCTCGGCATAGAGCCGCCCGGTCTGTTGCTCCAGAGGAGTGAGACGGCCAGGCCGGGATCCCCGAGAGACGCAGGTAGTCGAGGATCGCCCTCTGCACGTCGCGCTCTGAGGAAATAGTGAGCGGGAGAGCTACCGGGCTCGCTCGCATGGTTTCACCGCCCCACTGAACACTTTCTTGAGCTTGTGAGCTGCTATCACGCGCTCGGCAGCCGCGTCCTTGAGCGCCTCCACCTCGGCCCGGGTGTACACTGCCATCCCCTCGCTGCCCGGGGGCGGAGAGCTGTCGCCCACGAGGATGAACTCCTCGACAAGGGGGTTCCAAAGGATCGTGAAGCCGGCCCGCCGCCAGGATGCCCAGAGCGCCTCCTGAGCGGCAGAGAGCTTCTCCTCCACGGCGAGGAGCTCGGGGAGCCTTGCTTGCCGTTCGGTCAGGAGCGCGTCCCCGTTGATGAAGGCTGCCAAGTCCCAGGCTTGCTTGTGGAGCAGCTCAATGATTAGGGCTGGTTTCGCTTGGCGTAGGGCGGCCAGAAGGTCGGCGGGGAGCGCATCGACTGCCCCGCGAACATGCAGCTTTCCGCCTTCTAGGACCGGCCGACAACCTATCTGAGACAATCGCGATAGAACATCGCCGAGCATGGTCATACGGCAAAGTCTCTTTCGCGACCGTTGCCAAGATTCCCATGGTTGCCAAGGTTCCCAAGATTCCTAGGGGGGAAATCTTGGGAGGCTTTGGTAATCTTCGAGGGAGTGGAAGCAGGGAGAGACCAGGTCCACCCGCCCGCATACGAGGATTTTCCCTTCACAACCCCGACTCTCTTCGAGGCTTCCCAGAGTGGTTTCTTCGTGATGCCGTTCTCCGCGGCTTCTCGTTGTATATCCTTCGCCGGAACGGAGCCACTACCTGCCAGCCTCTCGCGTAGCCAGTCCGCCGCCTCCTGCCATGCAGCCCTCTCCCCTGGCTCCTCGTTGCTCAGGAGCTGAGTCGCGTCCCCCCGCACCCGGCCCTCCTCCCAAGCCACCCGAGGGGCGAGGATGCCGGACGGTGTATGACCCGTCTCGATGCGATAGGCGAAGCCGCCCTCTTTCTTGGCGAGGTTCTGCTTCACCGGCAGCATGAGGATTCGTGTCTCATCCTCAGGGTCGAGACCGACTGCCCAGACCGCCCGGGCAGCCGCGACGAAAGCGAGGGAGCCGGTAGTCCGGTACATGGCCGGACCGCTTGACTTGTTGAGGTGTGAGACCGCGACAATCGCCACACCCCGGCGCGCGGCAAGCTCGGCCAGGGGAGCCAGTAGCCCCCTCACGTCCGCTGTGACATGCGAGTCGATACCGCCGAGGTATGCGGTGATGGGGTCGATGATGATGAGCAGGGTCTCGGAGGTGATCGCCTGCTCCAGCGTGGCGGTGTCAGCTTCGAGGTTGAAGGACCGATCCCTTTTTCCATCACGAACCGCTTTGATGAGGCGGATCATCTCGGGCGCCGCGCCCGCCGCATCGAGCCGGGGACGGATGGTGTCGGCTGGGTCGTCCTCGGCGGAGAGCAGAAGTATCTCGCCGAGGCCGTACTTCCCTTGCGTGCCATCGGGCCACGTGTCACCTTCCGAGACACGGGCGGCGAAGTCGAGTGTGAGAAGAGATTTCCCGAGCCCGGGATCGCCCACTAGCAACGTCAGCTTTCCGAGAGGGATCACGCCCGGCCACAGCCAGCACAAAGGCTCCGGCGCTATATCCGCCATGCTCTTTGTGATTAAGTTCGACTTCACCTGCTCAGCTTTCGATGATGGAGCGCCATTCTCGCCCGGTGCAAGGGGCCTCGAAACATAGGGCGAGAGAAGACGAACATCATCGTCACTCAGCTTGCTGAGAAGGGCTCGGATCGCATCCGCTTGACCGTCCCCGCTCCCCGGCGTACCATTCGCAGTGAGGGCTTGTCCCTCGGCCGCTACTACCGCCGCCCCTGCCAGGGCGGTTTTTGTTTCGGCGCTCATCACTCGCCCCTCGCGCCAGACACCGGTTCGACGGAGCGCTCAGCGACCCATTCCGAGAGCTTCTCAGGATTGAGGAGAAGTCGCGTGCCAAGTTTTGTGAATGGCACCCGTCGCTGGCAGACCATCTTGTACAAGGTGCTCGGTTTCAATCCGAGTGTTGCACTTGCCTGCCGAATGTCTAGTAGTGCTTGCATTGTCTTATCCTCTCTCACGACAGGGTAAGACCGTCGAGGATGCAAAGTAAAAGTACAACTATTCGTAAAAGCGGCGGCTTTTTAGGGGATTTCTTGTCCTTGCTTCATGCTCATTCGGGCAGCCTTTATCGCGCGCCCGATTGCATCCCTTTCCGCGTCGATGATTGCATCTGTCTTTACGTCTACGCCTGCAGGCCAGCAAGAAATGGGCGCACCTCTTAGAAAGGGTTTGGCCTGCCTCAGGGCCGCGCACACGAAGTATACGAACGCGCCCTTGAAAATGTACTTGTCAGGGACCGTGCCAGCGTCGCTGTCAGGATTGTCGTCTGCCTTTACGGTGAACCACCCCGCGCCACCTGCGGAGAGGGAAATGTCATGGAGCGCGAAAACCAGACCGTGAAACTCATGCTTGCCGGGATTCCCACGGGGCAGCTTCGGGACTTTCTTCATGACTTTCTCAGCGCACTGCGAAATCACCCGCAGCTTCATGCTCTGCTCAAAAAGCGCATGATAGTCCTCCATCGGAAGTTCGGTCTCATCGCACAACATCATGTGAGCGGCCGGATTTCCTGCGCTGTAGGTATCGGCAAGTTTCTTTATTGCATCGGCCGCTACTATCGCCGCCGAGCTGATCTTGAGAAGTGATGTCTTCACATGCTCAGACTTGGGGGGTCCGCCCCAATATAGCGCCACGAATTCATCGAGAGCCCGGTAGATGCGCTCGCGCGCTTTGTCGTCGAAGTGATTAACGTCGGCTTGCCCCGCCATAACTTTATAGTCCAGACTTTGCGAAGAGAAGTCTGGCATCGAAAAGCTATATGCGAACGGCAGTCTCTTCATCCTGGCACCTCCCGCGTGCGTCCCGAGAGAAAAGGCCGGGGAGAGCCGGTCGGGAGCCGGCGTTCGGGCCGTCGCCCTATCCCCGGTCTGTGCTCACTTCATCACCGTACTTTGAAGCAGTCGGATCGCCTTCCAGATTTCCCGGCTCTCCACGTCCTGACGGCGCTCGATCTTCTGGATTCGCTCGATCAGCTCGCGGTAGCCCTGCATCATCTCGCGCATCTTTGAGAAGGTCCGCATTATCTGAATGTTCACTTGAACCGCTCTCTCGCTTCTCAGCACGCTTGAGAGCATGAGGATGCCGTGCTCCGTAAATGCGTTCGGCGGATACTTGAAATGCTCGCCTTGTTTTAGGGTCACAATTTGTGACCTTAGAGATTTCGCCTCATCCCATGTCAGCCTGAACATGAAGTCGGCCGGGAACCGCTCTTTATTCCGAGACACGGCCTGATTCAAGGCTTTCGTCACCACCCCGTACAGCTCCGCGAGGTCCGCGTCGAGCATCACCTTATTCCCCCGCAGCTCGTGGATTCGTTTCTCGATCCTTTCGTGAGGTACTACTTCGCTCATGCTCTGTCCTTTCTTGAGATCGCAATTTGTGATTTCCAATTCATCCGAATACCTTCTCCTGCACCTTCACCACCTCGCCGAAGTCCTTGAGGGCGAAGTGCGAGTAATGCTCTGTCATCTCTTGCGTGCGGTGGCCCGTCACGCGCTGCACAAGAGGATCGGGCACCCGGGCAGTGCGAAGAAGCGTGTTCAGGAAGTGACGATGCGAGTGAAAGGTGATCCGCCGCTCCACGCGCTCCTCTGCTGTGATGCTGATGCGTTCAAGCGCCCCGTAGAGGCCGTCGAGGATGAGACGTGGAGATAGCGGGGTGTGTCGGTCCTTGCCGTAGAACACGAGGTCTGTCGGCTCCTGATAGGGCGAGGACTCGATGAGAGCTGCAAGCTGTGCTGAGATTCTCTTCGGAAGAGGCACCAGCCGTCCGGCCCCTGTCTTGGTTCCCTGCTTGAGTCCCGTCCTGCGCTCCCAGCTCTGCGAGACGGTGAGGTAGTCGGGGTGCACCGCTTCCACGGCGAGCGCTTGCAGCTCACCCATGCGAAGCCCGGTCGATGCGGCGGTGAGGTTCAGCGTGAAGTGCTTGCGGTCCCCACCCCATACCTTGTCGAACCGCTTCTCATCGAACAGCGCGCGTATCTCCGCGCCCGTGAGGATACCCCGCTCCGCCGGTGTCTCTGCCAGGCCGGTGATGAACGCGGAGGGGTCCCGGGCGATCACCCCCTGTCGGGCGGCCTCCTTGAGCATGACCTTCAAGCACCGCAGCGCGTGATTGATCGTCGACGGGGAGAGCTTCCCGCGTCGCAGCGCCATAAGCCACTGTTCGATATGCCGGGGGGTGATCTGCGTGATCTTGTGATCGCGAAAGTAGGGGAGCAGGTGGTTCTCAAGGTGACCGCGCATGACCACGAGGTAGGTAGCGGTGAGCCGGTGGCCCCGGGCGAGCCGGCCCTGCACGTAGTCGTGATCTTCCGTCCACCATCCCTCGGCGTAGCGCGAGAAGATGAAGCGCTGCCGGGTTGTCGCCTCGCCTCGCTTTAGCCTTGCCGCTGCCCAGGCTCGCGCAGCCGTCTTCGATGTTTGCGCGGTGGACTGCCAGGGAAGAAGGCTGCCGTCCTCAGCGCGGAAGCGAGCGTAGTACATCGGCTTCCTGTCGAGCCCCTTCCTGAGAACGATCTGGTACGGTCCGGCGTGTCTCGGCATGATCTGCCTCCCGAAATGAACCGGCGGGCATCTCTGCCCTGTTACGCTTCCTCGACCTTGACCCCGGGGAACGCTTCCTCAAAGCTCACCCGTTGCTCGCTCATCCCCTCGAACAGCTCCACCGCCTCATCGAGGGTGAGAGGTTCGATCCGATCCTGTTCATCTTGCCAGCACGTCAGGTGAGTGGCGAAGAAAGCGCCTTTCGGCGTTCGGTACAGGAACGTCTGTCGTCCCTGCCGCTCGAAGTTGTGCCCGTCCCAGTGATCGTCTCCGGCCAGGAAGACGGCCGTCGTGGTGTCGTAGACCTTCCGACCGATCACCGCCCGCATGTCTTGTGGTTTCATACCGCTTCTCCTTTCCTGGACTTTACCAGGCTATGGGCTCATGCCCGCCGGTTCCCGTAGGACCGGATGAAGCGGTTTTTCTCGCGTAGAGGTACCCATACAGGTACCCGGGGCGGGAGCAGAAAGCGGTCGATTCCAGGCAGCTCTGTAACTCTTTATCAATCAAAGCCTTACGAATGCCCGGAAGAGGACTTGAACCTCCACACCATTGCTGGCACTAGACCCTGAAACTGGTCTCCGGTACTTCCCACTACATGGCTATTCACAGCCATGTGTGTCTGAACCACCCCCGACTGGAAGTCGGGGGGTTCTGCGCTCGTCGGCTAAAGCCGACTGGGGCTGCCTCATCATTTCGCGTGAGCGGGTATCCAATCCTCAAGCATGGTTTGCATTCGCTGCAGCCCCTTGCTGCGCCAAGATTGTTCCTGCCATATCGCAGCCACTTGCCCTGCTCGTCCCGAACATACGCTTGCGGCACACCGATCTCTCCTATTGCTTCCAATCGGGTCCTTGTGCCGCAAGCTTGCTGAAGCCTTCGTCTGAAGACGAGGGGGTTTCTCCCCGTAGGAGACTCTAATTAGAGCTTGTCGGATAATTCCTATCCGTTTGGAGCCCGTTTGCCGCGAACGCGAGCGGCTGGCGCCTTGCGCGCTGCGGGCGACAGTTCCTTGAGCATGCGGTCGGTGGCGCGCAACGACAGACGCTGCATTTGAGCGATG
>Ga0315294_10010119_pt1 | contig 10341 bp, 6 predicted proteins | sample YL17G13_40_MG_FD_203626 | JGI IMG/M metagenome (GOLD analysis project Ga0315294, IMG submission 203626) | Sediment microbial communities from Yellowstone Lake, YNP, Wyoming, USA - YL17G13_40 | ecosystem: Environmental > Aquatic > Freshwater > Lake > Sediment | place: USA: Wyoming | collected...
CAGTGCTTTGAGAACATTGGGCCTGAAACTGTCTCTGAGATCCCGGACCCTGGAGAGATCCATCTGGACCAGGCAATCCTGAAACTGTTTCGCATATGAAACCATCGAGACAGTTGTGTGTGGCTTGTGGTCCTTGAGTAACCATTTCTCAAAGGCCTCCCAATCGATGGAAACGGATCCTCCGTTTGTGTTCTGAGAATGATCATCCTCCCACGCTGACGACCCGGGTTCAAATCCCGGCGACCGCACCAAACAAGAGAATTAGCATTATTAACTTGATTTACGCTTGAGAATTGCATGGTTAGCTGGTTTAAGTGGTTTTCGAACGCCTTGCTCAAATTGAAGCCTAATTCACGCGACTTTTCGATCAGTTCCTTGTTCAAATAGAGAACAACATTTCGTCTGTTTGACATTTGCATTCGCACCCGAGCGCATGCGATGGGACGTTCAATGTAATAAGTTTGGTCTTTTTCTGCGCAATAGAACCTTCCTCTATAGTTAGGTTAGCGAAATCTAAAATACAAATTGCAGCAAACATCACAAGTCAGTTGAATAAAAGGAGAAAAGAAAAATGAAGAAGATTTTGCTAACATTGACTTGCTTTGTTGTTCTATGTGTGTATTCAACAACTCTTGTAGTGCATGGGTCGCCATCCTCTGAACTACCAATCCTGCAATGGGATAAGACATATGGAGGAACGTATGAAGATGTTGCATGGTCTGTAATTCAAACCAATGATGCTGGATATGCGATAGCTGGATGGACAGCTTCATTCGGCGCTGGCTACTATGATTTTTGGGTTATTAAGACCGACGAAAATGGGCAAATGCAGTGGAACAGAACCTACGGAGGATCAAGCAGTGGATGGTTTGGAGAGCGGGCGTATTGCATAATCCAGACGAGCGATGGCGGGTTCGCAATAGTCGGTGAAACCTCATCTTTTGGCGCTGGAAGCAGGGATTTTTGGTTGGTTAAGACAGACGCGAGTGGAAACATGGAATGGAACCAAACATATGGAGGAGTAGGCAGTGAATGGGCACATTCTGTAGTTCAGATAAGCGATAGACAATATGTGGTTGCAGGCCATACAACTTCCTTCGGAGTTGGATCGGCTGATTTCTGGTTGATAAAACTTGCACCCGAAAAACATTACCTTGTCGTTCAAACTGAACCCATGGGCCTAACGGATATTCTCGGCGAGGGATGGCATGATGAAGGAACCAAAGTGGAATTGACAGCACCTTCGTTTGTACCAAGTGAAGTTGGGGAGAATGGCGTCCGCTACAGGTTTGATTATTGGATTGTTGATGGGAACATCCTACTTGCAAATCCTATGACAGTGCAGATGGATGCCAACCACACAGCGACAGCCCACTACGTCAAACAATACTGTCTTACTGTTATTTCGCTGTATGGTGCCCATGGTGGTGAAGGATGGTACGATGCTGGCGAAACAGCATATGCAACAGTGACTCCGCTGACTGTCACAGGACCCGAAGACGTTCGACATGTCTTTGCCTATTGGAGCGAAGACGCTTCAGGCACAACATCGCCTTCAAACCCCATAACCATGGACTCTCCAAAGACAGCAACAGCTAACTGGAAGACCCAGTATTTGCTGACGGTAACCTCGCCCTATGACACTCCAAGTGGTGGAGGCTGGTACGACGCAGGAGATACAGCATATGCAACTCTAGCCGATGGGTTTGCCATGCCAAACATTGGTTTCATAGGCTGGAGTGGTCATGCCTCGGGATGGGATCTTATAAGTGATCTCATCACCATGGACGCACCGAAAACAGCGATAGCGAACTGGGAAGCCGGCGTGGCATACGGAGACGTCCGCACTATAGGATTCTGGAAACACCAAGTCAACGTCTGGTATTTCACCGAACTGAAAAACAGTGGTATGAATATACGCGGAATAGGAACCGCCCAAATATCTGAAGAAGCGCTCATTACCTACTTGGCATTCATCGACAGCAATTCTGGCTACTTCAGTGGAAAAATCGTTGGACCAACCAATCTGGATACACTTAGACGTGCTTACAACATCCTGAAGACCCCAACAGGTCCGGAAAGCATGAAAATGAGGGCTGAACAGCAATTGTTTGCCACGTGGCTGAACCTCGCCCATAATACATTCTTCTGGAACACGCAACTCAGCCAAGATACACTCTACATTTACTGGCAACATACATACGATGAAAACAATGGACTCGCCACAATAAGCGAAGCAATACTCTTCTGCGAAGCCGAACTACTCAAGCCAGATGGCAATTATGAAGTAACCAAAAACATCTGCGACAACATAAACAACAACCTCGGTATAATCTGGGGAACATAAATACACGCCAAGCCCAAACCATCCAGTTTCCATTTTTCTCTACTTCCTTATCAGCTTCTTCCTCTGCCCAACAACTTTCCTTCACAAGCCTATTCTTGACTTCGGCCTTCTCCGCTTTCCCCAGATCATTCAGCCTCTTCAGAAACAGCCTAGAATGAACTTGCAGTCCACAGTAGTCCTAATCAAGTCGGTAGTGCGCGCACTTGTCGCGCGCGAAACCCTTTCGGATTCATCCGTGCGAAAGCCATTTAGCCGATACATGGTGAATAAGCATTCAGTGAGCTAATGAGTTTCTTTAAGAAAATCTCATCTGCACTCTCGAAATATGACTCACGTCAAGTGTTAAGAGTCGCTGTCAAAAACTACTTGGGATCATACGAAGCGCTCGAAAGAGCCGCTTACTCGTTTGAGGATTTGTCCGGGATTGTCGATCAGTTATCTGAGAAAGAATTCGAAGCACTTAGGAAGGAAATTCCTAGCCTAATGATGGTTGACAGGTCTCGTCTAGCCAGTTTCGTCATTGGTGGAGGTTTAACCGCAAAACAGTTCGAATCGGTACGGTCTCGAGCTGAGGTAAGGTCCCAACTCCTCTACTCTGCTGGTTTCTGTAGGAACACTCAGAAACCTCCCAACTATGCAAAAGGAGTCGAACTTCTGAGAGCAGCTTTGAAGGTCAGACCGAAGCCCAGAATGTACGCCTTGCGTGAGGTTCAACCTGACGTCGAGGACCTGAGTGTCATCGTGACCGACAGAATCGTCACAGTTGAGAGCCGTCACCTGCCCATGTTCGTTTCGGAAAATCAAGTGGAATCTACCGCAAATGAAGTTGTGTCTTTTCGTGATGCGGAGTTCTTCGGTATGGCCTATATGGGATTGGCCAAGGCGTTGACGTATAGTAGGGTGGAACCTGAGGAAGCGAACCATGCCTGCGATGTGGCAATATACTATTTGGAGAAAACGAGGCATTTCGATCTGAACATTTTGTTGCGTGGGATCTGCTGGTTTGACAAGGGCATGAGCAATTATTATGTGGGCAGGGTCAAGGAAGCATTAGACTGCTACACCCAAGCTTATCCGTTCTATGAAAGCGTCGCATCCAAGATTCCCAGCCAAGGAATGAAACTCGGAGTCGCAGATTGTTTGCTCTACAAAGGCGAGTGTGAGCTCCTTATGGGCATGCGTAAAGAAGCGAAGGTAGATCTGGAACTGGCATTAAACCTGTCAGTCGAAATAGGTCAACGTGACAATCAAGCACGTGCATTCACATTTTTGCGGCAGCTCGAAACTATTAAGGATGATCGATCGATCTCATAAAACCAATGTTAATTCTCAGGCTGAAGGGTTGTTGGGACTGAAAAACTCGCAAGCTTTCTGACTTCTCCAGATAGCGTCGTCGTTCGGGTAGCGCGCATGCGTGTTCCTAAAATGGTTAAAAATGGTTTTAATTCCGTTCTACAAACTTTCGCTGGTTCGAGAAGGCTGGTTGCGGCAAGGAATTCAGGAACAATGCGAAGTCCGAAACTGTCCCCAAATCACAAAAGGCGAATAAAAACCATTTTAGACCAATTTAGGAGCAAGCATGCGCGCTATTGTTCATGTCTGCTAAACACACTCCACTATTTGTGGACCAGCTCTCGAAGGAATCGGACAACGTCCTTTTTTTCAGTTTTCGGAAGCTCGCCGAGAAGAAAGGTTGCAACATCATCCATGTTTTTGCAGAACTCGGGCTCTTGACCTTGAGCATATGCCAGAAAGGCCTTTAGAGACGTTGTTCCGCCATAAGATTTTGAGAGATTCTGATTTTCTTGGATTTTCGCGATGCAGGGTATCTCCAGAAGGTTTTCCAAATCTTCAACGAAGTCTTTCGTGAATTTGCTAGCTGTCTTGATTCGATTCAGAATGAAACCTATTGGCATGCATTTGAGATAGTATCTGCCTAAGCGAATTGTGTCGATTGCTGATTCAACGCACAGAACGAATTCATCCTCGGTCAAAATTGGCACAAAGTATTCGGACACGCCTAGAGACAGTAATGCAGCCTTTCCAAGAGGAAAAGGAGTGTCAATAAACAGAAAGTCAGCTTCTAAGGCTCTGATTTTTCTTGCGAATCTAAGGGGATCAAGGTCAAAATAGCCTGCAAGCGACACACCTGATGGTATCAAGAATAAGTTCTTCAGACTGGTCTTGTGGACTGCTTCTTCGGTTTTCAAATCCCTTTTGACGACTTCATCAAGCATGATATTATCATGGGGAAGCTCAATATTCAACATCAGTTGCAGTGGATGATTTGGATCGCCTTCGATCAAGATGACCTTCTTGCCTTTCTTGGCTAGCGCGGCACCTACGTTAGCTGTGATAAGTGATTTTCCAACTCCGCCTTTTGATACAGCAAATGTCATGATATTCATTCTGGAATCACTAAGTATGCCATATAGCAGTCTAATGAGTGGGTCGGTCATTAACCAAGTGGTTAAGCATTTGTGCAAATTGTGCATTGATCAGATCGTTGTGCACACAGTCAAAACTCTTTTCAAGTACTAGTTCGTGCGCTAGTCTTCGGTGCCTATACCCATTCTTTTTCTGATATCGCCAAATCCGCTACTCGGCTGAATCTTATAGCCATATTTCCTTTCAAACTCCTCAAGTTTCGGCTTGATTCTTGCCATATCATCTTCAATAGCCTTGCGGGCTTGCAGTTCCGCCTTATGGGCTGCAAGAATCTCTTTTTGCCTTCTGTTACTCAGATAATGTTTTAGACCAAAAAGAAATGAAATCAGCGAGACAGCCGAAAACAAGACCAATGCCCAGAACCACCAGTAGAACCATACTGGGATTGAGAGGACTGTGATTGTTATTGTGTCAATACTAGAGTTGCCCCTGAGGTCTGTTACATTTAGCGTTATTAGATAGGTTCCTGGATTCGTGAACATGTATGACCTATTGATTCCATAAAGAGTCTGCGGAGTTTTGCCATTGAAAATCCATAGGTACTGCAGCTCCTGTGGACTGATGCAATTGTCTGTCGAATTTGAACCATCAAGAGTCACAGTTGTGCCTTCGTAGATTGTTTGGTTTTTCCCTGCAGACGCTTTTGGTGGTATCCAATCGATTGGGTTAGTTCCTATGATTTTGACTATCTTCGTGCTATGAGAATACGTGAAGTAGACGAATGTGTGGGTCAAATCGCTTGTTACGTTGGCCTTCGAAGGTTCTCCATTGACGGTGACAACCCACTGATCGTTCGAGAAAACGTCAAGCAGTTTCTTGGGGATAGTCACATTGCAGAATCCAATAGTATGGGTTGGTCCGGTCGCCACAAAAGCTATCCTTCTGTTTGACTGCTCAAAGACAAGATTTGCTGTCGTGGAATTGCTCTGAATGCTCACACTGTAAGTTCCGACAATCCCAGTAACGTTGACATCGAAAGTTCTTGTTTGGCTCCATGGTTCTATCAGTGGACAATTGTCCTGGTTCCTTGCATCAATAACATGTGGGGTTTCGCCGATTCCATCGAGATTCAGGTCTGTGCCATTGTAGTCGCTCCAATAATTGCCTGTGGCATCATCATCCCAAGAGTTTTGCGTTGTGGAGTACACTTTATTGTTGAGAATGCCGTTATGCAAAACAGTGTTGTTTCCACCCGAGAGATAGATGCCACAGTCTTCATTGTTAGCAAAGAGATTTTGCGTCAGGAGAACGAAAGAAGAGTTCAATGTTAAAACCCCTAGGTAGTTATTTGAGACTGTGCTACTCGAAATCAGAACCTCATTTGATTCTCCCAGCGTAATACCCACCGTGTTATTTGTGACCGTGACATTTTGGATCTTGGAGTAGTTGGTATTCCACAGGACAATCCCATAGGCGCTGTCTGTCAGTGCAATGTCTCTTATTGTCACATTGACTGAATCGATTATGTAAGCAGAAGCCACAGGAAAATCAAATACCTTGTCTGAAGAGTTTACTACGTAAAGAATTCGTTTTCCATCAACGATATTACTGTTATCGACACGAATTTCAAGATCAGATCTGGAGTGTGCTTCGATTCCGAAATTACGGAAGTTACCAGACAGAACATTCTCAGAAAACACACTGTTCGGAGCTGACAGAAAAATCATCCCGTAGTAGTTGTTCACAATAGTGTTGCCGCTGACAGTATTTCCATAGGACAAACCGACTCTTATGCCAGTGTCTTGGTCTCCATTGTCTGGAGCAGCCAAACCATTGTATTTCGCTGTGTTGTCTAGGACCCTGTTATTGTTGGAACAAAGGAGATCGATTCCAGCACCAAGGCTGTTTGTGACAACATTGCCATCGATCAAGTTATCTGCAGAGTATTCAAGCATGATGCCATTTCCGTTGGCCACAATCTTGTTCCAGAAGACTTTGTTGTCGCTGGAGAAATTCAAATGTATTCCGTATCTCCAGTTGTTCGACGAAGTAACGTTAGTGAGTACACAACTGCCAGAATGGTCGAGATTCGCTCCTGTTTGAAACCCAACAATTCGGATATTTCTAACCGTGACGTTATTTCTAGCTGCAAGAACCACGCCTGTTCCTCCTCCGACGCCTTCGACCGAATGACCTTCTCCGTCGATAACGACATTGTCTCTCTCTATGACGATGGAATCACTCACATTGTCTACAAAGGTGTACAGGTTCGCCTCTTGCAGAATTGGCGCTGATACTGGTTCGATTGAGCCATCGCCCCGGATATAGATGGTATTGTTGTTTTCCTGAGAAAAAGAGAAAGGAAAGGTCAGACTGAAGAATCCTACAAGAATCAGAGCAAGCACTGTTGCCTCATGCACCTGTACTCGCATTCTCTCTTTCCCACCCGCGTTGCACGCCTTCTTTAGTTCTTCAAGTAATCATAAGTAGCCTTAAAAGCTTGCCAAATGGTCGCAGTGAGACCAATAAAGTCGATCTAAACTAAAAAGACAGCATTATTTTCCAAAGCTTCACTTTCTTTTTTTCATCTTCTGTCAAATGCACGCTTATCTCTTCAGATTCACACTGGACGAGCAGAGTTTCAAGTCGATTTTTGTCCTCTTTGAAGAGTCTTGGTGTTGCTGACTGGACTCTTCTGGCCAGCTTCGCAGTATCATGGAAAATCATACCTGCATGAAGCAGATTGTCCACCGTAGTTCCAAGTTGTCTCAACACCTCTTGCACTCTTTCAGCGCCTTCCAGAAGGTAGATTGTCTTCCTAGCGTCCGGATTCTTCAAATACATTCCTGTCTCTTGTCTCACAATTCCAACAGATTCGAGTTCTCTCATGTGCTTAAGCACCCCTGGCAAAGTCATCTTCCAACCATGAGTTTCTTCCAGTCTCCCGGCAATATCTGACAGTGAGAGCATTTCATACTGCAGCAAGAGACTGATTATGTCGACCCTGACTTTATTCTCGAAAACATGCAAAAGCTTCCAGAGGTCACCCTTCACACTCAACCACCTGACACCAGTGCTACGCAATTGCTTCTTGCTAGCACAATCCTCCTTCTCCTGGTTTTATCGTTTACTCTCTGGTTAAGTGATGTCAATCCGGTTTATAACTAGTCAATTCGTTAAGGTTCAGAACTCTCATTAAAGCCATAACTCTCTCTAATCTTCAGGTGAATAAAATGAGAAAAACAACAATCGTATCAGCAATTCTGCTGGCTATGCTTTCAGCATCAGTAATCTTGGAACCAACACTGACCAAAGCAACATCAACCAATTCTTGGAGAATAAAACAACTAACAAAGAACGACGTCCCAGACACGTTGGGAAGTTGGCAGTCAATAAGCCGAGACGGCAATAGAATAGTGTTTGATCGACGGCCGGATCCAATATGGGGTCCTGAAGGCTATGGAGTATACTGGGACATCTATACGATGGGTGTCTCAGACGAGCATGGACAAGAGAAACAGATGACAACGATACACGGCGAAGATGTAGGAGCGGGAATATCTGGTGACGGAAACAAGATAGCTTTCGCTTCTGGAAGATTTCATGTAGGCGAGCCATGGGACCTCGAGATTTTCATCATGAACTTCACTGACAACCCAGGACAAGAACTTCAAGTCAGTGATAACACAACCTATCTGGATAGCGGTGTTGTGATTAGCGGAGATGGAAAAATCATAGCATGGAACACAGGACCTGATACACCAGTCAAACATAGTGAGTACATCACGGTAGCTAATGTCAGCGACGTTAACCATATTGTCTACACGATCATTGATACTCCGGGTTGGGACTCGTATCCGACGCTAACCTACGATGGCACCAAAGTGTGTTTCTGTCATCACACAAGTGGAGGTAGCCAAGAGGTGTATGTAGCGAACACGGATGGCACAGATTTGAGACAAATCCCAGGGGTTCTTGGACAACCTGTCATATCTGGAAACGGAGAAAAAGTCGCAGTTTTATGGAATGATGGAGATTGGGAGTTCTCTGTGTATGAGGTGGCAACAGGGAACCTCGTGTACACCACAAACAATGGTGTTGACGACTGGTTCGGTTCGATCAACTACGATGGAAGCATTGTCGCTTACACCAGAGGCGGCGAAATCTACACTTATGATCTGCAGATGATGCAGGAAACTCGACTCACAAACGACTCGTATGAGGACTGGTATCCACGACTTGACGAAGACGGAGACACAATAGCCTTCGTGTCCATAGGAAGAGACGGACCTGACTCAGAAATATTCGTAATGACGGCTCTTAACATACCTACTACTGTTGATATTGACCCAGATACTTTGAATCTGGGAAGCAAAGGGAAACGGATTACTGCGTACATCGAGTTCCTTGACAGCAACTCGGTAGATGCCATCAATGTCTCTTCATTACTATTGAACTCTACCATTCCAATCGACTCGTCTGCGCCTGCAACAGTAGGAGACTATGATCAAGATGGCATCCAGGATATAATGGTCAAGTTTGACCGAACGGCAGTCACATCGTACATCCTCTCCAGTGGTGACATGGCACAATGGAATGGAAAGTTTGTCAACGTCGCATTGACTTTAGCTGGCAGACTCAATGATGGACAACCTTTCGCAGGAAGCGATACTGTAAGAGTGACTAGAGCAGAGGCGACGGCTTCGGCGATATGGGTGCAATGGTGGTTCTGGGCACTAGTTTTGCCAGGAATTGTTGTAGGTGTTCTTGCTCCTACTGCCGTTCACTATCGTAAGAGAACATTAGTCGAAGGAGAAACAGATGCAGATCAACTGGACCAATGCTAGGAGCGCACACAGTTTGTTCCAACAGCAGAACTAGCCTACGCTCGAGAGTGGAGCACTGAAGAAAACCGGAATTACCTGCGACCCCCCCTCTTTTTTCATACTGCAACTTGCGAAAAGGCGTCACAGCGCGCATGCTTGTTCCGAAATTGGCCTAAAATGGTTTTTATTCGCCTTCCATAATTTGAGGAAGGATTGGGTTTCGTCAAGCTCTGAAGATAGCATACTGAACAAGAATGAAGCCTTTGTCTAATGCCTTTTGACCTGGGGGAAAACACGTCCAGGATGCACTTGCCAGTCTGCTATCCGTGCTGGATATTCCGTTCAACAGAGAAATGTTGGGGTTCCCATTGCCATTGTAATGAAAAAACCAGATTCTACGCTGATTCCCGATATTGCTATTGAGTTCAAGCTTTTACAAGAAAAGAAACGCTTGGGGAAAATTACTGATGAAATCGGTGCAGATAAACAAGCATACAAGAAAGCCTATGGCAGCGTCTTATTCGGCGTGCTCGTTTGCCATCTTTTGGTAGCCGGGTCGTAGGACTTGAACCCTTTTGGGTATTAGTCCCGGCGACCGCACCAAAAATCGGCTTTAAAGTCTAGACGCTACACGCTATTGACTTTCTTAGAAAAGCAAGTTGACTAAAAAAGAAAAAAGGAGATTGTTTATGGGCTGGTTTCGCCGAAGTGTAGTGCTACTATTGCTATGTCGATGATGTTTATGACTTTGTCGCCGTTTATGTCTGCGTTGGGGTCCCA
>Ga0315294_10010122_pt1 | contig 10340 bp, 4 predicted proteins | sample YL17G13_40_MG_FD_203626 | JGI IMG/M metagenome (GOLD analysis project Ga0315294, IMG submission 203626) | Sediment microbial communities from Yellowstone Lake, YNP, Wyoming, USA - YL17G13_40 | ecosystem: Environmental > Aquatic > Freshwater > Lake > Sediment | place: USA: Wyoming | collected...
GATGCGTTGAACAAACAAATCAACGCCGAGATGTATTCCTCGTATCTTTATCAGTCCATGTCTGCCTGGCTCTCATGGAAGAATCTGAACGGATTCGCCAAATGGTTCGCCGTCCAGGCACGGGAGGAAACCAAACATGCCATGAAGATTTATGATTTCATCTATGACCAGCTGGGGCGCGTCACGCTTGCGGCAATTGATGCCCCGCCGGCGGACTTCGCCTCCGTGAAGAACATCGCCGCAAAGCAACTGGAGCATGAGAAAAAGGTGACGGGAATGATTAACAACCTGGTAAAACTTGCGCGCGAGGATAAGGATTATGCCACGGAAATCTTCCTCCAGTGGTTTGTGACCGAGCAGGTGGAGGAGGAGAAAAATGCCGAGGAGATTATCCTCAAACTGGAGATGCTGGGTGACAAGGGACAGGCGCTCTATCTCCTCGATAAGGAAATGGGGAAAAGAGAATAGCGAATTTAGAATTTTGAATAGCGAATGAAATATTTAAGTTCCTTATTTTTCGTAATTCGCTATTCGTAATTCAAAAAAAGGGGGTGACGATGATGAATTTTGCAGATATCCTCAAGGGCGCGGATAAGGAAGGAAAGGAAAAGCACGTGCCCGTTATCGAGATTGATAAATGTGACAGCGAGGAACCGAATGTGGTGCGTGTCATCGTGGGCAAAGAGGTGCCTCATCCGAACACAGTGGAGCATCATATCGCCTGGATTGAGCTGTTCGGTGTGAAGAAGGAGGGACAGGTGATTGCCATTGGCAGGGTTGACCTTGCGCCCGTATATTCCAAGCCAGATGTGCGTTTCAACGTGCAGGTGAAAGACTTCAAGGCATTCTGCGCACTGGAATATTGCAACATCCACGGCGTATGGTGGAACTGTCTTGAGACTGAGCAGAGCGCCGGAGGCTGTTGTTGTTGCGGTGGAACAAAGTAAAACCACACAATTCACGCCCCCTCCAGATTTAAACCTCCAGAGGGGGCTTTTCTTGCCTTTGATTTACCTTAATAAAGTGTCCAGTCCTCAACCCGTGTGATGGATTTGCGAGGCTGTTCTGGGGACAATGCGCCACCGCCGCTAACCCCCTGCGGAATACCCATGGAACATGTGCCACCGGCGCGCGTGATGAGAGTTGGTGTGTCCGTGTCCCAGTACATGGAACGCTCCACCACAATCGGGGCTTCAGATACGACGACGGTTGAAAACGCCTTATCGAAAAGTTCCGCGATGTCATTGCAGACAATCGTTTTGCGCTGGTAATACGGGATGGTATAGTTTTTCACCACGACCTGTCCGGTGGTGAGGAGAAAGCGCGCAGTAATAAAGGCATCCTTGGAGTTGGGATTTGCGAGGAGGATTTCCGTGCGCAGTTTCCCGTAGGCGATGGGGACGGTGGCTCCCTCGGGCATAATCCAGAAGGTGGATGTCACAGGGCTTGCAATGGAATTATGCCCACCTTTCCAGCCAAAGCCGCCAGCCGTCCAGTACATGGAGCGCTCCACGGCAATCGGCTGGGTTGATGTTATGCCGGTTCCATGCTTTGTTGCAAAGCCAATGCCCTCCGCGTCCCAGCGCACGTTTATGGTCTTTCGGGCGTTGCCACCTACAGTTAGATTACGGACAACCGGCGTGCTGTTCCCTTCAAGATAATAACGAATTACGATGTTTGCAGCGGTTATGTTAGGGTTCACAATCAGGAGGAAGTCGTCAAATCCCTCGCCCGTATTGCCCTCGGCGAGATACCAGTTGGAGGAAAGCGCCGGCAGACCGGGAGAGTCGGTACCCTCCATGAAGTTGGGAGCAGTCCAGTTGCTTGCGCGCCACCACATTGCCCGTTCCACAAGGATGCCCGCTCCGGTTGTGGAGTGAACCTTCGTTGAGAAGGATTTGTTCACGAGGCGCGTGTCAAGGGTTTGTGGACTGATGGTCAGACGTCTGTTGGCATCGACGTTGAAATTGTAGATGATTGGTAGTTCTCCCTCAGGGAAGAAGGTCACCTCGATGGGGACGGCGCTCGAATGGGGGTTGGCGACAAGTATATAGGTTTCAAACGGGCTTCCCGCAGGACCCGCAGTAACGGTTGCACCCTCAGCGAGGAACCATTCAGGTTTGGGTTGGGTGACCCCAACGGCGGCATGCCCGCCATACCACCTTCCGTTCGGTCCGGCAAGATACATGGCGCGTTCCACTGCGAAGCCATTATAGCTGGTTTCGGACAAGACAGCCGAGACGCCATCATTGGGGACATAATCATCCACCTTGATGGTCGTTCTGCTGTTGGCGCCAACCGGCATGTAGATGGTCTGGTTGTTGCCCTTCTCCGTGAGGAAATCAATCTTCACATTGATTGGGAAGTTATTCATATTGGCGATGAGGAGGAAGGTATCAAACATATCATAAGTTGCCCCCTCTGCCAGATACCATATTGAGGAAAGGGTGGGGATTGGTGTAGGCAGAGGCGTTTGCGTAGGTATGGGAGTTGGTGTAGGTGTTAATGTGGGTGTTGGTGTTGGGGGCGTTGGTGTTGGCGTAGGTGTTGGTGGAATTGGTGTTGGTGTATGTGTGAATGTGGGAGTTGGTGGAGGTGTGGATGTGGGGGTTGGTGTTGGGGGCGTTGGTGTTTGCGTCGGCGTTGGCGTTATGGCGAAGGTCGCCGTGAGCGTCTTGTTACTGTCCATCGTCACAACAAGCGGATTGTCCGTCTCGTGCCCGGACGGGACATCCCCGCTCCAGACCATGAAATGATATCCCATATCCGCTGTCGCAGTCAGACTCACGGTTGTGCTGTAGTCATACTCCGCGAGGTCTGGCGCCTTCGCTACCGAGCCGTGGGTCGCATTCACCGTCAGAGTATATTTTGGCAGCGGCGTGGATGTTGGTGTTGGCGGAATTGGTGTAGGTGTAGGAGTTGGTGGAATCGGTGTAGGTGTTGGCGTTGGTGGAATCGGTGTTGGCGTCGCCACCTCCAAGGGGTTGGCCCACTTCTTGTCAACGGGCGTTTCCGCCGTTGGCTTGGCCGCCTTGAAATCATCAATGGCCGCCTGATGGAAGTCTGCCGTCACGACGCGAACCCAAACCCAGTAGGTTCCCGGCGTCTGTGGGGCAAAGATCCGCGCCACAAATAGCTGTGTCCACGAGGTCAGGGAAGTGCCCGGGGTGCCGTTCCAAATCACGCATGGGTCCGCGCCGAACCAATTACCGCTTCCGTCGCGGAAGCCAATCACGATCCTCTCCAAACCCGTCGCAGTCTGGCCACTCACCTGGCCGCCCAGCCCGGACAATGTGATGAGCTGGCCTGGGTTTACCGGCGGGTTGGGGCTGATCGTGCATGAAAGCAAAGTGACCTCATGCCCGCCCGGCGGGCTGACTACTATAGGAATTCGCGCTTCTGCTTGGCATGAGCCTCTCTCCGCAATGACTTTGGCAGTATAGGTGCCGGCGGTGGGATAATTACATACATCAAAAACTTTGAAAACTGTCCCACCACTAAAGCTAGTAGCGATACCCTGATACAAAAAGATATACCCGGTACCGTCTGGATTTCTTCCATCGATTTTGAAGTCGTAGTCGGGGGTTATGTTTGTTCCCAAATCGGATCGGTTGCGATAGAAAGTGTAGTTGATTGTGCCCACAGCCGTACCGGAGACAGACGCCGTTAAATCGACGCCATTCAAGGGCGCCGTCCCGCCAGATGGATTGGCTGTGAGCGTGACCGAGAGGGTGTCGGCAGTAAATCGATTCGTTAGCTCCTGGAGTGCAGCCATGTCGCCATTGAAGCTGTCTAGATCAACGTTGCCAGAAATTCCGGGACACGTCCCAGTACTCGAATACTGTTGAAACAACCACGTGGACCATGGTCCAAGGTTCCCAGGGTCAAAATTCGGATCACCCTCCCAGGTTGCAATCCATAGAGAAGACTGATTCAGGTTGGTTTCAAAGTAGTTTCTGACATACCAGCGTCCGCTGTAGATTATCGGTTTCACCTGAGCAACTCGTTCTACTTCGGCGCACCAATCCCGAATCCACTGTGAAAGTGCCACTTTCCCCATGAGATAAGGGTACGAGTTTTCACTAGGAGAATCCTCAATGTCTAGGACTGGTGGCAAGTAGCCAGCACCCACGTGCTGACTAGCAACGGATAAAAACTTCTGGGCTTCAGAAATTGCCGAGAAGTATTGGGGATATGCGAAGTGATAGGCTCCCACAAGCAATCCTACACTACGCGCATTTTGGACGTTGATCGCGTACTTAACATCTGTCGTATTGACGCCAGCAGAGGCTCTGACGAAGACGAATTCTTTTCCTCCGAGATTGTACACCTGGTTCCAATCTATCGCGCCTTGATATTTGGAGACATCTATACCAAGGGGCATCGAGGACGTGAATAGCCCCGGTGACAGCTGAAGAAGATCGGATTTTTCACGAATCCGTGTCGCACCTGAGATCCCCATGTAGCCATGCCCTAGAATCTCAGGAAAAAGCTCACTCTGCAAATTATATTCGGATTTTTCACAAATCCGGATCGCACCTGAAATCCCCATGTAGCCCTGCCCTAGACTCCCATAGTTAGTAGGATCTGCGATATCCTCTTTGATGATGGTTTCAGATGATGCAATCACGGCAGCCAATGGCTTTATAGCTCCGAATATATTAATGAGGGTCACCAAAAGCTCTATTGCGAAAATATTCGGACGCGAAAAGAGTGATAAAGGCCATGTCTTCATTTCTTATCCTCCTTGTCTGGATTTGCCGATTACTTAAAAGCGCTCTGCGCAACCCAGGCTTTCACGCCGTTCTTCAACCGGACGTTGACCCAGCCGCCCTCCTCGCCGATGATTTCCACCGAGGTTCCCTTTGGGATCTTGGTGAGCGCGACGCTGGATCTTGTAAGCTGCGACCGCGCCGCCGTTTACAGGTTCTTTCCAGTCGAGGAAGAACCAGCATCCTTCGGCACTGGGGCACCTCCGCCTAAGGCGGATTGAACCAGATTCCGCACTCGATTACGCATACGGGCATGTCAATGAACAATTAATTTTGACCAAACCAAAAACTCATTTCTTTCCAATATTTTAATTCCATTATTTCTATCATTCACACTCTTGTCAAATAAAAATTGCTTGATTTTAATAATTCTTCGTTATGATTCATCCTTGACGCGGGAGGATTGCATGGTCTATCGGCAGTGATGGTTTAATAAAACTGGGGTCATTGGTAAATGGAACGGCATGAACATCAGTTTGAAAGTATTGCCGGTCATGACATCCTGAAGAGGCTGGCGAAGCGGTTTGTGGAATCGGGAACTCTCCCTAACGCCATGATTCTGCACGGTCCGTCCGGTCTGGGGAAGAAATCCTTCGCATACGCCCTCGCTAAATTCATTAACTGCACGGGCGAACGCGGTCTCCTCGCCTGCGAATGCCCCGCCTGCCGCAAGATTGCCCATCAGACCTATATCGACCTCATGCTCCTGAAACCTGAAGGTCCCGCCCGCACCATCCGGATTGAAAAAATCCGCGAACTGCAGGACAGCGCCCTCATCACACCCGTGGAGGGGAAAAAGAAGATTGTCCTCGGCTTTGACGTTGAAAGAATGAGTCTCGGTGCGGCAAACAGCATCCTGAAAATCCTTGAGGAGCCGCCACGCCACCTCATCACCATCCTGACCACGAATAATCTGCACAACCTCCTGCCAACAATCCGCTCACGTTGTATGCTTCTCCGCTTCTCTCCCCTGCCCGTGAAGGAGTTAAAGGAATGGCTGGTCATGGCGCACAAAATTTCGGAGAAGACGGCGGAGATGGCGGCTGTGTTATCGGAGGGGCATCCTGGACCCGCACTGGATATAGCGCGGGGAGAATTACAAAAACGCCGAGAAACCATGGCGCAGGAGCTTGAGATGCTGGAACGGCACGGTTTTGCCGCCATCTTTCGCGTGGCACACGGAATCGCCGCCGGCTCAAAAGACCTCGCCACCGCCATGAGCGACCTTTTAGTCTGGTATCGCGACCTGCTTGTCCTGCGCCTTGTGCCGGAGAATAAAGACCTCCTCATCAACCGCGACATGGCGGAGAGCCTCACAAAAATTGCAGACCGTTACACCCCGCAGGGGCTCTATGATTCATGCCGCTCACTCCTTGAGCGACAGTTTCTCACCCAGCGCATAGTCCCAACCACTCTTGCCCTCCTTGTCATACTGAATGACATCGGCATGTTTCTCAAAAAGTCATGACTTTTTTTCCTTGCTTGAGTTGGGAAAAAAGGCACATACGTGATAAATATTTCTTTTTGTCAGGCATTCTTTAGAATGACCGGTTTTGTGCAAATTTATACTGGTGACGGCAAGGGAAAGACCACAGCGGCGCTGGGGCTTGCCCTTCGCGCGGCAGGGGCGGGACTCAGGGTTTTTATTGCCCAGTTCCTGAAATGCCAGACATCAAGCGAAACGAAAAGTCTTTTACGCCTTGCGCCGGAGATAACTGTCCGCCAGTATGGACGCCCCTCATTTATCAATGGCGAGCCCACACCGGAGGATATTGCCGCGGCGGAACGGGGTCTGAATGAGGCTCATGACGCACTGCTCTCGGGAAAATATGATGTTCTCATCCTTGATGAAATAAATATTGCCCTTCATTTTCGCATCCTGCCTGTTGAGTCTATCTTATCATTCATAGATGAAAAACCAAAAGGTGTAGAACTCATCCTGACAGGTCGCAACGCCGACCCCCGACTGATTGACCGCGCCGACCTTGTTACCGAGATGAGGGATGTGAAACATTATTTCAAAAAAGGCATCCCCGCCCGCCCCGGCATTGAAGAGTAAACACATTTACCCCCGGAACGGAACCATCGGATGGATGACAGTATTCGTTTCATAGTTGGCACAATTTGATTGACACATTGTCATCCTTGAGCTTACCTTATCATTTATATATAATTATATGCGATGGGAAAATATTGTAATTTAGATGCCTCAAAATTCTGAGGAAAAAATTTTGAAATTGAAAGAGGAGTGGCAATGAAACAAAAAAGGCTTTCCGGTGTAATCTCTGTTTCTCTCGCAAGTCTTATATTTCTTTTATTGTATGTCCCGCTTTTGAATGCTGAGCCTTCCGGCGAGAAGGCGCTCAAAATTCCTCCGGCAGCGATGGAAAAACAATCCCGTATTGCTCAGGCGCCATCCTTTGTCTGCAGCTGGACTTATATAACCGTCCCTGAAGCCGGAACCGGCATTTTCAGACTGTGGCTATCCGCCCAGCCCTCTGCGGATGTGACTGTGAGCATTACCCGCACCTCTGGCGATGCGGACCTCACCGTTTCCAGCGGCGCTACCTTTACCATCCCCAAGGGTAATTGGAATACACCCGTCACCATAACAATTGCCGCCGGATATGACCTCGATGATTCCGATGGCACAGCCACCTTCGAAATCAAGGAGACAAGCGCAAACGGTATCGCCTCCACAAATGTTGTGGCGCGAGAGCTGGATATTGACGGCATCATAAATGTGGGGGGGACGATTACTCAGGACACAACCTGGAGCAATACTTCCCATGATTATCATATCACCTCCGCTATCACCATCCCCGCCGGTGTGCATCTATACATCACACCGGGCGTCACGGTCGTTCAGGACAGCTGGGATTTCCGCGCATTCACGGTGAGCGGTTCCATCAGGACATCGGACACACTCCTCCTCCTTAAAACCTTCACAGACACTTATGGGGGAGATTGGCCCGGTCAGAGAAACAATGCCATTTATCTGCTGGATGGCAGTGAGGGTTTCTTCAAGAAATGCACCATCCGGACAGTGGAAGGCTGTAATAATAGTCCGGAATATTATGATGACTGGTCGGCGATTATTGAGGCGCAGAATGGCTCCCATCTCACAATACAGGGTTGCCAGCTCGAGACCATCTCTGCCGTCGACCCTAACTGGAGAACGGTTTATGGTATTGTAAACCGGAGCGGCGCAACAATGACGATTGATAATGATGGCGCCACAAAGACCTCTTTCACAGGATTCCGCACAGGACTGTGTTGGGAATTCGGCACAGTGTCTCAACAGGTGGCGCTGTGCGATTTCATAGGATGCGAAAACAATGTTCGCCTCCTGGGTGACATCTCTCAAACCATCACACTGAACAATGCCGGCATGTTAATGGTGGGGGATGTTAATATTCAAAACACGGGGCAGTTGATTTTAACTTCAGGCAGCAGCTTTCAGAATCCCGGATATAAATGGAATGTCTCTGGAAAACTCCAGGCAGTTGGAAGCACCATAACTGCGGACACATATACCGACACCTATGGCGGCGACTACCCGTCACAACGCACACATGGGATTTATGTTTTAGACGGCGGCGAGGTGACCTTTCAGACGTGCGCCCTTCGCTCGAGCGAAAAACGCGGCGACTCTGCCACAGATTATTATGATGACTGGTCAGCCCTTATTTACACCGAAGGCGCCTCCAAATTAACCATCGAGGGGTGCTCCCTTGAGTCTCTCAATGATGTGAACCCAAACTATAAAACTGTTTTCGGGATTCTCATCGGAAGCGCCACAGACGCCACCATCAAGGAATATAGCGCCACCCAAACCTCCTTTAAAGGATTCCGAACGGGTATTAACTGGACATTCGGGGCAGGCACCACCCAGATTGCAGATGGCTGCACTTATGGAGATTGTGAATGGCCTGTGCGCATGGCCGGAGATGTCTCTCACGAGCTCCGCATGCCCGTTACAAGAGCGGCAGCCGTAGCGCTACCCTCCGCTACATCGGTGAATATTGTCACTATCAAAAACGGCGGCAAACTGGTTCTCCCTGCGGGGAGCTATTACCAGTCAACGGATTCAGTTGACTGGAGACTGACCATCGAGGCGGGCGGAGAGCTCAATTGCAACGGCGCCGAACTCCGGATGGGACACACCACTTTCGTCTCAGGCAAAATTGATGCACGCTCCACCACCATGACCCTGACTACAAGAACGGACTCGTATGGCGGCGATTACCCCGACCAGCGTAGAAATGGTATCCACCTGCAGGATTCAGGTATAGGGACCTTCCAGAACTGCGTCTTCCGCTCGATCGAAATAAACAATGACGCCGCCACAGATTATTATGATGACTGGGCAGCCATCATCAATACGGAGAACACCTCCCAATTGACCGTGGAGGGTTGCTCTTTTGAATCTCTGAATACAGTTAATGGCTTGCATACGGTTTTTGGCATTCGCCTGACGGGTGGCGTCCTGGCAACCGTCAAGGATTATGTCACCGGCGGAAAAACCATCCAGAACTCCTTCAAAAGCTTCCGAAGCGGCATCGAGTGGGAGTTCGGCGCTGCTGTCCAGGAGATTGCCCTCTGCCAATTCACAGACTGTGACTACAATGTGCGCCTCGTGGGCGATGTAAGCCAGTCACTCACATTGAATAACACAAGACAATATCTTGCCACCCCTATCACTATTCAAACAGACGGGCAATTGACACTGCCGCTGGGGAGTGAACTCATCAGCCCTTCATCCTTCCGCATCACCGTCAACGGAACCCTTCAGGCAACCGAGGCAACTTTCAGACTTAACACCTGGACGGATGCCTATGGTGGCGACTACCCGGACCAGCGTTATAATGGTATGGATATAAAGGACGGAGGAGAGGGCATTTTCCAGAGGTGTGTTTTTACATCTACGGAAAATCGCAGTGACTCCGCCACAGATTATTATGATGACTGGTCAGCTACTATCAATACAGAGGGAGCCAGCACACTAACAGTGGAAGGATGCTCATTTGAATCTCTCAATAACATCAATAGCAACTGGCGGACGGTTTTTGGCATCCGTCTTACGGGAGATGTAGATGGCAAGATAATCGCCTCCGGCGCAACCCCCACCTCCTTCAAAGGGTTCCGCACCGGCCTCGAATTGGAACTGGGGACTGCCAGCCCACTGATAACAAACCCAGTTATTGAAAATTGCGATATTTCTGTCCGAATGCTGGGCAATGCCAGCGGGAATATCACATTGCCTCCAAACCTCAATATCATCCTGGGCGGTATCTTGACTGTGGCGGATAAGGGAAAACTCGTCCTGAATGATACAATCCTCAACTCGGACTACCCGATAAATGTGGCAGGAACATTTCAGGCAACAAATTCCACCCTGTGGCTCCGGACGAGGAGAGACAATGGGGACTGGAACTGGCGTAATGGGATGTATCTCTCCGGCACAGGAACGGCAAATCTCAATTCATGCAGCATCCTCGGGACGGAATATTCCAACAGTAACCAAGAAAACTGCATCATTTCCTCCGCTGGCACTTCCTCCCTGAC
>Ga0315294_10010123_pt1 | contig 10339 bp, 9 predicted proteins | sample YL17G13_40_MG_FD_203626 | JGI IMG/M metagenome (GOLD analysis project Ga0315294, IMG submission 203626) | Sediment microbial communities from Yellowstone Lake, YNP, Wyoming, USA - YL17G13_40 | ecosystem: Environmental > Aquatic > Freshwater > Lake > Sediment | place: USA: Wyoming | collected...
CCATGGAAAACGTTTGCCAGCCGCAGGGCCAGGCGGCTTTTGCCGATTCCGGTGGGTCCGACGATAGCGATAAGGCGCTTCATGCCCTGCCTACAGGCCTTTAATTTCGGAAGCCTGTTTCACGATACTTACGAATTCATCGGCTTTTAAACTCGCTCCGCCGACCAGCGCGCCGTCGATGTCCGACTTTTTCATGAATTCGGCGATGTTTGCGGCGGTGACGCTGCCTCCGTAAAGGATGCGGGCGGTATTCCCGATGCCGCTGCCGTGCAGGCGTGAGATGAATTGCCGGATAAACCCGATAGTCCGGTTAGCCTCGTCGCCGGAGGCTGATTTTCCGGTGCCGATAGCCCACAGCGGCTCGTAGGCGATAACCATGCCGCTGAGCAGGTACAAACGGTCGGAACACGCGATATACTGTTTTCCCAGTACCTCTCTCGTTTGCCCGGCTTCATTCTCTTCCGGCGTCTCCCCGATGCACAGTATCGGCTTCAGTCCCACCTTGACGGCCGTTTTGATTTTTTTATTGATAATTTCATCTGTCTCGCCAAAATACTGCCGGCGCTCGGAATGCCCGATGATAACGTATTCGCAGAGGTCGGCCAGCATTAGCGGCGATACTTCCCCGGTATAGGCGCCTTTTTCTTCATAAAAAACGTTCTGGGCTCCCAGTTTGACGCTACTCCCTTTAAGGATAGCCCGTGCCGCATTCAGGGAAACGAAAGGCGGACACAACACCTTCTCCACGCCCTGTATCTTCTGGAGCCCGGACTGCATCGTTTTTATCAGGTTGACAGCATCTTCTATCGTTGTGTTCATTTTCCAATTACCGGCAATTAGCGGTGTGCGCATTTTATTCTCCTAAGCTCCGAACTTGGTCAGTTTCCGGGCGTTAGCCATGGCCAGGGGCATAATCTGGGTGGATGCAATCCTGCCCAGTCCTCCCGCCAGAAAAGCCGGTTCGGAAAACTTTTTAACACTATCGGTACGGCAGTATTGGGAACATATCACCACGGGCACCGGGTGCCAGCTGTGCCCGCCGAATGCCGCCGGCGTCGAGTGGTCGCCGGTAATCACCAGCACCTCCGGTTTCAGGGCGGTAAGCATTGGTAAAGCGGCATCGACTTGTTCCAGGACCTTTACTTTCCGGGCGAAGTCGCCGTCTTCACCGGCGGTATCCGTCCACTTTACATGCAGGAAAAAGAAGTCGTATTTTTTATACTTGCCCTGCAGTGTCTTGAATTCATCTTCGAGCGTTGTCCCGGTCCGGGCGACGGTCATGCCCACCAGCCTGGCCAGCCCGCGGTACATGGGATAAACGGCTATCGCCAGCGGGTTCAGCTTATATATTTCCTGCATCGTCGGGAAATGGGGTTTTTTGGCGAAACCCCGTAGTAATATCATGTTCGCCGGATGGTGCCTGGCTAATATCTCTTTTGCCTTAGCCGCGAACCGGTTGGCAATGTCCGCCATTCTTTTGGCATCCGGTTTGATGGCGCTGATTTTCAGCGGTGCTATCCCCATCCTCGATGGGTCGGACTCGGTAATCTCTGCCTCCAGTTTATCGCCGTGGAATACTGCCACGAAGCGGTGCTCTCTAACCGGGTACACTTTTATGTCAACTCCATCGATGGTCATTCCGTCGAGCATCTTGCATAGTTCCACGCATTTCTCGCTGGAGATGCGCCCCGCCCGGCGGTCGGTAATGATACCCTTCCCGTCAACGGTGCAGAAGTTACCGCGGGCAGCCACGTCCTCCGGCTCAAGCTCGATATCTATTCCTACAGCCTCCAATGCCCCCCGCCCTATTTCACATTTGACCGGGTCGTAGCCGAAAAGCGCCAGGTGCCCGGGTCCGCTGCCGGGCGTTATCCCAGGCGCGATGGGGTCGGCCAGGCCGCATATCCCCTTAGCCGCCAGTGCGTCGAAGTTAGGAAGGCGGGCCGTCTCCAGTTCCGTTTTCCCCGTTTTCGGGTCCGGCAGCCCGCCCAGACCGTCCAGCACCAGCATCACTATCTTGTCCGGTGAAGTTATCGCTATTTCTTTAATCAGTTCTTGGTTCATCGTATCTCTCTATCGAGTGGTTATTTCTTGCCTTTATCCATCAGTGCCACGACTCCCGGCAGCTCTTCACCCCCGAGGAATTCCAGGGAAGCCCCGCCGCCCGTGGAAACGAAAGTGACCTTGTCCGCCAGTCCCAGCGCGCCTATCACCTCGGCGGTTGAGCCGCCCCCCACTATCGTCTTCGCGTTGAGCCTGGGTAACAGCCTGGCCAGTGTCGTCGTTCCCCTGGCAAACTGCGGTATCTCGGCCACCCCCACCGGCCCGTTCCAGAATACCGTCCGGCTTTTTTCCAGTTCTTTGTGGAAAACGCTCACGGTTTTCGGTCCGATGTCCACAATCATTTTGTCGCGCGGTATCGCGTCGACGGCTACCGTTTCCCCCGCCGCACCGCTGTCTATTTTATCAGTTACTATCACGTCGAGGGGCAGCATCAGTTTGACGCCGCTTTTGGCGGCGGCTTTTATCAGTTGCGCCGCCACACCCAGACTGTCAACCTCCACCTGCGACTTGCCTACTTCATAGTTTTCAGCTTTCAGGAACGTTGCCGCCATCCCCCCGCCGATGAGCAGGCAGTCTACCTTGCCCATGATATTCTTCAGCATGCCTACCTTATCGCTTACCTTGGCTCCGCCGAACAGTGAGATAAAGGGGTGCTCCGGCCGCTCCAGCAGGCCGCCCAGCGTATTTATTTCCTTCTCCAGCAGCAGCCCCGCTACCGCCGGCAGGTATTGCGCGATGCCGGCTATCGAAGCGTGGGCGCGGTGGGACGTGCCGAAGGCATCATTGACAAAGATATCCCCCAGCCGCGCTAAAGCCTTGGCGAAATCGAGATTACCGGCTTCTTCCTCGGCATGAAAGCGCAGGTTCTCCAGGAGCAGAATTTCCCTCGCCTTGAGAGTCTTTACGGATTTCTCCACTTCCGGCCCAATACAGTCCGCCGCCATCCCGACCGGCTGTCCCAGTATCTGAGAGAGGCGTTGCGCGACCGGTTTCAGCCGCATTTCGTTGACCACCTTGCCCTTGGGCCTCCCGAAGTGGGACATCAGGATAACCCTCGCCTTGCGTTCCAGGAGGTATTTAATGGTGGGAATGGCCGCCCGGATACGGCTGTCGTCCGTTATCGCCCCGGTCCTGGCGTCTATCGGCACGTTGAAGTCCACCCTTACCAGGACTCTTTTACCGGCAACCTCGATATCCCTGACGGTCATTTTATTCATTCATCGCCCCTGATTTCCCGTACTGAAAATAAAATATCAGGCATCGTGCTCGGATGCCTGATATTCACCGCTCCTTCCGATGTAGGCGGTGTCGGCTTTACGCGTTATTTGGCAGATTACCGGTTCTCGTATCAAGATAACGCTACCCCCTGCCCTGCTATGTAGTCTTGGCTTTATTATCAATCTTAAGCGGTAAGTCCGCTCCGGTACCGGGAAATAGCTCCAGGACCTTTCGTTCGATGCCCTCGGCGTCCAGGCTGTACTTGGAGCGCAGGATTGCCTGCGTGCCTTGTTCGACGAACTCGTCCGGAATACCGATATTCTTTACCGTCACATCGCTCCTGCCGGACTCCTGCAACAGCCTGGTAACACTGCTGCCGAAGCCCCCGTTTAGTACGTTTTCTTCCACGGTGACGATATTTTTAATGCTACCGGCTAGTTCTATAATCAGTGATTTATCCAGGGGTTTGGCAAATCTTACGTTGACCACCGTCGCCTCCACCCCTTTACCGGCCAGCGCCTTAGCTGCCTCCAGGGATGGCGTTACCGTGGTGCCTAAAGCCAGGATAGCCACGTCCTCCCCGTATCTGACCACCTCGCTTTTGCCTATGGGTATCTCGTGCAGGACGGTATCCAGCGGCACACCCAGCCCGGCGCTGCGGGGATACCTTACCGCCATGGGCCGCCCTGACTTTACCGCGGTATACAGCAGGTGCTGCAGCTCGTTTTCGTCTTTGGGCGCCGCCACTACCAGGTTCGGGACCAGCGTCAGGTAAGAAATATCGAACGTCCCCTGGTGCGTCTTCCCGTCGTCGCCGACGATTCCCCCGCGGTCGATAGCGAAGACGACCGGCAGGTTCTGGAGACATACGTCATGTATTATCTGGTCGAAGGCGCGCTGTAAGAACGTCGAGTAAATCGCCACGACCGGTATATAGCCCTGTGCCGCCAGCCCGGCGGCGAAGGTAACGGCGTGCTGTTCACAAATGCCTACGTCGAAGACGCGCTGCGGGAACTCGGCTTCGACGACGTTCAGGCAGTTTCCCTCGGGCATGGCCGGCGTGACCACCACCAGCTTGGACTCTTCGCGCGCTAAACGCAGCATTGTCTGCGCGAAAACCTCGCTGTAGGTCGGCGCTTTGCTGTTGCCGCCCCCCCTGGCCGGCACCCCGTGGAAGTAAACAGCGTTGCTTTCCGCCGGCGAGTAGCCCTTGCCCTTGGTCGTGACCACGTGCACCAGCGTCGGCTTGCTGGCTTCTTTCCGCACCTGGGTAAGCACCGCCTCCAGGTCATGAATGTTGTGGCCGTCAATCGGCCCGATGTAAGTAAAGCCGAGTGCCTCCCATAGCGGAGTCGGCATAAAAAATCCTTTAAATCTGTCCACCAGTTCCCGTATCAGGTGCCACGCTTTCACCCCCAGGGGTAAAGCGGTGACTATTTTCCGGCTTCTTCTCTCCGCCCCGCGTAAACGCCGGTCAAGCCTTACCCGGCTTAATAGCCTGGCCAGGGCGCCTACCGTCGGTGAAATGGACATGCCATTGTCGTTGAGGACGACGATAAGCCGCGAGCCCAGGTGACCCGCGTGGTTCAAAGCCTCGAAGGCCATCCCCGCCGTTATCGCCCCGTCGCCGATAACCGCAACCACCTGGTAATTTTCGCCGGCCAGGTCGCGGGCGACAGCCATCCCCAGCGCGGCGGAAATTGAAGTGCTGGCATGGCCGGCGCCGAAGGGGTCGTGTTCGCTCTCGTCGCGCGATGTGAAACCGGAAATCCCCCCGTACTGCCGCAGCGTATTGAAGCTCTCCCGCCGCCCGGTCAGGAGCTTGTGCACGTAGCTCTGGTGTCCTACGTCCCAGATAATCTTGTCTTTGGGGCTATCGAAGACACGGTGCAGCGCTATGGTAAGCTCCACGACTCCGAGGTTGGAAGCCAGGTGCCCGCCGGTAGTGGTTACCGTCGTGATGATTTCGTGCCTGAGTTCGGCAGCCAGTTCTTCCAGCGCTGCCTCCGATAATCCTTTCAGGTCGGCGGGACTATCGATTTTATCCAGTAGTTTCGGCATAGCTTTTTAATTTGCCAGAAGGGGCATCATTTTCAATACTATCAATGTGGACGAATGATTGTCAAGCTGACGGCCTGCCCGGCGACCTCTCTGATATCAGGCTTGACGCTATCGGTTTCCGTTTGCTACACTCGCATAGTGACATCTCTGGAACATTGGCTCCTTGATTTTATATCTTCTACCTATAATCTGTTGCAGTGGCCGGGCGTAATGGCCCTCATGGCTATAGAGAGCGCCTGTATCCCTTTTCCCAGCGAGCTTATCATGCCTCTGGCTGGCTGGATGCTCATTAAAGCGCAATCTCTACCGGTCACATATATTTTTATCGCCGGCGCCTTCGGAGCTATCGGCAACACCGTCGGCTCGGTCATCGCCTATGTCGTCGGCATGTGGGCCGGTCGTCCGCTGTTGAATAAGTACGGCCGCTATATCCTGTTGTCCCGGCATGACCTCGACCTCGCCGACCGCTGGTTTTCCCGCAGCGGAGGCTGGACGGTCTTTGTCTCACGCCTGCTTCCCGTCGTCCGCACCTATATCAGCCTGCCCGCGGGCATTGCCAGGATGAACATGGTGAAGTTCCTTGTCTATACTTTCACCGGCTCTTTCATCTGGAGCACCGGCCTGGCTTACGGCGGCTATCTTTTAGGAGAGCACTGGGAGGACCTGCGCAACGCCATGCGCCCCTTCGACCCTCTCATCATCGGCATTATCGTGATTTTAATCGGTCTCTACGTTTACAGACATATCCGCCACACCCGCGGCGATAAGTCCCCCCGGACATAAAAAACAGCCTCCACGCCTCACACCATATTGACCGATTGTCTGTTTTCGTGCTACATTTTTAAGTAATTACACCGCGTCCCTGTAGCTCAGATGGATAGAGCGACTGCCTTCTAAGCAGTAGGTCGTGGGTTCGAATCCCTCCAGGGACGCCAGAACATTGGCTCTCCACGAAGACCGGTCGTAGTTCAGCCGCCGCTTTCCGCTCCCGGCTTTCCCTCATCGCTGCCTGCATCGTCTCTTTCAAATAATTTGTCCAGCCGGTTTTATTGTGATAAAGGCCATGGTGGGACTCCACCTTCCCGGTATTTGTTTTTACTATCAGTAAAGACGGCTCGGTCTTTTTTGCAGTATACGCCGCTTGAATCTCGGCATCGCCGTACCAGGGGCGGCGCGATGGGGTAATCTCCACCGGACGGGCGGTCTCTTTTTTCTCTTTTAACGGTTTCCCTGGCACCGCCCAGCTGCGCCGCGTTGCATTCGGGATATCTTTAGAGAGCGTTATCGCTTCCTTTTTTACCGCCGGCGCTTTTACCTGTCTTTCGTCCACCGCCCAGTTGCGCCGCCGGATATTCCTGATGTCTTTGGACAGCGCTATGGCATTCTTTTTAGGCATCGCGGCTTTCACCGGCACCGCCGCCGGTTCCGGCTGACGGTAGAACAGCCCGCGTTTGGATGCGATTGCCTTGCCCAGAATATCCAGGTCGACCCGCGGCGGAGTCGGCGGCTTGCCGTAGGATACCGCCAGGTCTATCAGCTTTGGCATCAGGTACATCACCACCACCGCCCGGAAAAGCCCGGAAATCATGAAAATGCTGAGCAGCCGGCTGCCGAAGGTAAAGAAAACGCCTTTCACCAGGTAGGCGCCCATGAGACCTCCCACCGCCGTCGCTAGCAGCATAAGGCTCCTGGTATAGACGATATATCTCAGCTTCTTCGTTTGCGGTGCCACTTTATACAGGTAGCTCTGGGTTGACAGGTCGAAAGCCCCCCAGCATATACCGGATAGCACCTGTATGAAAGCAAGGTATCCGAGGTTAGAGCAAAATAGCCAGCAGATGGGAATCGCCGGGATGATGCGGGATACGATGCCGAGCACCCGGATGTTCCCCGCTTTATCGGCGAAGCGGCCCCAGAAAGGCACGCTGACGACCCTCGCGAGATACTCCGCGGCAATAATGACGGTGAAATTCAGGTAGGTAAAATGCCTCTCCTGGAGCATATACACGGCGTACAGCGGTCCGCTTAGTCCTACCGTAAGGTAGAAGAAGGAAGTAAAGATAATGAAAGTGTCCAGCTTCTTCTCTTTCAATTCCCCGATAAAATCGAATAGCCCGAAGCGTATTTTCGGCGGCTTGGGTGCCGGGAGACTGGCAACTTTGTTGCCCGGCTCGTGCATGTGGGTGAAAACAAGAAAATCCGCCAGCGCCATCACCAGCGCCAGGATAAACACGAACGCGAAACCTACCAGGCTTTTCCCCCCGAACGCGTCCAGTAAATACGCCAGCAAACAGAAAGCCCCGAGATAAAAAGCGCTCTTAATTGCCAGACGCTGCCCCAGGTAACGCCCCAGGGAATTCCGCGGCACCAGGTTGGATAGCCAGTTGTCCCGCTGGAAGCTTAATAATATCCCCGGCATTACGTTGACAAGCCACAGCAGCGCTAACCACATCGGCGTTATCCCCAGGTCGGCGAGCAGGAACGCCAGGATAAGGGGCACCCAGGCAATCAGGTTGAGAAAGCTGAGAGTAACCGCCCCTCTTTTAGTCAGCCCTATGCGCTCGATGAGCGCCGGCGCTTTCACGCATATCAGGGAAAGGCTTAAGTTGACCAGCATCGCCAGGACGGATACGCTCTGGGCATTGGCGCCAGCCGCGATTATCGATGGCGATTGATAATTTATCGCCGCATCTTCAACCGCTGAAGACGCCGCGTCCCCGTGGAAACGTAACAGGTTATTGTCAGCCTTGCGGGTGTTATCGTTGTTGGAAATTTCGGAGCGCAACGTATGATTATTACCTTTCTTTCGGTACTTTTAAAAAGTTGTTTGCCAGGGAGGCAACAACACACATAAAATAGAAAGCCTGCGTTAGCAGACTTTCCGCAGTGTTCTATAAGTATATTTTTCTACGACTATTCTATTGCCGTCGCACCGTCGCGACCGTATGCCTTATTCCCGCTTTTTCCCGCCCCGGGGTCGCATCACTTTATGCTGTCCCCGGTTCGGCTTACGGTCGCCCGGGATTCGGGCCGGATGTTACTATATAGACCGGCACGGTTTAACGTCTTTAGCCACGAACCCCTTTTCCCCCAGCCCCACCTTATAGCTTACGCTTTGACCCTCTCTTAACGACTGGAATTTAATGCCTTGAAGCTGACTGTAATGAAAAAATATATCTTTTCCAGCAGTGCTGGAGACAAAACCATAACCATGCTCGCCAACCAGACGTCTTACAACACCAGTTGTCATGAAATTCCCTCCATCCGGGAAAACGGCTCTTAAATTATCTTTATCTGCCCAGAGCCGATTCCTGCTTCTTCCTTACGGCGCGTGTTCCGTGGCCGTGCTTCACGTGCTTGAAAGCTTCTTTATAGGCTCTCCGCTGAGATTGTTTTTCTGCTTTTCTACCCATTTTTTCTATCCTTTGCCGGTTCTTTTTCTCTATTATAACTCAATCTGTATCTCCGTTACTAATTTCCCTCTCGCTTTTAACCGGCCCAGGAGAGCTTTTTTCACCTGCCCCCGGTATCGCAACCATGCTTACGGATATCGCTAACCGGGCGGCGTGTCTTTATACTTGCTCCATTACCAGTTGCCAGTCGCGCCAGTCGAACAGGGTCATGTTCAGGACCAGCCGGCGCATTGTTTCTTCTTTGGTCAAATGGTAAAAACTGACATTGTTTTCACTGACGATCTTGAGGATGCCCTCATCGACCATCTGCGCTAAAGCCCTCTCCACTTCCAGCCGGCTGCCCGCTTCATCGATGGCATGTACGATAGCCAGTTTACTGAAACGACCGTTAGGATGCGCGGCGAAAAACCGCAGTAGACCCAGGCAGCAGCGGTTGCCCACCAATCTCTTCATCAGCTGGCCCATGTAAGACCCGCTCTTATTCTTGGTAACCTCGATAATTGTCATGAGGGCTCTCCTTTCCCGTTAGCTTTCGTTGTGTTAGTTTCTCCTGCCGGGGCTGGTCCGCGATGACTGGTAGGCTTCACGCTGCCGCGCGAATGAAGGCGTATCTAGCTCATCATCGCCTATCCCTTTGAGCAATCTTGTGAGCTCTTTTTCCTTAGCCTCTCCGGACATCTCTTCCCTGGTATGAAATCCGGTGGCAATCAGGGTAAGTCTGATATCATTGCCCATGTTCGGGTCCAGCACCACGCCGAATATTACATTAGCCTGCGGGTCTACCGCCTGCCGGATAACCTCGGCGGCATTATTTACTTCGTATAGTGTTAGATTGCTGCCGGCGATGTTGAAAAGCACCCCCTTGGCTCCCTGCATGGAAACATCCAGCAGCGGGCTGGCCAAGGCCTCTTTGGCGGCATCTATGGCGCGGTTTTGCCCCGTCCCCCGCCCGATGGACATCCAGGCCGGCCCGGCGTCTTTCATTATCGTCCGTATGTCTGCGAAGTCCAGGTTAATCAGACCCGGGACGGTAATCACCTCGGCGATTGCCTGTACGCCGTGATGTAATACCTCGTCCGCCATCCGGAAAGCCCCGTCGACACTCATCTTCTTGTCGCAGAGATCGAGTAAGCGGTCGTTGGGGATTATAATTAATGTATCTACTTTTTCCATCAGCGCCCGGATACCTTCTTCGGCGGTCTTGTTCCGGTGCGTCCCTTCGAAGCTAAACGGTTTGGTCACCACGGCGATGGTCAGCGCGCCGGTTCTCTTGGACATCTCGGCCACTATCGGCGCCGAGCCGGTGCCCGTTCCTCCGCCCATGCCCGCCGTAACGAAAATCATGTCGGCTCCGGCTACGACTTCCGCTATTTCTTCGCGGCTTTCCTCGGCGGCCTTGCGGCCGATAAGATGGTCGCCGCCGGCGCCCAGGCCGTGGGTCAGTTTTTCACCGAGCTGGATACGCTGCATGGCCTCGGTAATTTCCAGGGCCTGCGCATCCGTGTTCATCGCGATAAATTCGACCCCGCGCAGGTGCTCGCGCACCATCCTCGAGACCGCATTAGAACCCGCCCCTCCCGTGC
>Ga0315294_10010128_pt1 | contig 10335 bp, 7 predicted proteins | sample YL17G13_40_MG_FD_203626 | JGI IMG/M metagenome (GOLD analysis project Ga0315294, IMG submission 203626) | Sediment microbial communities from Yellowstone Lake, YNP, Wyoming, USA - YL17G13_40 | ecosystem: Environmental > Aquatic > Freshwater > Lake > Sediment | place: USA: Wyoming | collected...
CAGCGCGTGCCGGCGCGGCTACATCGCACAGCGCTCCTGCTGCATGCCCTGCCGCCGGAGTTCCGGGAGCGCCGCGCGGAGTACCTCGCGGTCATGATCGGGCGCGTGCTGCCCGACCTCGGCGTGCGCCAGCTCGCCAGCGCGGTGGATGTCTACTGCGATCCGGTGGCCTTCACGGTTGAGGAGTGCCGCGCGGTTCTCTTGCGTGCGCAGGACCTGGGCCTGAACATCAAGCTGCACGCCGACCAGCACGAGCGCGGCGGCGGCGCGCAACTCGCGGCGGAGCTCGAGGCCTGCTCGGCGGATCACCTCGAGAGCGCGACCGAGGCGGACTGGCAGGCGCTGGCCGGTGCCGGGGTTGTCGGCGTGCTCCTGCCCGGGGCCGCGCTGACCCTGGGGCAGACGTTGCCGGAGGCCGCGATGCTACGCCGCAGCGGGGCGCGCTGGGCGATCGCGACCGACTTCAACCCGGGCACCTCGCCGGCGCAATCGCTGCTCGAGTGCGCGGCGCTCGCGGCGCGGCTGTGCGGCTTCGACGCCGAGGAGACGCTGATGAGTGTCACGTGGAACGCGGCGCGCGCGCTCCGGGTCGAGTCCGAGGTCGGGCACCTGAACCCCGGGGCCTGGGGCGACGCCGTGGTCTGGGAGTGCGAGGCGCTCGAGGAGTTGCCCTATTGGCTCCCGGCGGTACGTCCCGACACCGTTTTCATGCGCGGCGCCGACCTGGCGCTGCCGTCCGTCGAGCGGCGGGTGTGGCCGTGAGGGACGTGCTTCCCGCGGTCCTGTTGCGCGTCATGCCCTTCGCCATCCTGAGATCCGGTCCGGTCACCCCGCTCCGGGTGTCCCGCCCACATCGCTAGCGGAGACCAACACCCCCATGTCCCGACTCGTCGAGTGTGTCCCGAACTTCTCGGAAGGCCGCCGCCGCGAGGTGGTGGAGGAGATCATGCAGGCCATCGCGTCCGTCCCCGGCGTCACGCTGCTCGACAGCGAGATGGACGCGGACCACAACCGCTCCGTGCTCACCTTCGCGGGCGAGCCCGAGCCGGTCATGGAGGCGGCGTTCCGCGCCGTGAAGCGGGGCAGCGAGCTCATCGACCTGACCCAGCACCGGGGCGGGCACCCGCGCATGGGCGCGGCCGACGTGGTGCCGTTCGTGCCGATCGAGGGCCTGACGCTCGAGGACTGCGCGGAGCTGGCGCGGCAGACCGGCAAGCGCATCGGCGAGGAGCTGGGGATCCCGGTGTTCCTCTATGAGGCGGCCGCCACCCGCCCCGGCCGCGTGATCCTCGCGGACGTGCGGCGCGGCGAGTTCGAGGGTCTGCGCGAGCGGATCGGCAAGGACCCGGCGCGCAGACCCGACTTCGGTCCCGAGCGCATCCACCCGACGGCAGGCGCGACCGCCGTTGGGGCCCGGCGCTTCCTGGTCGCCTTCAACGCCAACCTGAACACTCCCGACCTGCGCGTGGCCAGGGCCGTCGCGGCGTCCATCCGCGAGCAGAGCGGCGGGCTCAAGCACGTGCGGGCGCTCGGCTTCTCGATCGAGGGCGGGCGGCGGGCGCAGGTCAGCATGAACCTGGTGAACACCGAGGCCACGCCCATCCACAGGGTGCTGGCGCTGGTGCGCGAGGAGGCGGCGCGGCACGGCGCGGCGATCTCGGGCTGCGAGGTCGTGGGGCTGGTGCCCGAGTACGCGATGCTCGATGCGGCCGAGCACTACCTGCAGCTCGAGAGCTTCCGGCGCGACCAGGTCCTGGAGCTGCGCCTCAGGACACCGCCGCTCACTGAGGCGGTCTCGGTGGCATCGTTCCTCGACTCCGTGGCCTCGCCAACGCCGGCGCCGGGAGGGGGCACGGTCGCGGCCTTCGTCGGGGCCCTGGCTGCGACCCTGCCGACAATGGTGGCCGGGCTCACGCTGGGCAAGAAGAAGTACGCTGCGCACGATGAGGCCATGAAGGAGGTGCGTCGCAAGGCCGCCGCGTTGCGCGGGCGGCTGCTGGGTCTGGCGCGGAAGGACGGCGAGGCCTTCGAGACGGTGCTGCGGGCCCGGAAGTCGTCGCAAGCCAGCCCGGCCAACACGGAGGCACGAGAGAAGGCCATGGCGGTGGCGGACTTGGAGGCGATGCGGGTGCCGCTCGAGACCGCCCAGGCCTGCCTCGAGGTGCTCGAGCTGGCTGCCGAGGTCGCGGAAAAGGGCAACGTCAACGCCGCCAGCGACTCGGGCGTGGCGGGACTGCTGGCCCACGCCGCCTCGGAGGGCGCGCTTCTCAACGTGGAAATCAACCTGAAGTCCGCCAGGCAATCCGCCGATAAGACCGACATCGAGATGAGCCTGCAACGCATCCGGACAGCGCTCGGCCCGCTGGCCCAGCGCTGCCAGGATGCGGTGCGCGCCGCCTTGAGCGCTTGACAGGGATTGCGTCATGGCGGGAGGGCCGCCGCCTTCGGGACCGGCGCGGCGGCGTGCTCAGCGGAGAGAGCCAGCTTGGAAAAGGCGATAGACATCAAGCGACGGGCACAGCGTTGCTTCCAGAACGGTGATCTGGACGGCGCCCTGAGCGAGTACGAGAAGCTCACCCGCGCAGAGGACTCCGAGCCCATCAACCTGGTCGTCATGGCGGACCTCCTGTACAAGAAGGAGGATCTCGCCGGGGCGTCCCGGCGCTACCTGCAGGCGGTGGACGCCTACACCGAGGCAGGGCTCTACAAGAACGCCATCGCGGTCTGCAAGAAGATGGCGCGGCTTTCGTTGTCGCTGGCCGCGGTGCTGCAGCGTCTTGCGGAGCTCCACTCGCTCGATGGTCTGCGCACCGAGGCGGCGCTCTACTACCAGGAATACGCCGAGCACCAGGCCCGCGAGCTGGATCACCGCGGGGCCGCCGGCAGTCTGCGCAAGGCCTTCGAGGCTTCGCCCGAGAACCCCCGGTTGCTGGAGAAGGCGGCCGAGTGGCTGTTGCAGGCGGAGGACGCGGCGGCGGCGGCGGTGTTGCTGATCGAGGCGTCCCGCCATTTCGCGCGCCGGGGGCAGTCCGACGATGCGGCGCGCGCGCAGGCGCGGGCGGAGGAGTTGGCGCCCGCCATCGGCGCGGGGCACGAAGCGCAGGTGGCCGGCGAGGCCGCGGCCGCGAGTCCTACCGTAAGGCCCGCGCCGGAAGGCGTGTCCCCGCTCGCGGGGGAGCGTGTGGAGGGTCTCGAGCAACGGCCAGCTTTCGAGTGCCCGCCCGCGGCGAATAAGCTTCCCGAGGCCGTCCCCGCGAACGTGACGCCACCGTCTCCCGCCGGCCTGCGCTTCGGGTCGCTTCCGGAGACCACCGGGATCCGCGAGATCACCGCGGCTCCCGCGGCTCTCGCGACCACCGCGATCTCGGCGATCTCGGCGATGCCGGAGATGTCGGACATCGATGATCTGTTGAGCCTGGCGGCCGAGCGGTTCAAGAAGGGGGAGCAGGATCTGGCGGCCGATGCATTGGTCGAGGCGGCCCGGGCCTATGAGTCGCTCGACCGACTGGAGAGCGCCGCCGCAATCTACCGCAGCCTGGGGCGCAGCGCCCATGCCACGCCCGAAGTGCTGGCTCTGTGGCTTCGGAACTGCGAGTCGCGCGATGAACCCCGCGAGGCGGCCGAGGTGTCCTGTGGACTCGGTGACCGTGCCTTGAACGACGGCGACCCGGAGGACGCGCGCGAGTGGTTCGCGCGTGCGCTGAAGCACGTCCCGAACCATGAACTAGCCACCCGCCGGATCCAGAGGATGGATGCGTGCCCCACCGAAGCCGCTTCCATCGGACAGCACGGTTCGCCCGGGGCGTCGCAGGATCCGAACGGCCGGGTCGAGGTCGCCGTCGGTCGCGCGCAGGCCGTGACGTTGGACCTGGGTTCGCTGATCGCGGAATTCCAGCGCGGCATAGAATCCCAGATTTCCGGCGACGCCCAGAGCCACTATGATCTGGGCATGACCTACCGGGAGATGGGGCTGCCCGATCAGGCCGTGGAGTGCTTCCGCACCGCGGCGCACGACCCCGCGTTTGACTCGCGCTCGGCCGAGATGATCGGCCGGTGTCTGCTGGACGAGGGGCGCTTCGACGAGGCGGCCGAGGAGTTCGCGCGTGCGCTGAAGGGCTTCGAGGAAGCGTCCGAGGCGGGCGTATGCCTGCGTTTCCAGCTCGGGCTGGCGCACGAGGTCGCGGGTCATGCGTCCGAAGCGCTGGCCGAGTTCGAGCGCGTCTACGCCGTGCAGCCCAACTACCCGGACGTGGCGCAGAAGATCGGCGTACTGCGCAGAGCACTGGAGCGAGTCTGATGCACCGGCCGCCTGCACCCGGGGGCGGTCGCCGTGTCGATCTCCACGTGCACACCCTCTTCAGCGACGGCGTGCTCACGCCCGAGGCGGTCGTGGCACACGCCCTGGAACGCTCGCTGGCGGCACTCGCCATCACCGACCATGACTCGGTCGAGGGTGTGGAGCGCGCGCGGATCGCAGCGGGGACGGCCCTCGAGCTGGTGCCGGGGATCGAGATCTCGTCCACGCTGGACGGTGCCGATCTGCACATCCTCGGCTACTACCTGGACCCCGAGGACGCAGAGCTGACGGACTCCCTGGCGCGCTTCCGCGAGGAGCGGCTGCGGCGCGCCCAGTCCATGGTCGGGCGCCTGCGTGCCCTGGGCGCGCCAGTGGACTTCGACGAGGTCCTCGAGCTGGCGGGGCCGGGTGTGGTGGGCCGCCCGCACGTGGCCGAGGCGCTGGTGCGCGCGGGGCACGTCGAGACGGTGGACGAGGCGTTCCGGCGCTTCATCGGGTCGCAGGGCGAGGCCTTCGTGCAGCGCCCCGCATTTCGTCCCGAGCACGCCATCGCGCTGATCCACGCGGCGGGCGGCGTGAGCGTGCTGGCTCATCCGGGCGCGTCGCTGCCCGACCTGGTGGTGGAGCAATTGACCGCGGCGGGGCTGCGTGGGATCGAGGTCTGGCACCCCCAGCACGGCGCGGTGGCGGTGCGGCGTTTCCACGCCCTGGCGCGGCGTCTCGAACTGCTCGAGACCGGCGGCTCGGACTACCACGGCTGGCCGTGCGGCGCGGCGCTGGGTGCGTTGCCGGTGCCGGCGAGCGTGCTTGGCCCGCTCAAGCAGGCGGCGGGCGTCCCGGGTTAGGCGGGACGATTCATGCCCCGCCGCTGAGAACGCGTCTGACCGCGGTCTGCCGCGCCCGGCGCAGTTCCGTTGACTTGGCCGCACCGGTGACCTTACTCTGCGCGGGCCCTCATGGATGACCTCCCGCCCCCTGCGGAGCCTGCGATCACGCGACCGCCGCTCACGTCCCGCCGCCTTGCGTACATGGCGCTGCTCGTGGCTGTCTGCCTCGCGGGGGCGTACGCGCCGCGCCCGCCGGACTTCGAGGTGCAGACCCTCGGGATCTTTGGGGCCGGTGTGCTACTCGGGGCACGCGATGGCGCCCTGGTCGGGGGCCTCACGATGCTGGTGTACTCTTTGCTGAACCCCTATGGGCCGGCCCATCCGCTCGTGACCGCGGCCCAGTTGCTCGGCCAGATTCCGGCCGGGTTCGCAGGGGGGATCTTCGCGGCGCTGGGATTGCAGGGGCGCCCCGTGGCCGTGCGCGGAGTCGCGCTCGCGGGACTGGCGCTGGTGCTCACCTTCTGGTTCGACCTCGTGACCAACGTGGCGACCGGTCTGGTCTTCGGACAGATGCGCGTCGTCCTTCTGCAGGGGATCCCATTCGCGTTATGGCACACTGGCTCCAACGTTCTGCTCTTCGTTCTGCTCGGCACACCGCTCGTGGCGGTGTTCGGGCGCTATCGGGCGCGGCTCTCCTCCTGACGCTTGCCGCGCCCGGCGCACGCGGGCAGGCCCCGGACGCCGGGGCCGCCGCGCTCGCGGGTGCGGGGCTCCTGGACGCTGTCTCGTGGTGGGGCGAGCCGGGACGCGCCGGCTGGCAGCCCGGGGTCTGGTTCGGCCTGGCGCCACCTGCCTCGCTGGCCGGGCTGGTCGTGGGCGGCTGGCGGCTCGAGGAACCCGGTCGTATGCCATCCTCCACGCCCTGGCCGGGTGTCTGCCAGGCCCGCTCGCCGCTCGCCTGGTATGACTCCCTCGAAGTGCGTGCGATGGGCGGTGGGGCACTCGCCGGATTCAGCGAGACGCTCGCCGGACTGCGCGGTCACACGCCCGCCGGGGAGCAGTCGGCGCGCTCCACGTTCTCCCTCGTCAACGGTTCAGCGGGGCTCGATGAGAACGCTCTCACCCTGACCCGGGGGGACTCGCTGCGGGGCTTCGGCCTGGACGTGGCGAGCGGGAAGCGTGGTGCGATGGGGGGCCTTCAACTTGCCGGCCGTCACCAGTGGGGTGCGCGGACGAACCTGACGCGGGGGCGCCATCAACTCGGGGCGAGCTTCGCTCAGCGCGGCGCCGCGGCGCAGCTCGCGGGCCTGGAGGAGCAGTCGGCCTCCGGGCGCGGCGGGGCGGCAGCATGGCGCTGGCAGCGCGGAGGGACGGGTTGGACGGCTGCGTTCTTGCGGGGCCTGGACCGGCACGAGAGTTCCGGTGGCCTGCTCGCATACTCCAACCGGGAGGCACAGGAAACGCGTCTGGCCGCGGGTTTCGAGCGCGCGCGTGACGGGCACGAAGTGTGCGCACGGGTGGAGTGGACCGAAGCCTCGGTCAGGCGCTGCGGAAGCGGGGCGTTCTCGCGGGAGAGCCGCGGAGTCTGGGGGGCGCTCCGCGCGGAGTTGCCCGCTGCGGGCGGCCGGCTGGATCTCGCCCTGGGCGCGGGCCGCCACGGGGGAGTGGATCGTTTCGACGTGGCGCCGAGCGCCGAGTTCAGGGTTCGCGCGCGGGGGCTCGACGCCGCGCTCGGGCTCGAGCGGGTGCTCACTCCGGTGTGGGCGGATCTCGCGCCGGGGACGGAGCCGTTTCTGCAGCACGCCTGGATCGGCACGATGAGGCTCGCGACCGCGCGGCCCGGACCCCGGCGCGCACGCGCCTCGCTGCGGGCGGGGCGCGTCTATTCGCGCGCGCTCCTGGAGCGGTTGCCGCTCGAGGAGTTGTGGTTGCGCCGCGGGCAGCGCGCCGAATTCGGGACCTACGACCTGGCCCTTGCCGAGGGTGGGGTCGAGTGGGAGGGGCGGCATGCCGGTCTTGGCCTGGAGGGTTTCGGGCTCGCGCACCGCAGCACGGCCACGCCGGACGGCGTCGCGCGTGCCCCCGGGTCGGACCCCGACGCTGGCTTCCGGGCCTGGGTGGGCGGCCGCGTCGCGCTGTTCGGCGGTGATCTCGGCGTGATACTGCGCGGTGAGGCTGCGGGGGTGGGTGCGCGCGAGGCGCAGGTGGAGCCGCTGCTCCGACTGCCCGCGTTCGTGACCTTCGCGCTGGTCGGCGAGTTGACGCTGCTGCGTGACGCGGTCATCGTCCTGCGTGCGCTCAATCTCGAGGATCGCGCGCGCGTGCAGCCTTGGACCGACTCTGCGACCGGGTTGCCAGCGCTCGGGGAGCGGCGCAACCTGACCTTGAGCCTCGTGTGGAGGTTGTTCAACTGAACCGCCTCCTGTGAGCGGGCGGGGCCGGCGAAGGTCCTGCCCGGAACGGGAACGGTGCGCGCCCCCGCGGAGATCGGATGCCCGCCTGGACGCCGGCGGAACGGCGGGGCGCGGTGGTTGTGGCGCTGCTGCTCTCGCTGGGTGCAGCCCGCGACCTGTGGCGCGCCACGCACCCGCGGATGACCCCTGCACCGCCGGCGACGGCGGACGGCTCGAGCGGCCTCTCGGCAACCGGCGTGACTGCCGGAGTGGGGCGCTCCGGCCCGGTGCCGGGTGAAGCCGCGGCGCTGGTGGACCTCAACCACGCGGGGTTCGCCGAGTTGGACGCCCTGCCCGGCATCGGACCCGTGCTCGCCGGGCGCATCCTGCAGCACCGCAACGCCCATGGCCCGTTCCGGGAGCCGGAGGACCTGCTCGCGGTGCCCGGCATCGGGCCGCGCCTCTTCGAACGCCTCCGCCCGCGGATCCGCGTTGGCTCCCCTGTGGCCGCGGGAACCGGGCCTGGCACGCGTCCGGGTGGTCCGCCCGGGCCCTGAGGGCGTTGCGTTCGGCACGCCCGTCCCGGCTTTCCGCGTGTCGATTCCGGTTCAAGAGCGCAGCGAGGCCGGCCGATAACCCAGATGAAACACGACGCCCAAGTGCATCGTGCGGCGGCCGTTTGCTCACTGGAGCCCGGCGGCCGGGATGCACGCGGCTTCCATTCGCAGGCTCAGGCGCCCCGCGACTCAGCTTCCGCTGCGGCGGATGGCGTGTCGCGTGGCAGGACCATCGCCGGGGACGAGATCCGTGCAGGAAGACATCGGACAGCTGCTTCTCGCAGCCCATCTGATCGACGAAGACGGGCTTAGCAAGGCCTCGCTCCAGCTGAAGAACATGGGCGGGAGCCTGACCGGCAACCTGGTCAAGATCGGTGCGCTCAGCGAGGACGCGCTCCTCGAGTTCCTTGCGTCCCATTACGGCACGCCCTCGTTCGATCTGAAGAACTTCGTGCCCGACCCCGTGCTCACTCGCCTCATCCCGGGCGATGTCGCCAGCCGCTTCATGGCGCTGCCCGTCGCTCGCAGCGGGCGGCAACTCGTGGTCGCCATGGCGAACCCCACGAACATCTTCGCCATCGACGACATCAAGTTCATCACCGGCTACGAGGTCGAGGCGCGGGTCGCGACCGAGGCCGAACTCAAGAAGGCCCTCGACCGCGCCTATGACTCGGCCAGCACGATGGCCGACGTGATGAAGGGCATCGAGGATGATCTGTCGGTCGTCGAGGACGACGACAGCGCCGAGGCCGAAGCAGGGCTCTCGGCGGCCGACGAGGCGCCGATCGTGAAGCTGGTGAACTCGCTCATCGCCGATGCGGTGCGCAAGGGCGCCTCGGACATCCACGTCGAGCCCTACGAGCGGAGCATGCGGGTGCGCTTCCGCATCGACGGCGTGATGCAGGAGATGATGGCGCCGCCGTTCAAGTTCAAGGCGGCCATCCTCTCGCGCCTGAAGATCATGGCAGAGCTGGATATCGCGGAACGGCGCGTGCCGCAGGACGGCCGCATCAAGATCAAGGTGCTGAACCGCACCATCGACCTGCGCGTCTCGTCGCTGCCGACGATCTTCGGCGAGAAGATCGTCATGCGAATCCTGGACAAGGCGAACCTCAACATCGACCTGGAGAAGCTCGGCTTCGAGCCGGCCTCGATGAAGGAGTTCCTCTCGGCGATCGCCAACCCCTACGGCATGGTGCTGGTGACGGGGCCCACCGGGTCCGGCAAGACCACGACGCTCTACTCGGCTCTCTCGCGCGTGAACACGCCCGAGGTCAACGTGATGACCGCCGAGGATCCGGTCGAGTACAACCTGGACGGCATCAACCAGGTGCTGGTGCACGAGGAAATCGGCCTCACCTTCTCCGCGGCGCTCAAGGCGTTCCTGCGGCAGGACCCCAACATCATCATGGTGGGCGAGATCCGCGACCTGGACACCGGTTCGATCGCGGTGAAAGCGGCGCTCACGGGGCACCTGGTGCTCTCCACGCTGCACACCAACGACGCGCCGAGCGCGATCGGCCGCATGATCGACATGGGAGTCGAGCCCTTCCTGGTGGCCTCGTCGGTCAACCTGATCCTGGCCCAGCGCCTGGTGCGCAAGGTGTGCGGCGGCTGCAAGGTCCCCCTGACGCTTGGCGAGGAGGTGTTGCACGAGCTGCAACTCACGCCCGAGCAGGCCGCGGGCGTCTCGTTCGTCGAGGGCCGGGGGTGCGTGGATTGCAACAACACCGGCTATCGCGGGCGCCAAGGCGTGTACGAGGTGATGCCGATGACGCCGGCGATCCGCGAGCTCGTGCTGGAGCGGGCGTCGGCCGCCGAGATCAAGAAGATGGCCATCGAGCAGGGCATGTTGACCCTGCGCCGGGACGCGCTGGAGAAGCTCAAGCGCGGCCTGACCACGGTCGAGGAAGTACTCAAGGAGACGGCAGCAGACGAGTTCTAGTCGCGTACCGGCACGCGGATCCCGCCAGTGGCGGGTGCCCGCGGGGCCGAATCGGAGAGGAGAGGATCGGACGTGGTGACCCTTCGCCAACTGCTCGAGGATATGGTGTCGCGACGGGCTTCGGACCTGCACCTGACGGCCGGAGTTCCGCCGGAGTTCCGCGTGGACGGCGTCATCGCGCCGAGCGAGTACGACGTGCTCGCCCCCGACGACACCGGCAAGCTCGCCTACAGCGTGATGTCGGACGAACAGCGCAAGCGTTTCGAGACCACCAAGGAACTGGACTTCTCGTTCGGCATCAAGGGTCTCGCACGCT
>Ga0315294_10010130_pt1 | contig 10334 bp, 8 predicted proteins | sample YL17G13_40_MG_FD_203626 | JGI IMG/M metagenome (GOLD analysis project Ga0315294, IMG submission 203626) | Sediment microbial communities from Yellowstone Lake, YNP, Wyoming, USA - YL17G13_40 | ecosystem: Environmental > Aquatic > Freshwater > Lake > Sediment | place: USA: Wyoming | collected...
CCCTCCTCGATCTTGGGAGTGAAGGTCGCGACGCTTCCATATCGGTAAGCGGTGTTCCGGATGAGCCAGCGGCCCAGGACGAGGCTGTCGGCCATCTCATCGACCGGCCGGGGCAGGAACTCGATCTCGAGCTGCTCGGCCCGCTTCCCGGCGATCTCGGGTTCGTCGCTCCGGACGCTCTCGACGAAGCCGTTCTCGCTGTGGGCGTACTTGACGGCGCCCGTGATCTGGGTGATGTAGCGGACCATCTCGTTGAGGATGTCGCCGCTCTTGACGAAGGGGGCCGAGGCGTGGTAGCCCGACGTCTTCGAATGGTTGTAGATGGGAGCCTGGATCGGGCTCAACAGGAAAAATTCGAGTTCGCCCAGGGCATTGAGGTCGAGTCCGGAATTTTTCTTGAAGATCTCGAGGGCCCGGATCAGGATCGTGTCCGGAGCGAAGGGGGCGAGGTTCCCGTCCTTGGTCAGATAGCGGCAGATGAAGTCGAGACTCCCCTCGTCGAACGGGTTGAGGAAAGCCGTCCGGTAGACGGGAACGACGTAGAGGTCGGAGAGGGCGGCGTCGACCATCCCTTTGAAGAGCGAGGAGCCGTCGACCCGCTCGCCCTCGGCCAGGACCATCTCGGCCTGCCCGGCGTTCGCGACCGGGACCTTGAGCTCCTTGAGCTTGCCGTCCAGGGCCGTGTAGTGGAAGGTGATCCGCTCCAGCTTCTTCTGTTCGATGACCTTCAGGAAGTCGGCCCGCTGGAAATCCGTCGGGGGCTTGTTGAAAAGGACCGAGAGCGGATTAGCCAGCGCGTAGGAATAGGGTTGAGTCGCCATCGATAACCTCTTTTCTCTTGAGTTGGGACGGCGCCCGCACCGAGCGCCGCCGGCGAGGCACCATTGTAATGGAAATCCGAGGCCCTTTCAAATTCAATAGAGCAAGTAGGGCCGGCGGAGTTTTTCGAACTCGGCCAGGCCGTCCTTGAAGCCCTCCACGATGGCCGGAATCGCTTCCCCTCTTTCCAGGGCCTCCCTGACCCGGGCCGTCCCCATGATCTTATCGAAGTAGTCCTTGTGAAATTCGAACTTGTCCGGATAGAGGTCACGGATCGTCTTGATGACGTGGAGCGCCGTCGCCAAGGGCCGGTAGGCGTTCCGGTCCAGAATATGGACCTGGCAGCCCCCGCAAGGCAAGCCCGCGAACTTGGAAAAAGTGGGAGTGAACCAGGCTTCCCTGAACCGGACGCCGGGCAGGCCGAGTCCGTTGAGAACCCGGGCCAGATCGAACCCGTCGATCCAGGGGGCCCCGACGAGCTCGAACGGCTTGGTCGTCCCCCGGCCTTCGGAGACGTTGGTCCCCTCGAAAAAGACCTGGCCCGGATAGACCGTCGCGGTCGCCAGAGTCGGCATGTTGGGCGAAGGAATGACCCAGGGCAGGCCCGTCTCGTCGTACCACATGTCCCGTTTCCAGCCTTGGGCCGGCACGACGGTCAACCGGGCTTTCTTGGCCAGGAAGCGGTCGTTGAAGAGCCGGGCCAGCTCGCCGATCGTCATCCCATGGCGCAGCGGAATGGGATAGAGCCCGACGAAAGAGCTGAAAGCCGGATAGTCGAGGATGGGGCCTTCCATCTCCGACCCGTTGATGGGATTAGGCCGGTCCAGCACGACAAACTCGATCCCGCTCTCGGCGCAGGCCTGCATGGCGTAGGCCATGGTCGCGACATAGGTGTAGACCCGGGTTCCGACGTCCTGGATATCGTAGATGAGAACATCGATATCCTTGACCATGGCCGTTTCCGGAAGCTTGCCCGTGTCCTTGGTATCGAACGAGCGCATGTACTCATCGATCTTCTTAAGCATTCCCGGATCGGGCTTCAAGGATTGCCCGTAGAGACTGAATACGGGAACTCCGAATTTATCGTCCAGGTAGAACGGGACGTATTCGCCGGCCTGGGCGTTTCCCCGGACGCCGTGCTCGGGACCGTAGAGGGCGGCCAGCTTGATCGCCGGAACGGATTTGAGCAGCTCGGCCGTGGATCGGAGGTCGACGCCGACGCCGGTCGGGTTGGTGATGAGACCGATCCGCTTGCCCTTCACGAAATCGGGGAGATCGGCCAGAAAAACCTCGATGCCCGGCCGGACGGACCTTTCCGCGGCCATGAGGCTCCTCTCGCGTCCGCTCGCGGACCCGCATGCGAAGAGCAGGATAAGGGCCGCGGCCAGGCTGCAACTCAGACGGGAGAGGCTCTTCCCCGGCCCGGCATGTCGTCTCATGGCGACCTCCTTTTTCAGGAATTCATTATATATCAGGAATTCCTGGGACACGATACCGAATCCAGAGATTCGGTTCATGTCCCGGAATTCCTCGCCCGCGTCTCTCGGCAATTTTGGATCGCTATTGATTTGTCCCCGCCAATCCTCTATAAATGGACATTGGAGGATCTATGCCGAGACGACGAAAAGACGGAAATCCGCCCCTCATTCGGCTCTTCCTTCCGTTGGCCCTCCTCCTTATCCTTGCCCTCGGCGTCTCCCCTCTTCGCGCCGCCGACATCCCCTGCGTCTGGACCGACGTCGAACGAATCGTCGCCGTCGGCGACCTCCACGGCGATTACGAAAACCTTGTCGATATCCTCAAGGGAACGGGCCTTGTCGACGAGGGCCTTCACTGGGCGGGGGGGCGAAGCCATCTCGTCCAGACCGGGGACATCATGGACCGGGGGCCCGATGCCCGTAAAATCCTGGACTTACTGATGAAACTCGAACTCGAAGCCGCGTTGGCCGGCGGCAAGGTCCACGTCCTGATCGGGAATCATGAGATGCTCAACATCATCGGCATCGCCTTCGAGTATCCGGGCTATGTGACCTTGGCGCAGTTCCTATCGTTCCTTCCCGAGGACTTCCGGGAGAGCCGGGAGAAGGAAGTATTGAAAGGCGCGGCCGCGGACGGAAGCGATGCCAAGACGACCAGCCCGGAGGCCTCCTTCCTGCTGAAGAATTATTGGGCCAAAACCATGAAGACCGACAAAGACGCCCAGGCCGCCTATGCCGGCGCTTTCATTGAGGATTACGGAGCCTGGTTTCTGAAGAAAAACTGCATCGAGAAAATCAACGATGTCGTCTTCGTCCACGGCGGCGTCAGTTCCAAGTATTCGACCTGGGATCTCGGGCGGATCAACAGCGTCCTCCGCGAGGAGCTGGCCTTTCTGAGCGAGCCCGTGAAAAACCCCAAAGTTATGCGTCTGTTCCGCCCTCAGATCATCTACGACCGTTTGGGCCCCCTCTGGTACCGGGACCTGGCCCAACGGGACGAGAAGGAATTCGCCCGCGATATCGACCAAATCTTCGCCAACCTCAAAGCCCGGTTCATGGTCATTGCCCATTCCCCCCAGATCGGAAGCCCGGTCGCCATGGAATACATGAGCCGGTTCCAGAAACGGATCTGGATCATCGACACCGGAATCACTCACGCCTTCGGGGGGCGCCTGAGCGCTCTCGTCATCGACAATGGACAGTTCTCGGTTTGGGGGGAGGAAGATGAATAATCTTAGGCTGCGCAAATTCGTTCTGATCGCGGCCGGTTTGGCCATGGCCTCCGCTGCGGCCCTGACCATGACGGCTCGGACGTTGACGGCATCCGAATCCGACCCGGCCGTCATGGAGGCCTATCTGAAGACGGCCCGCGTCGTGTCCATCGACAAAAGCGGCACCGGAGGCAGGACGGCCCCCTGGATCCTGACCCTGAACGACGGGACCGTCGAGCGCAGGGCCATTTTCAAATACATCGACAGGAGGCGGCCGGCCTTCCTCCCCGACAGCTTCCACTACGAGCTCGCGGCCTACGAGCTGTCCAAGCTTGTCAAGCTCCCGATCGTCCCGCCCGTCGTCGAGCGGACGATCGATACGATCCCCGGATCGCTCCAGCTTTTCCTCGAAGACTGCGAGAAACTCAGGGATCTGAAAAGACGCGGGATCGCCCCCCCCGACCCGGCGGGATTCGGAGACGCCCTGGCCGAGATCCGGATTTTCGAGAACCTCGTTTTCAACGAATGCGAAAACCTGGAGGACACCTTCATCCACAAGGACGACTGGAGGATCTGCAGGGTCGATTTCTCGGAGGCGTTCCCGCCCGAGCCCGACCTTATCCCCGGCTGCGAAATCGCCCGCTGCTCCAGAAGCCTGTACGCGACGCTGCAATCGCTGGACCGGAAAAAGCTGCAAGAGGCCCTCGGGATGTTTCTCGCCGAGGACGAGCTCCGCGCGCTGGAGAAGAGGAGGGAGCGCATCCTCGGCGTCCTGGAGGCGCTCATCAAGGACAAGGGCGAGGCGGCCGTCCTGTTCGGCCTCCCGCCCGCGAAGGAGAAGTGAAGGAGTTGGATACGACTCCCGCCGCGCCCCCCCGTCCCGATTCCTCCGTCTATCGGATCCTGCGCCTGTTCACCGAAGTTCACCCGGGCGAGGCCGTGACGGCCGTCCTCCTTGTCATGAACGTCTACCTCCTCATGACCTGCTACTACATCATCAAGCCTGTCCGGGATGCCCTGATCAACGCCGGGAAGGGCGCCGAATACAAAAGCTACCTGTCCGCGGCGACGGCCGTCGTGCTCGTCTTCGCCGTCAAGGCCTTCAGCCGGCTCGCCTCCCGCGTCCCCCGCCAGAAACTCATCGCCACCGTCCTCGCCTTCTTCATCAGCAACCTCGTCCTCTTCTACGGCCTCTATCTGGGCGGAATTCCGCTGGGCACGATGGGGATCGTCTTCTTCGTCTGGGCGGGCGTTTTCAGCGTCATGCTGCTCGCTCAGTTCTGGGGGTTCGCCAACGACATCTACACGGAAGCCGAGGGCCGAAGGCTCTTTCCCCTGATCGCCTTCGGCGCGACCTTCGGGGCCCTGACCGGAAGCATGATCGTCAAAGTTCTAGTCGCCTCGCTCGGCTGCTACGCCATGATGATCGTGGCCGGCGCCGTGCTCAGCGCTTGTATCTTCTTGACCCTGATCGTCCATCGCAGGGAAGTCGACCGGATCCGCCTGAAGTCGCGGGAAGCCCCGGCTCCCGGAGACAAACCCCTCGCCAAGGGCGGGGGGTTCCGGCTTCTCTTTTCGAGCCGCTATCTCCTCCTGATCGCCTTCTTCATCATGGTCTTGAACCTCGTCAACACGAACGGCCAATACATCCTGGATCGCGTCTTCAGCCGGGCCGCCCAGGAGGCGGCGGCGGCGGGGACGATGGGCGGCTTGAGCACGGTCGATTACCTGGGCCGGCTCTACGCGGATTTCTTCACGACCTTCAACCTGCTCGCCGTGGTCATCCAGCTCTTCCTGGTCTCGCGGATCTTCAGGGCGGTCGGCGTCCGGGGGGCCCTGTTTGTCCTTCCGGTCCTGGCCTTCGGCGGCTACGCGGCGGTCAGCTTGGGGGCGACCCTGCTGGCCGTGAAATGGGCCAAAGCCGTCGAAAACGCCACCGACTACTCCCTCATGAACACGACGCGCCACGCCCTGTTTTTGATCACGTCCCGGGAGGCCAAGTACAAGGCCAAGGCGGCCATCGACACCTTCTTCCATCGAAGCGGGGACGTCCTCTCGGCCCTGACCGTGTTCTTGGGGACGACGTTTCTCTCCTTCAAGATCGAAAGCATCGCACTGGTCAACCTGGCCGGCGTGGCCGTCTGGATTTTCCTGGGCGTGCTGATCGCCCGCGAGCACAGGAAGCTTACCGGCGGCGGGACGCGGCCGGCCTGAGGTCCTTGAGCTTGTAAATCCCCCCGACATCCTGGGCCAGGTAAATGTATCCTTCGTCGTCTTGGGCCAGGCCTTCCTGCGAATCCCCGGGGAATGCGTACTGCGCGACGATCTCCCCGGAAAGCGTTAATTCGAGGAGGATGTTGTCCGTGTCGCAGACGACGTTGAGGCGGCGCGTCCGGGCGTCGTAATACATGTCGGCCGGGTCGGCGATCTTGGTGGGAAGGACGCGAATGATGCGGGCCTCGGCCGGCCCGCTCGGCCGCGACCGGAGAGGGACCTCAACCTCGAGGATGACCGGGGGATCCCACTGGTTGCCGATGTAGAAGGTCCCGCCTTCGGGATGGGACGAGTTCGGGACCCAGGCGATCGACTCGACCCCGTCATCGTATCTGCCGCGTTGCTTCTCCAAAAACTCGGGATTGCCCCCGAAGGCCCGGTTGATCGGGAAACGGCGCAGGACGGCTCTACGCTCCGGGTCGAATTCAAGGATGACATCGTCCCCTTCGACGACGATGTAGAGAAGTCCTGTCGCCGGATCGACGGTGATCCCCTCGAGGTCGCCCGGAAGCGCCTGGGAAAAGACGGGCGTTCCGTCTTTCCGGATCTCGGCGATGGAACCCTTATCCCCGACGACAAAGAGCGTTTTGCGGCCGGGATGGAAGACAATCCCGGAAGGTCCCTTGATCCCGATCCGATCGATATTCCCGTCGAAGCCGGGTTTTCCCGGCCATTGATGCGGGAAAACGATACCGGGCGCCAGGGCCGGTGCGCAGGCGGCCGACAGAAAAACGAGAGCCAGCGCTCCGGCCGGACAGCAAACTTTTTGAATTGACACGAGGAATCACTCTACACCAAGGGAAAAAGGCCTGTCAATACGGATTCGGATATGCTATATAGATTTCAGAGGGATTCGCCGTGGGAAGAAGGAGAAGAAGGACATGAAAGACTTCGCTACCCGGCATCTCGCCGCGATCGTTTTAATGGGCCTGGTCTCAACCCTGTTTGCCCAGTTCTTGCCCGAGGAGATCGCCCAACGAGCCTTTATTGGCGATTTCCTATCGACGGCGGAAATCATCAAGGCCGAAGAAATCGGCGAGGGAGTCACGAAACCCATCCGGCTCACGCTCCGCAAGGACGGCCGGGAAGAGCGGGCCGCTTGGAAGAACCCGAGCGGCTGGCAGTACGGCTTTTGGGAAGGCTGGCAGTATGAAATCGCGGCCTATCGGATGGACAAACTCCTCGGGCTCGGCATGATCCCGCCGACCGTCGAGCGGGACTATCTGGGCAAGAAAGGATCCCTTCAATATTGGGCGAAGGTCGAGACGAGCCTGCTCAAGATCGTTGAAAATAAGATTAAAATCCCCGACGAGTTCCTGGACCGGACCGAGAAAGCCAAATATCTGACCAGGGCCTTCGACAGCCTCATCGCCAACGAGGATCGCACCCAGCAGAACATGCTCTATACCAAGGATTGGCGCGGCATCCTGATCGACCACTCCCGCTCTTTCCGTAAAGGCCCCGAGTTCAGCGACCGGCTCCTCTACGGCCAGGGCGCCAAGGGCCGCCCCCTCCCCTTCCGCCGCCTGCCCCGCTCCTTTGTCGACCGCATCAAAGCCCTGACATTCGAGAGCATCCGGACGGCCGTCGGCCCCTACTTGACCGACGAGGAAATCCGGGCCGTCATGGCACGCAAGGACCTCGTCCTCAAGGAGATCGAGGAGATGATCCGAGCTCAAGGCGAGGCCAAGGTCCTGTATTGAATCCGGCCCGACCCGGAACTATAATGATCGAGACAAGGAGGGAGGGAGCATGAACAAGAGACTCATCGGCTTTTGCCTGGCCGCGCTCGTCGTCCTAGCCGCCGCCCCCGCGCTTCGGGGCCAATTCCTGCCCGACGAGATCGCGGAATGCGCTCAATGGGAGGAGTTCCTGAGGACGGCCGACATTATCGCCGAGGAACAGTTGATCGGCCGTGAATCCGTGACCAGTCCCTGGAAGCTGACCTTCAAGAAGGGCGACGTCGTCCGCCACGCCCTCTGGAAGAACGCCAAAGGCCGGATGGCCGGCTTCATCGAAGGCTGGCAATTCGAGATCGGCGCCTATCTTATCGACAAGCTTCTCGATCTCAACCGCATCCCGCCCACGGTCGAACGGCGGTTCCACGAAAACCGCGGCTCCTGCCAGCTCTGGATCGAAGGCTGCCTGTCCCTCAAACAGAAGGAGGAGCAGAAGATCAGGACTCCGCCCGTCCACATCCTGGCCTGGAACCGAAACACTTTCCTCCAGCGGGCCTTCGACAACCTCATCGCCAACGAAGACCGCCACATGAATCAGGTGCTGATCACCCAGCCCGACTGGCGCATGATCCTGATCGATCACTCCCGCTCCTTCCGCACCTCGAAGAAATTCACCAAGGAGCTCATCTTCTCGGCCAAGCACCCCGAGGGCCCCAAGCTGATGAAGGAGCTCCCCCGGGCTTTCGTCGAGAAATTGAAGGGCCTGACCTTCGAGACGATCCGGACGACCGTCGGCGAATACCTCAGCGACGAAGAAATCAACGCCGTCCTCATCCGTCGCGACCTCATTCTGGCCGAGGTCGATCGCCTCATTAAGGAGAACGGGGAGGACAAGGTTCTCTACTGACTGAAGCTCCATGGACTTACGTCCGTGGGATCTACCCTTTGCAGGCGTTGGAGCGCCTGTCCCCGAAGCGGGGAATTCACTTTTCCTCCACGGACTAACGTCCGTGGAATCCCGCGAAGGGGATCGAAGGGCGGGAGGGGGGCGGTTCTTCAGCTCGCGGCCGAGGATTTCCTCGCCCTCAGGGTTTTGCTGACCGTCAAGACGTTGGCATTTTTCTCGCGTTTGTAAGTAAACCCGTCCATCAGCGTCCGGACCAGGTAAACGCCCAAGCCCCCCTTCTTCCCCCTCCGGATGTTGTCCCGGATATCGGGAGGGGCGAGGCTCTTGGGATCGAAGGGAACGCCGGTATCCCGGACCTCGAGATGGAACAGGTTCCTCTCCGTCCAAAGCCGGACATCGATATGGCCGCGAGCCCCCGGATAGGCGTAAAGGATGATGTTGATGCAGATCTCGTACAGGGACAGCTCGATCTTGAAGCCGTCCTCCTCGTCGACCCCCCAGCGCTCGAGGGCTTTTCTGAGGACGATCCGGACCCGGTCGATGTCCCCCAGTTCCGCCCGGACCTTGATGCGCTCGACGGCTTTTCCCATGACGCGCCGGTCCCTTGGCCCGATCAGCCCTTCCTCTTCACGATCACGATCGTCATATCGTCCTCGGGATCCTCGCATTGGGAGAAAGCCCGGACATCGGCCACGATCCGTTCCCCGGTCTCCCGGGCGCTTTCATCCGGGTTCGCCTTGAGGAGTTCGATCAGTCGCTCTTCCCCGTATTCCTCCCGGTCCTTGTCGCGGCTCTCGACGATGCCGTCGGTGAACAGACACAGCCTGTCGCCGGGGTCGAGCCGGACTTCGCCGACTTCGAAGCGGGCCCCCGAGAACATGCCCAGGCAAAAACCCAGCCTCGGCAGGCGTTGGACGGAGCCGGAGGCCTTGACCAGAACGGGCGCGTTGTGTCCGGCGTTGACGTAGAGGAGCCGGCCGGTCGATTTGTCGAGATCCCCGAAGAAGAAGGAAATGAAGGTATGGCTTTCCGAGCTGCGGTGGACGAATTCGTTGAGCTTGCCGGCCATGACGGCCGGGTCGACGCCCGGATGGACCTCGGAGTGGAGCGCCGCCCGCAGCGAAGCCATCAGCAGGGCCGCTCCCACTCCGTTCCCCGAGACGTCGGCGATGGCCAATCCGACGGTCGTCGGACCGGTCTGAATGAAATCATAGTAATCCCCGCCGACCCGGCAGCTGCAAAAATTCGTCCCCCAGATGTTGAAGTCGTCCGGGGCCGGGCTTTCCTTGGGGAGAAAATTCCTCTGGATCTGGACGGCCAGGCTCAGATCCCGGTCGAGGCGGCTCTTCTCCAGGGCCTGTTCGAAGAGGCGGGCGTTCTCGATCTTGATGGCGGCCAGGTTGGCCAGGAAGGTCAAGAGCTTCATGTCATCGGGAGTAAACGACTCCAGGATGGAAATCCGGTCCCCGTAGATGACCCCGATGATCTCTTTATTGTTCCAGAGCGGGACGCACAGGGCCGAATGGATGCTGGACTGGATGATGCTGGCTTGGGCCCGAAACTGGGTGTCCGATTGGATGTCGGAGACGAGGACGGCCGAGTTCTTGTCGAGGGCCGTCCGGACGACGCTCTGGCTGATTCGGAAGTTTTTATCTTTCATCTCCCGGTTCTGAATCCTGATGACCCGGGGGACCAGCTGGGGGGGGTTGCCCTCCCTGAGCATGAGGACTCCCCTGTCCATCCTGACGTTCTCGGTGATCAGGTCCATGATGTGGGACAAGAGCTCGGACATCGGCATGTGATAGATCAGGGACTGGCTGACCTCGTTGAGGACGCGCAGGACCTTCTGCTCGCGCCGGATTTCTTCCGGGTCGAAGACGGCGGCCGGTTTCCGGGTCATCGTATCGACGGCGCTTTCCTTGAGGATGTCCCGGACGTTGACGATGGTGTTGATGTTTTCGGCCAG
>Ga0315294_10010131_pt1 | contig 10334 bp, 8 predicted proteins | sample YL17G13_40_MG_FD_203626 | JGI IMG/M metagenome (GOLD analysis project Ga0315294, IMG submission 203626) | Sediment microbial communities from Yellowstone Lake, YNP, Wyoming, USA - YL17G13_40 | ecosystem: Environmental > Aquatic > Freshwater > Lake > Sediment | place: USA: Wyoming | collected...
GTGCGCCCCCCCCCCCCCCCCCCGCCGTCGCCGCACGCACAGCGCGCGGCCGCGCCGGGGCGCGTGCCGCGCTGGCCTTCCGCCGGCGCCGGCCGCGTCCCGCCACCCCCATTCCAATTTTGACACCCCATAACCCCTATTTGGTGCCGCAGCCGCCCAGGCCGCGCCCCACGACGCGACGCGTCTGGGGCGCGCACCCGCGCGCGCGGCCGACCCCCTCCCCTATTTATTCCCTCCCCGCGCTTCCGACCCCCATTCTCCCTGCAACGCGCTGCTGCTGCTCTCCCGAATTCAATGACGGGGTGCGCGTGGCGGCGACTGACGCCACATCCCGATTTCCCCGCCCATCCCTCTCTCTCTCTCTGTGGCGGCGGCGGCATCCGTGCAGTTTGCAGTGCATGCGTGTGGGTGGGTGGGGCGGGAAAAAGAAAAAGCCGCCGCGCGTTATTTTTATTTCCTCCCTCTCTGCCGCTCACGCGTCGGTCGCGACGCCCGCCGCCTTGTCAGCGCCCGCCCGCGCCGCCGCCTCTTCCGCTTCCGCGGCGCGCACGATGGGCCCCCAGACGCGGTGCGCCTTCCACAGGGCCGCCACCTCTTCCGTCGGCACGCCCTTTGTCTCTGGGAGGAGCACCCCGACAAACACGGTCGCGACGAGAACGCACGCCGCGAACAACAGGAAGACGTACGCCTTCATGGCACACATCATGGTGAGGAGGAACTGGCCGATGAGGGTGGTCAACGCGAGGTTGACGGCGACATTGATGCCCGACGCTAGGGAACGCGTCTCGAGCGGCTGCACCTCGATCGGGGTCAACCACCCCAGCGGCCCCCACGACCAGGCAAACGCGGAGACAAAGCCACAGATGCAGGCGACGAGGGCGGCGGACGCGGCGCGGGGGAGTGGGGGGGCGCCGTCAAACACGTACACCGCGAGCAGCGCCGACAGCGCCACGTGGCAGCCCGCCATCTGAATCCCGCCCTGCAGGTAGAGCGGCTTGCGCCCCACACGGTCGACGGCAGCGACGGAGACGAGGGTGGACAGGACGTTGACTGCGCCGATGATGACAGTGTTGAGTAGAGCCGCCTTGGCGCCAAACCCGACGCTGGACATGATCACCGGGGCGTAGAACATGACCGAGTTGATGCCGGTGAGTTGTTGGAAGAGGGGGATCATGACGGCCATGGTCAGTTCGGGGCTTAGGGGAGAGGCGAGGGGAGGGTCGGCTGGGTCGGCGCGGCGAAGCGGGCGCAGCCCCCCACACCCCTCACTTCACCCACGCACCGGCAGCGCTTGGTGAAGAGCGTCTTCCAGCCCCCTTTCATGGCGGCCGACGCCTTGACGGCCGCCTGGATGTCGTCGAACTCCGCGTCGACCTCTTCCGTCCCGCGCAGGCGCGCCAGCACCCGCCTCGCCTCCTGCGGCTTGCCGCGCGCCGCCAGTGAGTTGGGGGTGTCGGGCAGGAAGAGGCCGGCGAGGGTGAGCGCGATCGCGGGCACGCCGGCGAGGGCGAGCGAGACGCGCCACCCGAAGTCGGCCTTGGCCGTCCCCAGATTCACGAGTTGGGCGACCGCGATGCCGACCGTGGTCATCAACTGAAACATGATGTTGAACGCGCCTGGAGGAGGAGGGGACAGGGTGCGCGTTGGTGGTGGCGGAGAGGGCGGCGCGCGGCCGCCGTGCCGCTCTCCCCTCCCCTCCCTCTCTCCTCTCCTCCCGCACCACGCAGGTGCGCGGGCGCGCACTCGTTGAGGACGAGGGGCGCGGCCTGGTTGCCAAAGCCGACGCCGACGCCGAGTGCGAGGCGGCCCGCGACGAGGACCGCGAGGCCCGCGCCCCGAGCGCGCGCGACGAGGCCGGCGGTCGCCGTCATGGCCGCGCCCACCATGAACGACCCGCCGGCGACGAGCAAGGAGGCTTTGCGGCCGTAGCGGCGGGTGACGAAGCCAGCGGCGAGGGAGGAGACCAGACCCGCAAGGAAAAGGGACGAGGTGAAGAGCTGGAGGGTCGGGGACGCGTAGCGGCAGTAGAGAGACGACCCGCCGGACCCCGTGGCGACGCCGGGGAAGAAGGCGTGGAGAAAGGCGGGCATCGAGGTCACGCCGCCGGTGACGCCGATGTCGTAGCTGGAGAGGAGAGGGGAGGGGGTCGCGGTCGCTGCGTCCCACGTCGTTTTTCTTTTCTCGTCCCCCTCTCGCCTCCCTCTTTCTTTCGCACCCGAACAGCAGGCCGCCCGAGGCTGCGGCCAGGGAGACGAGGAGGACGTAGACGGTGAACTGTGGAGCGGGGGGAAAGCTGTCGGCGCGCGCCGCCCGCCGGGCGAGCCGTCGCCCCGCAGCGGCCGCCGACTCCTCCCTCCTTCCACCCCCTTCCATCCACCTTTGCGTTATACGATTGGGCGCGAGAGCCGACGGGGGTCGGAGCGATGGCGCCGACGGCCATGGTGGCGGCTAGGGTGGTGGGGGACCGGGGGGGATGAGGGACCGGCGGGCGCGGCCGTCTCCGGGCGCCAATCTTCCTTTATTTGGCGCATTTCGCAAACTGTGTCTGCAGCAAGCGGCGGGCGATGTGGCGGGCGGCGCAGGGGCGCGCGCGGGCACGCGCACCGGCATCCGTTCTCGTGCGGGCCCAGTTCGCGCCGCCCCGCCGCCCCACGGCGGCCGCCGCGCCTCCAACCAACGCACCTTGCAAGTAAAAGCGAAAGACGAGGGAGGGTGGGGTGGGAGGCGGCGACTGGAGGCGGCCGGCTGGGGTGGTGTGTGGGCGGCTTGCCGGCGCGCCCGAAACGGCCGCCTCTCAAAGTCCCCCTCGACCCCCTCGATCCCGGCGCAGGCCCGGCGCGAGCCGCATGACCGCCGCCCGCCCCGCCGCGCGCTCGGGCGGCCTGTCACGGCGGCCTCGCCCGCCGCCGCCGGCAGAGCCGCGCGGCGGCCACGCCTCTTCACACCCCGCGGCCCCCCCACCATGCCTCCCCCACGCCCCGCCGCCGCCTTGGCGGCGCTGCTGGCCGTCGTGGCCGCGTCGACCGCGGCCGCGGCCCCCCTGCGCCTGCCGCTGCAGGACGGCTGGACCCTCTCCAACGGCACCCTGGCCCTCCCCGTGTCCCTCCCCAAGTACGCCCTGGAAGCGCTGGTGGACGCCGGCCTGGCGGGCGACCCGCTGTACCGGTGCGTGGAGCGGGGAGAGAGGGGGGCGTTAGATGGGGGCGCGCGCGCGCGCCGCGCCAGGGTCGGCGGGGAGGCGGTGGGGGTCGAAAGACCCCTGCCCGCCCCGCGCGACCGACACCCTGTTGTGTGCGACCCCTGGCCGGCGCGGGAGCGGGCGGCGAAGGCTGAGGGCGTGGGCGCGGGCGCGGCATGTGGGTGCGGCGCGCCCATCGCCGCCACCCAACGCCGCCGGGCCGCCGCGTCAGCCCCAATCTCTTGGGCGCGATTGACTGTGGCTCGCGTGTGGGCGTTCTCGGCGCCCGAGGCCAGAAAGACGCGCCTGAAGGAACGCGCGACCCACTTGACCCCACCCGCCTCCCTCCCTCCCCCAGCTACAACGAGCGCGAGTACCGCACCGTCGCCGAACAAGTGTGGACCTTCACCCGCACCCTGGACGTGCCCGCGGCGGCGTTGGACGAGGCGTCCGTGGATTTGGTGCTCGACGGCGTCGACACCGTGGCCGACGTCGCGGTCAACGGCAGGATCGTCGCCCGCCTGGAGAACGCGCACCGGTGAGAGAGAGGGGGGGGAGGGAGGGACAAGGGCTCGCGCGCGCCGCCTTCTCGCCCACCCTCCGTGCCCCTGTCCTTTCTCCCCAGCGAGCACCGCCTCGCGGTCAAGCACCTGCTCCATCCCGGCCTCAACACGCTGTCCATCGCGATTCAACCCGCCATCCTGGAAGCGTTTGCCCGCAACGCGTCCTACCCCTACCCCGCCCCGATCCTCACCTACCAGTCCGTCGCCCCCTACAACTTCCTGCGCAAGCCGGCCTCGGATTTCGGGTGGGATTGGGGCCCCGCGTTTGCGCCGTCTGGGATTTATGGTGGCGTGCGGCTCGAAGCGTTTTCGGTAGGCGCGCTCACGGGCGCGACGGTCGCCCAGGCCCACGCCCCCGACGGCTCCTCCGTCGTGCTCACGTTCACTGCCTACGTCGAGGCGCCCGTCGCGGGGGAAGAGGGCACGCTGACCGTCGCCGGCTCGGCGGGCGGCCCGCCGCTGACCGCCACGCTCGGCGCCGCGCTCCCCGCCGCCGGCCTCAACGCGCTCACCGTGAACGTGACGGCGACTGCTCCCTTTAGCCTCTGGTGGCCCGTGGGATACGGCGCCCAGCCCCTGCACAACTTCACGCTGACGTATCAACCCGCGACCCCGAACGCGCCCTCGTCCTCCCTGGCCCGCCGCGTCGGCCTGCGCACCGTCGACCTCGCCCGCACCCCCCTCCACAACGGGCATGACGGCGAATCCTTTCACTTTGTGGTCAACGGCGTCCCGGTCTTTGCCAAGGGGTCCAACATGATCCCGCTCGACATTTTCGCGTCGAAAACCACGCCCGCCGACCTCCGCGCCATGGTCGCCGACGCCGTCGCCGCCAACATGAACATGCTGCGCGTGTGGGGCGGCGGCCTGTACCCCGCGGACGCGTTCTACGACGCGTGCGACGAGGCGGGGGTGCTGGTGTGGCAGGAAGCGATGTTTGCGTGCGCCATGTACCCGCGCGACCCCCGCTTCCTGGCGGAGGTGTCCAAGGAAGTCGCTCACCAGGCCCGCCGCCTGAACTGGCACCCCTCCCTCGCGGTGTGGGGCGGCAACAACGAGATCGAGGCGGCGGTGTGGTGGTACCCCGAGTCGAAAACAAACCGCGAACTCTACACGAACGATTACACCGCGCTGTTTGTCGACACCGTGCGGGCCGCGTTGCGGGGGGTGGGGGCCGGAGTAGCGTACGTGGACTCGTCGCCGTCCAAGGTCAGAGGAGAGAGGGGGGGAGGAGAGGGGGGGGGGGGGCGGGCCGGGCGCGCGCCGCTGCGCGCTCACGCCCACAGACCCCATCCCACCCTCCTTCTCGTCCAGGGCACCCACGTGGACGACGGCGACTTTTACGTCAAGCGCTGGGGCGACGTCGGCGGCTCCCAAAAAGGGGACGTCCACTTCTACACGACCAAGGACGATGCGCTCAACGTGACGACGTACCCCCGCGCCAAGTTTGTGTCCGAATTCGGCTTCCAATCCTTTCCCTCGTGGTCTGTGTATGAGAATTACACGATCCCGGAGGACTGGTCGTACCTCTCCAACATGACTGCGTTCCGGCAGCGGCACCCCGGCGACACCGAGGACATGCTGCACCAGATGGCGGCCCACTACCAGGTGCCGCCTCCGTATGCACCCCCCAAATCGAAACCCGGGGCGCAGAAACGGTTGTTTGAGCAGTTCATCTATTTGACGCAGGTCTACCAAGCGACCGCGTACGACGTCGCCTCCTCCTACTGGCGCCGCATCAAGACCGACCCCGACGCGCAAACCATGGGCGTGCTCTACTGGCAGCTGAACGACATTTGGCCGGGATTTTCGTGGACGTCGATCGACTACGGCGGCCACTGGCGCCTCCTCCACTACGCCGTCAAACGCTTCTTCGCCCCCGTCCTCGCGTCGGGCACCGCGGACACGTGGGTCAACGCGTGGGCGACGTCGGACGTCAACGCCGCGCTCGACGGCACGATGACGGTCGATGTCATCGACTGGGCGGCCGGCCCGGCCGACGGCCCTTTGCACACCGAGACCGTGCCCTTCACCCTGGCCCCGCTCGACTCGCGCAAGCTGTGGTGGAAGAAAATGGACGCGCTCCTCGCGGCGGCGGGGGGGTACCCGCGGGCGCGCGTGTTTGTGCAGGTGCGGATGGAAGCGGCCAAAGCGGCGGCCAACGCCTCGGCCCCTGCCGGCCGCCGCCTGCTCGCCTCCGTGCCCGGGTCGGGCAACGACGCCTTTTTGGCCGCCAACGAGGCGCCCGCGGGCGCGGGCGCGCCGCTGCCGCGCGCGGCGGCGCCGGCGCCGGCGCGCGCCCCCGCCCCTCCCCCGCCCCTCGTCGCCCTGCCGGCCGGCCGCCACGCTGGCGCCGGCCCGGTGCCGGCCGGGCTGGCCTCCACCGCCGACATCTGGCTCACCGAGCTCAAGGACGCGGCGCTAAACCCTGCGCCCGCGGTCGTCGCGTACGCCTTCACCCAAGCGACGCCCACCACCGTCGCCTTCACCCTGGCCTCGTCCGGCGTCGCGGCGTACGTCACGCCCGACACCCGCATCCCGGGCGTGTTTGAGGACGCGGGGTTCACCCTGCTCCCGTGGGCGCCGCGCACGCTCACGTTTGCCGGCCGCGGCCCCGTCTCGGCCGCCGCCCTCGAGGCCAGCCTGACCTTGATGACGCTGGCCGACACGCTGACCGCGGCGTCGACGCTGTACGCGCGGGGGGGGGAGGGCGAGCTGTGAGGTGGGGGGAGGAGTGGGGGTGGGGGTGGGGGTCGGCGCAGGGGTTTCCCCCTTTTTTTCCTGGCCCGCCCGCCCCGTATTAACCGACTGTAGGGCCTCGCGTCTGAGGAGCGGGGGATGGTTGGAAGGGTGCGGGCGGCGCGGGCAGCGACTCCCCCCGCGTTGACTGCGCCTCGCACTCTCTGCCACCGGGGTGCGGCGCCCGCCCTCCCGCGCGACACGCCTCGCCCGGTTCAGGTACGGGTTAGTGGTGGCGGCCTCGGCGTCCGCCGCGGGCGACGCGTCGCGCGCGCCACGCCGCGTCGCGCGCGCGAGCGGCTGTGGACCGCATTTCCGGCCCCGCCCGCCCTCGAACCCTCTCACGCACCTGTCTGGAACCCGTTCACGTTCATGCGCACCGCGTGGCGGCGGGCGAACCGCGGGGGGCGCACCCCAGTGCCCAGCGCGGGTCGCAATGGCGGGCGCGGCATGTCCCATCCCCGTCCGGCCTTCCCTGACGCTCCTCCCCGCTCCTCACCCTCCAGCGCGCCCCTGCACACCCCTTCGTCATCCACCATGGCGACCCGCGCCGCCCTGCTGCTCGCGGCGGCCGCGCTCGCGGCGCCCACGCGCGCAGCCACCCCGGCGGCCACGCTCGAGGCGTGCGTGGACAAGCCGTACAAGAGCTTCGACTGCGCCAAGCAGGTGGGGATGAGTGGGAGGGTGGTGGGAGGAAGGGGCCGGTGGCGGCTGACCGCGCGCCCTCTGCTCACCCCTACCCTCTCCTCCCTCCCTCTCAAGACCCTGTGGGGCAACTGCACCAAGCCCGAGTGGGCCGGCTACTGCGACGACACGTGCGGGCGGTGCCCCGCGAGCTACGCCCTCGTGCCCGGCTCGCTCGCCCCCGCCGGCGCGGGCGCCGCGACGGCAAAGGCCGTCCCGCGCACCACGACCCAGGCCGCTTTCGGCGCCGACCTGCCCGAGCTGGACGTCACCCTGGAACAAGTCACCCCGTCCGTCGCCCGCGTCAAGATCGGGGCGCCGGGGCGGTGGGAGGTGCCGCGCGCCCTCCTCCGCAACACGGTCCCGCCCACGCCGGCCGACGCGACCGACGCGCCCGCGTTCGACCTGCAGACGCAAGCCGATCCATTTGCGTTTCGGGTGACGCGCGCGGGGGAGGCGGCGCCCCTGTTCGACACCGCGGGGCGCCGCTTTGTCTTCAAGGATCAGTACATCGAGTTTGGCACCTCCCTCCCCCCCTCCGCCCGCCTGTACGGCCTGGGGGAGTCGACGTCGACGACGGGCATGCTACTGCCGCGCGACGGGTGAGAAAGGGAGAGAAAGAGAGAGGGGAGGAGGCGGCGCGCGGAGCGGCCGTGGCCCGTCCGACCATCCTCGCCACACCCGCAGCAAACCGCACACCCTGTGGAACCACGACTCGCCCTCGGCATACCCCGGTGAGCAAGAGGAGAGCGAGAGAGAGAGAGCGAGCGAGCGAGCGAGCGAGCGAGCGAGCGAGCGAGAGAGAGAGAGAGAGAGAGAGAGAGAGAGAGAGAGAGAGAGAGAGAGAGAGAGAGAGAGAGAGAGAGAGAGAGAGAGAGAGAGAGAGAGAGAGGAAGGGAAAGGGAGGAGAGTGAGTTTTTTGCCGCCGTTTCTTCTCACTTTTTGACCATTGTGAAAAGCTCTCTCCATGGCTCACCCGTTCCTGCGGACCCTCGTGGCCACGGGCCCCGAGGCGCCCAACTTTTTCCAACCTTGCGCCTCCTGCTGCTCGCACCTGCCCGGCGGGGCGGCTCGCGCGGGAAGGGACGTCGTTTTGAACGTCTTTGACGTCGATGGCCGCGTCGCACGCTGCTCGCTTTGCGCTCCCGCCGGGAAGCGCATGATCCAGATTCGCAGGTCGAGCTATCACGGTGAGAACAGCAAAGTTGTTTCCAACCCATTCGCGTTGAGGGACGGGAGTTTCGGGCTCGCATCGGCCGCGAATTGGACGAGGGCGGGAAAAGGAAAATGCCCAGCAAAAAAGCAAGTGCATTGGAAAATCTTGGGAATTTTTGATGGGGAACTATTCTACACCCCGGATCACCCTCTTTTCGGCAATTTCCATGCGTTTCCTTCGTCTTGAGGGGTGCGCGAGCGGTGCACGTCCAGGAATGCAATTAGAAACGGGAACGCTATGGGGCAGTCGTGAAGAAAGCAGGCGTGTCTCCAACCTTTTCAAATTGGTTCAGATCGACGAGCGAGAAAGGCGCTTTCGCTCGAGCTTCTTCCCGGAAAAAAAAAAAAACTCAACGGCTCACGACGACCCTCGCTCCCCCTCCCCCCCCCGTGCTCTTTTTGCTCTCTTTCCTACCCGCAGACGTCGTCAAGGTCACCGACCTCCACAAGCTCGCCCCGGGCGCCCTCGAAGGGGTCCAACCCTACGTCATCAACGCCTCGAAAGTGGCTTTCCTGAGGAGGAGGCCGCAGCCCCCGAGGCCGCCCAAGGGCGCGCCGGGGGCGGCGAGGTGCCGCGGGTGCGCGCGCCAGCTGCAGGACGTCTCCGACTGGTGCTCGCTGCAGTGCAAGCTCGAGGTGGCGGAGGCGGAGGAGGAGGAACGGGGACGAGAGGCCGGGTGCTGCGACGAGAGCGACGGGATCGGAGGAGGGGCGACGTCGGCCGCCGGCGCCGTCGCAGCAGCCTTTGCGTCGGCGACCGCAGGCGCCGCCTCTGCCACTGCCGCCGCAGCTACAGCCGCCGCTGCCGCCGCTGCTGCCTCGGCGCCGCCGACGCCCGCCTCCTCGGCCGGGATGGGAAACCGCAAGAGCCACCAGAATCAGAGCAGTGACTCCCTACAGCAGCAGGCTGCTGCTCCTCCTCCTCCTCCGCCGCCGCCGTCGTCGTCGAGGTATCGGGGCGGCGCTCCGGCTTGGACGCCGAGAAGGGAGGCCGCGGCGAAAGCTGCCGCCGCCGCTTCCGCTGCGGCCGCTGCTTCTGCTTCCCAGCAACGGCAACAGCCGCAGAGGCAGCCGCAGCCGCAGCAGCAGCAGCCGCAGCAGCAGCAGCCGCAGCAGCAGCCGGCGGTGGCGGCCCCCTTCGTGGCTGCTCCCTCTGCCAGCGCCCCCCCGCCCCCGGCCCCGCCGCTGCCCGCTCCGTTCGGGACCCTGCTGCCGCGCTCCTCGCCCTCCACGCTGCTGCCGGCGGTCTCTCCCGCGGCTTCCGCTTCCTCGAGAGAGGACGGCGAGGAGGCGGAGGAGGTCGAGCTCGCGACCCCCCTACGAAGCGTCGCTCGGCGACGACCGCCGGCGACTCTCGAGGAAGAAGCTGCTGCGGCTGTTGCTGCTGCTGCTGCTGCTGCTGCCAGTGACAACAGCGGCGACAGCGGAAAAGAAAGGTCGTCCCCGGGAACGCCGCAGAGGGGATCCTCCGAGAGCGGCGGTGTCGTCGGCGACGTCGGCGGCGTCGGCGGCGGAGCTGCGCCCCCTCTCGAGGGTCGCGCCGTCGCCTCTGCCGCCCCGGGCTCCTCGGACGCCGACTCCGCCGCGGACTTTGCAGCGGCGGCGGCCTTCGCGGCTGCCCCCATGCGCCGCAAGAAGAAGCCGCGCAGGGCGCACCTCGAGTAGTAGAGAGAGAAAAACGAAAATCCAGATCAAACACATGCACACGCAAAAAAAAAACTCTCCCCCACCTTGCCCCCCAGAACCCAGAAAAAAGAAAAGAACCTTTGGGACTCAACCGTTGCGCCGTCGCGCGCGCTCGTTGCTTCGCCTCTTGCGAGTGTCTTCGAGATTTATTGCGCGCGCGGAAAGTATACGCGCGTGGCTTTCCAATTATCTGAACCACGAACGAAAGGAACCTGCTTTTTTTTCTTCCTTGCGCTTTGATGATTTCTCCCCTTCTCCCTTCTTCTCCG
>Ga0315294_10010133_pt1 | contig 10333 bp, 8 predicted proteins | sample YL17G13_40_MG_FD_203626 | JGI IMG/M metagenome (GOLD analysis project Ga0315294, IMG submission 203626) | Sediment microbial communities from Yellowstone Lake, YNP, Wyoming, USA - YL17G13_40 | ecosystem: Environmental > Aquatic > Freshwater > Lake > Sediment | place: USA: Wyoming | collected...
GAAAATTTAAAGAAGGTAAGAAATAAAATAAAATTCATAAAAGGTGATTTGAAAAAATTTGAAGAAATAAAAAAGGCTTGTCAAGGGCAGGAAATTGTCTTGAACGTTGCCGCCAAAGTAGGGGGGATTGAATTTAATAGACTTCATTTAGGAACAATGTTTCGAGATAATGTTTTAATGAACACGAATGCTTTGGAGGCTGCCAGATTGGCTAAGGTTGAAAGATTTCTGGTAGTAAGTTCCGCTTGTGTCTATCAACGTAATTGTACTATTCCGACGCCAGAAAGCGAAGGTTTTAATGGAGTTCCAGAGCTCACGAATGAAGGCTATGGTTGGGCTAAAAGAATGGCTGAAATACAGGGAAGACTTTACGCGCAAGAATTTGGGATGAAGATTGGAATCGCAAGGCCCTATAATGCTTATGGTCCTCGTGATCATTTTGACCCAGAAAAATCCCACGTAATCCCTGCTTTAATCAAGCGAATTTTTGATGGTGAGAATCCGTTAGTTGTTTGGGGGGATGGAGAGCAATCGCGCGCTTTTTTATATGTTGAAGATTTTGCCAGAGGATTACTTGAGGTTATAGAAAATTATCCTACAGCTGATCCCCTTAATATTGGGGCGGATGAGGAAATAAAGATAAAAGATTTAGCAAAGCTAATAATAAAATTATCCGGCAAAAACTCTGAACTTTATTTTGACAAGACTAAACCTACTGGACAGCCAAGGCGTAGCTGTGATAACACTAAAGCCAAAGAAAAAATTGGTTTTAAAGTTCAAGTAAATTTAGAACAAGGTATTAAAGAAGCTATTACCTGGTATTTGGAATCAGCTTATTTTAAAAAACATCATGAAGCCAACTGAAATTAAAGATTTAAAACTCAAAGCTAATATTTTTCGACAGCGAATATTAGATATGATAGTTAAAAATAAAGATAGTCATATTGCCAGTGCATTTTCCTTGGTGGAGATTTTAGTTTCTTTATATTATAAAATTTTAAATATTGATCCTAAAAACCCTGAATGGGAAGATAGGGATCGCTTTATTCTTAGCAAAGGGCACGGAGGTGCGACTCTTTATGTCACTCTAGCTGAAAAAGGGTTTTTCCCAAAATCTGTTTTAGATACTCTTTGTCAACCAAAAAGCATTTTAGGAGGACATCCTGATATGTTAAGAATTCCCGGCGTTGAAGCTTCTACTGGTTCTTTGGGACATGGTTTGCCGATAGCCATTGGTATTTCTTTGGCTGCAAAGACTGATCAGAAGAGTTACCGGACTTATTGCCTTGTTGGCGATGGGGAATGTCAAGAAGGAACAATCTGGGAAGCAGCAATGTGTGCCGCCCAGCACAAATTGGATAATTTAACAGCTATTGTTGATTATAATAAGCTTCAGATTTGCGGTCCTGTTTCTGATATTGTGAACCTGGAACCATTTTTAGAAAAGTGGAAATCATTTGGTTGGGAAACAGTAGAAATCGATGGACATAATATAGAAGAAATTGTTAGCACTTTAAAAAAGGTTCCTTTTAAAAAAGATAAGCCATCAGCAATTATTGCCCATACAGTAAAAGGAAAAGGAGTTTCGTATATGGAGAATGTGACTAAGTGGCACAGTATGCTTCCAGATATTGAAGAGCTAAAACAAGCGAAGAAAGAATTAAAAGATTCTGAAATAAAAATTATAGAAAATTAAAAATGAGAGATTCTTTCATAAAAACTATATACGATGTGGCAAAAGAAAACGACAAGGTGTTTTTATTAGTTGGAGATATCGGTGGTTATCTTTTAAGAAATTTCAGCAAAGATTTTCCTAAAAGATTTTTTAATTTAGGGATTGCCGAAGCTAATATGATGGGGGTAGCTGCTGGATTGGCTATGTCTGGTAAAATTCCTTTTGTTTACACTATTACTCCTTTTGCCACGGCGAGATGTTATGACCAGATTAGAGTTGATGTTTGCTATCAAAATTCTAACGTAAAGATAATTGGGGTAGGCAGTGGCATTTCCTACAGCACTGCCGGTTCAACCCACCATTCCTTAGAAGATATTGCTATAATGCGGGCTTTGCCAAATATGATAGTAATATCTCCCGCAGATCCCCTAGAAACTCAAGAGGCAATTAGGGCGGCTGTTAAACATAAAGGGCCAGTTTATGTACGTTTAGCCTTAGCCACAGAACCACTTAATTATGAAAAGGTAAATCAATATGAGATAGGAAAGGCTCGTTTAATGAAAGATGGAGACGATGTTGGCATCATTGCCGCCGGTGAACTAGTAGGTTGCGCCTTGAAAGCTGCTTCTCAATTAGAGATTGAAGGAGTACGGTGTAGAGTAATTAATATGCACACAATAAAGCCTATTGATAAAGAAGTTATCAAAAAAGCCATAAAAGATAACAAAGCTGTTGTAACCGTAGAAGAACATAGTATCATTGGTGGATTAGGTAGTGCTGTGGCTGAGGTTATAGCTGAAGAAAAAGGGAACAAAGTTTTGTTTAAAAGGCTTGGGGTCAAAGATGTTTTTTGTAAGGATTATGGCAGTAAGGATTATTTATTGGAGCAGTGCGGTTTATCTGTCGCGGCTATTGTAAAAGAGGTTAAAATTTTATTGAGTTAGTAAACACTATGAAGCCTGATCAAAAAATTATTAATGATGACATTTTAGAAGTTGTGAAAGCGGTAGGGGATGAATTTAAAAAGCTTTCGGGCAAAACCCTTTTAATTTCTGGGGCCAACGGTCTGTTAGCTAGTTATTTGGTTGACACAGTTGCCTTCCTAAATGGTAAAAAAATTCTCAAGAAACCTTGTAAAGTGTTTGGCCTGTATCGGTCTGATATCAAAAGGGGCGATCGGCTATCTCATCTATTGGATGATCCTCATATTAAACTAATCCAGCACGATGTGACACAGCCGTGGTGTTTCGACGAGCCGATTGATTATATTGTTCATGCTGCCGGCCGTTCTGCCCCAGCGATCTTCCAGGCTGAACCGCTCGCTACGGTAGATGTAAATGTTAAGGGGACTCGTTGGCTTCTTGATTTGGCTATAGAAAAACAAATAAAGAGTTTCCTGTACTTTAGTAGTGGTGAGATTTATGGCAACCCACCACCAGAACACATTCCTACCCCTGAAACATATAATGGGAATGTTTCTTCCTTAGATTCGCGAGCTTGTTACAGTGAGTCTAAAAGATTAAGTGAAACTCTTTGTGTAATATATTACCGAAAATACAATGTCCCAGTTAAAATTGTTCGTCCCTTTGTTGTTTATGGTCCGGGATTGGAGTTGACAGATCGTCGAGTGATGGCTGATTTTATGAGGTCAGGGATTAACAATAAACCAATTGAGATGCTGAGTGAGGGTATGGATACTAGGTCATATTGCTATATTTCAGACGCCACCACTGCTTTTTGGCGGGTTTTATTTTCTGATCAAAACGGTGAAGCTTTTAACATTGCCAGTGATAAAGAAGAAATTAGTATCAAACGTTTAGCCGAGTTAGTTCACGAGTTATGTCATATTGATATTCCAGTTAAAACCCCTGATCCTAAATCTGAAAAAGAGATAGGCTTTTTAAAGGAAGCTCCCAATCGTGTTTGTCCAGATATAACAAAGATTAGAAAGATGTTTGGCTACGAACCAAAGGTAGATATAAAAGAAGGGCTCAAAAGGACAATAAATTGGAACTTAGCTAAATTAGGGAAATCAGAAAAAATGTAAAAATTTATCTGAAATGATTAAAGGATTTAGAAGAAACAGATGAAAATAATGATAAAGATTAATAGATTGATATTTTTGATTTTGGTTTTAATATTATTAACGAAAATTTGGTTGGCTTCGATGGGAGTTGTTTTTAGCGCCTCAGAGCAAGATAGAGATTTTTTACCAAAGTTTTATATTCTTCAGAATGCTATTCTTTACTATGGAAATCCTAATACTCTTAATGAAGTGGTGAATTTTAGATCTAATTTCCCTTCAAGATTAGGAATTTATCAATTGAAGGATACAAAAGAGGATGAAGATAAACTAAAAATTTTAGAACCTGTATCGGACGAAATTTGGATAGGAGGAGAAATTAAAGGTGAGATAAAAGAATCAAGTGTTAAAGAATCTGCTCGTCAGACGGGAGTATTTTACCCTTATGTTAAACATAAACCAGATTCATTATTTTATCCCTTTATATTATTGAAAGAAAAATACCAAGAATGGCGGTTAAGAAAAAAACCAGAAGAGTTATTAGTAAAAAAACTTTATTTTGCTAGCAAAAGGGTTAATGAAATTACATTATGGAATTTAGAAGGTAAAAACTTAGAGGAAACAATTACAAAGTATAAGAAAAAAATGGAAGAAGCCATTGGACTGATTAAAAATCAAGATCAGAGTGAAGAAGTTTTATACTATATTGAAGATCACAAGGCCAAATTAAAAAATAAAATTCAGAATACAATTTGGCAGGATTTAGAAGATAAACTCAAAACTTTTTATCAGAATCCACGCCCTAACACACTAGAATATATTTTAAAGACGCCAATAAGTGGGGGTTATAAGGTATTTATAAAAGACAAAAGTGAAGAAATTGAAACAAAAGTTGAGAATTTTAGAACAGGAGAAAATATTATCACCTTAGATTTGCCCGCACCGGAAAATCTGATTGGTAATAATTGGCAAAAAACCGAAGATAAAAAAGCAGATATTAGCTATCAATCAATAACTAGTTGGCAAGGAGGTAATTTCTATAGTATAACTGGCGATTACATAGTTGAAGAAGAAAAGTTGCAAACCGATAATGCTGTAATTCAAAAAATAATTAACCCTCAAGTTGAGGAAGCTAAGATTGGGGTAATCGTGACTGAAGAAAGGGAAGTTCTAAATAAATCTGGTAATACAGAAGTTGAGCCATTGGTTTTGATGAACGAACAATTAAAATATGAAATAGGAAAAGGGAAGACATTTGAGTTTTTGGTTGAAGCTAATTTATCAGCTAAAGGGGCAAAAATTTATCTTTATAGAGAGACAGAAAGATTGGAGAAAGCCATAATAAAAAATGTAGCCATTAAAAAAATTGTTAAGCCAATTGTTATGGCTAAGCGAGAACTTATAGATCAAAAACATGATCTTGGTTTGCCTAGGATTACCTTTGTTAAAGTTAATCCCATAAAATATAGATTGCTGGTTGAAGGAGTAGATAAACCATACATATTGGTATTTTTAGAAGGCTTTCATAAAGGTTGGAAAGCTTACATTAGAGAGAACCAGAATTCTCATCTTGTCAACGGACAGACAAAACTTAAAACTCAAAGAGATTACGGAGAAATAGTAGAGAGTTATTTTAATGGGGAAGTGAAAGAGGGAACCCATAAGAATATATTTTTAAACAAGGCTACTTTTGAAACCTGGGGTAAAAAGCCGCTTCCTGAAAAAAGACATTTAGCGGCTAATGGTTATGCTAATTCTTGGTATATAACGCCAAAAGATTCTAATGGAAAAGAGAATTATGAAGTTATTATTGAATTTTGGCCACAACGTGTATTTTACACAGGACTTTTTTTATCAGGTTTAACTTTGTTTAGTTGCTTGTTTTATTTGGGATATAGATTTAAAAAAGATGGGGAGAAAATTAAAAATGAAAAAAACTGAACAATTTTTAGAAAAATATTGGGTATTGTCAGTGATAGGAGTAGGGATATTATTGGAAATTTTTTTATTGAAAGCAATCTCAAGTTTAGTGACTTTGTTTTTGGCAATCTCATGGATTCTACTTATACGGCATTTTAGATTTGAAAGTAGAGTTTCGTTTTATTTGGCTTTGTTCTTTTTATCTTTTTGTCCAATTTTATTAATATTTAGTAAAGAAGTGGTTGCCGAAAGATTTGCCATCTGGGTTTATAATTTTTTATTGATAGGAATAATCCAATTAGTTTTAGAATATGGGAAAAAGACTAAAGATCGACTTCGTGTGCAGCGAAAATTGAAATAATCACAATAAAAGTGAGATATAAATTATTTTTGATTTTATTAATAATCATTGGTTTTTTCTTCAGACTTCACGGTCTTGATAAAAATTATTCCTTTTGGAATGATGAAGAATATGTAGCGATTTTTACAAGAGCGATTCTGGAACACGGACGACCTGTTTTAGCCAACGGCTATTCATCCGGAATTTACCAGTGGCTTCAATATTGGCTAAGCGCCATTTCTGCTAAAATTTTTGGTTTAAATGAATTTGCCCTTCGTTTTCCTTCGGTTGTCTTTGGGATTTTAACAATTTGGGCTATTTTCCTGCTTGGCAGGGAAATGTTTGGTAGAAATGTTGGTTTAGTGGCTGCATTTTTTACGACATTTTTAAAAATTGAAATTCTCTGGTCTCGACAGGTGCGTCCCTATCAAGCTCTACAATTTTTTTCACTTTTAGGTGCTTGGTTTATTTATAAATTAACAAAAGAGGAGAAATTCAATTGGCGATATTTTTTAGGATTTCTTGGAAGTGGCGTTTCGGCTTCTCTAATGCACAGTTTAGGTTTGATGATCTTTCCTGTTGGCTTTGTCTATCTCTTAATTTCCCGACCCTCCTGGTTTAAGAAAAAATGGATATTGTTGGGAATACTTCCACCAGTAATATTCGGCTGGATTTTTAGGTTTCAGATTTTTTCCGTATTTTCTCAGTTAGGAAAAATAAATAACCTGTTTTATTATCGGGTTTTTCTTTGGCATAATTATTCATTATTGATTTTTCTGGCTTTGATTGGTTTTTTATCTTGTATTTTCCAAAAAAATAAAAATTGGTGGCTATTAATCCTGTTTTTAGTGAGCCAGGGAATTATTGTTTCTTTTTTCCTGCCTAAACCCTTTGTACGTTATTTTTATATTGTTTTCCCTTTTTTTGTTTTATTCTCAAGTGTTGGTTTAGTGGAAGCCTCTCGGTTGTTTACTGAAAGATGGCGGGGGTTGATTTTGGCAGTTTTGGTTTTTTTGATTGTCAGCTTAGGAGGTAAGTTTACTGTCTGGCCCCAGAAAGCCTATTCTCTTAATGAAGATATGCAAGAAATTCCCGAGGTTGATTATCAAAAAATTTACGCTTTGATTAAAAAAAAATTAGAGATTAATCCTCAAGCGGTTTTTGTTTCTAATTGGAATGATCACCCAATTTGGTATTTGGGCGAAGGTCAACCTAATTATCTTTTAAGGGAAAAAGGAAACTCTTCCCTTGGTAAAGATGAGCTTTCTGGAGCCATTTATATCCAAAACCTCGAAGAATTTAGCCAGGTAATTAAAAGTGTTTCTCAAGGAATAATTCTCCTTGAAAGTTGGGATGATGTTGTTCCGCAAGACGCTAGAGAATATATTAGGAGTAATTTAAAAAAGGAATATGAGATTGATAGACTTTATCAAAAACAACCCCGCTTTTGGCCGGTAGAAGTTTATTCTTGGGGAATGGATTGAGAATTGTCCCGCGGAGCGGGATCCCGCTTTGCGGGAAGAATCAAAAGATGTAAAATTAAATAAATGATTCGGAAAATTGCGGAAAATACCCTCTTTTTATCTGCCGCCCAAATTACCGCCCGTTTAATTGGTTTTCTTTATTTTATCTTCTTGGCTAGGTTTTTAGGAGTAGCCACTTTTGGCATTTATAATTTTACCTTAGCCTTTGTTTACAATTTTGTTCCGGTGGCTGATTTTGGCTTAGAGAGATTGGTTTTACGTGATATTTCCCGCCAGTCGGAGAAAACGACTTTTTACCTGGCCCGGCTTTTGCCTTTAAGATTATTTTTGTCTTTAGGGGCTTACCTTTTAGTTTTAATCTTGGGGTTGATTTTAGGCCAGTCCTTAAGGCAGATTGGCTATTTGGCGGTTTTTGGTTTGTTTATCTTTCCTTACAGTTTTACTTATCTTTTAAGCAGCTTTTTAAACGCCCAGGAGAAGATGAAATACATGTCCCTGGCTGTGGTTCTCGGCCAGCTTTCGATTTTTATTATTGGAGTTGTTTTTGTTTTGTTAAAATTTCCCCTGGCGGTTATCTTTTTAGCCGGCGTTTTGGGTCAGCTGATTGTGGCGACGTTTTTTCTTTTAAGGGCCAAAGTTTGGGGGTTGTCTTTAGGTTGGGTGGTGGATAAGGAATTTTTCAAAAAAGCCCTTTCTTCTTCTTGGGCTTTTGCCTTTTTGCTTATTTTGGCGGTTTTTTATTTGAGAATCTCTTTAATTTTAGTCGGCTTACTGAAGGGTGATTATTATACTGGGCTTTACGGGAGTGCCTTCAAGTTTATTGAGGCGATGATTTTAATTCCCCAGTCTTTGGCCTTGGCTTTGTTCCCTTTATCTTCAAGATTACTTTTAGAAGACAAAAAGAAGTTAGAGAAAATCTATCAGAAAGGCTTGTTGGTTTTGTTTTTATTTTCCCTGCCTTTTGTTTTAGTTTTAGGCTTTTTGCCTCATCTAATTATTAGCTTGGCTTATGGGCAGAACTATTTAATGGCGACTCCGGTTTTGTCTCTTTTGGGGGCGAGTTTAATTTTGTTTTTTCTTAATTCTTTGCCAGGAAATATTATCCAAAATTCCCCTCGCTTTAAACAATTTTTACCCTGGGCCTTTTTAAATTTTTTAATTACGTTGGTTTTGTGTTTAATTTTAATTCCTCGTTTTTCGATTGTCGGCGCAGCTTGGGCGGTGATTGGCGGAGAAGTCTCAGGATTGGTAATTAATAATTTCTTTGTATGGCGAATTCTCAAAAGGTGAAAATCTCTTTAATTATTCTTTCCTGGAATACCAAGGACTTGCTTGAACAATGTTTGAAAAGTATTCCCTTTTCCATGGAGATTATTGTGGTCGATAACGGTTCCACCGACAACACCCTTCAATTTCTTGATTCCTTAAAATGGCCTAATTTAAAAGTTATTAAAAATAAAAGCAATCTTGGTTTTGCCAAAGGCAACAATCAAGGCCTCGAAGTTGCCAAGGGGGATTTTGTCATGATCTTAAACTCCGATACCATTGTTCAAAAAGGAGCGCTTGAAAAACTAGCTGATTATCTAATTAAATTTCCTCAAGTTGGGACTGTTTCACCATTGCTGATCAATAAAGATGGTTCTTTTCAGGAAGAATATTATATGAGATTCCCAAATTTATGGCAGATTTTTGGTTACCACTGTCCACTCTCTCGTCCTTTATTTATGAAAACACCATTAAGGTGGTTAGTGGTTAGTAGGCTTAAAGACAAACCTTTTGAGGTTGAACAATTACCAGGGGCAGCCATGATGGCCAGACATAAAGTTTGGAATAAAGTTGGTTTATTGGATGAAGATTATCAATTCTTGTATGAAGATGTTGATTGGTGCTGGCGAGCCAAAAAAATGGGCCTGAAATTGGTTGTTGTTCCTGAGGCCAAAATTACTCATTTAGGCGGTGCAAGCTGGAAGCAGAAATTAAGTCGCCAAAGCTTTGAATTTTACCGACAGTTTTTTTCTTCCTTGCTCTTTTTTGTCAGGAAGAATTATGGCGAGAAAAAATTAAAGAAATTTAGAATGGCTTTGATCATCAACTTTTTCTTTCAGTTTAAATTTAAGTTAGCTAAATATTTTCTTAATCAGGGGAACCAAATCAAACAAGAAAAATTATGGCCATAGTTTTGATCATTATTCTGGGTTTAATTTTACGATTGATTAATATTAACCAGTCTTTATGGTTGGACGAAACAGTTCAGGCAATTACCTCGAAAGGAACTTTTTTAAATCTTTTTGTTGAGCTTCAGGGTGATTTTCATCCGCCCTTGTATCATCTTTTAATGTGGGGCTGGGCTCATTTATTTGGGAATGGAGAGATAGCTATGAGGATACCTTCGGTTCTTTTTGGTACAGCGACAATTTGGGTAGTTTATTTGATTGCTAAAAATCTTTTTCCCCAAAAATTATCCATTATCCATTATCCATTATCCATTCCAGGAATAGCATCGCTATTCCTGGCTACTGCCCCTTTCCATGTTTATTATTCTCAGGAGGCCAGAACCTATGCCATGACGGCTTTTTTTGCGACTCTTTCAACCTATTGGTTGCTGCGTTTAATGAGCCAGCAAAAATTGTCATTCAAAATTGCTTATATTTTTTCTACCGCTTTGCTTCTTTACTCTGACTATTATGGTCTTTTTGTCTTTTTGGCTCAGGTCATTGCCATCCTGATTATTCTAAGGAAAAAGATAACTAAGTTTCTTTTTCCTTGGCTTGGGGTTGTTGTTTTATTTTTACCTTGTTTGCCTTTGCTGTGGATTCAACTTAAAACTGGAAGCCAAGCCACGGCCTTTTTGCCAGAATGGGGGAGATTAGTTAATTTAAGTTTTTTAAAAG
>Ga0315294_10010138_pt1 | contig 10331 bp, 9 predicted proteins | sample YL17G13_40_MG_FD_203626 | JGI IMG/M metagenome (GOLD analysis project Ga0315294, IMG submission 203626) | Sediment microbial communities from Yellowstone Lake, YNP, Wyoming, USA - YL17G13_40 | ecosystem: Environmental > Aquatic > Freshwater > Lake > Sediment | place: USA: Wyoming | collected...
CTCGATTCGCTGCGACGGGGGTTTGCCCGGCCGGACCTGGAGCTGTCTGCGCGCAAGTTCCCCGGGCTGACCGTGTGTGCGGGAGACTACTGCCGCGCCTGCGAGTATTACACGCGCCGCGGCCTCGACGCGCTGGCGGCCGCCGGGAAACTCAGCCCCGAGCGGCCGCTGACGCTGGTCATCGGCAGGGAGGTCGAGGTGCCGGACGACCTGCCGGGGCGGGTGGTGCTGGTGGGGGACTGCGCGCTGGAATCGCCGAGCGTCAAGCGGCTGCGCAACCGGCTGATGGTTGACGGGCGCCTGGCGGCGGTTTACGCCTGCCCGCCCATGGAAATCCGCATTCGCGCCGAGGAACTGCTGGCGTAGGCGCCGAACAGGCGCCATCAGCGCCGCGCGGAAGGAGGACGCCGCTGTGGAGAGCCGCGGTATCGTGCTGCAGTCGTTGTCCTTTGCGGGCGCGCCGCGCATCCCCATGAGCCTGCCCGAGCCTTACCCCCATGACTTCCTCTCCTGCGGCGTTGACAAGGACCCGGAGTGGAAGCCTCGGCGAACGTGGGATATGGAGCGCGGCGGGCGTTGGGAGGATGAATGGGGTAATGTCTGGGCGAGCCTGGACAGCTATTCCAAGGGCGAAGTGGTCGAGGGCGCGCTGCAGGACTGGTCCGACCTTGACCTCTACGTCATGCCGCGCTTCGACAAGCCGGAGCGCTACGAGCAGCCCCGCCGGCGCTTCGAGGAGCACCCGCAGCGCTATCACATCGGCGGCCTGCCCGGCTTTCCGTTTGCCATCATGCGCTACCTGCGGCGGATGGACATTTTTCTCGCCGACCTGCTGCTTCACCCCAAACAAGTGCGGATTCTGGCGGAGCGGGTGGTTGACTTGCTGGTCGCGTGCATGGACCACTGGGCGCACGCGGGCGCGGACGGGGTCATGTTCGCGGAGGACTGGGGGACGCAGGACCGGCTGCTGGTCAGCCCGGCCATGTGGCGGGAGATCTTCAAGCCCGATTTCGTGCGCCTGTGCGACGCGGCGCGGCAGCGCCGCCTGCACGTGTGGATGCATTCGTGCGGCTACATCTGGGACATCATCCCCGACCTCATCGAGTGCGGGGTCTCCGTGCTTCAGCTCGACCAGCCGGCGTTGTTCGGGGTGGATCGCCTGGCGGCGTATTTCGGGGGCCGGGTGCACTTCTGGTGCCCGGTGGATATTCAGCGGGTGCTGCCGACGGGCAACCTTGATCTCATTGACTCGTTCGCCCGCCAGCTCGTGGAGCAGCTTGGCTGTTTCGGTCGCGAGGGCGGCCGCGCCGGGTTCATCGCGGGCTACTACGGGGGCAACGAAGCCATCGGCGTGGACCCCGAGTGGCAGGACCACGCGTGCCGCGCGTTCCTCAAGTACGGCGGGGCCGGGACTTGCCCGGAGCACTCGACCGGCTTACGGCGGGTTGCTGAACGCTGACGCGCTGCCGAGGCGGCCGCGCGCAAGCAGGCTGAGGGCAAGCCGTTGCCGAATGGAGCTACTGCGTAAGGTGCGCCAGTAACTGACAGACGGGTAGGATGACAATGGACGGAAAGGGCAAGGGTAAGAGCCGCGGGCGACCACTGGGGCAGGCGGAGCCTGAGTCTTCATCTTTACCCTTCGGTGCTCCGCCCTGCATTGCGAACACGTTCGCGCCTGCTGAGCGGATTGTGCTCTGCGAAGGCGATGTACTTTCCTTCCTGCCCACGCTTCCGTCCAACCTCGTTAGGCTCGTCGTCACCTCTCCCCCTTACAACATCGGTAAAGAGTATGAGAAGCCAACGTCGCTGAACGAGTATCTGAAGCAGCAAGCCAAGGTGATTGACGAATTAGTGCGCGTCCTTGCAGATGACGGCAGCATCTGCTGGGAGGTCGGTAACTTCGTTGGCGACGGCGAGGTGGTCCCACTCGATATCATGTTCTATCCGCTTTTCAAGGAACGCGGGCTCATTCTTCGAAACCGGATCGTCTGGCATTTCGGCCACGGCTTGCACGCCGCGAAACGCTTTTCGGGCAGATATGAGACCATTCTGTGGTTTACGAAAAGCGAGCACTACCTGTTCAACCTGGACGCAGTCCGCATTCCCGCGAAGTATCCTGGGAAAACCTACTACAAGGGCCCCAACCGCGGGAAGCCGTCGGGGAATCCGCTCGGAAAGAACCCGTCTGACGTTTGGCAGATAGTCTGCATGGACTGGGAGAAGGAACTATGGGAAATACCCAACGTGAAGTCCAACCATCCCGAGAAGACTATCCACCCCTGCCAGTTCCCCGTCGAACTCGTTGAGCGCTGTGTGCTCGCATTGACGGCGCCGGACGACTGGGTGCTCGACCCTTACGCCGGCGTGGGGTCGGCTCTTCTAGCGGGCTTGATCCACAACCGACGGGTCATCGGCTGCGATATGGTTCCGGAGTATGTCGCTGTCGCCAAACGGCGTATCCGCGACCTGTATTCCGGGAATTTGAAGATCAGGCGGCTCGGGCGGCCCATCCATCAACCGTCCGGGCGCGAGAAGGTGTCGCGGTGGCCGGAGGGGTGGCCGAGCCTCGATCTGGAGAGAGGCGAATGATAATCGCCGGGAGGTTTTCCTTTAACTTCGGCGAGAAGGTGATTCAAGAGCGTTATCCGCATCTGCTCGGGGAGATCGGGGAGATTATCGGTAGCGTCGATGCTAGCAAGCACGTGAGGAAAAAGAGCAAAGAGAAAACGATGCGGGGCAAGATGCTGTACAGCCCCAAGTCGCTGAACCGAGCGTTCAGCAAGACCTTCCTCGCGCGGGGATGGCAGAAGGTGAGGATACGCTGCGAGTATTCCACGGAATTCTACGTCAATGACCATCACGCTGAGGTACTAACCAAAGGCGCATTCCGAGAAATGGACTTCGTCAAGGATAGCCTCGGCGTCGAACTGCAGTTGGGAAAGTATGCCTTCATGGTCTATAACGTCTGTGCCAAGATGACTATCTTCAGCCAGCTCGGCCACATCGGAGCCGGAGTCGAGATAGTGCCGATCAAGTCCTTCGCTGACGACATGTCGACGGGTGTGTCCTACTTCGAGCAGTTGGTGTGGGACTTGCAGACCCGTGGGGTTGCCGATATAGACATCCCGGTCCTGATTCTTGGCATAGCGTCCGACTAGACGCGATGCCCTGTCTGGGCCGCAGCAGGCGGGACATGTTCTTCTTTTCGCGAGGCGAGCAGGTGGCTTTGGCGCTGCTGATGGCCGCGCTGGTGGCGGCCGGGGGCGCCATGTGGTGGGCCAGCTCGCACGCGGGCGCGCCGCCCGAGCCGTTCTTCGTGGACGCGCCGGCGGCGAAGAACGAGCAGATCACGGTGCATGTCTGCGGCGAGGTGGCGCGGCCGGGCCTCTACACGGTGGCGGCGGGAAGCCGGGCCTACGATGTCATCAAGCGCGCCGGCGGCGCGACCGGGCGCGCGGACCTGGACGCGGTGAATCTCGCGGCCGAAGTGATTGACGGACAGCAGTTGAGCCTGCCGGCCCTCCAGGCGCCCGCGAGTGATGAGAGCGCCAGCCCACCCGTTGACCGCGGCAATGAGAAGCCGCGGCCCCGGACGGCACGGGCGGCGCCGTCACCGCCGGGGAAAGTCAACCTCAACCGCGCGGGCGTCGAGGGGCTCGACCAGCTCCCCGGCATCGGCCCGACCTATGCGCGGCGAATCGTGGAGTATCGCGAGCGCCTGAAGGCGGAGACGGGGCAGGGGTTCACTCGAATCGAGCAGCTAATGGAGATCCCCGGAATCGGGCCGCGGCGATTCGCCGACATCAAGGATCGCGTCACCCTGTGATCCTCGGCCGCCGTGCGCGCGGCTCACCGGCCGCGACTGGGAGCCGCGGGGCCCATCGAATCGGCCATCTTGCGCAACTGCTCGGGATCGATATCGCCGACCGCAGCGTAAGCCATATCTCCCTTGCGCCAAGTGATGACCTGGGCGAAGTGCCACTCCCAGCTTGCGAACGGCTGCTCACCGCCGAAGGCCTCGGCCGGCGCCTGGAACAGCGAGATGGTGTTGAGGCCGTCGCTGTAGCGCAAGTGCGCGCCGGGGAGATTGCCGACGTTAATGACGTCCGTGCCGCTGAAGACGTAGCCGGGGGGCAGGTAGCGGGGATAGCTCGGCTTGAAGCCGAGGGGCGTGGTGACCGCGGGCGCTAGGGCGCGCGGCGGCGGCTGCAGCAGGTCGGCCTGGGTGGTGAGGTCGGGGGCGATCTCGATTTCGCGGAAGGCGGAGCTGCTGATGCTGTTGTGCCTCCGGCTCAACAACTCGGTTCGCAGCACCAGGCCGGTCGCCTGGTCCACCCACATGCGCTTGCTGGGGTTTCCGGGGTGCCTGGGGAGCACAAGCAGCAGCGTGCATGGGCGGTCGGCGACGGGGGAGCCCTGCGCGATGCGCAAATCGTAGTTGCGCTGGAGCAGGTTGATGCCCTCGGCCTCGTCCGCCGCGGGCAGGCGCTGCCAGGGGGCGTTGCGGCCGCTGCGTCGCCAGCGATCGGCGCCGATCCGCAAGATGACGGTGCCGGCCATGGACGGGGGCGAGAGGTACTCGGTGCGCGTGGTGGCGGGCTTCTCATGGAGCACCTGCGCCTCCGCCTCCACCACCTGATCGCGAAAGAACGTGCGGATAACGCGCACGCCGCGGTAGCTGTACGCGCATTCGGCGTGCTCGCTGCGTTGCAGGAGCGCGTCGCCGCTCGGCGCGGCGCGTGACGCGCTCGCGGCGAGTAGAACCAGCGTTCCCGCCGCCAGGGTCCGCGCGGCGCGCGTCACCGCTGCTGCTCCCGCCTTTCCTGGTCAGCACGCGCGCGGAACATGGCCATGCCATCGCGGTCGCCGAAGGGCTGAGCCGCGCGGAAGTCGGTGTACTCCATCACCAACGGCGCGACATCGGCTTTCACGGGAGCGACGATAGTTGGAGCCTGCGCCCGGTGCGTTGCGAAGTAAGCTCCCGCCGCTGCGACGGCTGCGGCCGCGGCCGCGGCGGCGAGCGCCCGGCGCAGGTGCAGGCGCAGGGGACGACGCGCGCGACGGGACCGGCTGCGGCGCTGCTGGAGGCGCACGGCGCTCATGGCGCGCGACGCGAAATCCGGCGGGGCCGAGCGATTGCCCAGGGCGCGCAACTGACGGCGCAGGGCGGTGAGCTCCTGGAGCTTGGCCCTGCACGCCGGACAGGACCACAGGTGCTCCTCGAGCCGGGCCATCCCCGACAGCCCTGGCTCGGCCGCAAGCTCCTGGGAGCCAGTGCAGCTTATCTCGTGCGCCATTCGCCTGGCGCGTTCACAGTTCACTTACCTTCCCCTCTCTGCTCGCGCAGCCGCCGCCGCACTTCCTCGCGCGCGCGAAACAGGCGCGACTTGGTGGTTCCGACAGAGCAGCGCACGACGCGCGCCATCTCCTCGTGTGTCAATCCTTCGATGTCGTGCAAGACGAGCGCGACCCGCAGTTTCATTGACAGGCCGCTGATCGCTCGCAGCAATTCCGTCCGCAGCTCCTTGCGCTCCAGCTCCTGCTGGGGGTCGAGCTCGGGCTCGTCGGGCGCCGAGAGCAGGTCGTCCGCCAGTGGCAGGCAACTGGAGCGCGCCTGGCGGCGCGTGTAATCCACGCACGCGTTGACCGCGATACGGTAAAGCCAGGTCGAGAAGGCCGACTGCCCGCGAAAATGTCGCAGCGACCGATAAGCCTTGAGGAACACCTCCTGCGCGAGGTCGCTGGCGTCATCGCTATTGGCGGCGAAGTTGGCGGCGATGCTGTACACGCGGTGCTGATGGCGCGCCAGGATGGCTGCGAAAGCATCCAGGTCGCCGCGCAGCACCCGCGCCACCAGCTCCTGGTCGGACGCCTCGGGGGCATCCGCGCTCACCTGGCGCGGCCGGATTATCGCGGTCGTCTTGTGCACGCCCACAGGCGCCGTCGTGCCCCGCGAATGCGGTCGCGCAGCCAATGCCGCGCCCGACGGTTCATGCAGGGATGCACGCAGCGCCTCGGCTAACTCATTCGCCGCGCCGGCGCCGCGCACCTGTCGCAACCGGTGCGATCCCAGGGCCATCGGCGTTTTGCGGCGGCCCGCAGCTCGGGCCGGCTACCTTGGTGGCGCAGATTTGAAATCTGCGCTACGGTGTTATGACGCAGCAAGGCCGAAAAGGTTTCCCCGATGCGGTGCGCCAGCGGCCCTTCGACCCATTCGACAGGCTCAGAGCCTGCCCTGAGCCCTTCGACTTTGCTCAGGATAAACTCCGCGAAGGGGCAAGCAGGCTCAGGGTCGCCCCGAGCGTTTGCCCCGAACACAGTCGAGGGGGAGTCGAGCGGCGGCCAGAGGAGCTCTGCCGGCAGGGGGCAGAGCCACGGTGGCGCAGATCCCTAAGCCCCGACAAGTCGGGGCCGGGACGGCGGCCCCCAGAGGGGGCTTAGCCGTTTGAAATCTGCGCTACTCTGCCCGGGGCCGGGGTTCGAAGTGTCGCGTGCAGGGGCCGCGGGGCGGAGCCGCGTCCCTAGGCCCCTTGGGCCGGGATGGCGGCCTTTCGGCCTAGCCAGACTCAGGCGAGGGGCGCCTCTTCCTGCGCGCGCCGCCGCCGCCGCCACCAGCGATCGACCACCGCGGGCAGCACAACGAGCGCGCCATAGTAAGCCAGCACGGGCCACGGCGACATGACCTCGGCGCGCACCGTAGCCCACGGCAGTCGGGACATTACGTAAGCAACGCGCACCGCCGCCAGCAGCAGCGGCGCGTTGACATAGTTCACCAGCGTCGCCAGGGGCACGCTGACCGACCCGAGCAGGCAGACCGCGATGCCGGTCGCCAGCAGCAGGCCCGCCATCGGAATCACGACGAGGTTGGCCGCGAACCCCACGGGCGAGACGTAGCGGAAGTGCCACGCCATCACCGGCAGCACGGCAAGCTGCGCCGACACCGTCGCGCTTATGGTCACCGCCAGCCAGCCCGGCAGCGCGTGCAGCCAGCGCATCAGCTTGGGCGCCAGATAGACTATTCCGAGCACCGCCGCGAGCGACAACTGCAGCCCGATGTCGAAGAGCGCCTCGGGGCGCGCGACCAGCAGCGCCAGGGCGGCAACCGCGAGTATGGTGTAGCGGTCGAACTCGAGCGCATGGTGGTCGGCGATGCGCGGCGTCTGTCGGAGCATAAGGCCCAATGCGACTACCCCGCCCATGATCGCGGCCCGGGCCACCGGTCGCCCGCCCTCGGTGAAAAGGGCGTAGAGCGCGATGAGGGCCAGCACCAGTCCCAGGCTGGCGTGCGCGGGAACGGGCGCGACCCAGCCCCGGTCACCCGCCCAGGCGTCGCGGCGCCTGCGGCGAAGATAGAGGGCAATAGCGCCGGGCGCATAGACGATGCCGAACAGCAGCGAGATCTGCGTGCCCGACACCACCAGCACATGGACGACGCCGGCCCGGCGAAAAGCGTCCATGATTTCCGGGGGCAGGGGATGTGCCTTGGCGCCAAAGACGATGCTGCCCAGGAGCGCGCCCAGGACCTCGGGATAGGGCCCGGGCATGCTCTCGCGCATGATGCGCGATACGTGCTCGCGAAAGCCGATGCCGGCGCGCTCGACGGGGCCCAGGCGGGCCCTGCCGAGTCGCTGCAGCAGGCGCTCGTCGCCGACATAGGCGAGCGCCGATAAGCCCGCCGCCTGCAGCGCCGGGCCGCGCGTGACTTCCCCGGGGTTGGTTGCTTCGCGCGCGGTCGCGATGACGGCAGTGAAGCGGACGAGGTCGCCGCGCTCGAGAGGCTGGCGGGACACGCAGGTAAGCCACAGGCGGCCGCGGGCCGCGGGCCGCTCACCGGTGGCCGGGTTGACGCAGGCCCGCAGGTCCACCGGCATGGCCTGGCGGTCACCCCAGTGGTGGGGTTCGCCGACGACCACGCCCTCGAAGGTGCGGGCGGTGCGGTCGAAGGTGCAGATGTCGCCGGCGCGCTTGATTTGAGATACGGAATACGCGAAGCCGCCGGCGAAGGCGGCAAGGATGAGAATCAGGATGGCAGCCCCCCGGCTGCCCCGCATGAGCAGCGCGATGAAAAACAGCGCGCCGATGGCGACTGCCCCGAATGCCCAGGCCAGGGGGAGGTCGTATTTCGCACCGGCCCAAATGCCAAGGGCGAAAAGCGCGACCGCGCACGCCAGCGGCCGCCCTCGGATCTGCTCGACGGCGGAGCGGACGAGGCCGGCGTCATCTGCTGTGGCGGACCGCTTCATAGCTGCTGCGCACCAGCACGGAGTGATGCATCACGATTGCCGGCCATCCGCCCGGGCGGCAAGCCATTCGTCGCGCGTGATCTCGAGGTCGAAGTCAGCGAACTTCTGACCGCCGCGGGTGACCCGCTCCGGAACGCGCCGCACGACGCGCATCTCGCACGCGCGCAACATGCGCAAGCTGCGGTGGTTGAACTCGAACACGGGCGCGCCAACGCGATCGGCCCCCAGCGCCTCGAAGGCGTAGCCCAGCAGCAGGCGCACCGCGCGGCGGCCGTGGCCCTGCCCCCAGTACGCCTTCTCGCCGATCGTGATATCGATGCGCCACACGCGGTCCGGCGGGGCCTTCAACGCGCGTTGCAGGTTCATGCGCTCCAGCCAGGTTTCGCCGATGACCTTTCCTTCGCGCGTCTCGATCGCGAACAGCAGCGCATCCCATTTCTCCGCGGCGGCGCGGTAGATGCCCTCGATCTCCTCGCGGCTGTAGCTCGGCCGCTCCAACCCCTCGGCGTAGTGCATGATCTCGGCGTCCCCGAACCACCGGGCGACGGCATCGAAGTCGGCTTCTGCGAAAGGGCGCAACCGCACCGTACCGTCGTCGAGCACGACGCCGTGCGTCGGCAGCCTGGTCATCGCCTCCCCCCTTGCGCAACCCGAGATTGGCGTCGGCGGGTGCGATGCGCTCACTCGAGCTCGGCGACGGCCCGCTTCAGCCGCTACGGTGTCAGTAGGGGCAAGGCATGCCTTGCCCCTACTCGATACATCCCTCGCACGCGACGCACGCCGACGCCTTGACCTCTAGCGACTCGTACAACTCGCGGCCGGGGTGGCGCAGCTCGGCGGGGTATTCCCTCGCCATGTGCAGGGCGCGCGTCGCCTCTTCTTCGCCGACCTTGGGCAGCTTGATCGCGCCGAAGGAGTGGCGCAGATGTCAAACGGCTAAGCCCCCTCTGGGGGCCGCCGTCCCGGCCCCGACTTGTCGGGGCTTAGGGATCTGCGCCACCGTCGAGGCCGGTCTTGCCGAGCACACGCCGTTCCATTTGCCTGGCACTCCCAGCACGGCGCGAGCGCCGCAGCGATTGTTTCATCATTTCCCGGCGCAGGCGCGATTACCTGTTGCTGCGGCGCCCGCCATGTGTCCGGCGCCGGCAGGCGGCGAGCGCCGCCGCGTGGAAGGAGTAGCGCAGATTTCAAACGGCTAAGCCCCCTCTGGGGGCCGCCGTCCCGGCCCCGACTTGTCGGGGCTTAGGGATCTGCGCCACCGACTGTCGGAACGTGGAGGATCGCGCCCATGCTGGTAGGCACGGCGCTCGCGGAGGTGACGCCTCCGCTGGGCGCCTCTCTAGCCGGATACTTCCACGACCGCCACGCGAGCGGCATCGACGACCCGCTGTACGCGAAGGCCATGGTCGCAGGCAGCGACGCGAATGCCCTGGCCGTGGCGGTGCTGGACCTCATCGCCCTGCGCCGACCGCAGGTCGAGCGCATGCGCGAGCGCGCGCACGAGCTGTGCGGCATCGCCCCCGAGCGCGTGATGATCGCCTGCACCCACACCCACCTGGGGCCGGTCACCATCCACATCTTCCAGAGCGCGTACGATGCCGAGTGGCTGGAGACGGTGTCGGAGACCGGCGCGCGGGTCATCGCCGCAGCGTGGAATGCGCGCCGGGACCGCGACTTCGCCATCGCCAGCGGCAGCCTGGACCGCATCGCCTTCAACCGCCGCTACTGGATGAAGAGCGGAGTGGTGGAGACCAACCCCGGCCGCGCCAACCCCGACATCGTGCGAGCGGCCGGGCCGACTGACCCGGAGGTGGGCGTCCTCGTGTGGGGCGATCCGAGCCGGCCGGCCGCCATCCTGGTCAGCTACACCTGTCATCTGGATACCATCGGCGGCGACCGCATCTCGGCGGACTACCCGGCGTACATGGCGGCTCGTATCCGCGAGAAGCTCGGCGACGTCGCGGTGCTGTTCGTCAACGGCGCATTCGGCGACATCAACCACATTGACGTCAACGACCCCGCCCCGCGCCAGGGGCTGGAGCAGGCGAAATGGATGGGCCGGGTGCTGGGCGACGAGGTGCTGCGGAT
>Ga0315294_10010140_pt1 | contig 10330 bp, 10 predicted proteins | sample YL17G13_40_MG_FD_203626 | JGI IMG/M metagenome (GOLD analysis project Ga0315294, IMG submission 203626) | Sediment microbial communities from Yellowstone Lake, YNP, Wyoming, USA - YL17G13_40 | ecosystem: Environmental > Aquatic > Freshwater > Lake > Sediment | place: USA: Wyoming | collected...
TCCGCATCACGGCCAACGTCAGCCTGAACGCCCTGCGCTCGCGCGCCAGCCGCCGCGACGACGTCTCCATTGACCAGATGGCCGACTCCAGCGACGGCCCCCGCGCCATGCCCGACCCCGACACCCACACGCCCGACCACAGCCTCCACCAGGAAGAACTCCACGCACGAGTGCGCGAGGCCATCGGCACGCTTCCCGAGAAACAGCAGATTGCCGTCGTCCTGAACAAGTACGAGGGCATGAGTTACGCCGACATCGCGCGGACCATCGGGTGCAGCACGATGGCCGTCAAGAGCCTCCTGGCCCGCGCCCGCGACAACCTCAAGGACCGGCTGCTCCTGTACCTGCGCACCGGCCGCGGGCGCCAGCGAATCGCTTAAGTCCCCTATCCACTTTTCCGGATAAGGACCCTGGCATGTGATGCTGCGCGCGGGCCGCCGTTTTTTCCCGGCACCTGGGCCGCGGCGGCGTGTTTGATAGAATGGAACTGGGAATCCCGTGAGGCCTTGCGTATGTCGTCTCCTGTGTGCCACTGGGTTCGGAGCGTGTTGACCGCCTACCTCGACGGCGAGTTGAAACCGTCGACATCGGAGGCCGTGCGCCGGCACCTGGAGCGCTGCCCCGATTGCGCCCGCCGGGCCGCCCGGCTGGAGGAGACGTGGCGGCTCCTGGATGCCGCCGCGCTGCCCATCCAGCCCGGGTTCGCCGAGCGCATGATGGCGCGGATCGTCGAGGAGAAGGAACTGGAGGCCCTCGAGGCCCGCCTGAGGCCGAGCCGGCGGCTGCGGGACTTTGCGGCGACCGTCTCGGGGCTTGCGGCCGGGTTGGTCCTGGGCATGGCCCTTTATTCCTGGACCGGGCTGCCGCCCGAGCCGAACAGCCCCGTGGAGCACGAGGTCAGCCGCGCGGTGGCGTTCCTCGAGGACGCCGACCTCCTGGACGAACTGGCCGTTGTCGAAACACTGGAACAGATGAACGGGGTGCAAGTGCCCGAGGATGGAGCCTGACCGTGGATCGCCGTCGTCAAGAACTCGTGCGGCTGTTGGAGCGGCGGCGGCGCCGTCTGCGGCTGCTGCTGTTCTGCGCCGCGACGGCGCTGGCCTGCGGATTCGTGGCGCTGGTCGCCGGGCCTCAGATGCTCATCGGCGGCATGCCCGCGGCCGCGGTGCCGGCGGCTGCGGTGCCGGCGTCTGCGGCGGCGGATGCGGCCCGCACGGGCCGATCCTCGGCGCCCCCGCCAAGCCCCCTGGCCCTTTCGGACCGGCTTCGCCTTGACCCGCGCGAAACCCAGGCCAACGCCATTCGCTGGGCCGGGATGACCGAGGCCGAGCGGCGGGCGCTCCTGGCACGCTACTGGCACCTGGCGTCGATGACCCCGGACGACCTCGATCGCCTCCTGGAGCAGTACGCCGATTTTCGCGACCTGCCGGAGGGCCGTCAGGAATCCCTGCGCGCCCAGGCACGCAAACTGCACCAGTTCATTCAGAGCCTCAGCCCGCAGGACCAGGCCGTCCTGGAAAGCATGAACGACTGGGACCGCGCCCAGCGGCTCCTCCAACTGTGGCAGGCCCGCCACAAGACCTGGTGAGCGGATAACGCCGGACATCATCTGAGGCCCCCGCTGGATGGGTGCGGGGGGATGTCCGCATGGCATTAGGTGCGCTGTCGTGTTAGCCCCCGGTGAATACACCGGGGGCTAAAACAGCGAGGGCCCTCCGTGTTTTCACAAGTTGCGCTGTCGTACTAGAACTCGCCCATGCGGCCCTGAATGAGCAGGTCCGGGCCGACCGGCTCGACCGTCATGTCGGCCATCGGCCACACGTCGGCCAGCCGCCGGCCCTCGGGGCCCGCCACGGGGCCGGGGGCGCCGGCGCTGCCCAGAATCCGCGGGGCGACGAAGATCATCACGCGGTCCACCAGGCTCGCGGCAAAGAGTGACCCGAACAGGCGCGCGCCGCCCTCGACCATCACGCGCGACCAGCCGCGCTCGCCCAGGTTCTTCAGCACGGCCGCCAGGCACACCCCGCCGCCCTCCCGGCCCACGGGAACCAGTTCGCAGCCGGCTTGCCTCAGGGCTTCCGCGCGATTGGCCTGCGTGGACATCGCCATGGAGGTGGTATAGACGATGACGGGCGCCTGGCGGGCGGACGCCGCCGGCTCGCACGACGCATCGATCGCCAGCCGCGAGTCCAGCACCACGCGGGTCGGCTGGCCGCGCTCCGGCAGCGGCGCCACGTGCCGCACCGTGAGCGAGGGCTGGTCGGTCATGGCCGTTCCAGCGCCGACGATGACGGCGTCGCACACGCGGCGGACCTCGTGGACGCGGCGGCGGCTGTCTTCGGAAGCAATCCAGCGGCTGTCGCCCGAGGCGGCCGCGATGCGCCCGTCGATCGTCATCGCCCACTTCGCGATGACCAGCGGCAGGCCGGTCCGCGTGCGCTTGAAGAACGCCCCGTTCAGGCGGCGGGCCTTCTCTTCCAGCACGCCCACGGCGGTCTCGATGCCCGCCTGCCGCAGGGTCTCGATGCCCCGGCCCGCGACCTGCGGGAAGGGGTCCGTCACGGCGGCAACGACGCGGCGGATGCCGGCGGCCTGGACGGCCTCGGTGCAGGGGGGCGTCTTGCCGTAGTGGCAGCACGGTTCCAGGGAGACGAAGAGTTCCGCGCCTAGGGCGTTGTCGCCGGCCTGTTCGAGGGCCAGCACTTCGGCGTGCGGCCCGCCACAGTGCGTGTGAAACGCCTCGCCCATGATGCGGTCGTTGCGCACGACGACCGCGCCGACCATCGGGTTCGGCTCCACGCGGCCCAGGCCCAGGACCGCCAGGTCCAGCGCCCGCTGCATGAACGGTTCGTCGCGGCTAGGGGTGCTCATCGGAAAGGTCCTTTGACTTCTCGCCCTCGGCGCGGTCCGGCCCGTGGCCGAACAGGTACACCAGCGCCACGGCCGCCACGCCCGCCACCAGGTACGCATCGGCCACGTTGAAGACGTACGGCCACTGGAGCGTATAGCCGGCCACGGTGGCGTGCGCGGTGATCTGGATGAGGTCCCGCACGTGGCCGTAAACGAGCCGGTCGTAGAGGTTGCCGAACGCGCCGGCCAGGATGAGGCCGCACCAGGCGTGCAGCCACTTCTGCCGGGGTCGCGAGACGGCAAAGACGTAGAAAATGAGGGCCGATGTCGCCAGCGTCAGCAGGACGGTCAGCGCGCGGCCGGCCACGGGGCCGATGCCCAGGCTTTCGCCGAAGTTGAAGCCGAAGACGATGCCCGGATTGCGCCCGGCCACCAGGCGCAGCCACTGCGGGATGAGCGTGACTTCGCGGCCGCCGGACTCGGGCGGCCCGCCCAGGAGGGTCCAACCGAGGGATTTCGCGGCGAGGTCCAGCGCGAGGCCCAGCCCGGCGGTCAGCCCCAGGCGCCACCGGCTGGCGCGGTCGGCTACAGCAAGCCCTTTTCTTCGCGGCGTTTGCATTCGATGCAGAGTCTGGCGTGAGGCTTGACCTTCAGGCGTGCCTTCGGAATCGGGCCGCCGCACGTGACGCACTTGCCAAACTGTTTCTTCTCGATGCGATCCAGGGCCTCTTCAATCTCGCTGAGCGTGGCCTGCTCGGTCTCCATGAGGCCGAGGTTGAATTCCTGCTCGTAGTTGTCCGAGCCGACGTCGGCCATGTCCATCGGCATCTTCGACAGGTCGCCGCTGGCATCCTGGCGGCTGTTCTGGAGGGCCGCCTTCTCCAGCGCACTGACATCGCCGATCAGGAGCCGCCGCTTCTCCAGCAGCACCCTCCTGAACTGATCGAGTTCTTTCGACCGCATTCCGCTGCGTCCCTTTCCCATGGGGCGTCCATACTGTTCCTGAAAAGCACAACAGTATAGGACCTGTCCGCGGCCCTGTCAAGCGGCCGCGGCGCGGGTCCGCAAATATTTCGCGGGGCCTCCGTAGCCGCGGCAATGGACTTCTATCGGCCGCCCGGCCGCCGCCCTCCAGCAAATCGACCCAGGGGAGCGGCGCGCCCTCTTTTGCGCCCGAACCACTTGACAGCCGCCGCCGGGCGGCCTATTCTCTTCCCTAGGTGCGCGGGTGGTGGAACTGGCAGACACGCCAGCTTGAGGTGCTGGTGGCCACAAAACGGCCTTGCAGGTTCAAATCCTGTCCCGCGCACCACTTCTTATGCAGACCCTCGGCCCGGAGCGTCAGTCCGGGCCATTTTTCTTGCCAGGTCTTGCCAGGGGCGCGTCCTAGCGGCACATTTCTTTGCCGCCGCCTGATGGCGTCCTTTCAGGGCTGCCACGAAATGCGGCCGGACCCTGTTGCCCTGCCGCCACCATTTTTGCATTGACGCCATCGACCGCGCATCATAACTTGGAGTTGTCGAGGCCCCGCCCCAGGCGGGCGGCCCGCAGCCCGGGTCTCCGCCGGAAAGACGGGGCCGAAATAGGGAAGTGTCCCTAATAACCCAGCCATAGTTATCAAGGAGTACAAAGGTGGACGGTTGCCACTTTGGGATGATCCCGATGCGGCGACCTGCTGCTGATGGTCTGCGTGAAATCAAGCCGCAGATGGAATGCTGCTACCACGATATGGCAATAGAGCTTTTGGGAGTCCGGTTATGAACGCATTGGAGAAGGCAGTGAGGAATCTGTGCGGCGAAATCTGCTGGGACGCATGTTATACACAATATTTTAACATGGGGCTTACGTTTGGTCTTCCAAGGCTCGAAGTGCTGCCCAAGCCGATGCTACGCAGTGCTCGCGCGTTTGGTCGTCGATCGAAAAGGCGATTTCTGAAACGAACCGTTCTAATCAAAGGCCAATGGCGTGTGTCCCTCGGCATGGCCTACTGGAAAGTCCTGCATAAGGGGGAACCAATCGCCACGTCCACAAGTTCCGCAAGGAACATACGCATGGCACTTTGGCTGCTGGAGGGGCAGCGGATGGAGTCGGTGACCGTCAACCCTAGAACCGGGGCCACGACGTTTTGTTTTGACTTGGATTGCGTGTTGCGGGTTAGGCGGATGCGTGCAGATGGCACTAACGATGTTTGGAGCCTGACAGGGCCACGGGGTCAATTGATCATGGTATACGGCAATGGTAGTTTTGAGCGCGGGCGTACCTCTGATCCCCTTGAGTACACCAAGACCATGGGCGTGCGATTTGCTGCCCCGCGAAGGTAGGAAAGTAGAAACGGTTTCAATATTTGTTTTGTTTCAAATTTCGCCAGACATAGGTTTATGTTTAACTGGCCATCGACCCTGGGCGGGCGGGGGGACGCTACCCAGGTTTTGCCGTTTCCTTGGCCGGCCGCCTTTGCGGGGCGCCAGGAACCGGCCGCTCAGTTCCTGCCGCTGCGCGATGAAGACGGCATCGCCCGCTCGGCGGCGTCCGCGGATGTGGCGCTCGGCGGGGCCGGGGCGCGCCCCGGCCTACGGGCTTGCTTCTTTGCCGCGTCCTCCGCGCTCTCCGCGGTAAGACGGAGCGGCCATCAGATTCGCACCTCGACGATCATCTCCAGTTCCAGCGGCGCCCCGAGGGGCAACTCGGCGGCGCCGACGGCCGCGCGGCATAAGAACCTGCGAAGGGCCGGACACGAATGGGATCAGGTCTTGAAATGTCACTCTTGGGCAGTCAAACTGGGGACAAGCCCAGGCGTAGGGTGCGTGCATGGCTTCATGCATGCATTTGGGCTGCCTGAGTTTCAAGCCGGCAAGGAGCCCGCAATGGGAAGAATGACGATCATCGGACTCGTCGCGGCGACCGGGGGTCTCGCCGTTGCGCTGGTCGGCGGCGTGATAATCTTCAATCGCCAGCTTGCGCCACCGGTCCCGCGGGAAACAGTGCCTGCCGAAGGTGGGGCCGACTTGAAGGCGGCCCCAAGCCAATGGCGCCATGTCGCCGCGCCGGCGATGCGACCGCCGCCTCAGGAGCGGTCGGCGCCCGAGGCGCCTGGCGCTTCCGTCGCCGACACACGGCAGACTCCGTCGGCGAAGATGCCCGACCGGGCGAACCCCGACAAGCGACCGCCGGCATCTCCGCCCGCGAGACCCGGCGCCGGCAAGCCGCCGGCCCGGAATCCGGAGGCGCGCGACGCCCTGAGCCGTGTGGGGGTCGATCCCGCGGCCGAAGCGGTCTGGTTCAGGGCCATCAACGATCCGGACCTCCCGCCGGAAGAGCGCAAGGACCTGATTGAGGATTTGAACGAGGACGGTTTCCCGGACCCCGGGAACCTCACGGAGGCCGATCTGCCGTTGATCCTGAGCCGCCTCGCACTGATTGAGGAACTTTGGCCTGGGGCCATGGATGAGGTCAACGAGGCGGCGTTCCGGGAAGCCTACAAGGACCTCGTGAACATGTACCTGCGTCTGGGCGGTCCATGAGCAATCCGCGGTTCATGGTTTCCTCTTCGCTGCGTCCTCCGCGCTCTCCGCGGTAAAACGGAACGGCCATCAGATTCTCACCTCGACGATCATCTCCAGTTCGATCGGCGCCCCGAGCGGCAACTCCGCGGCGCCGATGGCCGCGCGGCTGTGGCGGCCGGCGTCGGCGAAGACCTGGACGAGCAGGTCGCTCGCCCCGTTCAGGACCTTCGGCTGGTCGGTGAAGCCGGGGGCGCTGGCCACGTGGCCGGTGATGCGCACGATGCGGGCCACGTTGGAGAGGCCGCCGATCTCGGCCGCAACCACCGCCAGGGCATTCAGGGCCGCCTGCCGCGCGCACGCCTGGGCCTCCTGGAGCGAGACCTCGCGGCCGACGTGGCCGGCGGCCATGAGTTGGCCTTCGCGCATCGGCAACTGGCCGCTGACGAAAAGCAGGTTGCCCGTCCGCACGGCGGGCACGTAGGCGCCCACGGGCTTCGGGGCGGGCGGCAGGGCGAGGCCGACGTCGGCCAGTCTTTGTTCGGGGGTCATCACAGTCCGTTTTCCTTGCCGGGCAGGAATGCCCGCCGCGCGACCGAGTCAAATCGCGCCGGCGTGCGGCCTGGCGGGCTACTTCGCTGCCTTCTCCTTGCGGGCGACCAGGATCAGGTCGCGGCTGGCGGCCGGGTCGAACGGCTTCGGCTCGTACCCGCCGTAAAACTGGAGGCGCACGAAGCCCGCACCGGCGACCATGGCCTCCAGGTCCGGCTGTTCCAGGGCCCAGGCCCGGGCGTGGGTCTGGAGGCGGTTCCACTGGCCGGCCTGCTTTTCGAGGACCACGATGTCCAGGTCGCACTGGTGTCGGATTTTGCGGAAGACCTTCAGGAACAGCAGTTGGCGGTCCTCGATCTCGCGGACTCGCGGCCCCTCAAAGACGTTGCCGCCCTCGGGTATCACCGCGTAGTTGAGCGAGTGCAGCACGATGACGCCGCCGGGCGACAGCACGCCGTACATGCTCTTGACGGCGGCGCGCAGCCCCTCGGGCGACCCGGCCAGCGGCAGGCTGTTGCCCGTGCAGATGACGGCGTTGAACGGGTCGGGAAACCGGGCGGGGAGTTCCCGGAAGTCGGCCACCTCGAAGCGGATGCGGGCGCCCTCGGCGCGGGTGTCGCGGCGGGCCTGTTCGATCATCGAGGGCGCCAGGTCGGTCCCGACCGCCTCCAGGCCCCACCGCGCAAAGACGCGCACGTGGTGCCCCGTGCCGCACGCGCAGTCCAGCACGCGCCGGGCCGAGACGCTCTGGAAGACCCTCTGGAAGAACGGCCCTTCCAGGGCCAGGCGGGCGTCCCAGTTGACCAGGAGATCGTAGTACGGCTGAAACGGGTCGAAGGGCGATGGGGCATCGGGCATTGTGTCACCTCGTGCGGCGGATCGTGCGACCCCGATTCTAGGCCGCGCGCGCGGCCGATGCAAGCCTTTCCGCCAGGTGCGGCGTGAGTGACGGGGGTGCGCCTGCCAGAAACTCTTGGCGCCCCCCTTGCATCCGAGGCGGCATTTTCTGTTGTATTCGCGGGTCCGCGAAAGTAACTTCCTCGCAGAAAGGAGCCTCATTGTGCGCGCTACGAAATGGATGTGCCTGCTGGCGGCGGCAGCGGTCCTGGCGGCGGGCTGCAAGAGTCCGTCCGAGGGCGAGAAGGCCGCCGGCGGCAAAAAGGTCGCCCTGGCCTTCGTCACCAACAACACGTCGGACTTCTGGACCATCGCCCGGGCCGGATGCAACAAGGCCGTCGCCGAACTCGGCAACGTGACCCTGGAGTTCCGCCTGCCCGACGGCACGGCCGCCGACCAGAAACGCATCATGGACGACCTGCTCACGAAGGGCATCGCGGGCATCGCCATCAGCCCGGTCGACCCGGCCAACCAGACCCTGACGTTCAACGAGGTGGCCAAGCGCACGCTCCTGATTACGCAGGACAGCGACGCCCCGCAGAGCGACCGGGCCTGCTACATCGGCACCGACAACTTCGCCGCCGGGCGGCAGGCGGGCGAAATCCTCAAAAATGCGCTGCCCGACGGCGGCAAGATCGTCGTCTTCGTCGGCACACTCGACGCCCAGAACGCCAAGGACCGCTTCAACGGCATCAAGGAAGTCCTCAAGGACACCCGCATTCTGGTCCTCGATTGCCGCACCGACGACGCCGACCGCGTCCGCGCCAAGGCCAACGTGCTGGACTCGATCGTCAAGTATCCCGACGTGGCCTGCCTCGTGGGCCTGTGGAGTTACAACGGGCCGGCCATCCTCAACGCCGTCAAGGAATCCGGCAAGGCCGGCACGATCAAGATCGTCTGCTTCGACGAGGAGGACGAGACGCTCCAGGGCGTCAAGGACGGGGCCATCTTCGCCACCGTCGTCCAGCAGCCGTACGAGTTCGGATACCAGGCGATCAAGTTGATGGCCAGGTATGCGGCGGGCGACACGTCGGTCATCCCGCCCTCGAAGCAGATCTTCGTCGAGACGAAGGCCATTGCCAAGGACACCGTGGACGCGTTCTGGGCCAACCTGAAGAAACTCCGCGGGCGGTAGGAAGGGGGCGTGAATGGGCCGGTGGCATCCTCGCGCCCCGCGCGCAGCCGGCGCAATGACGAATTCCGAAGACCGAATGACGAATCAAGGGCGAAACGGCAATTTGCGAATGCCGCCATTCAGGCTTGTCGTTTGAATCGTCATTCGGGCCTCGTCATTCGACATTGTTCGGCCGGCAATTCACAGTCATAGGATTGCTGCCCGGCCCACGACATGCCGGGCATATCACTACCCCGATATACGCGAGGACCGTGTGGCGGCACCCCTTCTGGAACTCGAAGGCATCAGCAAGCGGTTCCCCGGCGTCGTGGCGCTGGACGGCGTGTCGCTCTCGGTCGGTCGCGGCGAAGTCGTCGGCCTCATCGGCGAGAACGGCGCCGGCAAGTCCACCCTCATGAACATCCTGGGCGGCGTGCTCCAGGCCGACGCCGGGACCCTCCGCATGGACGGCCGGCCCGCGGCCATCCGCTCCGTCTCGGGCGCCATCGCCCTGGGCATCGGCTTCATCCACCAGGAACTGAACGTCCTGGACAACCTGGAGGTGGCCGGCAACATCTACCTCGGCCGCGAGCCCACCTGGGGCGGCCCGCTGCGGCTGGTCAGGCGGCGCGAAATGTTCAGCCGGGCCGAGGCGTACCTGTCGCGCCTGGGCCTCGACATCCCCGGCGGCACGCCGCTGCGTGAACTCTCGCTCGCACAGCAGCAGATGGTCGAGATCGCCAAGGCCCTGTCGCAGGACGCCCGCCTCCTCATCATGGACGAGCCCACCAGTTGCCTGACGCTGTCCGAGACCGACCGCCTCCTGGCCACCGTGCGCGACCTGCGCGGGCAGGGCGTCAGCGTCATTTTCATCTCGCACCGCCTGGGCGAGGTGGCCCAGTGCGCCGACCGCGTCGTGGTCCTCCGCGACGGCCGCAACGCCGGCAACCTGGACCGCGACCAGGTCACGCACGACGCCATGGTCCGCCTCATGGTCGGCCGCGACCTGGCGGACTGGTACGTCCACGGCACGGGCCGCGGAGAGGCGGGATACTTCCAGGTCCGGGGCCTGCGGACGCGGGCCCATCCCCGGTGCGAGGTCAACCTGGACGTGGGCCGGGGCGAGGTGCTCGGCCTGGCGGGCCTGGTGGGGGCAGGGCGGTCGGAGGTGGCCCAGGCGATCTTCGGCGTGGATGCAGCCCTCCAGGGCGAGGTCCGCCTGGCGGGCAAGCCTCTGCGCATCCGCTGCGCCCGCGACGCGATTAACGCCGGCATCTATCTGGTGCCCGAGGACCGCCGCAAGGCCGGCCTGGTGACCGAGATGACCGTCCGCGAGAACATCACCCTGCCGGACCTCTGGCGGTACACCGTGGCGGGCCTGGTGCGCCGCGCCAGGGAGACGGCCGCGGCCTCAGCG
>Ga0315294_10010141_pt1 | contig 10330 bp, 15 predicted proteins | sample YL17G13_40_MG_FD_203626 | JGI IMG/M metagenome (GOLD analysis project Ga0315294, IMG submission 203626) | Sediment microbial communities from Yellowstone Lake, YNP, Wyoming, USA - YL17G13_40 | ecosystem: Environmental > Aquatic > Freshwater > Lake > Sediment | place: USA: Wyoming | collected...
ACCAAATCCACCACCTCCTTGACCAAATCCACCACCTCCTTGACCAAATCCACCACCTCCTTGACCAAATCCACCGCCTCCTTGACCAAATCCACCGCCTCCTTGACCAAATCCACCGCCTCCTTGTTGAAATTGTGTAGCACTTGGCAATTGATAAAGGAATGAAAGTTGAGATCCAAGTGTGTTGTTTTGAGTATATTGCGTAGTTCCTTGAATCCCACCAGAATTAGCATTGAATCCACCAATACCGCCACCACCAATTCCATTTATATTACTAGATGTATTAAAATTAATGTTTTGATTTGCTATTTGAGACTGTACTGTATTATTTAAAGCAGGAGGAAATGGTGGTCTTGGAGGTAAAATATTTCTATATTTTTGAGCTTGAGAATTAGAAGCTATTATCAAAAGCAAAAAGATTACAATTATTTTTTTCATAATTTACTAACCAACTTCTTCAATTGTACCAGATAATTCAATAGTTGGTATTGCCTCCCAATTTGTTAAGTTATTGCTAAAAAATGGTTTACCACCATTTTTATAATTAACTGCTATAGTAATATGTTTTATTTTATTAGATGAATGTATATGTGTATCTACTCCAACAGCTATTACTTGCTCATCAAGAGCAAGTGTAATTGCTTTTAATTTAACCTTTTCTCCTATCATATTTTTTATATTTTCATTTATCTCTTCAGAAGCTTCTCCCATGTTTATAGTCATGTGATGGCAAATAATTTTCCAGTCTTTATTTAAAAAAGGGGAACATTTTCCTTCAAGTTTCGTTCTGGAATCTTTATCTAAAACTATTGCTGTGTACATGAATTATATATTATAAATATATAATTATTACCTATCATTTTATGTAAATCATTATTTTTTTGATTTTTCAATATGATTTACAAGTATTTGCTTGTAATCATCAAGATTATTGAATGCTATTAAAAACCCACTATTGTGACAGAAATAAGATTTTTCATTAGGCAAAAATTTAATTACATCAATGTTGTTGCTAACCATTCTATATCCACCATTTGAATTTCTGCTATCTATAGTGAGAACAACATCGACTTCAATTTTTTTATCCTTGCAATATTTTCTAGTAGGTAAGTTCTCAATTTTAAAACCTTCATCTAATTTACAATTAGTAACATCCAATATCTTAATGTTTTCAAAAGAATAATATTGCACACCACTTTCAATCATTTGCATTAATTTCTTACAATTCTCAATTTCTTCGCAAATAGATTTTCCAATTTCCTTCATTACTGAATACATTGGATCATTAATTTCCCCAGTTATCTTAGAGAATACTGAGATAATAGAATTGCGAATAGGACTATGAATTATACTTAAGCTTTCTTCTGATACTTTTGCAAATTTTGCTGCTGATTTTGAACCATAGCTATCATATATCTCAACAAATCTAAGCTGTGGAAAATCTTCTCTATAAGTTTTTCCATAGAAGTAATCTAGAACCATAGTAAATCCACAAATTTCTTCTTTTATGTGATGATGATCAAAATTATGTAATTCTGGATTAAAAGATAATCCTTGATCAACAACCCAATATTCTGAATTTTCTAAGTGTTCTGAAGTAAATTTAGTTCTTAAAGCCCTTTGATTTGTTTTGTAAATCAAAACACAAGTAGCTAGGAAATCATCTTCATGTGCTCTTCCATCATGTACAATAATCATTATTATTCCTGTTTTAAATTTAATTCATTTGTTTTATAGAACACAATTAATCTAATGTCAATAAAATTAAGCGATTTATAATATTATCTTGCAATTGCCAAAATTAAATATTATAATAATTCAATTAACTAGGAGAATTTATGGATATCAATGAATTTGACAATTTATTAGATAAGATTTACTTAACATCAAATGATATTGAAGAGACAGTTAGAAATTATAAATTAAGTTTTATGCAGTGCAGGAATCATGATGTAGAACATAAAATTCAATTTCCAATGTTTTTAAATTGTTTCTATGAAAACATTTTGATTAACCAAAAAGTTTTAGATCAAAATGATTTTGCAAATGCTTATGTTAAGTTAAACTTAGAATGGATTAAAAAACAAAAGTTTTCAAATGATATTATCTCAGGACTTAAAGCAAGGATATTTAGAACTTATCCTTCTTTGGTAAGAGATTTGCATTTTTCTTTAATGTTAAAAGAAAGTGGTCAGTATCAAAATGTTATATATGACATAAAATTAGATACTGTGCATGGAATTGATGTTTTGGTTAAGCAGCAAGAAAAATTATTCGGTGTTAATCTTTATACTAATACAAAAAATTCTAATGAATTTAGAAACAGTAAATTAAAAAGACACTTGAGATTTGAAGATGTAAATTACATAGAATTGCCAGTAAGTTTTAATGGTAGTAACAAGTGTGGTGATTTTTACTTGTATGGCACAAGAGAATTTAATTTGTTGGTGAAAATAATTGATTACAGGCTAACTCCGCAAAATGTTTGAAGCTTAAATTTTAAAGGAATCTACAATGGCATACGAAACTGTTCATTTAATTTTTGATTGGCAAGCTTTTTTAATGTGGACAATATTAATCTTCGCTGCATTTAGTATTTTAAATTTATTCCTTAAGAAGACTTAGTCAATTATTTTAAAACGCCAAATTGGAATTGACGGAGGAAGTATTCCTTTGTAAAAACTTTCATCCCCAATTAATTTTTTTAAATCATTAAGAGATCTTCTTCTTCTAATCATAGAAAACCCATCACAAAAAGAATCATCTAATAAGTCGTAACATTTATAAAGTTCTTGTGCTTCTCTTAAAGCATTTGAGTAAAAATTGATTTCATCTTGATTACCAGTTTCAATCCTATTTTTACAATAAGATTGATATCTTTGATTAAATACTAGTATTTCTCTAGTACAGCATCTTCCTATATAACCAAAATGATAAGCATGACTCATAGCTGGATAATTATTTATTTTAGATTCTAAATATTCATTTATAAGACTTTGAATAGAACATTTATCTTTATCATCTGGAAATCTTAACTGAAAATTAATGTGTACTGTTTCAATTTCTTTTTTATATTTAATTTCTTGCAAGTAAATGTTATACTTAATCATAATTAAAAATGCGATATTTATCATATGTTATATATGTTAAAACATTAATCATTTTTATAAATCCAAAAAAAATGCCAATAAAAAACGATTATAATTCATCGAGATAAATTTTTTCTATTCTTGCTATGATTTCGTTTAAATTATTTAATTTATCTTCAAGTCTGTTTATTTGATTTTTCAAAATATACTTTTTTCTTTTAATGGTTTTTTCTTTTTTAATACAAAGTAATTTACTAATCAAAGATTCATCGTCTTTTACGCTTCCTAAAGACAAATAAATTTTTTCAATTACAATATAATCTTTATTCAATATTTTGAATTCTTTTACAAATCTATTTTCATAAAAATAAGATTTTGCCTCATCGAGAATTACAAAGACATTTTCAAATTCTTTTGCAATATCTTTCAATTTTTTTATTTGAATTACAAGTGCATCAATCGCATTATTTTTTTTATTAAGATTTACTGCAATTTTCTTTAAATTTTCGAGCAAGGCTTTTGAAGAAACATTAATTTTCTTTGTATTTTTAATATACTTTTTTAATATTGAAAAATCTTTTTTATCATCTTGCAAAGATACTTCTTTGTTTTTCTTTTTGAAAAAATTTATTGAATCAATGATTTTACTAATTATGCTCATAATATATTGCCTTTGTAATAATAAAAAATTTATTTTAATATAAAATAAAATATCTATATTGTTTTAAAAAAACTAAATAAATCAACAATAAAATTAAAGGAATTATATGAATGCAAATAAAATTAAGAAATTCTACACATTATTCAGGGATAAAATGACAAGTGTCATAAACGAAGCATTTGGCGATAATTTCGATGCTGATAAATATGTAAAGTGTTATAATGGCATATTGTATAGTTACACAGGCATCGAAAACTATGTTACTTTAAAGAATAATAGTCCTGAAATTTATGATGGGCAAGTTTCTTTATCTAAAGAATTGCTATCAATGTTTAAAAAATTCGAAGATAAAGACTTGCTTTTTTTTATAGAAGAAAAATTTAAAAATGACAAGAAAATGAAATCCTTAATAGAAAAAATACCAATTGTAAAAAATAGTAAATTTAAAAAAGAAGTAAATACAGTTTGTTATTATGTAATGCTTGAAGCAATAGTTATTATATTAGGAAGATATCCTAATGTATTTTCTGATTGACAGATTTTTAAACTGTTCGCTAACCCAATGAAATGTCTTTTCTATTCCATTTTTTAATTTACAACTTGGTTTCCATCCAATGTTCTCAAAAAACAATTGATTATCAGAATTCCTTCCTCTAACTCCAGTTGGCCCATTTATGTTATTTATAGTTAAAATTTTACCTGATATGCCAATAATCATATTAGTTAAATCATTTATTGAAATAATTTCTTCTGAGCCAATATTAACAGGTCCAATAAAATCAGATTCCATTAGTTTTTCTATACCTTCTAAACACTCATCAATATAAAGAAAAGAACGAGTTTGTTTTCCATCTCCCCAAACATCAACAATAGAATTTGCTTCTGCTATTTTTCTACACAAAGCTGCTGGAGCTTTTTCTTTTCCATTGTTCCAACTTCCTTCAGGGCCAAAAATATTATGAAATCTAGCTATTCTTACATTTAATTTATAATTTTTATGATAAGAAAGATAAAGTCTTTCGCTGAAAAGTTTTTCCCATCCATATTCACTGTCTGGCTCAGCTGGATAAGCTGAATCTTCTGAGCATTTTGGATTTTCTGGGTCCTCTTGATTATAAGCAGGATAAATACATGCCGAAGAAGAGTAGAAAACTTTTCCAACTTGTGTCTTGACGCATCTTTCTACAACATTTAAATTAATTAATGCTGAATTAGTCATAATATTAGCATCGTTATCACCAGTGAAAATATAACCAGCACCTCCCATATCAGCTGCGAGTTGATATACTTCATCAAATTTATTATTAAATATTTGATCGCAAAAATATTGTTGTTTTAAATCTCCGATTATAAATTCATCGGCTAAACTTTTTGAAAACTCAGGATATTTTAAATCGACACCTGTAACATAACAATCTTTTAGTTTTAGTCTTTTTACTAAATGAGATCCAATAAATCCTCCTGCTCCTAAAACTAATACTTTTTTAATTGAAGACATTTATTTTTATCCATTCTGGTTTAGTTATGTCTTTTTGAATATTATTTGGTTTTGGAAAAATATAAGGGAACCAAGGGTTAGGACAAGTAATATTTTCTTTTCCGCTTAAATATGCACCCATCCATGAAAAACTACTATTAGCAATAATATGTTTTTCACATTTTGTCATCATGTACAAAGAGATGTATTCATTTTCTTCAACAATATGAAAGTTTTTTTTATTTTTAAAATAATCTTTGGCAAAATTAACATCATCTGAAAAAACCAAGACTTCTTCATCATTTTTAATATTTTCAACAGCCTTTTCATAATATCCTTCTTTGATTAAATCTCCCCAACAAGGATGATTCAAATAATCTGTTCTTCTAACATGAATGCTTGTAAGTGGGATTTTATATTTTGATAATTTATCATTTGCTTTTTCAACAATGTTATTTTTAAAATTTAAACAATCTATTAATTCTTTTTTATATTTATCAAAATAACGATAAGATTGAAAATAACCATGAAATTTTGTATTATCTGGTTGCTGTAAGCTATTATCATCAAAGTTATAACAACCATTTATTTCTTTACAAATATTTAACTTATTGCTTTCTATAAAATCAAATACTTTAATATTCTTAATATCAAAACAATTCCAAAATTGACAACCATTATTTAATGGCAGATGAATTTCGTATCCTTTTGATTTATGTAAACTAAACAAAAGTGCGAATTGAAATATTTGATTTCCTAGTCTACCCATTGTGCCAAAGTTCTCTATTGTTATCATAAATTATTTACCTTTTTTTATAAAAAGTCCATCTCCCCATGTTACTCCAACCCAATTATGTTCAACGAATTCAAATCCATAAGGACTCAAAAATTCAATTAACTGTTCTATTCTTGTGCAGTTCTCATACAATTCATCTCTGTTAATCTCAGATATTATATAATCAATATTTTCAAGAGTTTTTTCTGCACCTTTAAAAACTTCTAGTTCATATCCTTGAACATCAATAACTATAAAGTTATAGTCAGTCAAGTCTTCTTCAAAAGAATCTAATCTAATCATGTCAACAATTTCAGTGTTGTCAAAAAATATATTTGGATATTGAGTCAAGTGAAGTTTTGGTTTTAATATTGAACTTGATTGTCCTGAGTTTTGTTTTTCCACATACATGCTTACTTTTTTATTTTCATTACCCAATGCTTTTTTAACTAAGGTATGTTTTGGTTCTATGTTTTTTTCTAAAACTGAGAAATTAGAATTTAATGGCTCAAAAAAAATCCTATTTTTAATGTTAGTTAAATTGTATAATTTATTTTCTTGTCCATGATGTGATCCAATTTGAATAACACCTTTTATTTTCATGTTATATTTTTTAATTAATTCTATTAAATCTAAAAGCATTATATTGTTTTCCATAATAAGCATTAATGTGTTAAAATATATATATTTACATTAATTTTTATTGACTTATTTAAATTATTAATTATATTTACTATGTGTGCATTTACTTTTTATACATCTAATAAATAGAAGTTATTATGAATTTATCACTTTGCTGTATTTCTAATGCTCTAGCTAATGAAGGCACTAGATTTAGAAGAATTACTTATAAAAGTTTTTCTAGTATAAGTAAAAATGAAGCAATTAATAAAATAGGACTTATTGCTTTACATAATCTAGAAGTTTGCTTTAAAACAATAAAACAATGTGTAAACATTGGTATATCTGGATATAGAATTAGTAGCGATTTATTTCCCCTACTAAATCATCCTGATATATGTATGAAAATTGATGATTTACCAAATATAAAAGATATAAGTTTTTCATTAAATCAAATTAAATGCTTCGTTGAATCAAATGGAATACGAATTTCTGCTCATCCAAGCGAGTACACAAGTCTTACTTCTGAAAACCCAAGTACAATTTCTAATTCAATTAATGACCTTGAACTACATGCTGATATATTTAACAGACTTGAATTACCTCTTAGTTATCTATCTCCACTAAATATACATATTAGAAAAGATGGCAATGAAGAAGAACTATCTAAAGTATTCATGAGAAATTTTCAAAGACTATCTGATGGTGTTAAAAAAAGATTAGTATTAGAAAATAATGATAATGTTAAAGGTGTTTGGAGTACTAAAAAACTAGTTGAAATATTTTACCAAAGATATAACATTCCTATTACTTTTGATTGTTTACATCATAAATTTCTTGCTGATAATTTATCAGAAAAAGAAGCATTTGATCTGGCATATAAAACTTGGGATTGCCAACCTCTTTTTCATTATAGTGAATCAAAAGACGGCACTAAAGCACATGCAGAAATGGCAAAAGAAATACCAAATTCTTACGGTAAAAATATTATGTTTGATGTAGAATTAAAAGGCAAAGATTTAGCTATAATAGATTTAATTAAAAGAATTAAAGTCAATAACTAAATTAATTAATCAAAAGAAAGGAATAATTATGTCAATATTAATTACCGAGAGAGCGAAAAGTGAAATAAATCGTATTGTTGAAGAACAAAAAAATGATAACAACAATGATAAAAAACAGTATTTAAGAGTTCGTGTTGTCGGAGGTGGATGCTCAGGCTTTCAATACAAACTTACAATGGATGAAGAAATTAACGAAAAAATAGATGAACTTTATGAAATAAATGAAATTAGTGTAATTGTAGACAAGAGAAGCATGATGTACATTAATGGTGCAACTATTGATTATCTAAATGATGATATGAACGAAAGAGGATTCAAAGTAATTAATCCAAGTGCAAAATCAACTTGTGGTTGCGGAAGCAGCTTTAATTTATAAAAAGCCATCTTAAATCAAGAAATAGATTTTTTAATAAAAGTAAACATTGAATAATTTAAATAATTTTCTACAAGCATTATTTTTAAGTTTTCTGGTATTGCTGGGAAAAATACATCTGCTTTATAAGCTCCATGAATTAAAGTTAAAAACAAACCGTCTAAATTTGGATGATTTATAGCTTCTTCGTATAATGATGAACCGCCAATGATAAAAGGAATTTGGTTTTTATCCCAGCAGTAATCCAAAGCCTTTTGAAGTGAATTCATTTTATTTTTTTTTGAAATAACTATATTTTCTCTATTTGGCAAAGGCTTTACTGGTAAAGATTCCCAAGTTTTTCTTCCCATTATCAATGGGCTAGTTTTAGTAATTTCTTTGAAAAATTTTAGATCACCTTTGATATCCCATGGTAATTTACCTTTGCATCCAATACCATGATTGAAATCCATTGCAGCAATAATATTAAATAATTTATTCATATGGCAACCTTTGCTCTAATAGGATCATGATGAATATAATCATTTAAAATTGTATCTTCACATGACCAATCAAAAATTGATTTAAAATTACTAGTTTCAATTTTTGGATAATCATATGGAATTCTAGAAATTTGTTTTTTTACTGCTTCTAAATGATTAGTATACAAATGAACATTATCTAAATAACCAGAAACAATTCCTTCTTTAAAGCCACTTTCTTTAGCTAATAAATGTAATAAGAGAGCATATGAAGCAATGTTGAATGGCAATCCAAGGAATGTATCTACACTACGCATATGAAAAGATAAATTAATTTTCTCTCCTATTTTAGTTACAGCCCAAACAAAATGACATGGTGGTAATGCCATTGAATCAATTTGCAAAGGATTCCAAGCTGAACAAATCATTCTTCGATCATCTGGATTGTTTTTCAAAGTATCAACTATTTTCTTTAATTGATCATATCCTTCGTTGTTAAAATTACGCCATTGAACACCATAAATTGGACCTAGTTCTGTTTCTTTTAATTGATATTCCTTTCTTTGTTCTTCATTTAATAAAGGTGGTATCAATTTTGGCGAACACCATTCATTCCAAATGTTGCACTTACGATCTTTTAACCATTGTTTGTCATGCATGCCTTTTATAAAAAACTCCAACTCTACTTTTATTGAGTTAAAATGCATTTTCTTTGTTGTAAACAATGGAAAACCTTGACTCATATCATGTTGCAGCAAAACATGAGGTATAGCAAGCGTATCTACACCAGTTCTATTTTGACATAATGTACCATTTCTAATGATCCTTTCGAGTAATTCTAAATATTTAATTTCCGAGGTATTTACTGCCATAAAAAATATCCTTACTTGCTTGCTTACTTAATTACTTTTATTAGAATATTAAAAAATAAAAATAATGCAACTGAATTAAAGCAAATTACTTAATGTAAAAATATATTAGCAAAGCGTTGTTTTAAAGCTTACTTAATTGTTAAATTATGATTAATTATTATATTAATTTAATTCAAATTGTTAATTTATTAAATGCATTTAAAAATTTATTATAAAAAACTTAAAGTTAAAAATAAATAACCATGAATGTATAACTCGAAAAATTTCAAGGAAATAATGCTAAATATAATTAATAAATTTAAGAAAAAATTTTTTAACATAGAAATCAACGACTATAAATTTAAATTAGCAAAAAATAAATTAAACCATAGAACAAAATCTTTTTATTATTATTCCAAATTTAAAAATTTAGAAAAATTCAAAATATCTAATATTCCAATTAAAAGAATAGAAATAGGATTAAGTTTTTTCGTAGTAAATGAAAAAAAAATTGGAATTTGTATTTTTGCAAAAAATCAAAGAAAACAAACTTTTTTTATATTAGAAAACATAGTGGAGAAAAATCCAAATCTAAATGTTAATTATTACTTGATTAAAAATTTAAAAGATTCACTTATTATAAATTGTTTTTTTTATGAAATTGATGAAAAAAAAGAAAATACTAGTGTTAAATTAATATTTAATTAAGGATTTCAAATGCAAGATGAAAATAAAAAAGAAGAGCGTTTAATCAATAAAAACTTAAACAAAAAAGGAGAATATTTGAAAAAAAAAGAAGAATTTCGTATAAAAAATAAAGATTTAAAAGATAAAATTAATAGTTTCAAAAAAGAAAATGAAAAAATGAAAGGAGAAAAAGTTAATATAATTTTAGATAAAATTGATAACATGGTTTCAATAAAAAAGTATACAGAAGTAATCAATAATAAATGTATAT
>Ga0315294_10010142_pt1 | contig 10330 bp, 4 predicted proteins | sample YL17G13_40_MG_FD_203626 | JGI IMG/M metagenome (GOLD analysis project Ga0315294, IMG submission 203626) | Sediment microbial communities from Yellowstone Lake, YNP, Wyoming, USA - YL17G13_40 | ecosystem: Environmental > Aquatic > Freshwater > Lake > Sediment | place: USA: Wyoming | collected...
GCCCATGGCGGATATTTGGAAGTGACCAGAGCACTGATTGAGAACGGGGCAGACGTGAATCGAAATGATGGATCAGGTTTCACTCCCCTCCGCTACGCAGTATGGAGCGGGAATACAGAATTGGTGAGAATGCTGATTGAGAAAGGTGCTGACATTGAAGGAGGAGCGGGCTCCCGCGAGGGGACGGCGCTGCACTCGGCGGCTGCCGACGGGCGGACTGATGTGGTCGCAGTGCTGCTGCGAGCCGGAGCGAACCCGAATGCGAAAACGGAGAAAGGATCGACCCCACTGCACCATGCCGCAGCAAACGGAAGCCTGGGAGCGGCGAAGCTGCTCATTGAACACGGAGCGAACGTACGGGCGGAGGACACCGGGGGCTGGACGGCGCTTGAATGCGCTGCAGAGGCGTGCCAACGGGAGATGTACGATTTCCTGAAAGAGCACGGAGCTAAGGAATAGCTCCGTAGTTCCTGGGACACCCATGACCGCGGGCCTTGCACAGGCGAGGCTACTGCGTCCCGCATTGGCGGGACTACGAAGCCCGCGAAGGCGGGGCGCCTGTGCCTCACCAATACCTCATGTGGCCCGGCCCCCGTAGGAAGGTACATGGAAATCCTTGGGCTTTCAGTCACCTATCTCAGCCCTTCAGGCTGAGCAGGGCTCTTGTTCCCATGCCCCAGGGCGGCGTCATTCGACTTGCCCTGGGCTGTCTTATGGCAGCCCTTTGGGCTGCACGGCCACGGTTCTGCCGGCCGTTCAGGCCGAGGGCCTGGGACTCTAAAGCCCAGGGCAACGCCCTGGGCACACGGGCCGTCCCCACCAGCGAAGCCCTGAAAGGGCGCGATAGGCCCAAACACACGAGTTTCCGTACAAATTCCAAGTCTGTTTGGGTCGTTGCGTTCATCCGCGCTTATCTGCGGCTTCCAGTTTGTTAGACGTTCTACGGCGCAATCTGGAACACCAGCAGGCCCGAGTAATACTCGGTGACGTAGGCGTAGCTGCCCACGACCTTGATGCACTGATAGCAGGCGATGTTGTCCCAGGCCGCGTTGTCCCAATACACCCCCTGCTGGAAGTGGTCCACGGGGCGCGGCCGAGCCGGGTCGCTGACGTCAATCACGTGCACGCCGTCGTAGTAGGAGACGACGTACGCCAGGTCCCCGGCAACCTGCACGTCGCAGGTGAAGCCGCTCACCTCAATGCTCCCGGCGCGGCGCGGCTTCGCGGGGTCCGACAGGTCCACGATGTTGAGCTGGTGGCGGTCGCACACGTAAGCGGTGGCCCCGCGCACCACGATGCCCCGGCCGAAGTAGTAGCCGCCCTGGTAGTCCCCTGGCGCGATGCCCGCCAGCCTCGGGTTCTTCGGGTCGCTCACGTCCACCACGCGCAGGCCCCAACTGCTGGTGATGATCAGGTACGGCTTGCCGCCTATGTCTGTGAGCGCGCACGAGTCGTTGGTGAAGCCGACGTCTTTGTTCTCGCCGACGAGCCTGAAGGCGGCCGGGTTGGACACGTCGTAGATGCGCGCGAAGCCGGGGGTGTAGAGCAGGCCGCCGCGCAGTTGGGGGAAGGTGCTGCCGAAGCGCCGGTTGTCGCCGGTCTGGCCCTCTTTGGGCACGGGGGCCTCGCCCAGCAGCTTCGGGTGCGCCGGGTCGCGCACGTCCGCCACGCGCATGACGCGGTCGGTGTTGCCCTGGAGGTAGAGCAGGTCGCCGGCGGCGAGCAGGCCGACCGAGCCTTTGTTGGGGACGGTCATGCGGCGCGTGGAGCCGACCAGGCGCGGCTTGCGCGGGTCCGTGGCGTCTACGATGTAGATGCCGCCCCAGTTGTTGCCGACGTACACGCGGCCGTTCGATGCGTCAATGCCGGTGAAGTCCCCGCCGCTGATTGGGCAGTCGCCTATCTCGCGCAGGTTCTGCTTGTCGGAGGCGTCGAAGATGCGCAGGCCCCAGTAGTGGTCGGAGGCCGCGACGAAGTCGCGTCCGTCGCGCACGAACGGCTCGGCGTTGAAGAATTGCGCGCCGCCTCCATAGGTGCCCTCGTTGGGCTGAGCGCGCACCTGGCCGAGCAGCTTCGGCTGGGCAGGATTGCTGATGTCCACAGCCGCCAGCACGGGGCCGGCGACGTAGGCGTGCTGGCCCCGCACGCCGATTCTCGCCACCGGCTCGGGGCAATCCAGTGCCCCGATGATTTGCGGGTGGCCGGCCCACCGGATTACGAGCATCTGCTTTCCGCGCGCCACCAGGGCCAGCTCGCCGTGCAGGGTGGTGGCGCCGAATCCGTCGCCTTCGAGCAGGTCCGCGCGCTTCGGGGCGGCGAGGTCCGTCACGTCCACCTTATGCCAGCCGCCGGGGCCGCTGCCGAGCAGGTATCGCCTCCCCCCTTCTTCGGCCACCTGGAAGATGGTGCCGAGGTGCTGGTAGGAGCCTTTGACCTGCGGATTGGCCAGGTCGCTGACGTCCACGCAGCGGATGCCGGCCTGCGTCCAGACGAAGAGGGCATTGCCGAGGACCTCGCAGTGGCAACTGCGCGGGCCGGTCACAACCCATCCAACGACCCTGGGGTTGGCGGCCTCGCTCACGTCGAAGAACGTCACCGTGTCGAAGTTGTTGCACACGAACGCGACGCTGCCGCGCAGGGCAAAGCCGTGGGCGAAGCCGCTGGTTGCCGCTACGCTCACGACCTGCGGGCTGCGCAGGTCCGACAGGTCGAAGGTGATGAAGTTCCATCCTTCGTCGTTCACCATGTACGCGCGGCGGCCGTCCTCTGAGACCCGCACCATGTCGGGGATGCCCATGGGCAGCTTGACGTGGGCCGCCAGGCGAGGCGGGAAGTAATCCATCGGGGGCTTGGACAGGTCCAGCTCGAAGGTGCGCACGCAGCCTGCGTCCGCCACGTGCACCAGGGGCGCAGCGCCTTCGCGCGGCACGAGCACGGCATCGTTGAACTTCACGTCCGGCGCGTGATAGCGAGCCGCTGCGCGCGGCCGGGCGGGGTCGGACACGTCCAGCACCACCAGCCCGTACACCCCGCAGGCCACGGTCAGCAGCTTGCCGGCCAGGTGCAGCGACCTCGCGTTGCTCTGGTGGAAGTGGGCCACCTCCTTCGGACTCGCCGGGTCGCTGACGTCGAGGACGAACACGCCGTTGTCCAGGTCTGCGGCGTACGCGATGCGGCCGGCGACGATTACGTCCACGATGCAGTGCCGCCCTATCGCCTGGTCGTAGAACCGCCCGAGCGGCTTGGGGTTCGCCCGGTCGCGCACGTCGAAGGTGCGCACGCCGTCGCGCCCCGTGGCCACGTAGGCCACGCCGTCCTGCACGACGCAGGCGCGCAGGCTCAGACGCTCGGTGGGCTGAAGCTTCAGGTCATCAAGCGAGCCGGGCCACGGACGCGGCGGGATGGGCGCATCCCCGAGCGCATCGAGGCCCGAGCCGCTCCACCGAAAGGCGGCCGCGCGGTCAGGGCCGACCGTGACAATGAGCCTCTCCCCTTCCAGGCGCAGCCGCTGCGCCTCGCTCGCCAGCGGCACAAGGGTCGGCGCGCCAGCGACGCTGCGGACCAGCAGGCCCTTCTCCGGCTCGATGCTCACGGACACGCCCGCGCCGTCAGTGCGGAACGGGCGCGGCAGGGCATCGCCCGCGGGGGCGGCCGCGTCGCCGGCCGCCTTCGGCTCGGCGCGGTTGCTCACGTCCACGACGGTCACGCGCGCCGCGCCCTGGCAGGCCAGGTAGGCCGTCCGGCCATCGTCGCTGAGCGCCAGGTCGCGCGGCACGGCCGCAAGCGGCAGCCGCGCGGTGAGCTTGGGGGATGCGGCCTCTGCCAGGTCCACCACGAGCAGCCGGCCCTTGTCGCCCTCGGCGGCGGCCACAAAGGCGGTGCGGTTGTGCACGGCCACCGCTCCAAGCCCCGTGCCTGCCGTGCGGGCATCCAGGCTGCCGGTGATGCAGGACCGCCCGGGTTCGCTGAAATTGACCACACTCAACACGAGGTCGCGGTTCGGCGGGAAGGACTCCCCGCCCAGGTTGCGCGTCACGACTGCGTTCAACTCGTCAATGGCCGCCACGTGGTTGGCGCTGCCGTGAAGGAGGTGCTCGCCGGCGAAGCGGGGCCTCGCGGGGTCGCTCACGTCCAGGCGGATGACCTTCGAGCGTCCGACGTCGTAGCCCTTGCTCTGCGCGAGCAGGTAGGCCACGCGCCCGCCGGGCGCGACGCTGACGGAGGTGGCGAGGCCGCGATACTCGTGAATCCATTCGCGGTCGATGGACTCGCGGCCGAGGTTGCCCGTGACGTAGCGCCCGAGCACGCGGGGCTGCGCGGCGTCCGCCAGGTTGACGATGACCAGCCCGCCGGCGCCGTTCGCGACGTAGGCCCGTGAGCCGCACACCGCGACCGCGCACGGCCGGCCATAGGGCACCGGCACGCACGACACCTCGCGGAACTGCTGCTTAGGCTCGACCGCGCAACCTGTCGCCGCCACGCCTGCCACAATCCAGGCCGCGAGGAGGCACATTGTTCCGACCCGACGGGTTCCTGCGATCATTGCGTGACCTCCCCGCCAACGACTTTGCGGCATGCGCTGGAAACCGGTCTCACACCGTCTCGACCCCCTTTGCCGTGCGGCGCACGCGGGTGGTCCGGCCGTCGGGGAGTTCGATGGTCGCCTCGCGGCCGACCTCCAGCAGCTCCAGCATAGGCTCGAAGGTGACGCGCTTGCCGTCCCATCGCGCGCCCCAGAGGTGGGCCTCGTGCCAGGGGAGGTTGTCAGGGACCTTCACCCCCCCGTAAGTGCTGTAGTAGACGCGCCCGGTCCTCTCAATCTGCGCGCACTGGCGCCGGTAGGTCGCCTGCCAGGCCCGGGCGTACCTGGGGTCGCCTGTGAGGCGGCTGACATAGAGCAGCGTGCGGGCGTTATAGTCAAGCTGCATGTCGCCGACGGGGTGCTTGCGCGCCGGTTCGCCCGGCGTCCACTTCACGGTGGGGTCGTACACGTTCTGCCCCCAGGCAACCTGGTAGGGCCAGTACGTGCCGTCCTTGTCCTCCTGCAGGACGCTCAGGAGCCAGTCCGCCGTCCTGACCAGGCACGCCTCGACGACGGGGTCGCTGCCCGCCCGCTCGAGGTAGACGGTCAGGACCTCCGAGAGGATGGAGTTCATCCAGGGCTTGACAATCTCGTTGAGCTGGGCGTGTGAGCCATAGGTGCCGCCCTGGTCGGCGAATGAGCCGTTGGGCCGCTGGCACTGGGCGACGCGGCGGCAGGCCTCGCCGGCGCGCTGGAGGTAGAAGGTCTGGCCGGTGACGTCGTAGAGCCGCGTCATGCTGCGGATGTAGGCCGAGTCGCGTCCGAATGAGCGCCGGGGCCAGTTCGAGCGGTCAATGATGTAGGCGTTGTCGGCCAGCGATTCGGCGCAGTAGAGCAGGTAGGGGTCGCCGGTCTCGAGGTAGGCCGCAAGCATGCCGATGTTGCGCTGTAGCACCAGCGAGATGGAGCCTTTGGGCATGCCGCCAAGCTGCTGGGTGAAGTCGGCGTGGTCAATGCCCACGTCGGCAAAGGCGTAGGCGTGGTGCAGGGCAGCCTCGTAGAGGTCGCGCCGGGCGGTGCGGTAGGCCTGGCGCATCAGGCCGTGCGCCGCCTCCCCGTCCCACATGGCCGACTCCTGGAAGTACCTCCCGCTGCAGAACTGCTTGTGCCCCGCGGGCGGAGATTTCCTCCTGCTCTCGAGCATCTGGTCGCACATGACCTCCATCGGGCCGCGCGCGGGCAGGAGGGCATCGGGCCAGAGGGCCCCCGTGTAGCCCAGCCAGCCGTAGGGCGGCAGGTAGCGCCGCGTGCGGATGGGCTGGTCGGCGAAGCTCAGGTCGAACCCGACGGTGCGGGCCATCCCCTTCCACATGCGGCGCTCGCCGGCCTCGACCTTCCAGCGGTCGGCGGGCTGGCCGCCGCCGCGCAGGAACTCCGCGCCCTCGTAGGGCTGGTAAATCACGAAGCCCTCGGAGCGGATGCGCCCGGGGTGCTCGGGGCTGATCATGTCTGCGGCGCGGTCAATGTCGAGCTGCACGCCCGTGGAGGCGGCGCCCAGCGTCAGGTCGGTGCGCGAGCCCTCCAGCGTGGTGTCGGGCAGGTCGGCCCCAGGCGCGTTGAATGCGATAACGGGCACGAAGCCCTCGAGGTCGCGGCCCCCATCGAAGAAGCGGTTGTTGACGTGCCGGGCGGTCACGCGCACCAGGCCGTTGGTGAAGAGCTGGGCATAGACCTCGGCGAAGAGCCAGTTGTGGCGGTGGAGCCAGGGGCCTGCGTTGTACTGCTTGGGGTCGAACATGGTGTCTTCGGTGATTTCGGTCACGCCGATGTAGCCCGCGGCGCGGATGGCCGTGCAGACCGGGCCGGTCCAGAGCCGCTCAATCTGGAGCCACTCCCACCAGTGAAAATCGCCCGCGGTAAGCTCGATGCCCATGCGGATGCCCAGGCGGCGGCCGGCGTGCTCGAGGACAAGCTCGCCGACCTCGCGCATCAGCAGCCCGGTCTTCTTCTCCTCGACGATGGTGGACTGCCACCTAGGGCCGGCCCATGAGGCATCGGCCGCCGGGGCGGCGGCAGACGCATTGGGGTTCACGACCGTCCCGCCGCTTGCTGCCACCAGGGCCAGCTCATCGGGGGCGTTTGCGCCCGCGATACCCATCACCAGGACCTGTCGCGGCTTCCCCGCCCCACCGGCCTGCTCGGCGGGGTACCAGGCGAGCGGCAGGACCTGGCACGCCATGCCTTTGAAGGCGACGATGGCATGGTCGTCCCTGGGCAGCGGGATGGAGGCGATAGCAACGCCGGCCTGACGGTCGGGGTCGAGGGTGCGGAGCTTTAGCTCATCAATCCAGGTGGGGGCCATGGGTACCTCGTGGGTGGTCGGATGGCTGACGATTGAGTCCTGCTCTGAAGAAGACCTGCTCAATGCTGCTGATGTCCACGGACTGCCGTCAGCCCTTGGGGCTGCCGTATCACTTCTCACTTCTCACTTGTCACTTCTCACTGCGTTCGTGGTGAGGGTGGCGGGACTCGGACCCGCGGCCTACGGATTAAAAATCCGTTGCTCTACCATCCTGAGCTACACCCCCACACAGCGCCCCACTATACCCCAAAGACATTGCGCCAATCAACCATGGGGACTGGGCGTGGGGGCAGTGAGAAGTGAGAGAGTGAGAAGTTAGAAGTCGCGGCGCCTTGCGCGCCCGCGTGCCCCCCCTGCTACTTCACGTCCACAAGGTAGACGCGGGTCCGGATGACCTCGCCCTTCTCCGGGTAGCGCCCCAGTCCGGCGAAATACATGAGTGCCGGTGCGCGGCCTCCCGCCACCACGTTGCCGCCGGTGGGCCTTTCGAGCGTCGGCTGGTGCCGCTCGACGCCGTCGCCGTGCGGGACAGGCTCCAGGAAACGATAGGTCTTTCCCCCGTCGGATGTCTCCACCCAGACGTATCGCATCTTCTCGGGTTTTATCTGCGGCGCGCCAGGAACGCCCAGGTCCGCCATCGGCGCAAGGGGCACGCACATGTGCAGGACGCCGTCCTGCGTGATGCCGAACGCCCCGCGCGGCCCGAGCGCGCCCCAGCCGGGCGCCTGCCGGTCGAGCGCCGCAGACAGGCCGTGCTCCGCCCATCCGCCGCCTTCCTTCGGCGTGGCAAGGTAAACGCGTCCGCGCTCCGGCTCATCCTGCGAGTAGAGCACCAAGGGGCGGTCCTGCGCGTCCACCACCAGCCCGCCGAGCCTGAGCACCGGCTGCGGCATGTCCTGCTCGCGCTTGCGGCTGGAGACGGCGATGACATCGAGGTTCTTCGGATACGGTTCGCCCGCGATGGCCGAGCCGTCCGAGCGCTTCCACGTCCGCCCCAGGTCGTCGCTCACCATGTAGACGACGAGCTGGTTCTCCCCGCGCCCCTTGTATGTGCCGCGTCCCTCGTACACGTCGCAGGCGAAGTGCAGGCGCTTCTGCCCCGGCCCCCACGCGAGGATGGTGTTGTAGCCCGAGTACTCGCGGTATTGAGGCTCGCGCCTGAGGATGAGCGGGTGCGCGAGGGTCCACTCCCCTTCCGGCGGCCTGGTGTAGAGGTCCACGCCGTTGTGACTGCTCGAGCGAGCGGTCAGGTACAGGGTCTTGTCCGGGCCGCAGGAGAGGAAGGGATAGGTGCCGCTGACCGAGCACGCCAGCCTGGTCCACTCGGACGAGTCGTTGGGCCGCGCGCTGCGCAGGTACTGGAAGGCGGTGTTGTGGCCGCTGATGATGACGTGCAGGTAGCCGTCCGCGTCGGCGGCGATGCAGGGGCGGGCGTGGTTGTCCACGCCCTTGCCCAGGGTGACGGTCTCGGAGAGGCGGCCGGAGGAGCGGTCGAGCGTGCGGACGCGCGCCCAGTAGCCGTCCGCCGTCGAGTCCTGCCAGACCACGTGGGTTCGCTCGCCGATGGTGACGATGAGGTCGCCCATGCCGCTGGTGGCGCGCTCGCTGCCCTGCGCCGAGACCAGATGATGCCCCGCCGGAAGCTGCTCGTCTGCCATGGCCAGTTCTCCCACAGAGAGCGCGGCTAAGAGGAGCCACGCGCAGAACATGATACCCAGACTCCTCATGCCCTGTCGCTTTCTCATTGGTATCGCGATGCACCTCCCCGCTTTCCTGCAATCTGGGCATTTGCGGTACCTCGACGGCGCTCAACAGTTTGACGGACAACGCACAGGCACGTACAATCGCGCACAGTAGTAATGGCGTCACGACTGGCTTGTCATCGCCGGCAGTGGGAAGGAGCATGTGTATGGCGGAACACCCTCTGGCAGAAGTATTCGGCTACTTGACGACCGACCACTCAGCCAACGCCACACGTTACCGCTCGCGCCGTCTCTGCCCCTTCAATAACAAGGTGCCGAATTGCACAAAAGACAAAGCGAAGAAGCCGTTGGGCGTATGCAGCATTTATCACGAGGAACACCCGGTAATCACCTGTCCGATTCGATTTCGCGAGAATTGGCTGATAGCTGACGACGCGGCGTCTTTCTTTTTTGAGGACGGGGCGACTTGGAGTTCTCTCACAGAGGTCCGGTTGGCTGACTCGCAAGGCAAGTGCGCCGGTAATATTGACGTCGTCCTCGTGGCGTATGATGATCAGGGCCATGTATGCGATTTCGGTGCTCTCGAGATCCAAGCAGTGTACATTTCGGGCAATGTTCGCGATCCCTTCGAGCATTACATGAAAGACCCTACGGGCAGAGGTGCAATGGACTGGTCCAGCCAGCCAAACTACCCCAGACCGGACTACCTCTCATCCTCGCGGAAGAGGCTTGCTCCGCAACTGCTTTTCAAAGGCGGCATACTCCACACCTGGAAGAAGAAGATTGCAGTTGCACTGGGCACGAGTTTCTTCGCAAGCCTGCCGAGCCTTAAGAGAGTTCCGAGGGCTGAAGCAGACATCGCATGGTTGGTCTACGATCTGCGACTGACCAAGGAAAACACTCAAGCATCAGGTCGTTATTCACTGAAGAAGGTGGATGAAGTGTTTACGAAGTTCGAGCCGGCTCTTGCGTCGATCACCACGTCCTCGCCAGGGAGAGTTGAGGATTTTATGAAGCTCCTTCAGGAAAAGCTCGACGACCAGCTCGAGAACCCACCGGTCAACAAGACGATTGAGAAACCATTCTGAGATGAGCACCCGCAGACAAGCACTGTTGTTTCCCGAGTTGCAGCAGGCTGCTGCAACCCCGAGGCCGGTGAACGTGGCATGTGTTCCTCAGCGCAGCCCGTTTCGGTATCCGGGTGGGAAGACCTGGTTTGTGCCCACATTCAGGCATTGGATGGCGCAGAAGGAGCCGAAGCCGGCGGTCCTTGTCGAACCTTTTGCAGGCGGCGGGATCATCAGTCTTACTGCCCTGTTTGAGAATCTGGTTGACAGAGCCGTGATGGTCGAGCTTGATGATGAAGTGGCGGCCGTCTGGCAGTCCGTTGTGAATGGTGATGCCGAGTGGCTTGCAAGGCGCATTGTCAACTTCGACCTGAGCAAGGAAACTGTTGTGCGCGAAATCACGAAGCCTCCGAAGTCACTGAGGCAAAGAGCCTTTCAGACAATCCTGAAGAATAGAACGCTGCACGGGGGAATCCTTGCCGGGGGTTCCGGGTTTCTCCGGTACGGAGAGAATGGCAAGGGTATCAGTTCTCGCTGGTACCCCGCAACACTTGCCAGGCGCTTTGTTCAGTTGAATTGCATTGCCGGCAGAATTGATTTTCGACATGCCGACGGACTCGATGTGTTACAGGAGTTCGCCACGCGGTCGGATGCGGTTTGCTTTATAGACCCCCCG
>Ga0315294_10010143_pt1 | contig 10329 bp, 9 predicted proteins | sample YL17G13_40_MG_FD_203626 | JGI IMG/M metagenome (GOLD analysis project Ga0315294, IMG submission 203626) | Sediment microbial communities from Yellowstone Lake, YNP, Wyoming, USA - YL17G13_40 | ecosystem: Environmental > Aquatic > Freshwater > Lake > Sediment | place: USA: Wyoming | collected...
GGCCATCCGACAGTTCCTGCAGGCTCAGCGCCGACGTCGCCAACATCGCGGGACTTCGCGAACCCAGTTGCACCACAAAGGTTCCGAGCTTGAGTGTCGATGTCTTCGCGGCCAGGTAGGCCAGTCCGGTCAGTGCGTCGTATCCCCATACCTCGGGGACCCACACCGAATCGATGCCCAAGCGCTCGGCGGCGACGGCGAACTCCGCTGCGCCGGGCAACCGGGGTTCGATCATCGTGGCCACCCGCATACGTGGCACGCTACAGCGATGCGCTACCGCGATCAGCCGACGGTTGAAGTGACCCAGCTTGTCCCCTGCGATGTGGCCACGGCGTGGAGCTACGTCACCGACATCACCGTGCCCGCCAGGTGCTCGGCGGAACTGCAGTCCGTCGAATGGCTCGACGGCGCCCATCGCGTCGAAGTCGGCGCCCGGTTCCGGGGCCGCAATCAGAACGACGCGATGGGCAGCTGGGAGACGGTTTGCGAGGTCGTCGAGGCGGATGAGCCGCATCGGTGGGTCTGGAACGTCCTCGGACACGAGGGGGCGATCACCAGCTGGGGATTCGAAGTCGAGCCGGCCAGCGCGGGCACGCTGATCCGGCAGTGGGCGCGGATGGGGCCGGGTCCGTCGGGGCTCAGCATCCCGATCGCCGCGCAACCAGAGAAAGAAGCGCGCATAGTCGCGCGACGGCTGGCCGATTGGCAGCGGAACATGCAGGCGAACCTGGATTGGATACGGTCACAGGTAGCGGGCTCATGACCACCTTTCACGAAGCGGTCGCGCTCGCGCGCGCCGACAGTGGCCTGGCCGTCGTGTCGACGTTGCGGGCTGATCGGACCATTCAGGCGTCGTTGGTCAACGCCGGTGTTCTCCCGCACCCCGCCACCGCCGAACCTGTGCTGGGCTTCGTCACCTACGGACGGGTGAAACTGGCCAACCTGCGGGCGCGACCGCAACTGGCCGTGACATTTCGCAACGGATGGCAGTGGGCGACGGTCGAGGGCAGAGCCGAACTCGCCGGCCCCGACGACGCCCGGGACTGGCTCATCGGAGCCGACCAGTTGCGCCTGCTGCTGCGCGAGGTGTTCACCGCCTGCGGCGGTAGCCACGACAATTGGGCCGAGTATGACCGCGCGATGGTCGAACAGCGCCGGACCGCAGTGCTCATTGCGCCGACCCGGGTTTATGGCAACCGGACCGCATAGTCGATAGAAGGGCTCGGGACCAGTGGCAACCGGCCGGCGCCGAGGAGCATTCGAACTACCAGGGTGCTACTTGCGTCCAGTCCGCTTTAGCACGTATTGGAGCCATCGAACGTCGAGCAACATGAGCTCACCGTATCGCTCGAAATTAAGGCGACCGGGCTCTGGAGCTAACGCGTCGCTAAAAAGTTTTGCCAGAAAGCCGTTAAGTATTGGAATCGATCAGCTACCGCTGCCGGCGGTCCTCTGCGGGATCAACTGGGGGCACAGGTCCAGAACCGCGAATGTCATGAGGGCGACGGCGTCCTGCCGAGGGATGAAATTGAACGTGGTCGCGGCAATGACTTCGTTGTTGATCGCAGCCCGGATGGGCAGACTCTGGGCGGATGTTCTCGTGATCCGATCGCACGACGTGTAGCCCGCCGCAATCCAGCGATCAGGGGTCCCGGGGATCGTCGTCGCGACCGAGTTCGAGTTCCTGAGATCGGTGACGAACTTCTCCTCTGGCGTATCCGCCCGGGCGGATGTCGCCACCCCAGTCGCCAAGACCAGTGCCGCAACGGGGCCGAGTGTCCGGTCAGCGCACCGAGGTGCCCACCCGGGGCGGGTCTCAAGCCGGACCTCCGGCGAATCCGGCAGCAGCTCGCCCACATGGTGAGCAACATCGACGGGCACCATCACGTCGCCGGTGCCGGCCACGTTCATGACCGGCACGCGCACATCGGCCAGGTCCACCAGTTTGTCACGGCCCTGAATCTTGCCCTCCGCCAATTCGTTTCGCTGGACCAGTCTCTGGTACACCTGCAACGTCGCTCGTCCCGGGTACGCGAGCATGCTGTTCATCATCATATGCACCTGGCCGTAAGGCGCACGCGCGTCAAGGTCAGGTGGTGCTCATCGTCGACCACCCGGCCGCGGCTGTCACGCACGACGGGGCACGGCTCGGTGCGAACCATGCGCCGCACATCGAGGACATCGACACCGAGTTCAGAACGGTGGGCTAATGGATCACCGGCCCGTTAGCGATCCCGGTTTCCGCCACGGAGTGCGGCAACGGAGACACCTTCTATGCGGGTGTCTGGGCGTCACAGTGTCTCCTCGACCGCGCGGAGTGCGTCGAGCAGCGGCTGCAGCGCCTGCACCGATTCAGCAGGGAGCTGCATCGGGGTGTCCAGGGGCACGTCTGCGGCCTCCGCGCCGAAGACGACTGACGCGTCGGCCTGCTCACCGGCCGGTACCCAGATCCGCCGGAACGCATTACCGTCCCGGACGGTGATCACCGCGATCATGCTGTCCGGCACGAGCTCGGCGCCCTGCTGGGGGAACGCCGGGGCCTCGTCGCCGAGCAGGCCCGTGTCCCGGGCGGCGGCGAAAACGCGGGTGACGAGGTCGCGCTCGACCATCGCGGCGACGTCATCCCCTCCGTCTGCCAGCGGCTCGCCGACCGCCACGGTCGCCCGCAACTCGTCGACCACCCGGCGATGGGCTGAACCATCAGCACTAACGCCGAGCCGGTACGCGTACCGCTCGCCGGGTGCACCTCCACTCAGCTCGAAGGTGACCTCGGCGTCCGCGGCACCGTCTGCAACCTCTTCGGCATCCGCAATTGCCCGGAGGTGATTAAGGATCTGGGCACGCGGTGCGGGCTTCAAGTTGTCGATCAGCATCCTGGACTCTAACTCGGGGGCATTCTCGTCCGGTTCCGGCGCGGCACCGGCGATCGGTGTGTGACCGCCACCGTGGAAGGCGCAGATGCGGTTATAGAGGCGGGCGACAGTTTCGGTGTTGTCGTCCATCACGGTGCCCGTGCCGACCGGATTCCTGCTGGGGCAGGTCGCATCAGCGTACTCGTCGGGATGGCCGAGCATGTGGCCGAACTCGTGTGCCACCACGTTCCCGGCGTCGCTGGTATCCCAGAGCGTCATGTTCGAGCGATCAGGGCCCGGGCGGACACGCACGACATGGTGTGCGTTCGACGTCACCCACTGGACATCGAACGTCAAGCCTTGCCGGCCTCCGTTGGTTGCACGGCAGTCGAACCGGTTGGCCCATGTCGCGAGAATTCCGTTGCGCCATGTGGTTCGAAGCGTGCTCATTGTCTCCGCGGTGATCCCCATGTCAGGGTTGAGCTGGATCCGTATGGTCACGTGGGTGCCGGACTGGTGGTAACGCGCGGTCCAGCCGAAGGCGCACTCGCTGACGGCGAACGAGACGTCGCCGACAGGCTCGGGTGTGAACTGCCAGTACTTCTGGTAGACGTTGCCGTCCGTGCCGCGCACGAACACGTGCTCATGATCAGGACCCATCGACCCCAGCGCCGGTTCCGAGGACAGCACCCCGCCATCGTTGTGACGGGCCCACGGATACCACTGATTGTTGTAGTACGGCCGCTGCCACAGCGCGTTGTCATTCCCCCGGACATAGACGTTGCACACGTCCTTGTTCCGCGAAATCGTCGCCGGACCGGCAGCGAAACCGCCGGCCGGGGCGCCGATGTCAAACCAGCCACTCCAACCACCGGCAGCAGTCCAGTACTTCTGGTAGACGTTGCCGTCCGTGCCGCGCACGAACACGTGCTCATGATCAGGACCCATCGACCCCAGCGCCGGTTCCGAGGACAGCACCCCGCCATCGTTGTGACGGGCCCACGGATACCACTGATTGTTGTAGTACGGCCGCTGCCACAGCGCGTTGTCATTCCCCCGGACATAGACGTTGCACACGTCCTTGTTCCGCGAAATCGTCGCCGGACCGGCAGCGAAACCGCCGGCCGGGGCGCCGATGTCAAACCAGCCACTCCAACTCATCTGAATCTGAGCTCCGCTCCAAATTGTGTGCGGTGGTCCGCACTCCAACTCGGAGTCATTATCGCATCGACAGGTCACCCACCGTCACCGCTTTGCCGGATCCAATTGGACCAAAAGAAGCCCCAGAAAGCGCGCGGGGCATCGGCAAGTTATTTGAGAATGGTTGGGGCGCAGTCGTTGTTGGTGACTCAGAAGCCGTGATGTGTTGGCTGGTAGTGGGGCTTCACGCCGCCGCGGCGGCGGTGATTTCGTCCCAGACCTCGAAGCGATCGGCCATCTCGCTTCGCCACTGGGGTGCGCTCACCAGGTGACGACGAGGCCGAGAATGGCCCCGGATATGACCAAACGAATACAGGAACCGTTGGGCCTGCCCCGGCGAGGCGAAGCGTTTCATCACCCGTTCGCGGACCCTGGTCGGTTGATGCGAGGTCTCGGCCCGGTTGTTGAGGTACTTCGACCGGCGGTGTTGCACCGACGGCATCGACTCGCGGTGAGCGACCCCATAGCTGCCCAGTTTGTCGGTCACCAACACCCGCCGCACGTATTGCAGGCCCTTGAGCAGCTTCCGGAAAAACCGCTTGGCCGCGGTCCTGTTTCGCTTGGACTGCACCAGGATGTCGAGCACCTCGCCGTCCTGATCGATCGCACGCCGTAGGTAATGGGTGGGCCCGTTGATCTTGATGAACACCTCATCGAGATGCCACTTGTCGCCGGGGCGGGGACGGCGCCGACGCAGCTTCTTGGCGTAGTCCGGCCCGAACCTGGCACACCAGGACCGGACCGTCTCGTGGCTGACCACCACACCGCGAGCCAACAGCAGCTCCTCAACATCGCGCAGGCTCAACGCAAACCGGTGATACAGCCACACCGCATGCCCGATGACCTCAATCGGAAATCGAAAGCCCTTATACCCCGCCGCACCCGCCGCAACGACCGATCCTCGCAGCACTCCCGCCAGGCCGACAACTTGACGATGCCGTCGGCAGGGCCGGCGACTGCATGATGTTGCAGCCGTGAATGACGTTGCCTGCGGCGCAGATCGACGGTGGAGACCCTGGCCGGTCGCTCGGAACCGCGCCAGGGCGCGGCGATCGCGCGGACCGCGGCTCGAGACCTCGGCCAGGCTTTCCTGCATCGCCTCGCCGAGCAGTGGCATTCCGTGGATCTGCCCCGCTGTCAGCAGGGCCTGCCGGTCGGCGAGGTGGCGGTATGCCGCCGCGTCACCCAGCCCGGCTGCCCGCTGAACATCTCGTAGCACCACCGCGTCCAGGCCGCCGGCGCGGGCCAGGTCCACGGCATGCTCCAACAGTGCCTGGCGCAAGTTGCCGTGGTGGGTAGGTCGCCGACGCCATGTTGACAAGTCTTACATCAACACATGGCTGTCAACGGGATGGTCCCCGCCTCCCTGGTTTGTGGCGCCGCAAATGCTGTTCGTTCTACTTCGGAGGCATCCGGATGCCACCGTCGACGCGGATCACCTCGGCGTTCATGTACGAGTTGGTGATGAGTTCGATGACCATCGAGGCCAGTTCCTCCGGCTTACCGAGGCGGTGCGGGAACAAGACCGACTGGCCAAGTTTGGCCTTGAAGGCTTCGGCGTGTTCGCCCTCGCCGTAAATGGGGGTGTCGATCAGGCCCGGCGCCACCGTGTTGACCCGGATCCCCACGGCGGCAAGGTCGCGGGCCACCGGGAGCGTGAGACCGACGACACCGCCCTTGGACGACGAGTACGCCGCCTGACCGATCTGCCCGTCGAATGCCGCGACACTGGTCATGTTCACGATCGCTCCACGCTCACCGGTGGCGGTGGGCTCAAGCCTGCTCATCGCGGTGGCCGCCAAGCGAATGCAGTCGAAAGTGCCGACCAGGTTGATCGCGATGACCTTCCGGTAGGCATCGAGGTCATGTGCCGAGGAGAATTCCCCGTCTCTACCGATGGTGCGCTGCGCCCAGCCCACACCGGCTGAATTGACCAGCGCGCGAAGAGGGCCGAGATCCATCGCGGTGTTGACGGCGTCCTCGATCTGCTCGGTCTTGGTGACGTCGACCGGGACGAACACGCCCCCGATTTCCTGGGCGAGCTGTTGCCCGCGTTCGGCCTGCATGTCGGCGATGACGACCCGGGCGCCGAGATCGGCCAACTGACGCGCGGTGGCGGCCCCGATACCCGATGCCCCACCGGTGACGATTGCACTAGCTCCGTTGAGTTCCACGGCGCTGAGCTTACGGACGGCTGCCGGTCCCATGCAGGTTTCGTTCAACCCACAGCCTGGCCCCAGCGGATTCGGCTTCGCGGCCGGCCCGCATCAACATCGGCACGCGCACCGGGAGATACGCAATCAGGTGCGTGAGCACCTCCGGCATCACGCGAGGGGCGGTGGACCGATGGGGCTGGGCCCCCGCGGCGGCTTTGGCCCGGGATTCGGTCCCGGCTTCGGATTCGGTCCGGGCGGCCCCCGTGGCCGGCGCGGCCATGGCCATGGCCGTACCAGGCGTGGTGACATTCGTGCCGCCATCCTGCTGCTGCTGGCCGACCGGCCCATGCACGGCTACGAAATGATTCAGGAAATTGCCGAGCGAAGCGGGAGAGCCTGGAAGCCCAGCCCCGGCTCGGTGTACCCGACCCTTCAGCTACTCGTCGACGAGGGATTGATCCTCGGGGTCGAAACGGATGGCAGGAAGAAGCTTTTCGAGTTGACGGAGGACGGCCGCACGGCCGCCGTGACGATCGGCACCCCACCGTGGGAGGAGATCGCCGACGGCGTCGACCCGGCCCAACAGAACCTGCGGGCCGCCGCCGGCCAGCTTTTCGGCGCGCTCGCCCAGTCCGTCCACACTGCCGGCCCGGACCAGCAGCAGCGCATCATCGGCATCGTCAACAACGCGCGCCGCGAGATCTATCAGATTCTCGGCGAGTCCGAATAGCGCGGTGCGGAAAGGCCGCCGCATGCAATGATTCGGACCGGGAGGTTGCAGTGAGTTCCTTCGAGGTCGCCGAGGCGGGCATCGCCGATCTTCGGGCAGCACTCGACGAGGGCCGCGTGACCAGCGTGCAACTCGTAGAGGCCTACCTGCGCCGCATCGAGGCCTACGACCGCAGCGGCCCGAGCCTGAACTCGATCGTGGTGTTCAACGAAGACGCCCTGGCCGAGGCGGCGGCTTCGGATCACCGCCGTTCCCGGGGCGAGCTCCTGGGCCCGCTGGACGGCATTCCGTACACCGCCAAGGACAGCTATCTGGCCAAGGGGCTGACCGTCGCCGCCGGTTCGCATGCGTTCGCCGATCTCATCGCCCGGAAGGACGCCTTCGCGATCGAGCAACTTCGCCGCGGCGGGGCGATCCTGATCGGCCTGACGAATATGCCGCCGATGGCCAACGGCGGCATGCAGCGCGGTGTGTACGGGCGCGCTGAAAGCCCCTACAGCGCCGACTATTTGACCTCGGCATTCGGTTCCGGCTCCTCCAACGGCTCCGGCACCGCGACGGCGGCGAGTTTCGCGGCGTTCGGGCTGGGGGAGGAGACTTGGTCGAGCGGTCGGGCCCCGGCGACCAACAACGCCCTGTGCGCCTACACTCCGTCGCGCGGGGTGATCTCGGTCCGGGGCAACTGGCCCCTGGTGCCGACCATGGATGTGGTTGTCCCGCATACCCGCACGATGGCCGACATGGCCGAGGTGCTCGAGGTCATCGTCGGCGATGACGCCGACCCGCGCGGCGACCTGTGGCGGATGCAGCCATGGATCACGATTCCGCGCGCGTCGTCGGTGCGGCCCAAGTCTTACCTCGCGCTGCTGACCGCGGATGCCGATGCCGCACGGAACATACTGGCGGGCAAGCGATTCGGGGTCCCGCGCATGTACATCAACGCCGACCCGGAGGCCGGTGTCGGTGAGGGCCTCGGTATCGGCGGTTCGACCGGTCAACGCATCGACACCCGACAGTCCGTCATCGACCTGTTCCAGGCGGCCGGAGTCGACCTGATCGCCGCCGGCGCCGAGGTCATCCTGGTGGACTTCCCGGTGGTGTCGAACTACGAGCACGACCGCCCGGGCACCCCATCGATCAAATCCTGCGGCCTGGTGAGTCAGGAGTTTCTCGACCGCGAGATCCTCGACCTGTCCGCCTGGGCCTGGGACGACTTCCTGCGTGCCAACGGCGATCCCGCCATACCCGACCTCGCCGCCGTCGACGGCAGCCAGATCTGGGTCAAGGCGCCGGGCGAGCTTCCGGACCGGACCCAGGGATTCGATGACGACATCAACAGCTATCCGGACTTCATCCGCGTGCACCCCATTGCGTCGTTCCTGGACATCCCGCACATCGAGGGAGGCCTGCGCGGACTTGAACAGACCCGCAAGACCGACTACGAGAAGTGGATGCACCGGCGCGGACTCGACGCGGTGATCTTCCCGACCGTGGCCGACGTGGGCCCCGCCGACATGGACGTCAACCCCGCCTCCGCGGACCTGGGCTGGCGCAACGGGGTCTGGGTCGCCAACGGCAATCTCGTTCCCCGGCACTTGGGCATCCCGACGGTCACCGTTCCGATGGGCATCATGGCCGATATCGGCATGCCCGTCGGACTGACCTTCGCCGGCCACGCCTATGACGACACCAAGCTGCTGTCCTATGCCGCGGCCTTCGAGGCCACCGGCCGGCGACGCGTTCCGCCGCCGCGCACACCGCCCCTATGATCGCGAGGATGGAAATGCTCAGTGGCACTGTGATGCCCGCCGAATCCGCCCCGCAGGAAAAGATTTGGATGGCCTTTCCCAGCGAGGGCTACTCGCTGGGGGACACCGAGCAGACCCGCCACGAGGCGCGCGCCACCTGGGCGGCGGTGGCCCACGCCGTCGCCGAGTTCGAACCCGTCACCATCCTTGTGGATCCGAACGAGAGGGCAACCGCCGATCGGTACCTCTCCAGCGCGATCGAGATCATCGAGGCGCCACTGAACGACGCCTGGATGCGCGACATCGGGCCGACGTTCGTCCACGCTCCCGACGGATCGGTCGCCGCGGTGGACTGGGTGTTCAACGGGTGGGGTGCGCAGGAGTGGGCGCAGTGGGACCGTGACGCGAACATCGGCCGGTTCGTCGCCGAGGCCGCCGGAGTACCAGTGATCCCTTCCGATCTGGTCAACGAGGGCGGCGGCATCCACGTCGACGGTGAGGGCACGGTGCTGCTCACCGACACCGTTCAACTCGATCCCGGCCGCAATCCCGGTCTCACCCGCGCCGACGTCGAAGCCGAGTTGACCCGCACCATCGGGTCCACCCACGCGGTGTGGCTGCCCTGCGGGCTGACACGGGATTCCGAACGTTTCGGCACCCGCGGACACGTCGATATCGTCGCCGCCATCACCGCACCTGGCCGACTGCTGCTGCATACCCAGCGCAACGAGTCCCATCCCGACTGCCAGGTGAGCCGCACGGTTCGGGCAGCTATCGAAGCCAGCCACGACGGGGCCGGGCGTTCCTGGGAGATCATCGAAATGCCCGCTCCCGCAACGCTGACCGACGACGACGGCTATGTCGACTACAGCTATATCAACCATCTGGTCGTCAACGGCGGAGTCATCGCCTGCGCATTCGGCGACGCGCACGACCGCGATGCAGCGGCGATTCTCGCCGAGCAGTACCCGGGCCGCAAGGTGGTCGCCGTGGATGCGCGTCCGTTGTTCGAACGCGGCGGTGGAATCCACTGCATCACCCAGCAGCAACCGGCGCCGCGGCCAATCTAGCTGCTGATCCGGTCGATGTAGTCGCGCCGGCCGACGGCCTCGAAGTCACCAGGCGGGCGGTTGCCGGTGAACAGTCGTTTGGCGGTCTCCAGAATCGGTTCGGGTGCCGCCTGCTCGACCCGCGCCGAGCGTCGCTCTGGCGCGACAGCGGGCGTCCAGTGACGCTCTGCTGCGACGCTCGGTGCGAGGGGACGGCGGCGCGCGCTGAAGTCAGCCTCCGGCGACCGCCCTCGCTCGCGTGCGGGGCGACGTGGTGCCGAGTGCGTCGTGGCGGCTGTACTTCCGGTCGCCGCGGTGCAGCCTCATCGTCTGCTTGGCGAACCTCTCGATGGTGTAGCGGCCCACCACCTCGTACACCCGATCGAGGCCGGGCACAATCCGCATGGGGTAACGAGCGGCGAAGTTGGTCGCCGCGATCCCCGCCACCGCAACCTGCGCCACCTTGTTGTCGGGTAGCTCCAGCGCGTCGGCGTTGGCCGAACCCAGAATCAATCTGCTATAGGCGCAGAGGATTTCGGTGGCAACCGTTCGTCCGACCGCAGCGGCGGGATGCGAACTGTCGCCGATGGCCAG
>Ga0315294_10010144_pt1 | contig 10329 bp, 8 predicted proteins | sample YL17G13_40_MG_FD_203626 | JGI IMG/M metagenome (GOLD analysis project Ga0315294, IMG submission 203626) | Sediment microbial communities from Yellowstone Lake, YNP, Wyoming, USA - YL17G13_40 | ecosystem: Environmental > Aquatic > Freshwater > Lake > Sediment | place: USA: Wyoming | collected...
GCAGAACCGCAGACGTCTGATTTTGCAGATAGAAGAATTCAAACCAACCATTATTCATTGTTTCGGCACTGCAAAATCGCTTCTTGCAAAATCTCTCGGCCGCACCCTTGGTATTCCCGTTGTTCTAACGGTAAGTTCCTCACAGCAGAGTTTCTTGAAGCGTCAAATCATAAGTAGGGGGGTTTCTGCAGTTATAGCGCCTTCTGAGCATATTGCAGAGTCATTGAAAAAGCGAATCCCTCGTATAGCAGCTATTATCAGGCAGGTAAATATCGGCACATTTGTTGATGAGACCTGCGCATGTTTTTCTCGGCCGGACCGCATTCCGGGCATGGTCGTAGTCTCGGATTTTTTGCGTTTTGATGATTTGGAGCCGTTTTTAAGTGCCGTAAGGCATCTTGCGGTTAACGGCTATGAATTTCATGTCGTTCTGATGGGCGATGGTTCTGCCCAGGGTGATGTCCGTAAATTTATTCAAGGTGTTGGACTTGTTTCTATCGTCAATATTTCGCCTCCGATGGGGCCGTTGCGAGCGGTATTTCGCGGTGCGGATATTTTTGTTCACCCCTTTATTGCGCAGAGATTTGACCCTGCGATGCTCGAGGCCGCAAGTGCAGGTTCGGCAATCGCCACCGATAAAAATAATGCGGACTACTTTTTGCAAAATAACACAACTGCTGTTTTTTTTGATAGTCGTGATGAATTAAGCATCTATTCGGCATTGCAGAAGCTTCTTGACGATAGGGAATTTGCAAAATCAATAGCTTCTGCCGCACAGAATTACCTTCGTGGTAATAATACCGTAAGCTCGATGGTGGACAACCTGCTGAAAATCTACTCTCGGGCTGCATCATCAGCCAACAGCTGAAGGGTATCTCTAAAAATGTCATTGCGAGGAGTGGAACGACGAAGCAATCTTCGTTTTTTACCATGGGAGGTTAGTACGTTAATTACGGTTTCCAGAACACACGGTAAAGTGTTTTGCCGCGAGTGAGCATCGCTTCAAATCCCTCACCGCTAATAACTGGAAAATTGACAATTGTGTCGTACCTCGGCCCAGCCTGGTCATCGACGACAAACAGTCGTTTGTTGCCGTTTGTGGCCGCATAAGCTGCTCGCTTGTAATCGGAGCTGAATACAAAGCTGTTTTCCAGAATATCATCGTATAGAGGCCCGGCCTTGTCATCGGCAATAACCTGCCATTTGTTGTCCTTTTGCGCTATATATGTGATGTGCTTGCTGTCAGGGCTGAAGATGGGAAAGCCTTTTTTAATATCGTCATATTCCGCACCGGCGTTGCCGTCAACAATGACAATCTGCTTGTACTTGCTCTTAGCCGTATATGCCAGCCGATTACTGTCAGGACTGAAAACAAAAGTGCCTTCCACAACGGCATCATGTTCGGCTCTTGGCTGCTTATCGACAATAACCTGCCATTTATTATTCTTCCACGCTGCATACACTATGTGCTTACTGTCCGGGCTAAAGACAGGAGTGCCTTCCTTAATGCCGTCAAATCCCTCGCTGGCATTGCCATCTGCGACGACATACCATTTGTCGTCTTTTTTAGCTGCGTATGCCATACGCTTGCCATCCGCACTGAAAATGACAGTCCCTTCCCTCATGATATCGTACTCCGGCCCGGCCTGGCCATCGACGATGACCATATGTTTATAGTTACTGTTCCTGACCACGTAAGCAATATGGTTGCTATCAGGGCTGAAAGCGACAGTGCCTTCTGGAATATCATCGTATTCTGGTCCGGCATTGCCGTCAACGATGACCTGCCATTTGTAATCTTTGCGTGCTCTGTACGCGATGTGTCTGCCGTCCGGGCTGAAGATTGGGGAGTCTTTTCCAATTTCCTTATATTCCGGCCCGACATTACCATCCACGATGATATAGCGTTTGACGTTTTTGCGTCCCATATACGCTATATGTTTACTGTCAGGGCTGAGGGTAACAGAGCTGATATCGTCATACCCCGGTCCAGCCTGTCCATCGACGACGGCCAGCCGTTGACCGCTTTTCCATACCGTGTAAACTATGCGTTTGCTGTCACGGCTGAAGAGGGGGAGGGCTCCTATCATAATGATATCATATTCCGCACTTGCCTGACCGTCGACAACTACCACCAATCTGTTGTTCTTCTGTGCTATATATGCCGTTCGTTTACTGTCAGGGCTGAAGACAAAAGAGCCTACCCAGACATTGTCATATTCCGCACTGCTGGTGCCATCGACAACAACTAATGATTTATTGTTCTTCAGAACTGTGTATGCTATGCGATTGCCATCCGGACTAAAGACAATAGTGCCTTCTATGACAGTATCGTACTCCGCTCTGGCATTGCAGTCGATGAAGACCCGCTGTTTGTCTTTTCCCACTGCGATAAAGGCTATATGCCGCTGGTCAGGACTGCGGGTGACGCTGCTGGTTATCCCGTCGGGTATTAACCCTAACGAAACCTGGGTAAAATGATTGGGTTCGTTGGGTTCATTCAAGCCGTAAGATGGCAGCGATAAGAGCAAAATTGCTGTTACTATTATTACAGATACAATGTATGCCCAATTTCTCATACTATAACTCCTTTTCCCGCATTTGCCCGGCGGTTCGGTATGTCCCTTATCAGTCCGTATTATAACATCATATAACGGGAAGTTCAAGACAGCAAACTGGCCGTAGTATTTCTTTGCAGCCTCGTCATAAGCCCTTGCCGCCTCCGGTCCTTTTACTACTGCTGTCATTGCATGCGACACGAACAACACAGACTGGAACTTCCAAGGCGTTGCCTTTACAGGCGACTTCAACGGCAACGGCCATACAATCAGTAGTCTGACCATAGATACCAACGGGGTTGGAAATGATTATTTGGGCATGTTCTGGTTCGCCTCCGGCGGCGAGATAAAAAATCCCGGTCTCGAAGATGTCAACATCGCTGGTGATGATAATTCAATCTACCGTAGCGGTGATGGGGGGTCAGGCGGACGAACATCTAATACTATGGTTTTACCGTAGGTAGGATAGTATGCATCACCGATGGATTCGATAAAAGCAGTTTGCCAGTTGCCGGTTCCTATTCTATATTCTATTTTATGAATTCCCGATTCGTCAGTAGCTGTGATGTATACCCATGTCTGTCCACAGTCCTTGTCCAACTCCACCGAGCAAGTGGGAGAATACACGGTAGCAGCTGTGGTCATGTAAGTGCTGGTTCCGCCTGCGCCACCGCGTTGAACAACGGGAGCAAGGCACGTATCGGGATTGTCTAAAGGGCCTGTATAGAAATCATTATGCAATACACAATTAGCTTCAACACTTATGTCATAGTTTTGTCCGTTCTTGCCCCATACGTTGTGGCCGTTATACTCGTAGCAGTATTCAACCAGTCCATCACATCTCATAGAATGGGAAATCCCTCTATTCAGACCTCGAAACTACTCAAAAAAAACACTAAAAATTTTTGGTGTGGGGACAAATATTGCTATTTCCATCGAAATTCCGATGTTATTTTTTAAGTTCCCCTTTAATACTCTTTAGGTTTCTTTTTACTCTTTTAAAGTTCGGCGTATTTATCAACGGTGTTATTTCTTTTAACTTACTTGCAAGACAGAGTTTAGCTCACCATACGGATTAGGTTCGGTAGTTTTATTGTAAGGGTCCTGCTGCCATTGGCCGTCAACAACCAGGCGATAGCGATAGCTTCCCATAGACAAGGGCAGTTTAATTCTCCAGATACCATCACCGCTTTTTCGCATGGAAGTCTGCTGCGGCTGCCAATTATTAAAGTCACCGGCAATCTGCACTGTGCCGGCTGTAGGATAGTATGCCCTGAACTCAACGCCGTCTTTAACCCGTCGGACGCCAAAAGATTCGGCAGCTTCCTGGACAGCAGTGCCGCTCATTGTGCTTACACTTTTTCCCGATAATTTTGAAATTTTCATATTCAATTCCTTTCTAAAACATAAAACTTGTCGGTATTTTTTCGCAGAACTTTTTGTTCCGGCATATTCCGCCCGCGGCTGCAATTACGAAATTTATTTTCTTTTTCAAACAGCACTTTGAAACATCTGGAATTCAGATTGTCCAGAACATTCATAAAGTTGATATATGAATCATAAGGCGTCTCGTAAGGATTGAAATATTTGTGCACATCACCGTCGGCAAACCATTTCGTGCACATATAATAGAAGTGGTCCGATATCTGCAGTTTTCGCCAATCCCTGATAATTGATTCGTCCGCAGTGCTTTTCACGGTTTTTTCGAGTTTATACATCTCGACAATAGCGTTCTGCTGCATAGGGTTGCCGAGCCATGCGGAAAGGTCTCGTTCAATATCGGCCCAGCTTATTGTATATGGGATATCTATGGCATCGCAGTCTTTATAAGCTGCTGCAACTTCAGAAGGGGTTTTAAAGTTATTATCCGGATGTTTGAGAATTTCTCCGGGCAGATGCCGCAAAAACTCGAATATGCCCGTATCCTCCCACTGGTGTTCGCCGAAAGTTTCATAGTCCATAAAAAGATTTACAACATAACCGCAGCCGTTGACGGCGTTTATCCAGTTTGCAAATTTGGGCGCGTTCAGCGGCCAGTCGCTCCAGCCCCGGTTGGAAAATCTGAAGGCTATGTCGTCACTGAGGCGGTAATTTTTAAGCAGAAGCTTCAGCTTTTTGCATTTCACCGGCCTGTACACGAAGTTCGGGCTTTTATAGCCAAGTATGCGGTCCACACCCTCAGCCAGTATCGCATCAAAACCGCCAATTTGCTCAATCAATTCTGCTATCCGGTTATTGTAGACAAGCTCCGTGTTACGGAACACCCTTGGCGTCTGGCCAAACAGCCTTTGAATGGTCTGCTTATGAAGCCTTATCTGCGATATAAATTCATCCTGCGAATAAAGGGAGCTTAAACTATGATAATAAGTTTCTGCAAGAAACTCCACGCATCCTGTCGCTGCAAGTTCCTTAAAAGTCGTCAGAACTTCCGGTGCGTATATCTGGAGCTGGTCCAGCAGGACGCCGGTTATACTGTAAGAAATCCGGAATTTTCCTTTATACTTTTTTATCAGCTCAAGCATCAGCCGGTTGGCGGGAAGATAGCACTTGTCCGCCACTTTCCGGCAAATCTGCGCATTCTTGGTATCGTCAAAATAATTGCTGTCCGTATCAAATACAGTATAGTTCCTCAGCCTGTAAGGCTGGTGGACCTGGAAATAAAAACATACTGACGCCATAATTTAGAAGCCTTTCCGTGCTCAATTATTATTTAAAATACGTTTGTAAATTTCATTTACCTTCGCCGCCGAATCTTCCCAGCGGAAATTACCCGCTTCGGCCTGACCGTTCTCTCTAAGCATCTGCCCGAGAGGTGGATGTTTCAATACCGCCACTATTTTGTTTGCTATTTGATTTATATCCCAGAAATCAACCTTCAGCGCATTCCTGAGTGCTTCAGCGACACCGCTTTGCCTGCTTACCAGGACCGGCACATTATTCTTCAGTGCCTCAAGCGCAGCGATACCAAACGGCTCGGAAACAGACGGCATTACATACAAATCGGCCATCTGGTACACTTTCTCAACATCGTGGCCTCGCAAGAACCGCGTGAATAACATCTTATGACCAATACCCAGATATGCGGCATATTCAATCATTCTGTGCATCATATCTCCGTCGCCGGCCATAATAAATTTGACGTTGCTGATTTTCTCCAAAACCTTTTTGGCGGCAGCGATGAAATAGTCCGGCCCTTTTTGAAACGTAATTCGGCCAAGGAACAAAACAACTTTGTCGCGCTTTTCGGCAGGTTTTTGCCAGTGAGCGCATCCGCCGCCTTCAACGCCGTTATAGACTACATCGACTTTGTCCGGCCGGATGCCATAGCGATTGACTACGATATTTTTCGTATAATTGCTCACGGCAATTACCCTTCCGGCATTATGTAATCCCTGCCGCTCAATATCATAAACAATCTGGTTGACCTTCTCGCCGCTGCGGTCGAATTCCGTTGAGTGAACTTGCACTACTATCGGCTTTTGACTTAACTCTGCCGCGGCCATTGCCGCAGGAAACGTCATCCAGTCGTGAGCATGGATAATGTCAAAATCTTCGACGGAAGCAATTTGGGCCGTTTTTTCGGCATACCGATATACCTGCTCATATATATCGCGGCCATAGTTTTGCAGGTTCTTTGAGGGATTGCTGAGCCAATTGCGAGCGCCGATACCTGAATTATTTTTTCCCAAGACTCCACCTCCACATAATTCTGATGGAACATATGGTTTCAATGGCGAGCTAACCGTTCGAAAATGAACATTTTTGAAGCTGTTCAATTCTTCGGCTTTTATAAATCCCTCTGCGCTCAAAATTTTCATATAGTTACCGCTGCCGGTCTCGCCTGCACCCGGCAAAACAAACGTAATCTCCGTGCCGCTCCTGCTCATCGCCTTTGTAAGGCCGTAGCAAGCCGTGCCTAATCCTCCGCTGATGTATGGCGGAAACTCCCAGCCTATCATAAACACTTTCATGATGATTCTACTTCAATAATTAACTTATCAATGTTATCTTTATTTAAGAATTTCTACTTGCAAAGAAGCAAAAGCGAAACGGGGAAAATCCCCCATTGAGGCTTCGCAATTGCTCCAAAATATTACCAAAGGCAATGGAAGGGAATAAAAATACGAAAATTGCCACAATAACAACTTTACTTTTCATTCTTTTCCACCCCTTTTCTTAGCTTAGCGTATCAAGCAAAGAATATTGAAGTGCGGATTACCGCTAACTTTATTTACAGATTTTCTACTATAAGATTATAGTTACACTGGGAATAGGCAAAGAGGATATTCCTTTTTCTTCCCTCAACCTCATTTTCTTTCTTCTTCACGAGAAAGACTCCTATATGCCATACTTATACCGCTAAAATATCGCCTGTCAAGAACATTATGGACTTTTTTCACATTTTTTTAGGCCTTTCTTGGCTATTGAATTTGGCTTAGAAGCCATTTCATAACCTCCTAAATAGGCCGATTTTAGCCCTAAAAACGCGGTTTTTTGAGGTTATGAAATACGCTGTAGGGGGATACCATACAAAATGACAGAAGAATGCAGTGAAAAACAAGTGGATGCACGGAATAGCCTGCCCATTATCGCGATTGTCAGGGAAGACCGTTCGCGAAGAAAAGATGCAAAGCCACCTTTTCTGAGACTCAAGGCTGAGGATACAGAACTAACTATTTCTGGCGGCGGCTGTGTGACGGCGACGTTTCCTGCTACGGTTTACCAGCCTGGTGTGCTGGCGGATTACTTGCAAGTAAGGCTCGGAGTTTTGAATTCAGGGCAATTGTATATTGCCGTTGAAACAAAAAACTCTCTGTGTTCTCTGTAGCAAAAAAATATATTATTATTCTCTGTGGCTTACGGTACGAGGAATACATCTGTTTCGCTGTTTGGCATTTCTGTGCCGCGGTAGGTATCGAGGTCTTTTACCGTGAAGATATCGTCGTTTTGGTCGAAGAGTCTTTCGGTAAAGAATTTTGCCATTCCATCGCTGGACATCACGTTCTGGCCTTGTCCGCGGTGGTTAATACTGTTTATTGTCAGCAGTTTTTCGCTTAATTTGATGGGGTTAAACTGCATGGAGGTTTGGTCATCTGGATTTTGCAGGCGTGTTTCGAAGATGGGGTTGGCATCTGCCATAATCGGCACCGGCGATTGGGGTCTGACGGCCTTATTTGGTTCGCAGATGAGTTTAAAGCTGTAGGTGATGTATCGCCTGTCGGGAAAATCAGACAGGCCGGCGATTTGTGCAGGGGTCAGTGTAATTATTTTGCCTTTGCTGTATCCCGGGCATACGAACACATTCGGCTGCACATAACCCTGTTTTACGAGCAGCCAGAGGTGTCTGGTATTTGACTGGTTTTCCTGAGCGGTTGAGCCGACCTTCCACCAGGGGTTGCCTGCCTTTGTAGCGACGGCAGGGAGGTAGCCGTTATGTTCGTCGGCGTATTGTGTGAATCCCAGCGCTATTTTTGAAAGGTTTGCCTGGCAGGCGGTTTTATATGCTTGTGCTCTCATTTGTCTTGTTACGGGCACGAATATGCTGGCGATTATGAATATTCCTGCCGCTACAGCCGCAGCCTCAGCGAAGTTTCGCCAGAAGCTCGGGCGTTTTGTAACTGTTTTTTCGCTTTCAGCCTGCAGGAGATTTTCGAGCCAGCCGCTTTCAACAGTTTCGGTATGATGTGAATAAAGTCTTTCGAGTGTTTTTTCAACTAAATGGTTCGGGCAGTTTGCGTGGGTTTCGTGGTCGAGATGGTCAAGCGCTGAGAGTGAGTGATGAAGTTTATTGTAGAATTCTACAGCGCCTTTATGTGTTTCCAGGAGCTCTTTTGCCGTTTCACTTTCCTGCTGGTCGGCACATTCGAAATAATAATCAAGCAGTATATCTCGCTGTTCTTTTGTAAGTGTATCCATCAATCATTTCCGTTATCGCTGGTCGGCTTCCAATTTTTGGTAAAAACGACAATTGCTGTATGTAATCGGCTTTTCACCGTCCCTATTGGTATACTTAAGATGTCTGCCATTTGTTTGTAAGAAAATTGTTCAAAATAGGCCAAAATGAGAATTTCGCGAAGATTTGGCGGCATTTCAAAGATGATTTTTCGGACGTTTTCAGACCGTTCGGCCTTTTCTGTTTCGTCGTAAGGTGTTATTTCATAAGACTTTAAGGAATTTACAACATCGTCGACGCTCAATTCTGAAGATTCCGCCATAGCCCCGATAGAAACGGTTTCCTGCCTTTGCTGCTTTCTCAAGACATCCCTTGCCTTATTTGCCGCGATTGTGAACAGCCATGGCCGCAAGGGTCTGCCTTTTTCGAAAGTTTTTCTGCTTTTATAGAGTTGGAGAAAAGTTTCCTGGAAGGCCTCCTCCACGAGCTGCTGCTGATTCAAAAAACGCCTTAAAAACGCATAAAGCGGGTCTTTATATCGTGTTACAATTTCTCTGAAAGCCTCTTTGTCGCCGGCTATGTAACGATCCAAAAGTTCCTGCTCGTTGTTTTTGTTTTTATGGTTCTTTGTATTTTCAATAGGCTTCATTCTGCCGGCACCACAAAAATAAACCCGCTTTCAGCAGATAACATTAGTGCCGGTATTATAAGCAATTTGCCGTAATTGCAATATGTAAATTCGTAAAAAGCGGCATTCCCCGCAGTTTTGCCCCCGTTGATTCTCGACGAATCAGGCACGGGGGTGTCTAAGAGACAAAACTAATCCCCACAGTTTTGCCGGCGAGCAAAACTAAGCGTGGGGATGTTATCGCGGGGGTTAAAATCAATTAGTCGGGATTGGTTCAGCGTAGGTTTGGGGCTGATAACTGAGTTTTTTTACGGGTGAAAAGCCTGCAGGGCTTGTATCAGTTCCTGAACGGTGGAACGAGAGACTGCTCAGGCCGCTGAGGTCGACCGGCTGGTTGGGAGAATAGTTTAGTATCGAGCCGTTGATAGTTCCGCCTGCCCGGCCTGTGAATTTTATCCTGCTGGAAAGCATTGTAAAAACAAGTAAAGAAAATCTGATTTGAGGGGGGATTGCAGGTTAAAACCGTGAAAATTGGTGTTTTTTTGTAGTTTTTCACGATTATGTTGACAAAAGAGTGAAAAAGTATATAGTGTAACTATGGCAAAAGTATTACATATTTTTAATGCAATCAATCGCTTGAGAGAGCGGTATTATGCCGCATCTATCGGGAAACAATCGCTTATAAAAATATTGAGTGAAGCAGAGGTTGCTGAGCAGGTGTATAACTCCAACGCCATCGAGAACAACACTCTTACTCTTGAAGAGACAGAAAAAATCCTTTTGCAAATACACTTAGACAGGTACGTAACTGAAAGAGAAATTTTTGAAGCAAAAAACCTGGCGCGTGTAGTTTCTTATATCGATACAAGAGCCAAAGAACAGGAACTCAATCTTGAGGTTATTCTGTCGCTTCACAAAATGCTTATATCGAATATCCGGGATGATATCGCCGGAAGATTTCGTAAGGCCGGCGAGTATGTTCGGGTTGCCGACCATATAGCGCCGGGGCCAAAAGAAGTAACAGGAAGATTAGAAAAAATGCTTGCGGAGTATAACGCAAACAGCCATGAAAATATTATAAAACGCATCGCGATGCTGCATCTTATATTTGAACACACGCACCCATTTGTTGATGGTAATGGCCGTATCGGAAGAGTAATAAACAATTATTTGCTGATACGGGAAGGTTTTGTGCCGGTGAATATTAAATTCATTGACAGAAAGATGTATTACGAGGCGTTTAAGGAGTT
>Ga0315294_10010145_pt1 | contig 10329 bp, 21 predicted proteins | sample YL17G13_40_MG_FD_203626 | JGI IMG/M metagenome (GOLD analysis project Ga0315294, IMG submission 203626) | Sediment microbial communities from Yellowstone Lake, YNP, Wyoming, USA - YL17G13_40 | ecosystem: Environmental > Aquatic > Freshwater > Lake > Sediment | place: USA: Wyoming | collected...
GAACTAAAAGGCGCACGAGATGTACTACCACCACTAACCTTTAAATATTTAACATTAACAACCTCACTAGGCTTGAACTCTAAAGTTGGAGTAGCACTTTCCAAATTAGTTTCAGGATTAAAATACTTATTTCCACCAGGACGCATCAAATTTAATTCTCCCTTTTCTTCACTAACAAAAACGCTAGCACCTTTTTTACTAACAACACCACCTCTAGTTATTCCTGCTTCATTATTTGTAACAAAAGTCTCAGTAAACTTCTCAGCTTCTCCACGACCGACTTGTTGAATAACCTCACGCTTACCAGCACCAGCAACTTCAAAACCTTTAGATTCAGAAGTAACAATACTAATCTTTTTAGGACTTTGAATATTTAAACTACCTTTCATGCTAGTACTATAAACTTCTTCTTTACTTACTAATCCAAAAATTTCAGTATCGATTGGTTTCGCTACTTCTTCAAAAGTTCCACTCAATTTAAATGGTCTAGGTTTACCATATTTTATTCCAAATAATGTTTTCTGAGTTGCACCAGCACCAGACACCTTTGTAGTAGTAGCAATTCCTTTCGTTGATTCGACCATTTGCGCAATTTGTCTAAATCCAACAGTAACTTTACTAGATCCTAAAGTTACAGGACGAGCGGTAGCACCAATACCTCCAAACAATAAAACATTAGAGAAAGCTTCTCTGCCTTCTACTTGTGCTTGTGTTGTTTCCTGAAAAGGAATTGGTTGAGGAGTAAAAGCGTAATTAAAAGGAGTAGTGATAATATTTTTTATCTTTTCTATTTTGCTTGGTTTCTTTGTTTCGACAACTTGTTTCTTCTCAAACTTACTACCAACTACATACGCAGTTGTTGGTTGGTTGTCTCCTCTAAAACTCATCTGATACGCCCGACCAACACTCACACTTTGAGGCTGCAGTCTACCCTGCACCGCAGCCTGAGCCGCCTCACCACTACTAAACGCAGCCTGAGCCACAGGACTAATACTTGGTTCTGGAGTAGTTACAGCAGAAACAGAACCTCCACCACTATACAAGATAGTATCAGGCGCATCTCGAACAGCCACCTGACCACCACCCGATTCTACATTTTTAGGATTAAGACTTATCGTTTGACCGTATGTCGGACTCTTCTTAAACTTTTCAGCAGCATTCTCCTTATAACTCTTTTTACGATAATCAACCAATTTAAACTTCATTAATGACACCACACATTTAAATACATTATTACAATACAATATAACATTTGTAACATATATAACACACAATATAAATACTACCCTTACCACAAACAAAAACCAAGGTGCAGAAAATCCACAAGATTTCCACCTCGGAGCAAAAAATGGATCTAGGAGACCTATTCCCGGCAGTAGTCACCTTCGTAGCAATCGGAGTACTACTCAGCTTCGGACTAAACGTCCAAGGCACAGCAGACGACGGATTCGCCGCCAACAGTTACGAAGCCAACGCCAGCAGAAGCGCAATACAAGCCAACAACAACCTAGCAAGCAACCTCCCAATACTGGGCACAATCGTAATTGCGGCAGTGGTGATCGGAGTTTTAATAAAAAGCTTCGTACTGAGGTAAAGACAAAATGGACATAGCAGACCTATTTCCAATTGTTGTTACCTTCGTAGCAATCGGAGTACTACTCAGCTTCGGACTAAACGTACAAAGCACAATACAACACACCGGCACATTCGGATATGCCACAGTAGGCAGTCCAGGTTGTAACTCAACAACAGAAGCAGGATGTGGCTTTGAATTTAACGCCAGCAGAAGCGCAATACAAGCCAACAATAGCTTAGCAAGTAATTTGCCAATTCTTGGCACGATTACAATTGCGGCTATTGTGATCGGAGTTTTAGTAAAAAGCTTCGTACTAAGGTAAAGACATAGTCCCCCGACTAATAAAAATTTTTCAAACTCTTTTTAACTTTTTCTACTAAATAATAGTTACAACAATTTAAATACAACCTAATCCACAAACAAAACACATGGAAGCAGCTAAAGACGATAAAACTGTGGAGAGGTTAGCCGAGACAAAAAGAAATTTAGCTGCTTCCAACAACTTCATTTCTACTCAGCTAACCCCACAAAATATAAACAATATTTATGAACAAAAAATTATAGAACTAAAAGCAGAACAAGAATTTAAAAAACAAGAACTAAAAGCAGACAAAAAAGATATCCTCAATGAAATAAAAGAAATTCAAGAACTCAAAGAATTAAAAGAATACTTATTAAAAGAAAAAAAGAAAGTAGAAACAAAAAAGTTTACGAACACAGGAATAAAAATAGATAGTTATATAGACAATGTAGAACAATTCTGGATAGACAACGCTTTCTTTTATGATAAAACACTAATGTTTTGGCTGTGGAATAATAATAAATATTGTTATGAAAGAACAGATGAAATAGAAATAATGAACTTAATTGATGATCAGTTAGGATTTGCAGGTCAAACAATTGCAGCAGGTATAAGAGGTAATTATCTTGAAGCATTTAAAAGAGTAGGTCGCAAACACTTACCAATTGAAAGCCCAAAAACTTGGGTACAATTCAAAGATAAAATAATAGACATACAAACGGGAGAAGAACTAAATGCTTCACCAAAATATTTTATAACAAATCCAATACCCTGGACAATAAGTAATAATGAAGAAACACCAATCATAGATAAATTATTTAATGATTGGCAAGGAATAAATAAGAACACACTTTATGAAGTACTTAGTTATTGTTTATTACCTGATTATCCTATACACATTATCTTTGCTATGATTGGTACTGGTCGTAATGGAAAAACCCAGTATCAAAAAATAATAGAACATTTCTTAGGACAAGATAATATAACGAGTGCTGAACTTGATAGTTTAGTTAAAGAGCGATTTGAAAGCGCTAAACTATATAAAAAATTAGTATGCACAATGGGAGAGACTAACTTCGGAATGATGAGTCAAACAAGTCTTTTAAAAAAACTTTGTGGTGGCGATTTAATAAGTTATGAGTTTAAAAACAAGATGCCTTTTACAGGACATAATTATGCTAAGATAATAATTAATACGAATAGTTTACCAGCGAGTAATGATACTACTGAGGGTTTTTATAGACGTTGGCTTATATTGAATTGGGATAATAATTTTGAGGAAAGTGGAAAAGATATTGTTGATATTATTCCAGAAGAAGAATATAATAATTTATGTAGGAAGTGTATTAATGTTTTAAAAGAATTATTAAAGAAAGGTCATTTTTCCACTCAGGGTACAATTGATGAAAGAAAGAATAAATATATTTTGGCCAGTAATCCTCTTGGTTTGTTTTTGTTGGATCGTTGTGAAATGAATGATACTTATTATATTAAAGCTAAAGATTTGTATCATGAGTATTTGAAGTATTTGCAGGAAAAGAAGCGTAGGATTATAAAACGAAAGGAATTTAATCAGTTATTGGCTGAGGAAGGTTATCAGGCTGAGCATAAGGATAAGCGTATTGATAATGATTATGTTAAAAGTTATTGGGTTGAGGGTTTGCGTATGAAACCCCTAATCTCCCTAAATCCCCTTAGTTCTCTACTTCATCTACACTACGAGGAAACTAAGTGTGATTCTAGCTCGAAATGGGGAGAACAGGGAGGACTTTTGAATAATGAATGTATACTAGGATTTGAAAGTGTGTCTTTGATGATTGAGGAAAGCGTGGATAAGAAACTAAGGTTGGATACCTTGATTTCTTATGGAGTGTCTGAAACTACAATTCAACAATGGAAAGATGAAGGCTTAATATTTGAAAATCCAGTTGGCTACATAAACTTAATATAACTTATATAACATATATATTATACAACCATAATCTTTATAAATAACGTAAACAATAAACAAAATTAACAGAGGTGCAAATCAAAAATGCCATTCAACAACCGAGCACAAGCAATCAACTTTTATGTAAAACGCCAACGAGAAATAGACGAAGATCTACAAGCATGGCTCACACACTACGAAACAATCAAAACTGAAAAAATAAATAAAGCCATGAAAATATTAAAAGAATACAACGACTTAATTGATTGGAACCGCAGCGAATTAAAAAAAGAATTAGCTACACAAAAATTAGATGATAGTCCTGGGACTTCTAATAATGGTATCCCCCATTCTACGAATGATCGCCTAGTTAGTGATTATACCCAGGACAATAATCTTGATACAGAAGAAGATAAGGAGGAATGGTACATTATGGCCAGAGGAGATTTTGCGAAAGCATTTAGTAAGCATCGACTAGAAGGTGGACAATTAAGTAGACGTGAGTTTGCTGATGTTTGGAATATTCAGCATGGAAGAACAGATAATAAACCAACAGTAGTTCAGGATGAAATAAAGGATGATGAAAGTGCAGGAATCATTTAAGATTGATCCTAAAGATTATGATGAATACATCTTGTTTATTAAAGAACAATGTAATAAGGTTCCTGCTGGTAAAACTTATTTAGAACATTTTTTAAAATATAAGAAGCAGAAAAGTTTGGAGGAGTTCAAATGAAAAAATCATTAATCATTTTAAGTTTGCTAACTTTGTTAGCGATTAGTAGTGTGTCGGCATTGACAGATTATAGGAGTGAGAGCTATAAGTCTTTTGCGGGTTATAGCTTGAAGGCGTATGATGAAGGGTGTCCTAAGATTGAAGTGCATCCAGGATACTGGGTTAATCAGATTTATGTTAGAACAAGTCATGGATTCGAGTGCCAGTTTCCAAACAGCGCAAAAAGCAAGAAAGCAACAGTAACAGAAGTGAAGACAGAAGTTAAGCCAGTAGTGACTTGCGAGACATTAAAAAGCACTAAACGAGTACTAAGGGAAAGAAGCGTAAGCACAAACCCTTGGACTTACACAACTGAAGACTTCACTAAAGAAGAATGCGGCACAGAAGACTTCACTTTAATATGCTCTAGCTGGACAGGAACAAGCTTAAGTCAATCGAGGACTTGTGTGTGGAGTTTAAATTAATCTGAGGTGGATTTGTATGATTATGGAAAACATTAATAGTTGGTTTAATAGATTAGAGTCGGAGCAGAAAGAGAGGTTGCGTAAAGACTTTGAGGAATTTGCACTACCAAAAAAGGTGATGTAAGTTGGCTGAACTTTTAGGAATGAGTATGAGTACTGCTAAACTTGCAAGTACTGCTGGGGCATTTGCAAACTTTTTAATGATATTATTATATGCTTTGATCGGTATTAGTGTAGTATTATTGTGTTGGTACTTGTTGAGCTTTAAGCATTTGGTTAGGGTGAGACAAGCTACTGCTAGTGGTTATGTTATCATTGATACTAAAGCCAGGGAGTTTACTACTAGGGATGGTATGAAGAAGTGGAGGTTGTTGAAGTGGATTAAGCAAACTGTTACTGCTCCTGAGGTAGATTATTTGGAGTTTACTAAGAAGGGTAAGTTTAGTGCTGAGGCTGATAGGTCTGCTAATGGTGATTTGAATTGGCGTAAGCGTAGTGGTGATCCTAACCTTAAAGATGTTTTTACTAGTGAGGAACGATTAATTACTGCTACTGAGATGAGACGAGCTAATGACTATTTAAATAAGGGTATTATGGATAAGATCTTGGCTATGGCTCCTGCAATGATGTGTATCATTATTGTTGTATTGGTTTTTACGTTTTGGGGTAAGTTTGTTGAGACTACTAGTAATGCTGCTAGTCAGGCGGCTGTTGCGAGTGAGCGATTAGCTGATGCGATGAGTATTCAAAATGATATATTAAGTAAATGTGAAGGTAATATTAATTGGACTAAATATCAGGTAGTTGTTGATAATAAAGGTCAGAAACTGCCACTAATACCCAATTAAATATGAATTTTAACTATTAAACCCTAGCTAAATGGGTTTAATGGCGGCTTTAATACTATATAATAACGGGTGAAACAAAAAATTGGTAACTAACCAACCAAACGACAATGAAGAAGCCTTTGATAAAAGCAGCAGCATTATGTGGGATGCCAGGCAAGGCCGAAGCAAACTACTCCTTAATATATTAGTAGCCGTAATCAATAGTTACACTATTAACGATTATAACAACTGCATTAAAAGCTTAAGATATATTCACTGGGTATGTTTTAGTTATGTTAAGAAAACTGAAGCTGATAAAGTTAAAGCAGAGATTGAGAAAGTTGAACAATGGATTAATCAAAGACAAGCCAATTATAATATAATACGATCTACTTTAAATGAACTTATTGAATTGATGATGTTTACGTATCGTAGCCAGTTCATGCAGGTTCAGGCTGAGGAGGAGACTGAGTTTGATGTTGATAAAGTGTTGGGGTTTAAAAAATGATTGGTGAGCCTTATCGTACAATTAAACCTTATGGTGAATATTTTGAGAGAATGATATTAAAGATAAGGGAGCATATTGAAAATAATGATGATGATTATTTATTGTTGATGGCTGGTAAAACTGGAACTGGTAAAAGCACTGAAGGACTTCATGCGTTAGATATTTATTTAAGTGTTGAGAAATTAGAACAGTTAAAGTATAATTTGGTGAGTCAGAGTAAGGAAACATTTGCTACTAACCAACATATTATTAGTACGAGTTCTAAGCCCAGGGCTTTGATTTTTGATGAGGCTAATGTTAGTAAGCGTCAGGCTATGACTCGGTTTAATAATGATTTGTTGGATTTGTATTATGCTAATCGTGGTTTAAATATTTTTCATATTTGGTGTAATCCTAGTATGGATATTATTGATTTGCCTTTTATTGAGGAGCGTATTAATGGTGTTTTATATTTTCCTGAGAGTAATAAGAGTGCTCGGAAGGTTATGATTAGGGAGGAGATTGATAGTTTTAGGCATTATTATTATTTTAATAAGGATGATATTAAAAAGATTTATCTTAAGGAAGGGAAATTGACTAATGATATTTTGCATAAGCATAAGAAGAAGTGTAGGTTTTTGGGTTGGTTTAATAAGTATCGTGGTTGTTTGAAGGAGGTTTATTTGTTGGGTAAGGATGATCGTATGAAGGAGAAGGCTAGTACTTTTAGGGATAGGTATGGTCAGGATGATTTGATTGATCGTGGTAGTGTTATTAAAATTTTGGGTGTTAATGTGAATACTGTTAGTAAGTATATGTGTAAGTTGCAGGTGGAGCAGGATTATGTTGTTACTGTGTCTGGTCGTTATAAGTTTACTAAGGTTGGTATTGAGCATTTGAAGGAGGCTATTATTAAGGGTAAGAGGGTGCAGCGTGTTGTTGGAAATGTTTAAGTTGGTTTGGGAGTTGGTGCAAGTTAATTTGTTGCGTACTGTTTTGATTTTGTTTGGTATGTGGTTGTTGCATGTTAAGGTTTTTGGTATGGTTTTGTTTGTGGTGGTTTTTGTTAATGTTTTGATTGATATTTTGTTTAAGGATGATTTGAGTTTAAAGAGTTTGTTTAAGAGTCAAAGCATTGTTGTGTGTGTTATGTTACTTATTTATTTTTTGTATAAGTTAATGGGTTTGTGGGGTGTGATTGCTTCTGCTACTTTTGGTGTTTTGATTCTTTTTATTTTTGCTGGTTTTAGTATTTATCAGAATTGGAAGGTGTTTGATGCGGTTACTACTTGGGGAGCTAAGAGGATTAGGGGAAAGACGAAGAAGGATTTTGATTTGAAGGAGGTGTTGAAGAAATGAGTAATCCTGAGTTTGTTAAGCAGATTGAAAGTACTATTGATGAGGGTGTGCGTAAGGAAGCTTTATCGAATGTTAAGTTACAGTTTAAAGCAACTATTTTTTTAATGCACAAACTGTGTAGGAGTTGTCGTTATAAAATTTTGAATCGTACCAGGCAGGGTTTAAAGTTTTTGCCTGAGCTATTGTGTGATAGGTGTAGGAAGATTTATGATAAGGAGGTAACACAATGAGTTTATTCATTAAAAGCGATGAGAAGAAGTTGAAAGAATTAAAAGAGCGTCGAGAGCAGTTACATAAGAAGTTGAGTTTGTTGGAGGAGATTGATGATGAGGAGAAAGGGTTGGCTGTTGAGGAGAAGCGTTTGAAGGAGTTAAAGACTCCTAAGTGGATTAAAAGGTTTATTGGAGAGTGATTTAATATGATAAGTTGGTGGATATATGATCTTGGAAGTATATTAGTTTTTGGTATTGCTAGTATTTTGGTTTATATTTTTGCGCATAATCCTGAGTTTAATGGTAAGATTCGTCCGTTGCCATTGGGTTTGGCTGTGGTTTTTTCTAGTGGTTTTTTTGTTGGTTTGTATATGTTTATTGTGTGTGCTATTTTTTTAATGGGGTATGGTGTTATTGAATTATGGAAGAGAAGAGGGTTATTTGGAGAGAAACAATAATTATTTTTGTTTGTATATTATTATTGTTTTTAATGAGATGGGGTGTGTTTTAAATATGGGGCATCCTTGTACGAATAGTTTGATGTGGGATTATGTTTTGGATTATCATAAGAGGGATCATAGTGGTAGGGTGAAGTGTGGTCGTTTGGTTGAGGATCGTGGTTCTGGTTTTTATTTTGCTGTGGTGGATGAGTTTAATGTTTTTCGTGGTTTTGTTTTGGTTGATAGTAAGAGTGGTGCTTTGAGGTTGGTTGGTGGGTTGGGTTTTAGGTTGTATGGTGTTGGTATTCCTAAATAATCGATACATTTATATACTACCTATTACATACATATTAGTTATGGAGGAAAACAAACAATGAATAATACAAAATTGCCAATCATCCTGGACTGCCCTAAGTGCAAGTACGAGTGGTGCTATCGAGGAGACAAAACAGGAACATACGACTGGACAGAATACACCAGCTGCCCAAGATGCCGAAGCAACGTAAAGGTGAAACCATGAAACCTATTTTGTGTGGTCGGTGTAATTTTGAGTATGATCTAAGTGTAAATAGTGAGTGTCCTGAGTGTTTAAAGGCTAATAAACCCTTTTATCGTACTAAGGAGGTTCAGGATAAGGGTGTAATGACAATACGCCTTAATGAAGAAGAAAGGGCCCTTCTTGAAGATATTAAAGCTACTTTAGATATTACAAGTGATGGTGCAGCTCTTAAACTTGCAGCCTTTAAGGGTTGGGGTGTATTACAACGTACTTTTGGTAGAGATTTCTTAAAATGGCTTTCCGATAAAGATAGGCAAACAAGAGGTTTCAAATAATGGTAAACCAGGCAGGTGTTGGAAGAAATGTAATACAACCTAAAGGGTGTAATGTAACACTTTTAGATCACAATACCGTGTTGGTGCGATTGAGGGTTGTGAGTTGATATAAGATGAATAATAAGCAGTTATTGTTTGCGAGAGTTTTTTGGTGGATAGATTATATTATGCAAATGCTAGCTTATCTACTTGTTATGTTTATTATAGCGTTAGTTTTTGCTTTGATATTAATTGCATTGGCTAACAGTACTGCTTCAGGAGTATCTAAAGCTAGAATTGGTATTGGTATCATGATGAAAGTTTTTGTAGTAGTCTGGACTTATTTATATTTGAAATTTTTAGCAACCATACCAAATTATCCAAAGGAGGAGTTAAAATGACTGCGAATAGGAAGTGTGTAACTTTGACATATGCTAAGCTTACGTTTGGTCAGTCCAAGCAAGCAGGGGACATTGAGCGCATGGATAGTATGTTTAAGACTCTCTTGGGCTTGTATTTGCGTAGGAATAGGAAGATAACCATGCTTAAGAAGAAAGTGAAAGAGCTGAAAACACAGCTCAAAACAGAGGTTCGAAAATGAAATGCTTGAAATGTGGCGAGAAACTAACACAAGTAAGACAGCTTTCTTTAACTGAAATGAAAGCATTAAAATCCTTTATTGGAAGCGAACAAACACACGCTTTAGGCTGTAAAAAGTGTCAAACAAAAGAGGTTTCCCAATGAGAGATACTACTGCTGGAATAATTGATAAATATAATATGATAAAAGCTGCTACCAAGACAAATAAAGCTTGGCTTGATACTTTTCTCCAATTAGAATGGGTTACTTGTGATGAAGAAGAAAGCTTGGAGAAAGACTAATTGAGGTTTGATGAAAATGAATGAAATGATTGAGAAGACTTGTGCTTGTGGTAATAAATTCAAAACTTGGGATAAAAATTGGAAAGTCTGCCGAGATTGTGTTTTGAAAGTAGTTGATGATGATTTTATAAAAAAGACAAAGGAATTTGCCATGATTGAGGTTTCCCAATGAGCGATGAGAGTGAGGTTTTAATGCGTGTTGCCGATAGTCTTGGTGATGAGGTCTTTGGGCTTTGTAGTGGTGGAAAGGATAGTATGAGTGCTTGTTATGTAGCTCACCAATTTAGAAAACTAAATGGTATC
>Ga0315294_10010147_pt1 | contig 10328 bp, 10 predicted proteins | sample YL17G13_40_MG_FD_203626 | JGI IMG/M metagenome (GOLD analysis project Ga0315294, IMG submission 203626) | Sediment microbial communities from Yellowstone Lake, YNP, Wyoming, USA - YL17G13_40 | ecosystem: Environmental > Aquatic > Freshwater > Lake > Sediment | place: USA: Wyoming | collected...
TATCTTTCGATATAAGCGTGGCAACTGTCTGTCCGCGCTCCTATCCAGCAAGGTCTCTGGGGATAGATCCCTCGGGCCACCTCGTGTGGCCCTCGGGTCTGCAAGAGCGCAACCAAGCCCCGCATGGAGGCGGGGTTTGGTTGCGCCAGGGGGGGGCGGAAGAGCAGAAAAAACAATCAGCCGAGAGAGGCGAAAAACGCAAAACAAGAAGAATGACCAGCTTTTCGGTGGGATCGGATCGTCACGCGGTTCGCGCTCTACGCTGTCCTTTCTTCCTGTTGGAATCGCTCACCATCTGCTCGATGGAACGAACGTTCCCGGGCTGTCTTTTCTTGAAATGCTTGAAATACAGCTCCTCGATATACTCAGGCAACGGTAACTTCCAGGGTTGCTGTTTCGTGTTGGCCGGGCAGCCGAACTCCTTGGGATTCAACCCCAGCTCTCGGGCCATCTGGATGTGAGCATCGGACAGGTGGAAGCGTCTCCGCGCCTCGATCCACGGTAGGTATAAATTGTCCGATGTCGCCTATTGGACCGCGCCTTTGCGAAAAGCCCCCGCGATTCACCTGCCCGTCTACTCCTCCATCAGGTCATTTAGAGTGACTTCAAGCGCCTTAGCGATCTGCTGCAGAGTCTTCACCTTGGGATTCTGGTTCACGCCCGATTCCAGCTTCGTCAGTGTGCTGTAGGTGATCCCGGCCTTCCGCGCCAACTGATCCTGTGACAGACCCATCTTTGTTCGATACCGCTTGATGTTCTCAGCGAGCATATTTATCTTGAGTGACTATCATTTAAGTGTTATCATCACAGTAGTGGACCGCCACAGTACCTTGCCAGCAATCCTGGAGCATGGTACGCGCTCTGAGCCGGTGGTGCAAGCGAAAGGCTGTCGATGAAACTGTCTACGGCTTTTCACGCCCAGGGCCTGTTCGACCCGAAACCAGGGTGAAAATGAAGCGTGGAAGGCAAGAAAACAGGCAAAACCGGCAGGAGGGTACCCTCCTGCGCCCTCCGGAGCCAAAGGCCGCGCGTTCGAATCGCGCATTGCCCAGAAGCAAATCTAGTTTCCACAACCAATTACCTACCATGTGGTCTATCTCGCCCATGCCCGTCCCAGGCGGCGTGTCGATGATTTGTCGATGGAAGGGGCCGGAATGAAGCGGCCGTATCTGCTGTGGAAACGGGGCCGCACCTGGTACTACAAGCTGCCCGAGGGCAAGCACTACCTGTCGACCGGCCAAAACACCCGCAGCGCCGCCGAGCAATTCGTCATCGAGCTGATCCACCAGGAGCGCGGATCGGTCCCCCGCTACTACTCCTTCCGCCGGTATGCGGAGCCCTTTTTCGTATGGGATCACTGCCCGCACATCCGCCGGCTACGGGAGGAAGGAAAGAGCATCACCCGGCGCCACGCCAAAATCCAGCGCATTCGGCTGGAGAAGCACATCCTGCCGGACCCCTTTTCCAGCAAGCAGCTCTCCAAGATCACCCGGGCGGACGTGCTGGAGCTGCGTGCGCGGTTGCTGGAGAAAAGCGCACCGGCCACGGTGAACAAGGCGCTGGGGGTGGTGAAGGTGGTCTTCCGGGAGGCGTTGTACCGGGAGGAGATCAACCGCGACCCCACCACCGGTGTAGGGAGGGTGAAATACCACAAGGAGGAGCGCGGGGTTTTACGGCGGAGGAGCTGCGCCGGCTGTTTCCTGACCACGGCCAAGGCCCCTGGCGGGACATTCGGGACGCCACCTGCTTCTACCTGGCCGCCGTGACCGGGCTGCGGCGCGGGGAGATTCTGGCCCTTCGCTGGCAGCACATTGACTTCGACCGGCAGTGTGTGGCCGTGTGCGAGGCCTGGAAGGGCGGAAAGGAGATGGGGCCGCCCAAATGGGACCACCTGCGGGTGGTGCCGATCTCCTCCCGAACGATCCACAGGCTGTACCGGCTTCGGGCCGAGTCGGTCCGCACCACCCTTGGGGATTATGTGTTCGGCTACGACGACGGCTCCCCCATCCGGGAGACTTGGTGGCGCAAGCGTTTCTGCATCTGCTCGATGGATCGTACGTTCTCGGGCCGGCTTTTCTTGAAGCGCTGGAAGTACAGCTCCTCGATGAACTCGGGCAGGGGCGCCTTCCAGGTCGCCGAGAGCAACGGTGCGCCGTTCGGAACATCATAGCCTGCTGGCGCGGCTTCGGCAAGGCAGCAGGGCGACTTGATAATGGAGAAGCCCGACGAATCGAGAGCTGCTTCTGGACGGCGTTTTGCAGACAGGCTGACCCCTGAAGCAGCCACCGTCGCGACCAGCGCACTGCCTTGACCCCCCGGCGCCGCCCCGACCGCCGTGCCAGTGACCACCGAAATCTAAAATGCGGGCTATCAATCGCCGGTACGGCATCGCGCGGGTCTGGTCGTACTGCGTAAGCGGAAACCGGCAGAGCCGGAGGGTTGTGGAGCGTCTCGGGATGAGATTTGAAAAAGAATACGTGGAAAAGGGAATTCGAAATGTCACCTATTCCGTCTCATTTCATTTGTGATTATTTCGCTGGAGGCGGTATACTTCGGGCTTGGAGCCGAAGGCATCCAGCGCCAGGGATGGAAACGGCGCAATGCACTAGATTGATTAGTAATCGAGGAGAAAGACCGTGATGAGCGAGATCGAAAACGACGAGCCTTTTATACGTAAGGTCGAGAGCCTCATTTGCCCCGCGGAGGTGAGCGACCTCATCTTCTTCAGCTCCCTTAAGAAGTTCATTCCTCCCTCGCTTTTCAAGCGCGTGCTGTACAACACCTCCAAACGATACCCCCGCATCGGCTTCGTGATCGAACCGTATTGCCTGTTCCTGTTCTTCAGGCTGAGGGAAGTCGAAAAGGCGAGACGGCTCCTGCCGGAACGGTACGAGCTCGCGAAGGCACGGGTTTTCGAAGAGGATCCGCCTGAGTTTTATTTCGGCATGGGCATTTTCAATACTCGGGCGAGTACCTTTTGGGGGAGCAGGCTCGAGACCTACCTCATCGCCACGGACCGCGTGACCGGGATCACCTCCTGGATCTTCGCGGATATCCTGAGTGACACCATCATCGCCCATCCCAAGACGGGCATTGCCGATCCCAACTGCGCGCGGGCGATGTACACCACGAACTCCCGGGGCGAAGTATTTCTCGATTTTCAGCAGGCGAAAAAAGACCGGGGCCTGGAACTGCGGGGGAACCTGACCCGAGGAACCCGGCGCCGCCTGGAGCAGGACCTGTGGATCATGGGGAACGCCTCCATCGGCCACGTCAATTCCTTCGGCAGCGACAGCGACGAGCCCTTCGCCGTCGTCTTCGATCCCGCGGAAGTGGCCTCCGCCCTCGATATCCCGGTGGATGATCTGCATATTCTCCGCAACACGATCCTGCCGGATTTCGCGGAACCGGAGCTCCGGAAGGCTGTATGCTTTCCCTTCGCCCAGCACTACATCGCCGATAGCCCCGGGCGGAGAACCTTCGTGAGGGATCCCGGGGACATGGTCGTGAAATACAACGAGATCGTCTCGATGGATCGCATGGAAACCTTCTCAGCGAAGAGCCTGAAAACGCTGTTTGTAGTCGGTGCGCTGGTTTCCGGGGTCGCCTCGGTTATTCTCTTCGCCGTGCTACTTCTGGGAATGTAACGACTATTATTGGGAATACCCCGCGACGGGTTCGGTATTGCAGGATACTATGCACGCATGCGGAGGGATGCTTCCATGGATAGGGAGAGCAACAGGACGTTCATACGGCAGATCGAATCGCTGGTCAAACCGGCAGACGTGACCGCGATCAGTTTTCTGGGCGATTTCAACAGAATCCTGCCGCTCAAGGCCCAGCGAAAGATCATGAAAAAAGGCAGCGAGGGGATACCATACATGGGGTTCATCGTCGCTCCCTATTGTTTTTTCGCCTCCTATGAGATAAAAAACGCTCCCCTGGCCGAGGCCCTGCTCCCGGAAGGATACGAGCTCCTCGATACGGCGCTCTTTGACGGGGAGGTGAAAAGGCCGACCATGATCATCGGCGCCTTCAGCGCCCGAACCTCCGCCTTCGCCGGTACGCGCATGGAAGCGTATGTGATTGCCCGCCGAAAGACCGACGGGCATGCGGCGTGGATCATCGTCGATTACGTGACCGATACCAACAGCTATGATCCCGCCCATGGATTCACGGGCTATAACGGGGATCCCGCCCTGATTACCACCACTCCCTACGGTGAACTGCTGGTGGATATGGTCCACAAGGAAAGCAAAAAACGTTTTTCCCTGCAAGCCGACCTTCAGGCGGGCACGAACAAGGCCCTCGACCGTACCCTTTGGGTGGACGGCAACATGGCGGTCGATTACGGCGGCGATCTGCGGGATCCCTCCGCGAAAGCGTTCAGCCTCATTTTCGACCCTGCGCTGATGCGGGAGGCGATTCGCATTCCACCCGAAAGCGTCACGATTGTGGTAAACGGCTTTTTCACCGAACTGATTGACGGGAACACTCCCCTGAGCTTCGCCTGTTTCCCCTTCGGTCAGCACTACGTCATCAAACAGGATCTCGCGCCGGGAGATATTCGGGACGTGGCAGATCTCGAGGCGAAAGCTGCGGAGTTTGCCGCCGCCACGGGGTTCAAACGGATGCGCGGGGATGATCTGAAGAAACCGATACTGATCGGTCTGATCGTGTCTGCGGTCGTCAACTACGCGATTATTGTTCTGTTATTGATCAAAGTTTTGAGTTGATCAGCTGAGCCGCGATTCTGCCGGTAAGGATTGCCACCGGCACCCCCGCGGGGCTGTAGGTCCACTGGCCCGCGATGAACACGCCGGGAATAGGCGTACGCACGCTGGCGCCGATCCGGGTCAGGCGGTCGGGGACGGGAACGGAGCCCTCGAGGCTCCATCCGACTATGGCCCCGTCGCGCACCCCGAACATGCGGCGCAGGGTGTAGGGGGTGGCGGTATCGGTAAAGAGAATCTTCGACCTGAGGCCGGGGTATACCGATCCCTCGAGGGCGTCTAGCATGTGATTGGCGGTCCGATCCTTGAACTCCCCGTACCATCCCCGTTCATGTATCTGCATGCACAGTTCCCCGTCGAACATAAGGCTGACGATGAGGCCGGTCTTCCCTTCCGGGGCGAGGGATCGATCCTTGAGAACGGGGATGGATATTTCATAGGAGTTGCAGCGGCAGAACTCGGCCAACCAGGACCAAAGGGTTTCGGGCGCGAGGGTGTTGAAATTTATTTTCAGGCCCGCGAGGTTGGAGCGGTGCAGGTCGCCGAGGCCATGGGTTTCCGGAGTGTAGATGAAGTGTCCCCGGGAGACGCGGGCGAAATCCTCCGGCGGCGCATCGACCGCGGCGAAGAGGGTAAATACCGACTCAGCGGAGGCGTAGTGACTGAGCGCCTCCTTTCGGGCGAGAACCCTTCTTCGGTTTTTTTTCGGTAACCTGCCGATCTCGCACGACTCGTAGAGGGTTTTCAGGTCCGCCGCCCAGAGGAGGGCGTCGTAGCGGAACTCCCGGCCCTGTTCATCCCGAAGGCTCTTTTTCACGGGGTCCACCACCGTTGCCGCCGCATCGAGCAGAATCCTGGCGCCGTTCGCGCTTGCCGACTCCCGGAGCGCCTCGGGAAGGCGACCCGTCCCACCCTTGGGATAGAGGTAATCCAAAAAATTGTAGAAATACCCGAGAGCGAACTCGCGCGGCGTGCCCTTGAAGAAATGCTGGCAGACCATGTCGTTCAGGGATTGATCGCGTGAAATCGCCGCGAGTTCCCCCTCGACGCTTTTTTTCGAGCCTGCGGTTTTTATGAGAATGGACAGAAACGAAGGGAGCCAGGGAATGAGTTCGGTAAAGAGATATCGGGCATCGTGCAATAGGTTTTTGAAGTACGGATTCGCCACGCGATTGAGGGTGGCCGAGTGTCGGGAAAAGGACCATAGCCGCCGCGAAAGGCGCTCGATCTCGGGAAGTGAATCGGGGAACAGCTCGCGCAGGCTTTGGACGAAGCTATCTATGTCTTCCAGGGATCGATAGTGGACGATCTTGTCGGCGATCCCCGTGCTGACCGGGCTTTCGGCGAAGGCGATATCCAACCCGAGATCCTCGGCCATGGGCTTCACGATGCCTGCGTTCCCGATGGCCCGCGGTCCCGTATCGAAGTGGAAGCCCTCCCGGGAGAAGGTGTGCACCAGCCCGCCGATGTGGCCGGACTTTTCGAGGATCGTGACCCGATAGCCCGCCCGCGAAAGATAGGCCGCGGCGGTGAGGCCCGCCATCCCCGCGCCTACGATCAATACCTCTTTCCCCGTCCTTCGAGCCTTCATGAGGTGCCGCAAAGCTCCAGGCTCTTCCGCCAAACCGGTTCGATGGCGTCCCGGTCCCTCGCGTGAGGCGCGGGGCGTTCCTCGGTGGTAAAGCTGAAGTACCGGCCGCTCACGCCCGCCATTTCCGGCGAGGCGGCGAGGTAATACAGGGCCTTCGCGGAATCAACGGGGGATCGCGCGGACTTCAATACGTGCCTTTCCTTGTAGCGGAGATAGCGCTCGCCGTTCTGGGCGCCGATATTCGTGCGCACGTTGCCCGGGTGCATGGCGTTGATCGTCACCCTGCTTTCCCGAAAGAGGTCCGCGAATCTCAGCATGGTCAGAAGTTGCGCTGTCTTGGCAGCTCCGTAGCTTTTCAAGCCGCTGTATCGATGCCGTTTCCACTCGAGATCCTCTGTGTGAATCCCGGCGAGGGAAAACCGATGTCCCTCGGAGTTGACGTACACGATGCGGGCCCGGTTTTCCGCGATAAACTTTTCCGTGAGCCGATGGATCATCAAGAACGAGGCGAGGTGATTCACCTGAAAGACCGTCTCGATGCCGTCGGGGGTGAAGGTCTGATCGCTGTAGTACACCCCGACGTTCGCTATGAAGATGTCGATGGGTTTTCCGAGGGCGACAAGCTCGTCGCAGGCCCGCCGGACCTCCGCGAGGGAGGTAAAATCGCAAAGGACCGCGTTCACCCGAGCGCCGTACTTCCCCTCTAGTTCCTTCTTCAGGGCCTCGCTTTTGGACCGATCCCGGTTCACGCAGACGAGTTCGGCCCTCTTCTCGGTGAAGAGCCGGGCCGTCTCCAGGCCTATTCCGGAGGTGGCTCCGGTGATCACGGCGGTTTTTCCCGAAAGGGATAGCGAGCAGGGCAGGGCCTCGCTCTTCCCGTTGCGGATCATTTCGACCATGTCCCTTATTCGGTATTGGGTCAGGTATTTGAGGAGCCGTGTCATCCGAACCTCTTTTTCATGAACCGGCGATATCCCTTTTTCAAGAACGGGATATTGTCGATGATATCGCCCCAGAGGTCGTAATAGTCCCGCTGCTCGATGATCTTGCCCTCCCGGAGGGTGATGCGGCTCGTGCCGTACACCGATGAGGTGGGGAATTTTTTATAGGAAATCACCATTTCCCATTCGACGAAGATAAGATTCCCGTCCATAGTCGCGCAGTGGATCACGTACTTCAGGTCGCGGGAGCGCCTCGCGAGCCGCTCGGTCATGGCGGCGAAATCCGCCATTCCCCGGATTTCCTGGATTGAATCCTTAAAGAAGATGTCTTCGTCGTAATAGGGGAGGAGCCCGCTCCAGTCGACGCCCGCCTTCCCGCGGTACACGCCCTTCCAGAGATCGCAGAGTTGCGAAACGCTGGTGATTTTATGCTCGTCCGAGGCCATCGCTCACCTCTTTGACAGAATAGGACAGAACTATAGTGCCATGACGGAGCATACAATGCCATTGGGAGTGATAAAAACCGCTCATGTACGGAGAAGTTCGCAATTTGGGAGTTGATTCGACCACCGTTCACCCCCTGATTCCTTACGCTTCCGCTTCAGTTTCGCCGTTGGGAAAGATCCCGACCACACGCGAGCGGCGGCGGATCTCCCGGTGAAGCCGATCCTATGGGCTGAGCATGCGGACATCCTTCAGCCCCGAAGGCCGCGCTCGAGCCCTCCTGCATGTTCCTCATGGGCCCCGGCGGACCTGTACTCCGGCCGGATTGCGCGCAGCCCGTCGATGCAATACCCTGGGAAAAAACCGAGGAAGGTGGCCTGGCATGAAATCACTGCTCCTGATGTACGCCCGCTATTCCAAGCGCGCGGATGAATCCGTCGCCGCCCTGTTCGACTCGCTGGACCAGAAGACCCTGAACGAACCGGGGAAAGCCTATTACGGAAGCCTGATCGGCCTGTACCGGCACATTACGGACGGGACCGCCTATTTCCAGGGCCTGATCCGCGCCTCCATTCCCCAGGCTGTTCAAGCCTTGCGGCCGGGTCCGGAACTCAAGCTCGGGGAAGGACCGCTGAGCCCCGAGGAGCGAAAAGCCCTGACCGCCTCGCTTTCCCGAGCGAACCAGGCCGTGATCGATTTCATCACAGCCCTGACCGAAGACGATTTCTCCCTCCCCGTCAACCTGGACTGGTACCCGGATCGGAAGTCGGTCCCGCTGTACTTCATCTTGAACCAGCTCTTCGTCCACGGGATCCACCATCGCGGTCAGATATCCCAGCTCCTCGATGAGCTGAAGGTCGAACATGATTTTTCCAGCATCGACCTGGAGTACTTGCCGCAGTGATCTGGGATAGGCAACCGGGGCACTGACCAACCCGGGCGCGTGAGGGCAAGATCTGCGGCCTGCGTCCCGGGTCTGGCCGCATCGCGTAGAACCTTTACTTCACCCGGTCCGAGTATTTCTCTTCTTCCATGAAGTCCCGGAGCATGGTACGCGCTCTGAGCCGGTGGCGCAAGCGAAATGCTGCCGATGAACCTGTCTACGGTTTTTCGCGCTCAGGGGCTGTTCGACCCGAAACCAGGGTGAAAACGAATCGTTGGAGGTCGCAAAACAGGCCAAATCGGCAGGAGGATACCCTCCTGTGCCCTCCGGAGCCAAAGGCCGCGCGTTCGAATCGCGCATTGCCCGAAGTTGCTGTTTCACCTGTCGTTCACAAGTCTCTGGAATTGCCGCGAATCTTCGAAGTAGAATTTTTGTTGTGGGGCGTATACTCCGCGATCCGGAACAGGTATTGAAGCGGACTAATAAGTGACCTATGACGCCACGACGGATTCTCTGACCGTTCTTTTCAACGAGCAATCCCTTGTTGCTGAGAGCGACGAAGACAAGCCTGGGGTTATCCGCGATTTCAACAAAGAGGGCAACCTCGTATCGCTAAAAGTGCTCGACGCATTGCAGCGGGTGCGCCGAGAACGCTGGCCCGTTGTGCCGGCGTTGAGGAAGGGCAAGCGGTCCACGGCCAGGTGCTGGCCATAGCGCTTCGTGATGTTCTCGACCTGGAGCAACAGCCCCTTCTTTTTCGGGGGATTGGTTAACGCACTATCATATCAGATCCATGTCCCTATCCTATATCGGATGAATCGGTTTCCGCCCGGTTGCCCGGTCGAGGCTGCGGGTGAAATTGGGGGCACCCTTTACGAGCACCTGCAAGGACGTCCTTGTTGTGGCTAAAATAGCAGCAGTACAACCTAAACTAATACCACATAAAGAATAAAATATTCAGGCCGGCCCAGCCGCGGAGCCCCTTCCTCGGCCTTCCCCTAAATACCCGGAAAGGCTATACTCCTTGTAGAATGGCGACTTAACAATACCTAGTGCACTAAGTAATACTGACAATACTGATAGAATAGAAAAAACGGAGGAAACCATGGAATTGCAGGCTTTACAGGCCGTGGCCAACTCGGTGCGCACCCTGTCTATGGACGCGGTGGAGAAGGCGAAATCCGGTCACCCGGGTTTGCCCATGGGCCTGGCTGAGCTGGGCGCCCTGCTGTACGGCGAGATCCTGAAGCATCACCCGGCGGAGCCGAAATGGCCGAACCGCGACCGCTTGGTCCTTTCGGCCGGCCACGGCTCGATGCTGCTGTACTCCCTGTTGCACCTGAGCGGCTACGAGCTGAGCCTGGAGGACATCAAACAGTTCCGCCAGCTCGGCTCCAAGACCCCCGGCCATCCCGAGTTTGGGGCGACCCCCGGGGTGGAGGTGACCGGCGGGCCTCTGGGGCAGGGTCTGGCCAACGCCGTGGGCATGGCCATCGCCGAAACCATGCTGGCCGCCAAGTTCAACGCGGGCAGGCATAAGGTCGTCGACCATTATACCTACGTCATCGCCAGCGACGGGGACATGATGGAGGGGGTGGCCAGCGAGGCGGCCAGCCTGGCCGGCCACCTGGGCCTGGGCAAGCTCATCGTCTTCTACGATTCGAACCGCATCACGATCGAGGGCAGCACCGACCTGGCCTTCAGCGAGGACGTGCTGAAGCGTTTCGAAAGCTACG
>Ga0315294_10010149_pt1 | contig 10328 bp, 2 predicted proteins | sample YL17G13_40_MG_FD_203626 | JGI IMG/M metagenome (GOLD analysis project Ga0315294, IMG submission 203626) | Sediment microbial communities from Yellowstone Lake, YNP, Wyoming, USA - YL17G13_40 | ecosystem: Environmental > Aquatic > Freshwater > Lake > Sediment | place: USA: Wyoming | collected...
GTGCGGACCGCCCAGCCGCGCACCCGAGCGGCGTTCTTGTTGAAGTCCGCCGCGGCGGCGGTGGCCTTCCGCCACGGCTCGAGTTGGCTGCGGACGAGTTCCAGGAACGGCCGGTGGCACTCGGCCAGGTTCGCCGGTTCCGCGGGCCAGTAGTTCATCTGGATGTTGATGTTGGAGTGGTAATCGCCGTGCCAGGGCGGATCGTTCTTATCGTTCCAGAGCCCCTGGAGGTTCGCCGGCAGCCCGCCCGGGCGGGAGCAGGAGATGAGGAGGTACCGGGCGTACTGGAAGAACGCGGCCTCCAGGCCCGGATCGGTCCCGCCGGCCTTGTAGGCCTTCAGCCGCTGGTCGGTGGGCAGGGCCTTCGTCTCGGCCGTTGCCGCCCCCACGTCGAGCGCGGTGCGGTTGAACAGCGACTGGAAATCCTTCACGTGGGCCGACTTCAACTCGTTGTACGACTTGGCCGCAGCCGCCCGGAGTTGCCTGGCCAGCCGCTCGTGCGGCGGATCGCCGTGCCAGTTCTTGCGGGCGTCCATCACGTAGTCGGTGCCCGCCGCCAGGAGAACCGTCAGGCTGTTGCAGCCCTTGAACTCGATCTTGTCTCCGGCGGCCCGGAGCGACCCGCCGTCGTTGAGCACGAGCACCTGCGATTCGTACTTCATGCCGTTGTCGAGCGCCCCGGAGGCGGCCATGCGGCCGGCCTCGGCCACGACCTGCGCCTTGTGCATGTCGGCGAGTTCGACGGTGCCGGTGTACGCGCCGGGTTTGTCCGCGGTCAGCCGCGCGACCAGCACCTGGTCGGGATGGCTACAGAAGAACTCCCGCCGGTAGGCGACGCCGCCGTTCTGGTAGGCGACGCGGGCGATCGCCTCGCCGAGGCTGAGGTCCCGCCGGTAGTTCGTTGACGCGTCGTCCGACGCCAGGCGGACATACACGTCGCCGAAGGCCTGGTAGGCGCCCATGGTCTTGTAGTCGCCGGATGGATTCTCGCCGCCGGTCCAGAGGCTGTCCTCGTTGAACTGGACCCGCTCGGCCGCGACGCCGCCGAAGACCATCGCGCCCATCCGCCCGTTGCCGATGGGCAGCGCCTCGGTCATCCAGGTCTTCGCCGGCCGGTCGTACCAGAGCGTCAGGTCCTGCGACGCCGGCGCGCCCTCGGCGCCGGAGGCGCCCAGCGGCGCCACGGCCAGGGCGAGGGCGGCCACGATCACGGCTTCCAGCATCCCTGGGGTGCAGCAGTCCATCGTCTCCCTCCAATCTTGCGAGGCAGGTTTCAGTTTCTTTCCTTCCGGGCGGCGGCCATCGCAAGGGCTTGCCGTCAGCACACCGGCAGACTATAGCCTGAGGGCCAAGGGGGAGCAAGGGTCAGGGGGCGGTCCCTTTTCGGAGCGCCAAGCAGCACAGCGCCCCGCCGAACCGCACCTCGCCGGTCTTGAACGGGGTAGCACCGGCCGAGGTGGTGGGTGGCCGACAGGTCGGCCGGGCCGGCGCCGACCACGGCTACCTTGGCCGCGCCCTTGGCCGCCGCATCGCCGTTCATTCCCCATTCCGCACTCCGCATTTCGCATTCGGTTAACGTAAGTCCTTCTCGCTACGATTGACTTACGATTTTCGACCCCCCAAAACCCCCCTTTTTGGCCCAAAGTTACCCACAAAACGGCCCTGGCGCCAGCGCCAGAGGCGGTGCGCCGAAGAAATGTGAAGATGGGCAAGGCGAAACGCGCGATTTTTTGTTGAAATTTATCGAAATTTATCACAAACACCCCCCAACTTAGTCGTTTTACATCGTTTTTCATCGTTTTTCGTCGCCACCCCATTGACGTAAGTCACTTTGCAGAAATGCGACTTACGTTCACGGCGCGAACGGCGGGAACCGGGACCGGGGACCAGGGAACGGGACGGCGACTGCCAAAACGGCAGGGACTTGGGGCTCGGACGGCGAGAGCCGACACCGAGCGACACTTAGCCGTCCGCCGCGGCGGACGCGTTTAGCGGGGAGCCGAAGGCGACCGCGTTTTCGGCAACCGGCAACGGGGGTGGAATACGGACCACGGTCATAAAGGACAAGGCGGGAACCGGGAAAGGCATTGCGGATTGCGGATTTCGGATTGCGGATTGGCAAGAAGAAGGGCGGGAACCGGCAATCGGAAGCGACGAACAGTATCAGAAGTCGCCATCATGGCCCGGGACGGGCAGGTCTTGCCGCCTGTTCCTGCGCCCGGTACGAACACGTTGTGCAGGATCGTGCTATTGAATATCGTGAATATCGCGTCCCCGGAACTCCCCGATCCGCCGCGCGCATGTGTTTCCTGGCCCGTGCGCCATGCCTTTTGCGCGGTGGGTCAGGTCGAAGACTCGCCGTGGCGAGAGACCCGCCGCGCAAACCGCCCGTGGCGCCCCCCGCCCGTGGCGCAGTTGCTTATCGGGCGGAACAGTGTATACTCCCCGCGGCGACGAGGGGTGTCTGTCTGGGGAGACCACACAGGCGCGAGCCCCCGGTCCCTGAGAAAAGGAGAAACGCATGTTCCGCAAGTCAGGAAACGGCCGCAAGCGAGAATCAGAGAACCGGCAGCCCGCCATGGAAGGGCTGGAGCCGCGGGTGTTGCTGTCGGGCAACGTGCACGTCGTGGTGGTCGCGGGGGTCCTGAACATTACCGGCGACGGTCTGGACAACGGTATCCAGATTGAGCAGGGGGCCGGGCCGGGCCAGTTCGCCATCACGTCGGTCGGCCTGCCGGCCACGACCATCGACACCGGATCGGTCAGCGGGGTCACGGGCAACATTGTCGTCCAGATGGGCGACGGCAACGACGTGGTCAACCTGTTCAACAGCGTCTGCCCCAAGAACGTCGCCATCGACGGCGGCGCCGGGGCCAACACAACCACCCTTTCCGGCCAGACGGTCAAGGGCGGCCTGACGATCACCGGCGGGGCCGGCAACGACACGGTGAAGGTCGGCGGCGTCGTCCTGGGCGGCGCCTCGATCGACGACGGCGATGGCGACAACAATGCCACCGTCACCGCCTCCATCGGCGCCGGCCTGACGCTGGTCAACGGCAACGCGGCGGTGAACCCGAACCTCACGTGGTTGGATGCCGCCGACATCCGGGGCGTCACGCGGATCACCAACGGGAGCGGCGGATCTTACGTCACCGCCAACACCACCGCCCTCCGCGGCAACCTGATTCTCAGCAGCGGAACCGGCCAGAACAACTTCACGCTCTCGTGGGGCATCGCGGCCGGCATCCAGATCACCAACGGCCCGGGCGGTTCCCTGACGACCCTCGCCCAGTCCACGGTCACCGGGACCGTCGCGCTCCAGAACGGCGACGGCCAAAACATTTTCAACCTGTCCAACGGATCCTGCGGCAGCATCGCGATCAACAATCACTCCGGCGACGGCGTCACCGTGCTCCAGACGGGCACCGTCAAGGGGAGCGTCACGGTCACGAACGGCGACGGGGACAGCACGTTCAGCGCCCTGGTGGGGACGGCCATCGCGAAGAACGTCACCCTCACCAACGGCACGGGCACCAACAGCTTCGAGCTGGGCCAGTCCTGCAGCGGCAGCGTCGCGATCAACAACTTCGCGGGCACCAGTACCGCCATCGTCACCGAGAGCAAGGTCAAAGGAAACCTGACGGTCAAGAACGGCAACGGCAACGGCATCCTGGTGGTTCAGACCAGCACCGTCACCGGCGACGTCTCGGTGACCAACGGCGATGGCACGCCCAACACCACCTTTGGGACGGCCAACATCGGCGGGGGCGTGACGGTCAAGAACGGCGTGGGGCACAGCGTCTTCAACGCCAATCAAAACACCTCCATCGCCAAGAACCTCTCCCTGACCACCGGCCTGGGCGGCGCCGACACGACCATTACCCAGTCCACGATCAACGGGGGCGTGACGGTCAGGAACGGCGACGGCAACTCCACGTTCAACCTTCAGTCGGGCGCCGCCATCGCCAAGAGCACCACCGTCACCAACGGCACGGGCGCGAATTACTTCAGCGTGATCATGGCCTCTTGCGGCCCCCTCGCGATCAACAACTTTGCGGGTAACAGCACGACGCTGCTCATTACGGGCACGGTCAAGGGGAGCATGACGGTCAAGAACGGCGCGGGCGACGGCATCTTCGGGGTTCAGACCAGCAGCACCGTCACCGGCGACGTCTCGGTGACCAACGGCGACGGCACGCCCCAGACCACCTTTGGGGCGGCCAACATCGGCGGGGGCGTGACGATCAAGAACGGCGCGGGGAATAGCGCCTTCAACGCCCAGCAACAGACCACCATCGCCAAGAACCTCTCCCTGACCACCGGCCTGGGCGGTGGCGGCACGACCATCACCCAGTCCACGATCAACGGGGGCGTGACGGTCACCAACGGCGACGGCAACTCCACGTTCGACCTTCTGTTGGGCGCCGCCATCGCCAAGAGCACCACCATCACCAACGGCACGGGCATCAACACCTTCACGGTGAATTCCGCCTCTTGCGGCCCCGTCACGATCAACAATTTCGCGGGTGACAGCACGACGCAGATCATCACGGCGGGCACGGTCAAGGGGAGCATGACGGTCAAGAACGGCGCGGGCGACGGCAACTTCGTAGTTGACTCCAGCACCGTCACCGGCGACATCTCGGTGACCAACGGCGCCGGCACGCCCCAGACCACCTTGGGGTGGTCCAACATCGGCGGCGGCGTGACGGTCAAGAACGGTGATGGGCACAGCGTCTTCGGCGCCCAGCAGTACACCACCATCGCCAAGAACCTCTCCCTGACCACCGGCCTGGGCGGCGCCGACACGACCATCTCCCAGTCCACGATCAACGGGGGCGTGACGGTTACCAACGGCGACGGCAACTCCACGTTCAACTTGCAGTCGGGCGCCGCCATTGTCAAGAGCACCACCATCACCAACGGCACGGGCACCAACAGTTTCGCGCTGGGTCAGTCCTCCAGCGGCAGCGTCGCGATCAACAACTTCGCGGGCAACAGCACGACGCAGCTCATTACGGGCACGGTCAAGGGGAGCCTCAAGGTCAAGAACGGCGCGGGCAACGGCAGCTTTCTCTTCCAGGGCAGCACGGCCACCGGTGACATCTCGGTCACCAACGGCGCCGGCGACGGGAGTACCTCCTTCGGGGTGGCCGACGTAGGCGGGAACGTGACGATCGTCGGCGGCGACGGGAACAACACGTTCAGCGCCCCGTCAGGCGTCACCATCGCCAAGAACCTCTCCGTGACCAACGGCAACGGCGACGCCTCGAACACCTTGACGCTCTGCAGGGTCGACGGAAACGTGACGATCAAGAACCTCCACAACGCCGGGGTTGACAACCTCATGCTCTCGCAGTCCGCGATCGGCGGGGCGCTGCGGGTCGATAGCGGCAACGGCGGCACCTCCTCCAACATTGTCTATATGCAGGTGGCGGGGGCACTCACGTTCACGAGCGGCACCGGCACGGACACGCTCACCGCCTACCTGCTGACCGCCGGCGGCGACACCAAGATCAACTTCGGCGGCGGAGGCAGCAACACCGGGCTCAAGTTGGCCACGTTCAGGGGCGGCCTGACCTTGAGCGCCGATGCCGGCGTTGACAATCTCATAGTGATCAACACCGATGTCGGCAAAGCCGCCACGATCTCGACCGGGGCCGGGGTCGATGAGGTGTCCGTCGACACGTCGCGCTTCAACGGCGCCTTCACGGTCCAGACCGGGGCCGACGCCGACACCGTGGGGATCGCCGCGTCCGGCGGCGGCTGGGACAGTTTCTTCTACGGCGCGGTCACCATCCAGACTGGCGATGGCAACGATACCCTCAACATCGGCATCGCCGGCAACGGCGTGGCGGCGTGCTTCGCGAAGGTTCTTCTCGACGGCGGCACGGGAGCCGACACGCTCAACCAGGCCGGCAACATCTTCCTGGTGACGCCCGTGATCAGCAACTTCTAACACGGCAGCGCCACTTAGCGCGGCGGGTCAGGAGACCCACCGCGCACGGGAGTTCGGGGGACACAGTATTTATCTCCGTTTGCGTTTGCGGCCGGGCGGCGGGCCGTGGCTCGCGTCGGTGCAGGGTGCACCCGAGGATAGTCTCCAGGCCCGCCACGAACCCATCAATCGCCCGGCGGACGCCCCGTCCGAAGGCGACGCCGAAGCGCTGCCGCCGCTCTCCGCGGCCGTGGCGACCCTGGAGAAGCGGTGAGCCGTGGGACAGCGAAAGGCAAGGGAGGCCCCCATGAGTCGACGCGGCAAGTTTCTGTGCGCTCTGACCGCGCTGTGCTTGTGCGCCGGATGCGCCGTGGCGGGCGCCCGGGAGCGGACGGCGGTGGTCGATCGGCCCGACACGACCCTGAAGAACGATCATTATGCCGGCAACCGCCCGCCCCTCCTGCCCAGCCCGCTCATTAGACTGCCGACGGGCTCGATCAAGCCGCTGGGCTGGCTGCGGAAGCAGTTGGAACTGGAGGCCGACGGCTTCACGGGGCGCCTCACCCAGATCAGCCGGTTCTGCAAGAAGGACGGCAACGCGTGGCTCAGCCCGGAGGGCACGGGCCACAGCGGATGGGAGGAGGTGCCGTACTGGTTCCGCGGGTTCTCGGACCTGGGGTACGTCCTGGGCGACCAGCGCCTCATCGACGAGGCCCGGCCGTTCATCGAGACGCTCTTCGCCAGCCAGCGTGAGGACGGCTACTTCGGGCCGCGCTCGAACCTGGGCGACGGCAAAGGCGGCCCGGACCTCATGCCGAACATGTCGATGCTGGCGGCCCTGCAATGCCACTACGAGGCCACCGGCGACCAGCGCGTCATCAACCTGATGACGCGGTACTTCCGCTGGGAGTCGGCGATTCCCGACAAGGAGTTCTTTTCGCGCGGCTGGCAGGTCCCGCGCGGCGGCGACAACATGGCCGGCGTGTACTGGCTCTACAATCGCACCGGCGAGAAGTGGCTGCTGGACCTGGCCGAGAAACTCCAGCGATGCGGCGCCAGTTGGATGAAGCCGGTGACCGGCTGCCACAACGTCGATTTCTCGCAGGGGTTCCGCAAGCCCGCCCTGTTCTACCCGCAGTCGCACGACCCGGAGTTCCTCCAGGCCAGCGAGCGCAACTGGGAGAGCATCTTCGGCATCTACGGGCAGGTTCCCGGCGGCCTGTTCGGGGGCGACGAGTTCGCCCGGCCGGGCTACACCGACCCGCGCCAGGCCATCGAGACCTGCGGCATCGTCGAGATGATGAAGTCCGAGATCATCCTCCTCGGGATCACGGGCGACCCGAAGTGGGCCGACCGGTGCGAGAACGCCGCGGTCAACACGCTGCCGGCGGCGATGACGGCCGACCTGAAGGCCCTGCGGTACCTCACGTCGCCCAACCAGGTCAACTCCGACCGGCGCAGCAAGGCGCCGGAGTTGGCCGACGGCGGGCCGATGCAGGTGATGAACCCGTACGACCACCGCTGCTGCCAGCACAACGTGGGCATGGGCTGGCCGTACTTCGCCGAGAACCTCTGGCAGGCTACGCCGGGCAACGGCCTCGCGGCAATCTTCTATGCGGCGTGCGAGGTCCGCGCGAAGGTGGGCAGCGGCACGGAGGTCACGATCAAGGAAGACACGACCTACCCGTTCGACGGCGCCGTGGCCTTCAGCCTGTCCATGTCCTCGCCGGCGGCGTTCCCCCTGCACCTCCGCGTGCCGGCGTGGTGCAAACACCCCGACGTCACGGTCAACGGGAAGCCGCTGGCCGTCGCGGGTCGGCCGCTGTCGTACATCGTCATCGACCGCACCTGGCGCCCCGGCGACAAGGTCCGCCTCGTGCTGCCGATGGAGGTCGCCGTCACGCGGTGGGAGAAGAACAAGAACAGCGTTTCGGTGAACCTCGGGCCGGTAACGTTCTCGCTGAAGATCGGCGAGAAGTACGTGCGGGCCGGCGGAACCGACCCGTGGCCCGCCTGGGAGATCCTGCCCACCACGCCGTGGAACTACGGCCTCGTCTTCGACGAGAAGAAAGCGGCGGCCGCCTTCGAGATTGTGCGGAAGCCCTGGCCGGCGTCCGGCCAGCCGTTCGCGCTCGACGATGCGCCCGTCGAACTGAAGGCCAAGGCCCGAAAGATTCCGAACTGGAAGGAAGACTACGTGGGGCTGGTCGATCGCCTCCAGCCCAGCCCCGTGAAGTCGGCCGAGCCGGTCGAGACAGTGACGCTGATACCGATGGGGGCGGCGCGCCTGCGCCTCGCCGCCTTCCCGACCATCGGCGACGGCCCCGACGCGCGCGTGTGGGCAGAGCCGGCCGAGCCGATGGCCTCGTTCCACCGCGGCAAAGGCGTGGACCCCATCGAGGCGATCAACGACGGCAAGGTCCCGAGCAGTTCCTACGACAAGAAAACGCCCCACTTCACCTGGTGGAGCCATTCCCAGTTCGGCAAGAAGCAGTGGGTCCAGCAGAACCTCGACGGCGAGCGAACGGTCAATGCCTGCGAGGTGTACTGGTTCGACGAGACCCCCGCCAATGCCGACTGCCGCGCGCCCAAATCGTGGCGCCTCCTCTACAAGGACGGCGAGGAGTGGAAAGAAGTGAAGAACCCCGGCAGCTACGGCGTGGAGGTCGACAAGTTCAACGTCGTGACGTTCGAGCCGGTGAAGACCACGGCCATGCGCCTCGAGGTCCAGTGCCAGGACCGCCGTTCGGCCGGCGTGTACGAGTGGCGCATCCGAACCGCGCCGGATGGAAACCGATAGACCGAAAGGAACACTCGTGAGGGACGCATGGTTGCGATGGTGGACAGCCGCGGCGATTCTCCTTGCCGTCGCGGCGGCGGCGCGGACCGGCCTGGCCGACAGCCTGACCCCGCCAACCGAGAACAAGATGAAGGTCGTGCCCAAGGCGGCCAGGGCCTACGCCTTTCACCTTAAGGACGTGCGGCTCCTGGACGGGCCGTTCAAGCACGCCATGGAACTCGACCAGGCGTACCTCGTGAGCCTGGAGGCCGACCGGCTGCTGCACAACTTCCGCGTGAACGCCGGCCTGCCCTCCTCGGCCAAGCCGCTGGGCGGATGGGAGGATCCCAAGTGCGAACTGCGCGGGCACTTCGTCGGCCACTATCTCTCGGCCTGCGCCCTCATGTACGCGAGCACGGGCGATGAGCGGCTCAAGGAGAAAGGCAACCAGGTCGCGGCGGGCCTGGCCGAGTGCCAGGCGAAGGTGGGCAGCGGGTACCTCAGCGCCTACCCCGAGAGTTTCATCGACCGCGTCGAAGCGGGCCAGCGGGTCTGGGCGCCGTGGTACACGCTCCACAAGATCTACGCGGGTTTGGTTGATATGTATGTTTATTGCGACAACGCGCAGGCGCTGGAGGCGGCCAGGAAGTTCGCCGACTGGGCCAAGGGCCGTGCCGACCAACTCAGCGAGGACCAGATGCAGAAGATGCTCGGCAACGAGCACGGCGGCATGAACGACGCCCTGGCCGAGATTTACGCCGTCACGGGCGACGAAAAGTACCTGAAACTCGCCCAGCGGTTCAACCACAAGGCCGTCCTCGACCCCCTCGCCGGCCGCGAGGACAAACTCACCGGCCTCCATGCCAACACGCAGTTCCCCAAGGTCATCGGGGCCGCGCGGCAGTACGAACTGACCGGCGACGACCGCCTCCGCACCCTGGCCGCGTACTTCTGGGACGTGGTCACGAAGGAGCGGTCCTACGTCATCGGCGGCAACAGCGACGGCGAGGCGTTCTCGCCCAAGGAGAGACTCTCCCAGGCCCTCGGCCCGAACACCACCGAGACCTGCAACACCTACAACATGCTGAAACTGACGCGCCACGTCTTCTCGTGGGAGCCGAAGGCCGACGTGGCCGACTACTACGAGCGGGCCCTCTACAACCATATTCTCGCCTCGCAGAACCCCGAGACCGGCATGATGTGCTACTACGTCCCCCTGAGGACCGGCAGCGCCAAGAAGTTCAACGGCCCCCTCGACGCCTTCTGGTGCTGCACCGGCACGGGCGTCGAGAACCACGCGAAGTACGGCGACAGCATCTACTTCCACGACGGCGCAGGCGGCCTGTACGTCAACCTTTTCATCGCCTCGGAACTGGCGTGGCGCGGCCGGGGCGTCAAGATCCGCCAGGAAACGAAGTACCCGGAGGCCGGCGCCACGCGGCTGACGTTCACGTGCGAGAAGCCGGTGGACCTGACGATCCACATCCGCCATCCCGGCTGGGCCGCCTCGGACATCGCCGTCGCCGTCAACGGCGACAAGCAGGCCGTCGAGAGCAAGCCCGGCAGTTACGCAACCCTCTCGCGAACCTGGAAGAGCGGCGACACGGTGGA
>Ga0315294_10010152_pt1 | contig 10327 bp, 11 predicted proteins | sample YL17G13_40_MG_FD_203626 | JGI IMG/M metagenome (GOLD analysis project Ga0315294, IMG submission 203626) | Sediment microbial communities from Yellowstone Lake, YNP, Wyoming, USA - YL17G13_40 | ecosystem: Environmental > Aquatic > Freshwater > Lake > Sediment | place: USA: Wyoming | collected...
TCTGATGCGGATCACCGTGAGCGGGCTGCCCGGCAGCGGCACCACGTCACTCTCACGGTACCTTGAAGAACACCACAGGTTTGAAATGATCTCTGCCGGCGAAGTTTTCCGCCAGCTTGCAACCGGGTACAACCTTGACCTTGCAGAGTTCGGTCGCCTTGCAGAACAGGACGAGCGCTATGATACAATGATTGATGCCCGCCAGAAAGAGATCGCATCCCGTCGGGACAACATCATTATCGAGGGGAGGCTGTCCGGCTGGATGGTTGATAACGCGGACCTCAGGATATGGCTCTATGCGCCAATCGGCTGCCGGATCAAGAGGATCATCTCCCGTGACCTTGTGCCCGATGAAAAAGCCGCGACAGAGATCACGATTGAACGGGAACGGTGTGAATCAGGCAGGTATCGTTCCTATTATAATATCGATATCAATGACCTCTCTATCTATCACATGGTACTCAATTCAGAACACTGGGGCATAGCGGAACTGGGGGCAATTGTCGATGCCGGGATTGCTGGGCTGAAGAAAAAACCGGAAAACGATCCTGATATCCCGGCGGACCATCGATCCGGGAGCGGGTGAAGTACTGGAGCTTTTGCCATTATTTCCCGGATAACCGGTTCAAAGGGCAGTGATATCACGGTACATAACGTCGATATTCGGCTGGTTGACGCATGGGAGGATCATGAGATTATCGATCTGTACCGTGCGGGAGGCTGGTGGAAGGATGACACCGATCCCGCAAGGATTCGTGAGCTGATCTGCGGGAGTTTTTTATTTGCTGTGGCTGTCGACCCGCCGACCGGCCGCGCGATCGGCATGGGTCGTGTGTTGTCAGATGGTGTCTCTGACGGATATATTCAGGATCTCGTCGTGCTCCCCGGATACCGGAAGAGTGGTATCGGGCGCATGATCGTCTCTGCACTGCTGGCAGCATGCCAGGCAAAGGGATTAAGCTGGATCGGTCTTATTGCCGAACCCGGTTCAGAACGGTTTTATCTGCCGCTGGGATTCCGGCGAATGAAAGGATACATACCGCTCCTCTATGAAACGGCGAGGGAGGACTCTGATGCTCTCGATCGATGACTTCAACCCGGTTACGATGGAACAGCGTCCCGTCTTCTCTGATCATTACCGGGCATATCCTCAGACGCACAGCGATAACACATTCACAAACATGGTGTGCTGGAACCATTATGCCCATTACCGGTATGCCGGTATCAACGGATCGATCATTGTGTCAAGCACAATCGATGGTGTAACCCGGTTCCGTCCCCCTATCGGAAGCCGTGATTCGGAACTTCTTAAGGACGTCATCAGGCTTGCCTACGAGGTAGGTGACCAGGAACCGGTCGTACTTGTCGATCGTCCTGCGTCAACCTGGATACAATCTCTCTGCCCAACCGTGCAGATCGTCCCTGACCGGAACCACTTCGAGTACGTGTACCGTGCCCGGGACCTGGCCGACCTTTCCGGGGGGAGCTATCTGAATATCCGGCACCAGCTCAACAGGTTCAGGAAAAACTGTGCGTACGCAGTCGAACCTATAACAGCAGAGAACTGCGACGATGTGAAAAGCTTCCTTGTCAAGTGGTGTGAAGGGAAAGGGTGCGATGACGATCCCGTATTGGCCCATGAAAAAGAAGCCATATTTTATGCTGTCGATCATTTCGTTGAGCTGGAACTCTCCGGTCTTATTATCCGGATCGAGCGGAATATCGGTGCAATGTCGTTGTTTGAACCGCTCAACACGGACACGGCACTGGTCCATTTTGAAAAAGGGCTGCCGGACTGTGAAGGGATCTACAAGGCGATCAATGCCGAAACTGCAGATGTGATCTCCAGAGATTTCACGTATATTAACCGTGAAAGTGATCTTGGCGTTCCCGGCCTGCGTGAAGCAAAAATGCGGTACCACCCGCATCATATGGTCGAGGTATGTTCCTTACGCCGGTGAATATTCTCTTTTGATGAGCAGAATCACGTTATTTCTATCGCCGGACAAACACCATATACCCACTTCTCCCCCATTTTTCACGCACGGCTTCTTAAATTTCATATTTTTTTAAAACAAAGGAACGCAGGAACAGTTTTTATTAAAATATCCCGGTATACAACAAAATACCCTTCTTTTCCCACCCTCAACTCTTATAAAAATATTCTCTATCATTGTATCAGACGTGCCTTGCATCGCTCACAAACGGGCAACCGGGAAAAGTTCATATCAGTAATTTGATGCCGGAGAAGATGATCCTGACTGCAATCGCTGCAACGAGCATGCCGAGCACCTTGCCCATGATGTCAGTCACCACATCGCCGAGAATCCGCTGTATGTCAGCTGCGAAATATAAAACCAGCCACGTCGCCACGAGACAGAGTGTGATTGCAATAAACGGGATGAGGATCCCGTAGCTGTTTGCAAGAAGCATCACCGTGGTGATCGTCCCCGGCCCGCAGAGGAGTGGTGTCCCGATTAATACCCCTGCGGCTGTGGTGGAATGTTCTTTGAAGCGTCCGAAATCTACCCCCAGCGCCTCCTGCATCCCGAGAATAAAGAGGAGGATCCCACCGGCGATCTGGAAGCTTGCCATGTTCAGGCCGAGAACCGTAAAGATGAGGGTATTGAAGAAAAGAAAGAGGTACATGAGCCCGCCGGCGACTGCAACCGCAATGAATGCCTGACGGTGGATCTCCCCAGTTGCCTTGCCTTTTGTCATTGCGGCAAAAACAGGGACACTGAGCAGGGGATCAAGTATGATAAAGAGCGCTGCGAACGCGTAAAGGACACCGGCAAGAAGTTCCTGCATAATCTGTCGTGGAATTTTATTTGTCTCACGAATGGAAAAAGATACTCCAGCACCTTTTCTCCAGGATATGAAAATATTGGTCGCATAAATCATCAGTCATGGTATTACGTGATGAAATAGAGCACCAGTATTGCCGCCGTTGATATCATCCCAACGCACGAGACAATGCGGCGATGCCATGCATGGTCAAGCACCCATGCCGATATGCAGAAAAAGACGTACGGTATCAGGGTCGTAATCACCGAGATACTCGCCAGCTGGTCAAAACTGTTGGAAAACATGAGCAGGGCGCCGCTCATGGCGCAACCTGCAATGAGTGCTGCCACCGGTGTCCCGCGCCGTGAAAGACCCCGGAATACCGGCACCGAACAGAATCCTGCAACATTCTGGATCACACGGGAGGTTCCGACAATGTATGCATTGAGGGCAGAGAGCATCGCCACGATACCAATACAGGCAATAAAAGGTCCGGAATGTGCAAAAATAAGGTCCGATGCCGTTGCTATTGGAGCAGGGGATTGGGCAAGAGCCTCAGAACCCACGCTGCCGATAAGGGTGATATTCAGGAGTAAATATACCGAAACCACAATGACCATCACGAGCAGGAGGGATCTGCTGATCAGGCGAACATCCCTTGTTTCCTCAACAGGAATCGCACTGATCTCAAACCCGGTGAATGGCCAGTAGACGATGATCATGGTCGCAAAGAGCGCCCCCGCACTTACCGGCGTGTTCTGGGCGAAATTTTCGAAATGAACGAACGGGAGGAGAAATAGTGCGATCAATACCAAGGGGACGATCTTGATCATGGTCAGGATGTTTTCTGTCATCCCCGAAAGGGAAATTCCGATGATGTTGATGATGCAGAAGCACGAAAGGATGGCAATTTCGAGGATAATGACATGACTGACGCTGAAATAGGTCATGTACTGGCCAATGCCGGATGCAATTGTGGCGATGCCAAAAATCGAAGCGACAAGGTACAGGAGCATGAGAGGAACCGCAATTTTCATACCAAAGACGGATTCAAAAATCGACAAAAAACTGCCTGTTGGCGTAAAATGTGTTGAGATATATGCGAGGGAAAGCAGAACCGATGACGCGGAAACCGCCACGATCACCCATGCAACAAGAGAGGCGGGCCCTGCAATTCCTGCGGCAATACCCGGGACCACAAAGATCCCCGATCCAATCGTGCCTCCCACGCCAAGACTTACCAGTTCCATGAGGCCAAGGTTCCGTCTATAGTGTGGTTTTTCTTCCATCGACCGCTCACGCTGGATCTGTCTTTTTGTCAGATATACCCTGCGTCTTCTTCTCGTTTTTATCCTTCATATACCTGAGATCTCCAGAATGTGCAGATTCTTTTTTTGTGGGATTGTCCTTATCAAAATACATATTATGGTGGAACCGCCATGTTCCATGGAGGCTCTTGCGGGGATTCATCATCCCCATGAAGAGCTGCAATGATGGAGATGTGCAATGGCAAAAGCAGTTGTAAAAGCTAAAATGACACGTTCACCGGCAAAAAAGGTCACAACATCCAAAGCAAAAGCAAAGAAGGCAAATGGTACGGTAGTCACCCGGTATAAATGCCGGATGTGCGGGTATGTGTACTCACCACTGCGTGGCGAACCCCACAACGGGATCCCTGCAGGTACAGAGTTTGATGACCTTCCTGATACCTATGTGTGTCCCCTCTGTGGTTTTCAGGGAAAAGGTAAAATCGGAAAATGGGGATTCGACGAATTGCACCCGACAAAATATATCTGCTCGATGTGCAATTACATCTATGACGAGGCACGGGGAGAACCGCACCGCGGGATCAGACCCGGAACAAAATTCGATGACCTGCCGGATAATTACCGGTGCCCTGTCTGCGCACTCGATCCAAAGATCAGCAAGTCTTTCGGAGATGTTCACAAGCAGGGTTTCTCTCCATTGGACATTTAAAGTTCAATCAGAATAGTCCATCTTTCCCTTTTTTCAACCGGGCATGTTTCAGGGATCCAGAATGGAATCCGGTACCATGAGAAGATTGCACGCCGGCATGCTGGCACATTTCATCAGGCGGATGCATGCATCCCGGAATCAACTTCTGCCTGATAAAAACCTGGTACTGATTATTCTCAAAGGGATAAACAAAAAAAAATTAGATGAGTTTAAAGATTGGGTGATTGTCTGCCTTGACATCGATACCGAGAGGACGCATTGCCTCAAGGACTACGATGTCTGTATAAGCCTGTGCCGTGATCATTGCCTCGACATTTTCGATCGGTCCGTACATAATCAGGTCGGCACCAAGGGTGCTTGCGATCATGTTGCAACCGATATCAGGGGCAGACCAGGCTGCCTGCTTCATACCTTCCATGCCACCGAGGTAGTGGTGCGACATCTGCTCGAGGAGGAGGTCTTTGCCCTTGTAGCCTGCTGCCATGACAGAGGGGGTTTTGCTTGTTCCCTTCCAGCGTTTGAGCCAGGTCCACGCGACAGTCATGTTGTGGTACGCACCACCGGTCGGGTAGCCGTGGATCGCCTTGCAGGCAAGGATCTCGCGGTATGCACTTCCTGAACCGAGCCCGAGCGGGGTTGCCGCGGTGTCAAGGATCGGGCGGGTGATACCGCAATCTTCTGCAATCTGCAGCATTCCCTTTGTCTGACCTGCAACGCCCCCTTGAGCAAGTACCTTCTCTCGTCCAGCGACGGATGGGTCGGCGGGGTTGAAGGCGAGCACGATGGCTGAGTCCACATCACTGTTCTTCAGTGCCTCAATGTTCTCCGGAAGGATCGAACCGTTGATCGAGTTGTAGATCGCACGGTGCGCAAGCCCGACCTCAGTTGCATACTTGCAGGCATGGGCGAGCGCCTTTGGCACCGATGAGTCCATCAGGAATGCGGTCTTGTTGTCGATACTGTCGAACCATGTGAAGTAGTTCTCGAACGCCTCAGGGTATTCAGCCATGATCTGGATCATGTGCGGAACACCGGTCGTGTCAGAGAGTTCCTGACAGCGGTTCCAGAGGGCTTCTGCCTTTGGCTTGTCGATCTTTCCTGTCTTGTCATCAAGCACAATCTCGTGCTTGTTGTAGAAGATCGAAGCAGCCAGTACGGTCGGGTACTCGCCGGGCTGTCCACCAAGTTTCGTGCCGTTGAAGTCCCAGACGCTTTGTTCCTTTTCGAATTTGAACATTTCTTTTACACCTCCATTACATGAATACCATCAATTTCTGGAGCAAAAACAACAGCATCACAAATACGGTCAATCCAGCGACCAAGCCGTACAGTATGCCGATATCTCGTCCAATCTTTCTCCCTACACGCTGCGCGATCTCTGCGTCAACAAACTCGATTTTCTTCTCGATTTTGTCGAGCCGTTTCTCGATCTCGAGGAACTGGGGGTTTACACCTGCAGCTGCCACCTCCATAGCACCGCCCGCTTCTTTGACTGCGACGACCATGGGGTCGGCGGCGAATGCACCGGGGTCACGGCCCTTGAGTTCGTTCATCTTGGCCTTGATTGCGTTGAGGTCTTCAGACTCCATGATGTTGACGCATTCGACCTGTTCCTGGAAGCGCTTGATGGCTTCATCGTTGAGGTTCTCGATGAAGGGGATCGCACCCTCGGCACCGACAACCCTGCCTTCTTTCACTCCACCCTTGTGGAGCGCGATCATGGTCTGGCCGGCGAGGTGCCCCTTGACCTCAGTACCGCAGCAGAGCATGAAGCGTATGTTGGGGTTGGCGACGATGTTGGCGATGACCTTTTCGAGCCCCAGGTTTTCTGTTTTACAGGACCCGCACATCGCGGCGCCCGCATCACAGAGTCCCTTCTCGTCGAGATGGGATCCCATGGTAACAACTGCTACCGGGGAATTCGCATCGCCTGAGATGAAGTCACCCTTGACGAGCGGCCAGCCACTTGCTGGTGATTTCTTGTTTGCCATTGTGTTCACCTCATCCCATCAGTAGTACCGGTACCAGAATCAGGAGTACAGCACAGAGAATCCCTGCCATAAACCCAATCACACCGGCTCCGGATACTGCCGAGTCGAGTTTGTTCGTCCGCGCGAGAATCTGCGCCTTGTAACGGATGTTCTCGATTATGTTCTCGATGGGAACCATCCTGATGGGTCCTGCTGGTTTTGTTTCTTCTGCCATTGCCATCACCTCAACCACAGGAATCCGAGCAGTGCGAACGAGACGATCAGACCGATCATCAGACCCTCGATCTTGCCTGCATAGACACCGGCGGCAAACTTGTCGCGGTATCCGATATCCGTTACCATCTTCTCAATAACCTTCAACCTAGCAGTAATGAGTGCGACTTCACCGGACAGCGGGCGTACCGCACCGCCTGTTTCTTCGACACCACCGCCCGCTTCTTTGACTGCGACGACCATGGGGTCGGCGGCGAATGCACCGGGGTCACGGCCCTTGAGTTCGTTCATCTTGGCCTTGATTGCGTTGAAGTCTTCAGACTCCATGATGTTGACGCATTCGACCTGTTCCTGGAAGCGCTTGATGGCTTCATCGTTGAGGTTCTCGATGAAGGGGATCGCACCCTCGGCACCGACAACCCTGCCTTCTTTCACTCCACCCTTGTGGAGCGCGATCATGGTCTGGCCGGCGAGGTGCCCCTTGACCTCGGTACCACAGCAGAGCATGAAACGGATGTTGGGGTTGGCGACGATATTGGCGATAACCTTTTCGAGCCCGAGGTTTTCTGTCTTACAGGATCCGCACATCGCGGCGCCTGCATCACAGATCCCTTTCTCGTCGAGGTGAGATCCCATGGTAACAACTGCTACCGCGGAGTTTGCATCGCCTGAGATGAAGTCACCCTTGACGAGTGGCCAGCCGCTTGCTGGTGATTTCTTGTTTGCCATATTAGCCCACCTTGATCAGCTGGAATGCAATGATTCCTGCAATGAGTAGTCCGATGGCAAGCCCGTACCAGAATGAGTTCATGCTGCCGGCAATCTTGAGTGACATCTCCCTGTTCGGGAATGATGCGAGGAAATTGCCCTGCCCCGAAAGCATGTTCACCAGATCGTCAACAACCCCTTCGAGCACTGCTACCTTTTCGATAACGGGGGGCAATTCACCGGCAGATGTAACAAGACCGATTAATGGGTCGGCAACAAGCCCGTATTCCGGAAGAACCAGAATGTATGCCATTTAATGTCCCTCCACGTCTGGAATCGGTTTAGCATCGAGCCATGACGCTGCGTCACGCTTGGAGAGTCCGATGTAGTGTTTGTACGTGTAACCCCATCCAACCAGTGCCACGACCAGTGAAATGAGTGCTGAACCCGTGGTGATGAGTGCAAAGGACATGACTGCTGCCACGAACATGCTTAAAAACCCGCATTCAGCGGCAAGCATGAGCATGCGGTCCTGTGTCCACCCGGGTCCCAGGCATGCATTGAACGGGTGCTGGACTGCAAGTGCCCCGAGCATGAATGCTGTCGCAATCAGGCAGCCTCCAATGAAGGATATCTGGTAGCTGGGCAGGCTCACACCAAGGAACGTGACCGAACCGGCTATAAGGGTTTCGAACGTGAACCCGCCGGTCATCAGGACAGCAAATCCCATAAGGGTGAATGCACCCACAATGGAAAGCTCCGTGAGTGACTGGACCATCGCCGGAATTTTCATGTTCAGGACTTCGTTTGAGAGGTAGCCCAGAATCAGGCCGATTACGGCTGCGAGCACGAGAGCAACGATCGGGGCTGCGATACCGAACTTGGTCGCAAGCAGCATCCCGATTACACCGGATCCAAACGCGATCATACCCGCCGATGGAACACCGGTACCGATACCGTAGCTGCACAGCACCTTGATTGTGTTGCTGCCCCAGATGAGTGCGGCAACAACGGCAAGTCCGCCGAAGAACGAGAACATCTCGGTATTCGTCACCACGTTCAGGTAGGACAGGTAGAGACAGACAAGGCTGGCAATGATACCTGCCACCATGATCTTGGTGTGCGGGATGCCCCCTGCAATAACTTCAATTTTAACTGTCATTTCTCCACCTCACATCGCAACGATCAGGATCGCGGCCAGTCCGCAGAGCGCCGATGCGACAGCGGAAGCGACGATTGCCCGCGGCCACCGCTTGAACTTCGGGTCATGGGGACCTTCGATCGTTCCGGTAATGTTGTATGCTGTCAGTACCGCATTCACGAGGAACATGCCGACCGCGAAAATACCTGCTGCCGAGATTGCAATCGGCATGATCTGCGCTTCGGTTGCTTTCATCATCGTGGGAAGTGTCGCCGTGTACAGGTCAAGGAGCATCAGGTAGATGAGTGTACCGCCGCCTCCAGCGAGAAGACCTCCAATCACACCACCGACAAACGAGACAAACGGAAGCCCGTGCCCCTCGGTACCCTGTGACTTGAATTCAGGCTGTGTGTCACCCGTGATCGGGTCGACCTTGACCTTGCCCGATGCAGCCGGGATTCCCATGCCGAAGACATAGATGAAGTTCACCATCATGCAGGTGATTGCCATCATCATCCCGCCACCGACAGCGCCGGTGACGACTGCAACGACAGTTCCCTGCTCAGCTGCCCAGGCCCCTCCGAAAAGCCCGGCAAGACCTGCACCTGCAGCCAGCATCGCCACACCGGTTGCGATACCGGGTGCCTGCCCCATTGCCGCCGGCGCACCGCCGACAGGGACAAAGTGAGTGCCGAATCCGATCAGGACACCACCGACCACCATGCCGATGAGTGCATAGAGCATCATCAAGCGTGAATCAACAGGTGCAACCACCCAGCAGATTGCCAGGAGTATAATAAGTATGACGAAGCCAACACCCATTGCGGTCGGGTTCATTGCACCGCCAGCCGCTGGTTTTGCTGCGACTGCGGTCATGAGGATGCCTCCTTAACCGGCGCGGGGTAGGGTCCGTAGGTCTTGCGTGCCCAGACTTCAATATACCGGTCGATGATCGTGAAGACCAGGATTATCAGGACACCGACAATAATCGCGCCCCAACCGGCACCAATCTTTTCAAAGAGTATGGTACGCCAGAGTTCGAGGAATACGATCAGGCCGAAACAGACTCCTGATGCGGGGCCTCCGAGCTTTGCGGTGAAGAACCCGTTATCGAGCGAGTTGCGCTCGCCGGCTTCTGCGTAACGGACAATATTGCCTGACTGGGCGATCGGGACACCTGCACCGAACTTCTGGTTCTGGTACTGGCGCTCCTTACCATAGTAGGGGTTGCCGACTGCTGATCCTGCTGCACCAAGTGCAATACCCCATAACAGACCGAGTAACGGCAGCGGGAACGGGTGCCCGAGGGCAGCGTTCATGAGGTAACAGAGGGTGACGGTACAAAAGATTGCGATAAACGCGTGTGCCATCGTTACCGTAGTCATGGACTTCAAGATGTCCACGAAGACCGGCTGCCCGAATTTCTTCAGGCTCGCCGTCCTGCCAAGGTAGGCGGTTGTTGAGTACACGCCCTGGACAAAGACTGCGAGGACACAGCCAAGTACGATCG
>Ga0315294_10010154_pt1 | contig 10327 bp, 7 predicted proteins | sample YL17G13_40_MG_FD_203626 | JGI IMG/M metagenome (GOLD analysis project Ga0315294, IMG submission 203626) | Sediment microbial communities from Yellowstone Lake, YNP, Wyoming, USA - YL17G13_40 | ecosystem: Environmental > Aquatic > Freshwater > Lake > Sediment | place: USA: Wyoming | collected...
CTGAAGCTCTCCGCAGATTACTTTTTTATCAAATAAAAATTTAATGATTTTAGCTTTTCTCCAGTAAAAAACAGGGGGAAATGGATAGGTAATATAACTACTTATCTGCCTGAACCAAACTTTTTTATACATCGTTGTGCTCGGAATATCCCCAGTTCTTGCCGCCTGAACCCAAAATGATCCTTCTCCACTATCAGCTTCAATTATGGGTTTATTGTCTAAAGATTTTACTAAATTAATCTCTTTTGTCAAGAATTTCTTATCAACCCAGGGGCAAATTCCAAAAGGAAAAAAGGGTTCATTTTCCACCTGCCAAGCCCAAATTGATTTTGAATCTTTGTATCTCAAAACTATTTTCTCAATCATTCTTAAAATTTTTTCCTGTTGTTTTTCTTTGTCTAAATTTTTTGCCCACTCAGGAAGGTGGCATTCCGGCCAACGAGTGGTCTTCATTCCAATAACCAAAAATACTTTAGCGTCCCTTTTTTCGGCTTCCTTTATTTGCCAATCTAAATCATCAAAATAAAACTCTTCTTCTTTTGATTCAATTTCATCCCAGTGAACAGCGATTTTGAAATTTCTGGCGCCCAAATCGTCAAGAAGAGCCAAAAAAACTTCTTTCCAATCTAAACCTAAATTTCTGGCATGTTTTTGTGAAAAATTAACACCCCAGGTGGTTCTCTCTGCTTTTGGAGCTGAACCAATAAAAAGATAGCAAAAAAATATTATTAATATAGTTAATAATCCTAAAAATAAATATTTTAAAAAATTTTTAATTTTCATCGTAATAGAATTATTTAAAAGATAAAATTGCTATGCCTACTCCTATTAATGCAATGGCGGCAACCTTCTGCGTAATGACTTCTTTAGAGATTTCTTCTTTTATAAACGCCGGAAATTTTAACGATAGTAAAATTGTTAGAATTAATAAAAAAACATACTGCACTCCTTGTAGGGCCTGGATTATTGCCAAATAAAATACTGGCACTATGTTGAACGCCCAATTTTGCAGAACATTAGAAACAGCGCCTAAGGATTGATTTGAAACAAAAAGGAAAAATGATTTTTTAGGGAAAGATTCTCTTTTTTTAAAAATTTCTTCTCTAATTCCCTTGTACAAAATGAAAAATAAGATTGCTGTTAATAAGCCGCCAAACTTTATCCAGATAAATCCATTCCAAAATGTTTGCTTTGAATAAACGTATTTTGTCAAAACAAAAGACAAAGAAAACAGAAAAGCCACAATCAAAGAATTTTTTAAACTTTGAAGATTTATAATTTTTCCTTTTTCAAAACTAATAAGTATGCTACCCAAAATCAATAATAAAAAAGCGATCATGCCTGAAAAGGGAAGCGCTTCTTTTTCTGAAGATGAAATATAAACCATAAAAAAAGTAAATAAAGGAGATAGCGCTCCGACTGCCGGGACAACGCGAGACGCTTCAAACTTAGATAATGATTTATTAAACCAAAAAAGGCCATAGACAAAGGAGATACCCGCCAAAAGACTTATAATAATTTGCTTTGTTTCTGGAATATAAAAATCTACATAAGGAGGTATCAAATCTAAAAAGGGTATCAAAAGCAAAACCAGAACCCATGAGATGCCGATATAGAAAGTATAAACTTCCGGTTTCGGAACTTGGGTAGTAAGAAAATATTTATCAATTAAAGAAACAATGGCGAATATCAAATAAAAAGAAATTGTGATTGGAAGCCATGACATTTTTTAATTTTGAAAAATTATTTTTTCTATTTTAAATACCCCTAATTTTTCAGCTTCTATAAATCCCTGCATTGCGCATTCAGCAAATACGCCGCTATCCAAAAAATCAAAAAGCCACTCATTAATATATTCAAGACTTTCCTGCACTATTCCGGAACCCAAGTGCAAAAGCCATCTCTTATTAAACACTTCTTGCGAACCAATAGGTGGGGCGATAATAATCGGCAGCCCCAAAGCGGTAAAAAAAGAAAGCTCGCTCGGTTTTATCCATAAAATATCAGTTTTTCTTAGGGCCTGGTTAAAGTTTTTAAAATAAATTTCTAATTCTTTAGAAAAAATTATCTCAATGTTTTTTCCCAAATTTTCACTCAATCCTAATTTTTTGATATTCTCCTCAAAATATAATTTAACTTCTTCTCTTTTGCCAATAGATAGGATTATTTTTATTTCCCTGAATTTTATTCTCTGAGCCAAGCTTTTTACTATTTTAAATCCGATTTCTTTTTGAGCTCCGGCTCCCCCAACTGTAAACATTATTGTTAAAGGATGGTCGGATTTTTTTGGCAATTTTTTAAGATATTTCTTAACGAGGGCTTTATATCGTTCAATATATATCCTTCTCCTGTCCAGGTTTAAAATTCTGTTTCTCAAATCTTCTTTTAAAATTTCCATTCTTTGAGTTCCGATATTTTCTAAAGGTAGAGGATGACCGGTTAAAAAAATATTTTCTTCTTTTACACCGTAAAGCTTGAGTCGATTTTGAACCCAAGTATTGGGAGCCAAATATTTAATTCTGCTCCTTTTAGGATGCAAAGGAACCCAAGTCCTGGAAATATCAGCATCGCAAAGGATGCAAAAAATTTCTCCCGGATATCCAAAAAACTCAGCCATAAAAGCCGGGATGAAAAAAGTGGTGACCAATGGGGGGAATCTTTTGTTTTTATTGACCGTAGAATAAGGAGAAAATTTCAATTGTTCAATCAGGTGTTTGCCCCATCCTTTTTGCATCAAGAAAAAAATATTCTTTAAAACTATATTCGCCTCTGATAAATCTCTTTTTGGATAAAAACTGAAAATCCTTTGAAGTTGATCATAAATAGAAAATACAAAATCTCCAATTAAAGGAGCGCTTTTAAATTTACTGACAGACTCATAGAACTTCCTACTGTTTTCCCAAATCCGCTGGTCTTTTAAGGGAATTCCCGGATACCTGTTAGCATTGATTATTTTCTCTCCAAAAGCAAGATGTTTTAAAGAATAGGCAGTTCTCAAATGGCCATGACCCATATCAATTGCCAAAAGCCAGCATTTTTTATCAAGTGAGATTTTATTTTCCAAACTTTTAATCTTAATGACGGGGCCTTTTTTTGTTTCCTTTTTTATAGACATACCCAGTAGGAGAATTTCGAGTGAAAAATTTCTTCAAAATTTTCTTATTTAACCCAATAGGGTTTCTCGAAATTCCTCTACTGGGCATTAGCTTATTCTTCTATTTTAGCAATTTTTAATTTAATTTGATATTCCCTATCTCAAGAATTTCAGTTTGTTTTTTTCCAATAATCGCCAAACTATTATTCCTAGAATCAAATAAAAAATTAATAACCATAACCAGGAAATGTTATTGGATATTAATGATGCCCAAGAAAATTTTGAAAAGAAATCGATTACTTTAATAATGTAATTTATCATTAAATAAACTGGCCAGGATAAAATCTTGCCCAAAGACTGAAAGAAAATTCCGACAAAAGAAAAAACGAATCCTAAAATAGTTGTAAAAGGTATAAAAGGCAAAATTAGAATGTTGGCTATTGGAGAAATTAATGAAATTTGGCCGAAGTTATAGATTAAAATCGGAAATACGAAAATTTGAGCAGAAAGAGTGGCAGATAAAGTATTTCTTAATTGAAAAGCATCAGGAATCTTCTTCAATAAATCTTTAAAAATTGGCTGAAGATAAATTAAGCCTATCATTGCTAGGAAAGACAATTGAAATCCGACATCTAGTCGTAATAGCAAAGGGTTAAAAGCTAACATAGTTGTGGCGGCAAAAACAATTGACCTGGAGGCGCTGAATAGTCTTCCAAAATGCTGGGCAATTAAAAATAAAATTGCCATGATCCCTGCCCTTACTCCTGAAGCCGGGGCGCCGATCATCAAAATATAACCAATTAAAATAATTATTGAGAAATAAAAAGCTTGGTTTCTCCAAAAACCAAGAGCTAAAAGAATATTTATTAAAATAGCGGAAATGATCGTTATATTCATTCCTGAAACTGCTGCCAGGTGACGAGTACCGGTTATATTAAATCTCTCTTTCAATTCTTTTAAAAAATTCTGTTCTTCGCCAAATAATAAAGCTTCTAAAATTGCGGATTCCGGTCTCGGTATTGCCCTATTCAAGCTTTCTTTTAATTTGTTTTTAAAATAAAAAATCTTTTTGTAAAAATCGCTACCATTATCACTTGAAATCAATTTAATTTCTGGAAAATCTATCACTGAAAAAATTCCATCTTTGGCTAAATAATTTTGATAATTGAAACCTTCCAAAATATCAGGCGTTTTTAGCTCTCCCTGAATTATTAATTTATCCCCATATTTATATTCCGGATATTTCCTAGTTGTTACTAATGTTTTTCCAAAATTCTCTGAATAAGTTTTTTCTGAATAATTAATGCTTTTAATTTTTTCTATTTTTACTTCCAATCTAGTTATTGTTTCTCTAATATCCGGCTCTTTATTGACAAAACCAGTCAAAACGACTTTTTCTCCTATAAAATTTTTTATTGGCGAATTTTCAATTTTTAATAAAACTGACTGGTACCGCCAAATTCCTAAGACTAAAAATATAATACAAAAGCCAAGAAACATTAATTTTTCATAACGCCAAGAAATTAAAATTAAAAATATACTCAAAATTAAAAACCCCAGCAAAATTAGCTGGGAAATTATTAGAATTGAGTTTAAAAAAACTCCAAAAATAAATGATAGACAGAGATAGAAAAAAATTTTAGAAGAACTCATTGTCTTATCTGACAGGTTTCAAAAAATGGTTCGAGTAATTTTTGAATTTCCAAAAGAAATTCCTGAGAATATGGTTTTACGCTTTCGAGTTTTAAATTAATGGTTGTTTTAGGTGAAAAATTCTGCAAATAATATTTTTTGCTTGACCTTATCCATTTTAAAATTTTCAAAATATCTTCTTTGGTATGTAAAGTAGGAACTATAGTTGTCCTGAATTCGTAGTCTATTTTTCCTTCTTTTAAAATTTTAATGCTTTTCTCAATATCTTTTATATTTATTTTTTTCTGGCAAACCAAATCGTATTTTTCTTTTGGAGCCTTGATATCCATTGCCACATAGTCCACTAATTTTTTATCAATCAAAGATTTTAACATAGTGGGATTGCTTCCATTGGTATCCAACTTTACTAAAAATCCCATCTTTTTTATTTTCCTGATAAAATTAGGCAAATCCTTATAAATAGTGGGTTCCCCTCCTCCGATGCAAACTGCGTCCAAAAGACTTTTTCTTTCTTTTAAAAAATTAAAAAATTCTTTTTGGGGAATTGGTTTTTGTTTTTTTATTTTTTCTGGTAAAACAATGGCAGAGTTATAACAAAAAGCGCAACGAAAGTTGCAGCCAATTAAAAAAACGGTGGTTGCAATCTTACCCGGATAATCAATCAAGGTTAATTTTTGAAGACCACCGATTTTCATTTTTATTAAGCCGTTACTAATTCAGTTTTTTTAACTTGGCCACTACGCAGAATTTGTTTACCAATTTTAAATTCCTTCCGGTCTTTAAACTCTTCTTGTTTGCCTTCGTTCCATTGGGTTATAGGACGATAATATCCAACTATCCTAGAATAAACCTCACAAGGTTGTTTGATTGTACATTTCGGACAAAGAAAATGTTCTCCTTCCAAATAACCATGGCTAGGGCAAATTGAGAATGTAGGAGTAAAAGTAATGTAAGGAAGTTTAAAATTCTCAAAAATTTTCTTAACTAATGTTTTAACTGTTTGAATATCAGAAACTTTTTCTCCTAAGAAAAGATGTAAAACGGTTCCTCCTGTATATTTGCATTGGATATCGTCCTGAAGCTTTAAAGCCTCAAAAGCATCATTAGTATAATCTACTGGTAACTGGCTGCTGTTGGTATAATATGGGATTTTTTTTGTCCCGGCAGCCACAATTTCGGGATATTTTTCTTTATCTTTCCGGCATAATCTATAGGCAGTGGATTCAGCTGGCGTGGCCTCTAAGTTATACAACTGTCCGGTTTCCTTCTGGTATTCCACTAATTTATCTCTCATAAAATCCATGACTTCTAAGGCAAATTTCCTTCCTCTTTTTGAAGCTATATTCTCTCCAATAAAATTCAAAAGGGCTTCATTTAATCCTACCAAACCAATGGTTGAAAAATGATTAGCGTAATATTTGCCTCTTATTTGCTTTATTCCTGATAAATAAAACTTGGAGTAAGGATAAAGGCCCTTTTCAATGAAATTCTCCAAGACTTTTCTTTTAATCTCCAAACTTTCTTTAGATATGTCCATCATTTTTTCTAGTCTTTCAAAAAATTCTTTTTTGGTTTTAGATAGATATCCAATCCGCGGAAGGTTTATTGTCACCACTCCCAAGCTTCCAGTCAAAGAACCTGAACCGAAAAGTCCGCCGCCACCCCGGTTGTACAGTTCTTTTAAGTCAAGCCTTAGCCTGCAACACATCGACCTGACATCTTCAGGCTTCATGTCAGAGTTAATATAATTAGCAAAATAATTGGTACCGTATTTAGCTGAGGCCTCAAACATTAAATCAAAACTCGGGTCATCCCAGGGAAAATCTTTTGTAATATTAATAGTGGGAATCGGGAAATGGAATGGCCGGCCTCTGCTATCTCCTTCTAACATCGTTTCATAAAGAGCCCTGCCTAATACTTTCATTTCTTCTCCGAATTCGCCATAAGTTTCTTTTTGGGGCTGGCCTCCGGAAATTACCGGCTGCTTTGCAAAAACTGCAGAAGGCCTAAGATCTAAAGTGATATTTGAAAAAGGACATTGAAAACCAACTCTTGTTGGAATAGCCATATTAAATAAAAATTCCTGAAGAGCCTGTTTTACTTGCTGGTAATTTAAATTATCATAACGGATGAAAGGAGCTAACAATGTATCAAAATTTGAAAAGGCAACTGCTCCAGCTGTTTCTCCTTGAAGAGTATAAAGGAAATTTACAATTTGACCCAAAGCTGTTCTTAAGTGCTTTGCCGGCTTTGACTCAACTTTTCCGATAACGCCTCCGAAGCCTTTTAACAAAAGATCGTAAAGATCCCAGCCAGCGCAGTAAGGACCCAGGGTGTCCAAATTATGGACGTGCAAATCTCCTGACTCATTTGCTTCTCTAATTTCTTGAGTATAAATTTTATTTAGCCAATATCTTTTAATAATGTAGGAAACTCCGTAGTGATTTAACCCCTGCAAAGAAAATGCCATGTTGGCATTTTCCTGAACCTCCCAATCGAGTTTTTCTAAGTATTGGTCAAACCTTTCCACTGCTTCTTCGCTGACTGCAACTGCTTCTCTAATTTTTCTTCTCTGCTCACGATACAAAATGAAAGCTTTAGCAGTTTGGACCAACCCTTCCAAAATTAAAACCTCTTCAATTATGTCCTGAATTTGCTCAACTTGAGGAATTTCGTCTTTTTTGAAACGACGATTAATAATTTTGAGTACTTTTTCTGAAAGCCTTTTTGATTTCTTTCCGTCGCCTTGTCCAGTAGCAGTAATGGCATGGAAAATTGCGTCAGTAATGCGTAATTGATCGAAACTTACAATTGTTCCGTCCCGTTTTTTAACTTTTTCAATTTTATTTTCCATGCCTCAATAAAAAATAGTGAAATTATTATATTTTACGCTGACAAAAAAACTCCGTCAACCCCGTTAGAATTTTAAAATCAAAAAAAGATTGGTTCTGTTATTTTATCAATAAAATTCTAACGGGGTCAACCGGAGTCAAGACAGAATTCTGTGGAAAACTAAATTTTAAAAATTTTTTGTGATTTTTTGACAAAATTTTAAAAACCGGTTGCAATAAGCATCACTTTTAGCTCTCCTTCTGGTAATTTTTCGTCTTGGGTGGCTCCAAAAATCACTTTTGCCTCAGGATTAACCTCTTGAGTGATAATTTTTGCTACTTCATCTACTTCCGAAAGGCTTAAATCGGCTCCGCCGGTAACGTTGAATAAAATTCCTTTTGCTCCTTTGCAAGAAATTTCAAGCAGGGGCGAGTTGAGTGCTTTTCTGGCCGCTTCTTCAGCTCTTTTCTCACCTTTTGCCCATCCCATGCCAAAAAGAGCTGACCCAGAATTTCTCATAATTGTTCTGACATTGGCAAAATCAACATTAATGATTCCTGATTGCAAAATTAAATCAGAAATCCCCTGTACTGCTTGCCTTAAAATTTCATCGCAAATCCAAAAAGCTTTTGTCAGGGGAATATTGTTATTTAAAACTGAAAGTAATCTGTCATTTGAAACCACAATTAAACTATCAACTTTTTCTTTAAGTTTTGCCAAGCTTTTGTCGGCAATTTTTTTTCTAAAAACTCCTTCAAAAGAAAAGGGTTTGGTAACAATACCGACTGTCAGAGCGCCTGAATTTTTTGCGATTTCAGCAATAACCGGACCTGCACCGCTGCCCGTCCCTCCGCCTCCGCCATAAGTTATAAAAACCATATCTGCTCCTTTTAAAACTTCTTTTATTTCTTCTCTCTGTTCTTCGGCTGCTTTTTGTCCTACTTCCGGGTTCATTCCGGCTCCCAAACCTTTAGTTAAATTTTTACCAATCCTGATTTTAAAATGGGCTCTGATTTTTTTTAAATCTTGGAAGTCAGTATTAATAGCAATCAAATCAACGCTTTCAATTTTACATTTCATCATCCGAGAAATGGCGTTGCAACCAGACCCGCCGACTCCAACTACTTTTATTTTTGTATTTGTCATGAGTTAATTTGTTTTACCCCGTTTAGAAAAATATTTCTAACGGGGTTTTACTTCTTTTTTCTTCACTTTATCATAAATCCAGACTATAAAACAGGAAAAAAAGTAATCTATCAGAGGAGAAATAATGGCTAAATTACGATACGGTGCAAGATAATTCCATTCTATTAAGTAAGGAGTTTTATAAAATATTCCGATGGTGACATAACAACCAGAACGACATGACTGATTAGCTGCACATTTTACTCTGAAACAATTCAAAGTAAAAGAAAGTGGATTAAAAAATATTAATAGAATAATAAATATCACAATTTTTCTCCAGTCTGGTTTCAAGAATTGTTTAAGATTCATAAAAATTTTATGGTCTATTCTAAATTTTTTTAAAAAAATTTAGACGACCCGACTAAAATTAATTTAAATAAATTTTAGTTTAGGGTATGAAAATTTTGAAAAATTTTTTAAGCCTAGAACTAATTCCTTTCCCGAAAGAAAATCCTCCTTCTGTTTCGGAATCAGCTCCCAAAAGCACTAAACCGCAAACAGTAGAAAGAGACGGGTCTTGTTGGCTAGGAGAAAATCCCCGGGGACATCCTATTCTTGTTGGTAATTTCAATTCTTTCTTTGAAAGCTCAACTATTCTGGGGATTTTCGCTCCGCCGCCTGTTAAAACAACTCCGGCAGGTAGAAGTTCTTTTCGAAAAATTTTTTTTAGTTCTTTATTGGCTTCTCCAAAAATTTCAGACATTCTTGCTTCTACAATTTTAATTAGTGCTTTTTTGGAAAAAGTTAAATTTTCTAATTTGATTTTATTCTTTACTGGCGGAGAAGAGCGCGATTTTTTCTCTTTACCTCGCAAAATACAAGATCCAAATTCAATCTTTATTCTTTCAGCTGTATCAATATCGGTTCTAAAACCAATAGCAATATCATTAGTAATATTAGAAGCTCCGATTGGTAAAATAGCCGCGTGAATCAGATTATTCTCCTCAAACACTGCCAAACTAGTTGTCCCTGCCCCAATGTCAATCAATGCGACCCCTAATTCTTTCTCTCTTGGAGTTAAAACGGCCCTGGAACTGGCCAAAGGAGAAATAATCAAATCATCTATATGAATTCCGGAACTTAAAACTGTTTTTGTGAGATTCTTCAAATAAGGAGAAAATCCGCCCAGAATTAAAGCTTCCACTTCAAGTCTAACTCCTTCTGTTTCTAATGGTTCTCTTATTCCCCTATCTCCATCAACAATAAAGTCTTTTGGGGAAACTTCTATTATTTCTTTATTAGAAGAGAGAGATATTGTCTGGGCTGCCTGTATAACCCTGGAAATATCTTCATTAGAAATTTTTTTATCAGCCCGAGAAACAGAAACTAATCCATGAGAAAAAGTAGAAAAGATATGGCTACCACCAATATTCACGTAAGCTGAGTTTATTTTTCTACCTATGGATTTAATGGTTCCTTCTAAACATAATTTTATAATTCTTGACGCCTCTTCAGGATTAATAACCACTCCTTTTCTTACTCCATAAGAACTTTCTTTGACTCCGGCTAAAACCTCTAAATTTTTATCTTTAGCTTTTTTTTGAGCAACTAAAATTTTAATAT
>Ga0315294_10010155_pt1 | contig 10327 bp, 11 predicted proteins | sample YL17G13_40_MG_FD_203626 | JGI IMG/M metagenome (GOLD analysis project Ga0315294, IMG submission 203626) | Sediment microbial communities from Yellowstone Lake, YNP, Wyoming, USA - YL17G13_40 | ecosystem: Environmental > Aquatic > Freshwater > Lake > Sediment | place: USA: Wyoming | collected...
AGCCGGGCAAGATGAGGCGGCAGGGTTTTGATGAGTGGGATCCGGCCGACTGCGACATCATCCGCGAGATCTGGCAACGGCACGAGGAAGGTGAGACGTTGTATGGAATCGCGCGGGACTTGAAAGCGCGAGATGCGCATCGCTGGGACGGGAGGCCGTGGGTCCCTGACGGTTGCCGGCATCAACATGGCACCAAACGATATCCGTTTGACAGCCGAACCATACAAAGGATTTTCTGGGGCTACACGGCGATGCTGGCCCAGGGGTGTGATCTACAGGACCTTCAGCCGGCGCCGGAGCACGTCAAGATTGCCCGGGCCAGGATCTACGAGCACCGGCTGCGGTGGACGAAGAAGGGCCAGCCGGGGCGGCTGCCGAGGGAGATCTGCATCCTGCTCGAGCGAAATGACCTGGAGGCGCTCTCGGAAATCACACCAAGGAGTTGGGCGAAGCGGCTGTAATGCGGACCGGGCCAATAGCGCCGGCGGTTGTGTCCCGGGCCAAACGGAGGGAGGCAACCATGAGTGGTGATTGGATTCGATTGTACCGAAAGGTTCTGGAGAGCCAGGTCTTCGCCAACGCGGAGTTGCTGAAGCTCTGGATGCTTTGTCTACTCCGGGCGAACTACCGGGACAGATTTGTTCCCGTCGAGGGCCGCACGTCTCCGGTGTTGGTCAGACGCGGGCAGTTTCTCACGGGCCGGTATGCCCTGCACCGCGAGTTCTACCCCAAGCCCAGCGGAAGTGACAAGGCTGCGTTGACCGTGTGGCGGTGGCTTGAATCTCTGAGGGATATGGGCTGCGTGAACATCGAAACGAACAACAGGTTTTCGCTCGTAACCGTAGTGAATTACGAGGTTTATCAATCGGGCGATTCGGAGGATGAACAGCAGAATGAGCAGCAGATGAACAGCAGACGAACACAAGAGAAGAAGGTTAAGAAAGATAAGAACCTCTCTTCTTCTCGTCCGAAACTCCGTTTCGACGAGGAGGACATGGGGGTGGCCCGGTGGATGTTCGACCGTATTCGAGAGCTTCAACCCTCCCGCAAGGAACCCGACTTCGAGAAATGGGCCCACACCCTTCGGCTGATGCGCGAACAGGACGGCCGGACCCACGAGGACATCCGGGACCTCTTCGAGCGGGCCAACCGGGATAGCTTCTGGCAGACCAACATCCTCTGCCCGGAGAAGCTACGGGAGAAGTGGGACGACCTGGACCTGAAACTGCGGAGGCGAAGCGATGGACGAGAAACCGGCGGGAGTGGCCGACGTGGGAGCACAGTTCGACGAGATTCTCCGGCACGTGTCCACCAGCGGAACTACGAGTGAGGAGGCCGCCGGACGCAGGGTGCTCCCGCTGAGGGAGCCGGTCCGGCGGATTCTGCCGGAGGTCGATCGGCGGCTGGAACTGGTGGACTCGGGACTCTTGGACGTGTTCCGGGCCCTGGTCAGCGGGCGGGCCCCTTGGCCCCTCTACCTTTTCGGTCTCACGGGGGCCGGGAAGACGATGGCTGCCCTGTGTCTCTGCGACGTTGCCCAGACGGCCGCCTACTGGGCGGTCGAGGAGCTGTGCGACTTCGTGATGCGCGAGAATCCGGCGGAGGTGCAGGGGGAGTTCCAGCAAATCGCCGAGAAGGGCTTGGCCGTGCTGGACGAATTGGGGCAGCGGGCCACGGTTGGGGATCTCCGCTACTCCGCCGTGAAGAAATTCGCCGATGCCCGGGAGCTGCACGCAGGGCGGGTAGCCGTCTACATCAGCAACCTTGCCCCGAAGGCGTTTGCTGGGCTGTACGACGATCGGATTTGCAGCCGGGTGCTGGGTGGCACGCGGTACGAACTGAAGGGGCGGGATCGGAGGGCCGTGCGATGACGGCCGGGAGTCAAAAGCCAAAGCCGATCAGTCCGGAAATCCTCGACGGGCTGCCACCCCAGGACCCCGACGCCGAGAAGGCCGTCCTCGGGTCGATCCTGTTGAAGCAGGACGTGCTTGATGACGTGGCCGCGATCGTCGGCTCCGAGGACTTCTACGCCGAGGCCCATGGCCGGCTGTTCAGCCACTTCGTGGCGATGCACGAAGCCGACCTGCCGATCGACGTGGTGACCTTGAAGGACCGGCTGTGGGCCTCGGGCGATCTGGAGGTGATCGGCGGGGCGGCCTACCTGGGGGAAGTCGCCCAATCCAGCCCTACCGCGGCCCACGCCGTCCACTACGCCAAGATCGTGCGGGAGAAGAGCAAGCTGCGGTCGGTGATCAACACCGGAACCACGATGGTGAAAGAGGCGTATGTCGCCGGCACCGGCGAGGCCGATCACGTTCTCGCCGGGGCCCAAGAGGCGCTGAGCCACGCCGAGGATCGGGGCCGGGGGACCGATGCGATCGACGCGGCCACCGCGGTTGACGGGGCGATCCGCCAGGCGCAGCAATCGGGCGAACAGAGGCGGGGGCTGCCGACGGGGCTGGTCGACTTCGATCGGTACTTGGGGGGGTTGTTTCCCGGCGAGTTGGTCGTGCTGGCCGCCCGGCCGCGGATGAGCAAGACCAGCCTGGGCATCCAGGTGATGGGCCAAAATAGCGGCAGGGGGCGAGCGGTGCTGTTCGCCTCCCTGGAGATGTCGGCCGTGGAGTTGACCACCCGGATGCTCTGCGCCCGGGCTGGGGTGGACAGCAACCGGCTTCGCACGGGGACCATTGGGGGAGGGGACCTGGCACCGCTGGAACGTGAGGCAGGGGAGCTTCGCGGGGCCGCCTTCTGGATCGTGGACCGCCCCAGCCTGACCACGGCCGATATTCGGCGGGAGGCCCGGCGAATCCAGCGGCGGTCGGGCCTGGCCCTGATAATCGCGGATTACTTGCAGCGGATCACGCCGGCCGACGTCCGGATCAAGCGATACGAGCAAATCGGCCAGATCAGCGGCGACCTGAAACGGCTGGCCCGGGAGTTGAACGTGCCCCTGCTGCTCTTGGCCCAATTGAACCGGGAGGTGGAATGGACGGCCGATCACCGGCCGCGCCTGTCTCACCTCCGGGAGTCGGGCGACATCGAGCAGGACGCCGACGTGGTGATGTTCCTGCACCGCCCGGAGGTCTACAAGCCCGACGACGCTGACCTGCACGGCAAGGCGGAGTTGATCGTGGAAAAGAACCGCAACGGTCCGACGGGCAAGTTCGACTTGGGCTGGGACGAGACGACCCCCACCTTTTGGACGCCAGCCCCGGCGGGCCTCGCGCCGCCGTTTTGAACATGACGCGCGGGAAGGGGCAAGTATGTCAGGAATTGGCTGCGCTGCAGCGAAAGGAGCGTGATTCCGTGACTACCCAAACGAGCAACGGGGCGGCCGTGCCAGCGACGGCCCCAGCGGATTTGGCGACGCTGGCAGAGCGAATCAACGCCGAACACCACGCGGCGGAGGCGGCGCTCAACAGCGGCCTACAACACGCCTTGGAGGCTGGCCGGCTGCTGTTGGAGGCGAAAGCACAGGTCGGCCACGGCGTGTGGTTGCCCTGGCTGGAGCGGCATTTCGAGGGCAGCCCCCGAACGGCCCGGCTCTACGTGCAACTCACGAAGCATCTGCCGGAGATCAGCCAAAATGGCAACGCCGTTGCCAATTTGAACGTGCGGCAGGCGGTCAAACTGTTGGCCCCCGCGGGCGACAACGGCCGGGCGAAGACGGTTGCCCAAGCGATTGGGAAACAGCGCGACTTGCTGCAAAAAGCGCTTATCGAGCCGGAGCCGGAACCGGAACTTGAAGAAGGTGTAGATAACGGCGTAGGGGTCTCTCGTGCGCACGAAGCGATTAACTGCTTGAAACGGATTCCAAAAAACGACCGCCTCAGGAAGCGCGGCTTCCAGATCGTGACCGACTGGATCAGGGATAATCAGCGAGCCACGAATAGGGACACTAGGGCTAAGGGTTTTCCATCGCGCTTCGAGGAACTGATCTGCGAGTTGCGGCAGTTAGTCAAAGACGTTGCCAAAAGCGAATAGGGATTGCCGATGCAACGTGACCGCATGATCGGCGACTTGAAAATCTGTATCCGACGGATCAGGGAGTCCGTCAGCTTTCTCACTTAGGATCAAAGGGCTGTTAGCCCGGCAGCGAGCGGCGGCGATAACCACTTTCAACCGAAGGAGACGTGACGATGGCGATTTTACTCTACATGGACTCGCAAGTTGGAGTGCTGCCAACGCAAATCCTGGCATTCTTGCAAGTCAAACGAGACGACTGGTTGGGTGATGATGTGATGGGGTTTCCGATGGAACCTGATGACGAAGACGACTACCTGTGTGTACCTGAACCAAGATGGCCGATGCCTGAACCTGACGAGTACGGCTACGATGCTGCAATCGCACTCAGACACAACTTACCAACGGCTGATGCTATTCGACTATTGACGAAGGCCATCGACTGGATTTCAGAAGGTGGCGTCCCGGGGTTGCGGTCAACAAATGGTCGGAGCGCAACCGCAATTAACGGAATGTAAAGATGGGGCAGATTCATGCATGGCGAAGTTGAAAACCGTGACGTGCCGGGCGGCGTGTTCTGCCGGTCGGACGCGCCGCGGTGGTGGCGGGGCGAGGACGAAGACGCCCAGCCCGTGAGTGCTGGGGATGACTTTGAAGAAAGGTCGTAAGCGATGCCCAAACACTGTGAGGAAGGCGGATACTTCGGCTTCTGCCCCGAGGCCCGAGCCCCGAGTGCCGGGAGCCCAATGAGCACCAGGGCTACCTAAACGTTGGAAAGTGTCATCACATGGTCTGCGGTAAGCACCGGGTAACGTGGCCCGTAGGGTACGGACTGTTCTCCTCTGGGCACGAGGAAACGCGGGAAGATTGGGAAAGAAACGCCGCACTTATCGCAAGCTATGAAGTGGTCAAGCCCATGTACTGCCAGTGTCCGGACTGCGTGGGGCGGCGGGAAGAGGTACGGGCCGAGCGGGAAGCTGGGCTACAGACGGCCGATGTGGGTGAGATACCGTTTTGACCAGGAAGCGCCGAAAGGGGCCTGTAGACCCCCCTTGACAAGGCACTTGGGCAAAAAAGGGTGTCAAAACGCCTGGCGGGGCCTAATGGCCCGCCGAGGGCACGCTGCGATAGGGGTTTTCAGCATTGGAGGGCAAATCTGTGAGGGTTCCACCCCCGGCAAAGGCGATCAGGCAGAACTGCCGGGCCTGCCACGGGGTCGGATTGGCTTCCGGCCTGCCCCATCCGAAGTACTGCGACTCGACCGAGTGTCCCCTTTTGTCATCGCTGGTAGCCATGAACGCATTGAGTACGGCAAACTGCTGCTGGCTGCGAAGGTGGGGGAACTCTGCCCGGCGGAAAAGGGCGGCCGGGGAAAGCTCCGGTCGCCGACCGGAGGTTTCCACGAAGATACCCTCACCGACTACCGGAATCTCGCGCGCTATCAAGCTGACGGCCTAATCGACGCCCACTTCAGGGCAGGATCGTCGCAGAAGTGAAAATCCGCGATATGCACCACTTGACGCATGGTGCTAATCGGATATAATCACGAAGGGCACGACCTACGAGGGAGACCCGCTGATGTCACTCACCCAACAACTCCACGAAGCGATTGCCGGCAGCGGCGTCACGTTGTACCGGGTCGCCAAGGACACCGGAATACCCTACGCCGTCGTGCACCGGTTCGCGCGTGGAGAACGAAGCATCAACCTGGAGACGGCCGACAAGCTGGCCGACTTCTTTGGGATGCACCTCACGCGGCCCAAACGGATCGCCCCGCGGCGGAAATGACAGGAAAGCCTTTGCCGTCCTGGTGGGCCTGACTGGTAGCGGGCCTGCCGGGGCGGCGACTACCAGAAGGGAGAGACCCATGCACGAACGTGTCAAAGTGGGCGTCGTCGAGTTCGGCGACCGCAAATGCTTCCAACTCCAGTGGAAGGACCCCATCACGGGCCGGAAGAAGACGAAATCCAGCGGGATCGAGCGGACCGGACGGAAGAAGGAGCGCACTGAGGCCGAGCGGGTGGCCGCCAAGTTCGAGGCGGAGCTACGGGAAGGCCGCTACCATTCGCCCCTGAAAACCACCTGGGCGGAGTTTCGGGAACGGTACGAGGTCGAGGTGCTGCCCGGACTGGCTGTGCGGACCGACGCCAAGGTGGCCAGCGTGTTGGGTTGGGTGGAGCGGGTGTTGAAGCCCAACAGGCTGGCCGATCTGACCGAGGCCCGGCTAAGCCACCTGCAAGCCGAAATGCGGCGGGCGGGACTGGCAGAGGCCACGATCAAGAGCAACTTAGCCCACCTGTCTGCGGCGCTCAACTGGGCACACCGCCAGGGCATGTTGCCGAAGGTCCCCAGGATCGAGAAGCCCAAGCGGGCCAAGGGCTCGAAGGTGATGAAGGGCCGGCCGATAACCGGCGAGGAGTTCGACCGTATGTTGGACGCCGTGCCCAAGGTGGTCGGCGGCGAGGCCGCCCCGTCGTGGTGTCACTACCTCCGGGGCCTGTGGCTGTCGGGACTGCGGCTGGCGGAGAGCATGGAGTTGTTCTGGGATCGGGATGACCGGCTCTGCATCGACCTGACCGGCGAATACCCGATGCTGCGGATTCCCGCCGAACTGGAGAAGGGGCACAGGGACCGGCTCCTGCCCATGGCCCCAGAGTTCGTCGAGTTCCTGCTGGCCACCCAGGAAGCCAAGCGGATCGGGCCGGCGTTCAACCCCACGCCCAGACGGGCGGGCGGAAAGCGCCTCATGCCTCACCGGGTGGGCGAACTGGTTGCCGAGATTGGGCAGGTGGCGGGCGTGAAGGTGGCCACCAAGACCAAGGTTGACCCCAAGACCAGCGAGCGGAAGGAAGTGGGGAAGTACGCCTCGGCCCATGACCTACGCCGATCCTTCGGCGAGCGGTGGGCTGCCCGGATCATGCCGCCCGACCTGATGGTGCTCATGCGGCACGAGAGCATCGAAACGACCCTGCGGTACTACGTCGGCCGGAACGCGGCGAACACCGCCAAGACCCTATGGCGAGCCGTGAAAAACGGGCGTTCTGGTAACAGTTTTGGTAACAGAGCTGCCGAATCATCGTCCGCCAACGAAGAAGCCCCGCCGCAAACCTTTGATGCGCCGGAGCTTATGAAGTAGCGGCGCAGGGACTCGAACCCCGGACACGCGGATTATGATTCCGCTGCTCTAACCAACTGAGCTACGCCGCCAACGTCGCAACTTATTTTTGCTAAAGGACTTGCATCTTCATGCTTCTTGCCTTCCGAACCCGCCATTTCCACACGACAACTGTTGCGACAACTGAACACTTAGACTGGGGCATAAGTAGCGTGGTTCGCTTCTTGGTAATCATACCCCGCACTGGCGACAGCTACAATGACCCGCTCCAACCGAGAGCCGCCCCCCAAACCGTATCCAGACTTCCCGTTGACCGCACACCCCAACGGCCAGTGGTGCAAGAGGATCAAGGGCAAGCTGTACTACTTCGGGCCGTCTGCGACGGTGTCTGCGAAGTCAGTGTGCGGGGGGACCGATAGCCCTTTGCCGCCTGAAAAGACCTTCTGCAGCAGCCGGCCGTGCCTAAGTTGCTCCCCCTCGCCCTTTTGCCCAATCCCCGCCTGCCCCAGATTCACCTGGTACTGAAGTGCCGGACTCAGGCCTTCGTCAGCACTCATTTTGGACTGAGAGCAGAGACCGGGGTCTACAAGCGGGATAGCGATTTCCTTATCTGCGGGCCCCGAGCCTGCGGGCGACCCATCAGAGGTTCTCAGGACACCCGGGAGCCTTCCCGGAGAAGATCTCCCTATGCCGACAATGACGATTGTGAGCGAGGCGATCGGGGACGTCGACGGCTTTTCTGCTCCCGCGCGCATTTGCGGCAAATCCGCGTATGGCATCCCTTGGCGTATGATACAATTGGCCACATCGGAAGCGAGATCGCCCCTAAGGGGTCACGTTTCTCGGCCTCAAGGAAGTGAGATAAGGGAGCATTAGAAGAAGGATCTGTTGCCAAATCGTACGGTCTGTCCGCCTTCCTGGGCGGGCACGGCTTTTCGTTCACAGCACAAGGAGCATGGCGTGGCAGAATCACCTGACAAGACCGAGAGGAACGCGGAGGATCGCCCCCCCGCAGGCGACCCGGGCAGCGAGCGCCGGGGGACCGAGCCGCAACAGGTGCAGGTCCAGATCGACGATTCTAGGGCGGTGGCGGCGTACGCCAATTTTTGCCGGGTCAGCGGGACCCCGGAGGAGTTGATCATCGATTTCGGACTGAACACCCAGCCCTTCGGCGTGCCGTCCCAGCCGATACCGATCACGCTGCGGATCATCGTCAACTTTTATACCGCCAAGCGGCTGCTGCGTGCTTTGGAGTTGTCAGTCCAGCGGCACGAGACCAGCTTCGGCGTTTTGGAGACTGATATCCGCAGACGGATCACGCCGGGAGCCATGGGCCACCCACGCGGCCAGCCGGCGGAGCCGCCGACGAGCTCTTGAGCCGCCCAAAGGGTAATCTGTCCGGCAGACTGTGCTGAATTGAAAGCTGTGGGAGGCGACTCTGTCGGCGACCGGAGTCCCTGGCCGATGCAGTCGCCGTCGGAGACGCCTCCCACAGGCGGGTTTGCGCCACGCCAATTCCCGGACACCCTCAAGTAATTGACAGGTGGGCGACGCCATGTTACCATGGAGGTTTAAGGTGTTGCGCTGCGCGCACGGCTCCTCTTCTCGGCCCGGCCGATTACTGACTTCCCATAGCTTGGCCAATGGCGTTCCGGTTCCTCAACGTGCTTCTTCCAGCGGGGCGATCCCGTCGGAGGCCCTGCCCCTTCTGCCGCCGGGAGACTCGCCGGCGATTGGCCGTCGAGCAGCTCGAAGACCGCACGATGCTTTCCGCGATCCCCTTTGGCGCGGCGCCCGACGACACGGCTGAGTATATGCTGGGTGATGTGTCGGTGACGCTTGTCCTCATGGAGTCGGACGGGAGCGTCGACACCAGCACGGAAGACTGGACGCCCGCCGACATCGAGTTGGTCAAGGAAAGGGTGGCCGAGGGCCTGAGATGGTGGGAGGAGACACTGGCGCTGGAAGGCAGCAGCCACTCGCTGAGCTTCATTCTCGACGACACGTATGCCGACTGGCCGGTCGCGACCGGCTACGAGCCCATCTCGCGGCCTTGGGACGCATATACGTTATGGGTGGAGGATTTTCTCGACCACGTGGGCTTTAACACGGCGGCCGATTTGGGCGAAGACATCCTCTCCTTCAACCATGCCCAACGCCTGGCGCACGGCACGGACTGGTCGTTTACCATCTTTGTGGCCAACTCCACCAACGACTCGGACGACCGCTTCGAGCTGGGACATGAATTCACGGGGTCCTTCGCCTTTGCCGGAGGGCTGTTCTTCGTGACACCGTCCGCAAGACCGGCCAGCACAGTCGCCCACGAGACGGGACACATCTTCTACGCCAAGGACGAGTATCCTGGGGGAGGGTCGTACTTCGATTGCCGAGGTTACTATAACACCCAGAACCTCAATGCGTGGGACGGCAATCCGGACCCCGACTCGCGTGTAGACAGTATTATGTCCTCCGGAGCGGAACTGCAAAACGCTTACGCCAATCACCTCGTCAGTCCGTCCGCCAGAGAGATGATTGGCTGGCGGGACTCCGATGGCGACGGCGTGTTCGACGTGCTGGACGTGCCCCACACGCTGGAGGGCTCCGGGGCGCTCGATCCTGATACGCAGACGTATCGGTTTTTGGGTGAGTCGTCGGTGCAAACACTGCCCAACCGGAACTCCAGCAGCCTGGGCAACGACATCACCATCAACGAGATCAGCCGCGCGGAATACTCCCTCGACGGCGGCGATTGGCAGACGGCAGGCGAGTACCACGCCGCCACGGCCCACCTGGACCTGAGTATCCCCGTGGCGGCAGACGTCCAGCAGATCGAAATCCGCACAATCGACGCTGCGTCGGGTGTAACGTCGAACGTGTTTCGTGCCGCCGTCGGGCGGCCCGAGTCGACGGAAACGCCGGGAATCAACGGTTTCGTCTGGGTTGACGTCGACGGGGACGGCCTGCGCGAGGTGGGAGAACCCGGACTGAGGAATTGGACCGTAACGCTCAAACAGCCGGACGGGTCCGCGCTGCCCAGTCCTCAGGTTGTCGAACCGGACGCTTTCCCGGACGGGGCAGTCCTCGACACCGCCGTTGCGGCGGCGACCCTTTCGGTGGAGACGGTGGGAGGATTCCCCAGCAGCGTGGGAGTCGCCGTGAGCCCGACGGCGTCGACCGGCCAGAAGGTGTTGGCCTATCAGGCCGGCTCGACCTGGAGCACGCTTTGGACTCCCGACAGTCGCCGCC
>Ga0315294_10010156_pt1 | contig 10326 bp, 6 predicted proteins | sample YL17G13_40_MG_FD_203626 | JGI IMG/M metagenome (GOLD analysis project Ga0315294, IMG submission 203626) | Sediment microbial communities from Yellowstone Lake, YNP, Wyoming, USA - YL17G13_40 | ecosystem: Environmental > Aquatic > Freshwater > Lake > Sediment | place: USA: Wyoming | collected...
AAGGACAGAATGCCGGCCTACGCCCTGGCGCTGGCCGAACTGATGAAGGATCGGTCGAAGGCGAGCCTGGCCGTCGGCGAGATCAGCGACGTGTTCGTCGCCCCGGACGGCAACGCCTACGCGCTGCGGGTCACCGCCTGCGACCCGCGCCACGAGCCCGCGTCGCTGGCCGAGGTCGCCGACCGTGTCAAGGCCGACCTGCGGACGCAGGCGGCCTATGCCCTGGCCCTCGAGAAGGCGAAGGCCCTGGAAGCGGCCGCCGACGCGAAGGGCCTGGAGACGGCGGCCAAGGAGGCCAAGGTCGAGGTCCGGGAGAGCGGGCTCTTCACCCGGTACAACTATCTCGACAAGTGGATGTCGCTGACGCCTCCCCTGCCCCAGGCCGCCGCCGACCCGGCCGTGGTGGCGGCGTGTTTCCGCATGCCCGCGGAAGGGACGAAGGTCGTCGGGGTCCCGCTTCCGCGGCAGCGCTGCATCGCGGTGGCCGAGTTGGCGGACCACAAGCCGCCCCGAGAGGCGGCCTACGAGCAGATGCGGCCCTTCCTGGCCCTGCGCGCAGCCCAGGAGTACCAGCGGATCGCCTTGAACGACGCCCTTGCCGAGAAGGCCATCATCGCGCGGCACAAGATCGAGGTGGCGCCGGATCTCCAGAGGCCGGAGCCTTCACCCGACGAGCCGCCGAGCGAGGAAGACTGAGGCCGTGGTGCGCCGCGATCCGCCATTCGGCACGGCGGTTGACACGCCGCGGCCCGCCGGGTACAGTACGGACACCTCGCCGGCCGGACCGTGCCGGCCGCCGCGAGGCCGCGGTTTCGCTTGGACGGGTAGCTCAGCTGGTAGAGCACGGCACTGAAAATGCCGGTGTCGCCGGTTCAACTCCGGCCCCGTCCACCATCCTCTTTCCACGTTCCCCCGTCGGCCGGACCTGCCTCGGACGGTGTGTCGTGATGGCGACGACGGACCTGGCGAGGTGCCAGGCTCGCGGCGAACGCCCAGCCCGCCATGCCGCCCCCCGAAGAAGTGCACCGCTATGCCGAGGTTGTCGAAACGCCGTGCAGGGCGTCATCGGCAGGGCTTTCTCCTGAACGCCACTTGAATTGCCGCCCCCGCCGCCCGAGAACTCCTTTACGGAACCCCTGTTTTCGGCTATGGATGGCCTTGGGTGGGCGCCGGTCGGCAGCCCCGCGCCTGGAAGGGCGCCAGTCCGCCCCGGCGGCCGGTCTCCCCAGGTCCATGGAGGATCACGTGAAGGCGACGATCGCGTTGGCGGTGGCGATGCTGGCCGCAGGGATGGGTTCCGGCGTGGCAGCGGCAGCAGACTGGGAAATGGCCGCCACGGACACGGGGAGCCTGACGATCATGCACAAGGGGGCCCCGGTCGTCACGGCCGAGTACGTCGCCTGGGGTCCGAACTGGGCGTGGACGGGCGTCGACCTCAAGGCTGGGCAGGCCGACGCCGACGGCACGCCGCTCGCCGGGACAGTCGGCGGCCTGGGGATCAAGGTGACCGGCCGGGCAGGCCGGGCCGCAGAGAACGCCTTGCGGTTCACGTGGGACCTCGAGACCGCCAAGGACCTCGACGATGTCATCGGCCTGTGCCTGGAGTTCCGGCTGAACCTCGACTCGCCATCCCTTGGCGCCGGCAGGGAAGAGCCGGTCCTCCTGGAAGGCAACAAGGGGTGGCGGTGGCCCGTCGGCGGGGGGCAGGCCGTGACCGTCTCGTTCGCGGAGCCGCTGGCCGACGTCTACTTCGAGCGCGGCAACAAGCGGCAGATCCGCGCCTTCTTCGTGGCGAAGAAGGCGGCGGCGGGGCGCAAGACGGTCGCCATGACCGTCGAGTTGCCGAAGGGCGGTGCGATCGTGCGGTCGGCCGCCGAACGCTACGGTCCGGCCGACACGGCCAAGTGGTTCGCCGGGGCGATGGCCCATGACGAGTCGCCCGCGGACCTTGCGTTCCTCAACGCGGCTGACAAGCCCGCGGGCAAGCACGGTTTCGTCAAGGCCAAGGGCGACGCCCTGGTGTACGCCGACGGGACGCCCGCGCGGTTCTGGGGCGGGAACCTCGCCGCTTACGCCCTCTTCACCGACAAGGAGCAGATCCGCAAGCAGGCCCGCCGGATCGCGCGGCTCGGGTTCAACCTCATGCGGATCCACCATCACGACTCGATGAACTGGGTCGACCCGACCGTCATCGACAAGAAGCGCGAGGACTCGCAACACCTCGACGCGGCCGCCATGGACAAACTCGACTGGTGGATCAAGTGCCTCAAAGACGAAGGCGTCTACGTCTGGCTCGACCTCCACGTCGGCCGCGTCTTCAAGCAGGGCGACGGCATCGCGCAGGGCTTCGACGAAATCCAGCGCCAACACGGCGAGGCCAAGGGCTTCTGCTACTACAACCCGCGCCTCGAGCAACTCATGAAGGCGTTCAACGAGCAGTACCTGGGCCACGTCAACGCCTACACCCGGTTCGCCTACAAGGACGATCCGGCCGTCATGGGCCTGCTGGTGACGAACGAGAACGACCTCACGTGCCACTTCGGGAACCTCATGCTCGGCGACAAGGGGAACCCGGTCCACAACAGCATCTTCCAGGAGAGCGTCAAGGCGTTCTGCAAGAAGACCGGCCTCCCACCGGACGGGACCGGGCAGACATGGGAGCACGGGCCCAGCAAGATCTACCTTAACCACCAGGAGCATCTCTTCAACCGCAGCGTCCTGGACGGGCTGGCGCGCCTGGGCGTCCAGGTGCCGGTGGCGACGACGAACTACTGGGGGGCCGAGTCACTCTGCGCCCTGCCCGCCCTGACGGACGGCGGCATCATCGACGCCCACTCCTACGGCGAGGGGGAGGCCCTGAGCACGAACCCGCGGTACGAGGCCAACTACGTCCCGTGGATCGCCGCGGCCCAGGTCGGCGGCAAGCCCCTGGCGATCACGGAGTGGAACGTCCCCTACCCCACGACGGACCGGTTCACGGCGCCGCTGTACCTGGCGAGCGTGGCGGCCCTCCAGGGATGGGACGCACCGATGATCTATAACTACTCCCAGGCGCCGATGGCCGACCCGCCGACCCGGCCGGACACCTGGTCCACCTACTACGACCCCGCGCTGGCGGGCCTGATGCCGGCGGCTGCCATCGCGTTCCGCCAGGGCCACGTCAGCCCGGCCCGGGAGACGTACTGCCTGAAACTCGACCGAAAGCAACTGTACGAGCAGGGCGTGGACCCGGGCCGGTCGGCGGCCATTCGCACGCTTGTCGAGCGCAGCCGGCTCGTGATCGGACTGCCCGACGTCGCGGAACTCAACTGGGACGCCGAAACCGCGGTGGCGGCGGGCGTCAGGGAGGTCACCGACCCCGCGCAGGATTTCATCCCGCCGGGGCAGGACTGCGTCATGTCCGACACGGGGGAACTCCGGCGCGACTGGCGGAAGGGCCTCCAGACGATCGACACGCCGAGGACCCAGGCGGCCTCCGGATGGCTCGGCGGCGAGGCGATCCAACTGAAGGACGTCGCCTTCCGGATCCAGACGCCGAAGGCGACGGCGGTCGTGACGAGCCTCGACGGCGCCCCCATTGCCGGATCGAAGCGGCTGCTCCTCACGGTCATGGCCCGCGTCGTGGCCAGCCCGGGCAACCGGATGCCATACCTCTCGGAGCCGGTGTCGGGCACGCTCGCGATTCGATCAACCGTCCGCGGCCTCCGGCTGGTGCCGCTGGGTCCCGACGGCGGGGAACTGGAGTCCGTTGACCTCCCGCTGGAGGGGGGCGCGTACCAGGTCGTTCTGCCGGCCGCGCGGGGCACCCACTGGTTCCTGGTGACCGCGGGAGGGGCGAAGTAGCCGGGCCGGTGGGCCGGACCGCGGCGTCCCCGACAGGGCTACTTCTTCTTCGCCTTCTCGACCGAGGCCTTGCTGCGCGTGCGCTGGAGTTCGACGCGGTCGCTGCGGCGCTCGAGGATCGAGAGGCTGATCTCGATGCACTCCTTCGCCTCGTCGGGCGTCGAGGTGCCGACGCAGACCATGTCCTGGTCGCGGAGGGTGGCCCAGTTGAACGCCAGGCCCACGAGCGGCATCACCCGGTTGACGCCGAGCGGCTTGATCGTGATGACGGGCCTCTTGCACTGCCAGATCATCCGGTGGACCCAGTCGACCTCGATCTGCATGAGGAAGCCGACCGCATTATAGAGTTGGATATACGTGGCAACGTCGAGGTCCGTCTCGTCGGCGTAGACGGGCACTTCGGGCATGTGGGTGGAGAGGCCCGGGATCATGCCGTGGTCGCGGATCATCCGCAGGAGCCGCTCGACGCCGGGGATGCTGCGCGTCTTCCGGTCCACGAGGGCGTCGGTCGTGGACTGGTGCGGCATGCAGTACTCGCAGCCGATCTTGGCATAGGCCTCGCAGATCCGCTGGTTCTCGGCCTCCGCCTCGCGGGTCCCGGCCAGGTTGTAGCCGGGCGTCCCCATCTGGATGACGTGCCGGCCGGTGCGGTCCTCGGCCAGTTGGATGGCCTTCTGGAGTTTCGGGTCGGGGCGGTTGCCCAGCATCGTGTCGACGCCCGCCCTCAGGAACACCTCGACGACGTCGGCGATCCGCTCGGCCGTCATCATCTCGTTGATCAGGCGGTCCTTGGCCTGGCTCGTGTGGGAGAAGCCGAGCCACCAGTTCGTGCCCATGATCAGGCGCGACACCGAAAGACCGCCCACTTCCGTCCGCGGAAAGCCAGCCATGAGCCACCCTCCGTCTGAAGACGCGGACCGGCCGTCCCCCCGCCGGCCCGCGCATCCTGCGTGGAACACCCCCCTGCTCGACGGAATCCGGCAGCGAATCCTACGCGCCGCCTGATGCGGCTTTCAAGGGGCCGCCCTGCCCGCCGGTCCACCCGGCCCCTGCCCGCCTTCCTGCGCCGCCTCGGGCCGCAGGCGGATATGGAGGTCCCTCAACTGCCGGTCGGCCACGGGGCCCGGGGCACCGCTCATGAGGTCCAGGCCGCGCTGCGTCTTCGGGAAGGCGATCACGTCGCGGATGCTGTCGCCGCCGGTCAGGATCCGCACGAAGCGGTCCAGGCCCAGGGCGATGCCGCCGTGCGGCGGCGCGCCGAACCGCAGGGCCTCCAGCAGGAACGAGAACTTCGCCTCGGCCTCCTCGGGGCTGATGCCCAGCATCTTGAACATCCGGGCCTGGACGTCGGAGCGGTGGATACGGATGCTTCCGCCGCCCAGTTCCACCCCGTTGAACACCAGGTCGTAGGCCCGCGCGCGGACCGAGAGCGGCTCGCCCTCCAGTTTGTCGAGGTCCTCGACCTTCGGGCTCGTGAACGGGTGATGCATGGCGACGAGGCGCTTCTCCTCGAGGCCGTATTCGAAGAGCGGGAAATCGGTCACCCAGCAGAAGTTGAGTTCGTCTTCCTTGACGTGGCCCAGTTTGTGGCCGAGGTGGATGCGGAGGGCGCCGAGGCTGGCGGCGACCACGCGCGGCTCATCGGCGACGAAGAGGAGCAGATCGCCCGGCTCGGCGGCGAACGTCTTCGCCAGGGCCGCCAGTTGATCGGGCTTGAAGAACTTGGCCATCGAGCCCGCCAGGCCCCCGGCCTCCATCTTGAGCCAGGCGAGGCCCTTGGCGCCGAAGTCGGCGGCGTAGGCGGCCAGTTGGTCGATGTCCTTGCGGCTGAAGGCCTGGCCGCCCGGCACCTTCAGGCCGCGCACCTCGCCGCCCTTCTCGGCCGCCTCGCGGAAGACGCGGAAGTCGCTCTGCCGGGCCGCCTCGCTGGCATCCTCGAGTTTCAGGCCGAACCGCCGGTCGGGCTTGTCCGAGCCGTAGTCGCGCATCGCCTCCGCGAACGTGAGCCGCGGGAACGGCGGCTGGACCTCCCTGCCCAGGATGGCCTTGACGACGGCGGCCACGACCCGCTCCGTCACAGCCATGACGTCGGCCTCCTCGACGAAGCCCATCTCCAGGTCGAGTTGCGTGAACTCCGGCTGGCGGTCGGCCCGCAGGTCCTCGTCGCGGAAGCACCGGGCGATCTGGTAGTAGCGGTCGTAGCCGGCCATCATGAGGAGTTGCTTGAAGATCTGCGGCGACTCGGCCAAGGCATAGAAGCAGCCGGCGTTCAGGCGGCTGGGCACAAGGAAGTTCCGCGCGCCGCCTGGCGTGTACTTGCCGAGGACGGGCGTCTCGATCTCCGCGAAGCCCTCGGCGTCGAGCACCTGGCGCATCGTCCGGATGATCGTGTGCCGTGTCGTCAGACGCCGCTGCATCTCCGGGCGCCGCAGATCCAGGTACCGGTAACGCAGGCGGACCTCCTCGCCGGCGTCGCAGCCGTCAGTGATCTCGAACGGCACCGGCTCGCTCGCGGCCAGGACCTCGGCCGTCTCGACGCGGACCTCGATCTCGCCCGTCGGGAGTTTCGGATTGACGGCCTCGGCAGGGCGCGGCTCGACGGTGCCCGTGACCCGCACGACGTATTGGGCGTGCATCTTCTCGGCCAGGGCGTGAGTCTCCCGGTTCTTCTCGGGGTTGAAGACGCACTGGGTCCGGCCGTAGCGGTCCCTGAGGTCGACGAAGATCAGGCCGCCGTGGTCGCGGCTGGAGTCGACCCATCCGGACAGCGTGACCGTCTGGCCGGCGTGGGCCTTCGTCAGCTCGCCGCAGGTGTGTGTCCGATACGCAGTTCTCATGACCTGCCTCTCAGCATGCGCCCGACTCGGACGCGGTCGGGCCTGATCCTCCGACCTGAAGGGGCACATTATAGCGGCCCGCGGTGCCGCCACAAGGCTTTTGGTGCCGCGCGGCCCCTGCGAGGACGAGGAGGGCGAAGGCGGAGGTTGCGGACCAGGGGCCGCGGCCCTATAATCACGCGACCGTCCCGGAAGCGGGCGCTGGCCGCCGGCACCGGCGTCGACGGGGGAGGCGAGTGCGTGGCCGAGCCGCCAGAGGTGGTCAAGCGCGAGTGTGTCTTCCGGGGCAAGAAGGTTGTCCTGGAGGTCCAAACCGTCCGCGCCGCCGGCCGCACGAGTCGGCGGGAAGTGGTCCTCCATCCGGGCGCCGTGGCGATCCTGGCGTTTCCGGAGCCGGACAAGGTGCTCATGGAACGCATCTGGCGCTATGCGCTGGAGCGCGAGATGCTGGAGATCCCCGCCGGAACGCTGGAGCCCGGCGAAGCGCCCGAGGCCTGCGCGGCGCGGGAACTCGAGGAGGAGACGGGGTACCGGGCGGGGCGCCTGGAGCGGCTCCTGGCGATCCACCCCAGCCCCGGCATCCTCTCGGAGCGGCTGGAGGTCTTCCTGGCCCACGATCTGAAGGCGGGGAAGCCGCGGCCCGAGGCGGGCGAACAGATCGAGGCCGTCCTCGTCCCGATCGACGAGGCCCTGGCCATGATCCAGGACGGGCGCGTGACGGACTCGAAGACCGTGGCGGCCCTCCTCTTCTGGGAACGTTTCATGAGCGAGAGCGCCTGATGGTGTGGCATCCGACGTGGAACGAAGAGCCGCCGAAGCGAACGAAGCCGATGTTCTTCGGCCGCGGGACGACGCCGCCCGGCGTCCTCCTGGTGCTGATGGCGACGGTCGCTGTGTTCATCCTGGACGCCCTGTCGCGCGGACGCCTGACGGCGGCCGGGGCGCTGACGGTCAACAGCCTGCTGCGCCTGGAACTCTGGCGGCTCGTGACCTACCAGTTCCTGCACGCCGGCTTCACGCACATCTTCTGGAACATGTTCATCCTGTGGATGCTGGGCGTCACGCTGGAGCGGCAGCTGGGGACGAGGCAGTTCCTGCTGCTGTACCTGGTGAGCGGCGTCGCGGGCGGGCTGTTCGAGGCCGGGTTCAACGGTGTGATGCAACTTCAGTTCGGCCTCAAGTTCCATCAGTTGACGGGCGAGACCTTTCTCAACCTGCGGGCCCTCGGCGCATCGGCGGGGGTGGCGGGGGTCCTTGTGGCCTTTGCGGTCATCAACCCGCGGGCCATCTTTCTCCTGTTCTTCCTCATCCCGATCGAGGCCCGCTGGATCGCCGTCGGCTACGTGGCCATCGAGACGTTCGCCATGTTCCAGGGCCTGCGAGGCATGGTCGACAACGTGGCCCATGCGGCCCACCTGGGCGGCATGGTCATGGGATACGTCTGGATCCGGTACGGTGGGGCCCTCGCGCGGCAGTGGTCCCGGCGGCAGCGGCGGCCCGAGACGGGGTACTTCGACCGGTCCCCCGAGCGCGAGGCCGAGGACGAGGCCGAGGTCGACCGGATCCTCCAGAAGATCCACGACGACGGCCTCGACAGCCTGACGGTGCGGGAGAAACTGTTCCTTCAGGAGATGTCGCGTCGGCGCGGCCAGCGCTAGCCCGGTCGGCCGCGACGACGCGCAGGGGCGCTTATGCGGCGAACGTCAAGACGCCTGACCTCGATCGTCACGACCCTCGGGCCGGCTTCCTCGGACGAGGCCACCCTGGGTGCGTTCGCGGAGCGCGGCGTCGACGTGGTCCGCCTGAACTTCGCGCACGGCGACCCCGAGACGCATGAGCGAACCCTCAGGCTCGTGCGGCGCATCTGGGAGGACGCCGGCCGCTTCGTCTCCGTCCTCCAGGACCTGGCCGGGCCGAAGCTCCGCCTGCGGACGCCCGGCGGCCGCCCCGTGACCGTCGCCCAGGGAGCCACGATCCGCCTGGTCCGGGAACTCTCGGGTCCTGCCGGCCCGGACGCGGTGGCCACGACCTTTCCCGCCATCGTCGATGATTGCCGCGAGGGCGAACCGGTCCTCTTCGGCGACGGCGCGGTCCGGACGCGCGTCGTCGGCCGCTCGCCCGACGCCCTGGCTCTCGAGGCCGAGGACGACGGCGAACTGGCCGACGGCATGGGCGTCAACCTGCCCGAGACCGACCTGAGCGCCGCCTCCATGACGGAGAAGGATTGGCGCGACCTCGGGTGGGCCGTCGCGCACGAGGTGGACTTCGTGGGCCTGAGTTTCGTCCGCCGCGCCGACGAGGTCCGGGCCGTGAAGGACCGCATCGCGGCCGCAGGCGGGACCACGCGGGTCATCGCCAAGATCGAGAAACCCCAGGCCGTCGAGAACATCGACGCGATCCTTCGCGAGTCGGACGGCCTGATGGTCGCGCGGGGCGATCTGGGGGTCGAGATGGACCTCGCCCGGGTCCCGATCATCCAGAAAGACCTCATCCGGCGGGCGGCGGCCGCGGGCGTCCCGGTCATCACGGCCACGCAGATGCTCCAGTCGATGATCACGGAGCCGAGCCCGACGCGGGCCGAGGTGTCCGACGTCGCGAACGCCGTCTTCGACGGGTCCGACGCCGTCATGCTTTCGGGCGAGACCGCCGTCGGCAAGCACCCGGTCCGGGCCGTCGACATGATGGGGCACATCATCGACCTGGCGGAGGAGTACGCGACGGCGTCCGAGTGGCCGCGGCCCTCCGGGCAGGCCGAGCGCTACGTCTGGGCCGAGCGGGCCATCGCCCTCGGCGCGTCGCGCATCGCCAAGGACCTGGGCGTGGCGCTGGTGGTGGCGCTCACGCACAGCGGCGCGACGGCCCTCCTCCTGTCGAAGCAGTGGCTGCGCGTGCCGATCCTTGCGCTCAGCGACCGGAAGGAGACGTGCCGGCAAATGGCGCTCTACCGCGGCATCGTGCCGGCCTACCATCCCGACCTCATCCGGAACGAGGACCTGGTGTGCGAGATCGAGCGGGCGGCCCTGGCCCGGAAATTGGTTGCCGCCGGCGACCGCATTCTTATAATCAGCGGTCAGTTCCCAGGTCAGCCCGGCGGCACCGACACGCTGCGCGTGCACACGGTGTCGTGCGGACACGAAGGGGGCACCGGATGAGGTCGCCCGCGGGGTTCGCAGTCGTCATCCTCTCAGTGGCCGCTGCCGCGCTCGCCGGATGCACGGGAGGGCACGCCGTCCGGCTCGGCAACCCGCTGGCCGTCCCGGGCACGACGCTCGCGACGGCCGAGAAGGTGTCGCAGCGGGTCCTCCAGGAACTCCGGTTTCAGATCGTCTACCCCAGGATCGCCGAAGGGCGCATCGAGACGGGCCCGGTGACGGGCGCCTCGTGGTTCGAGTTTTGGCGCGAGGACACGGCACGCGACCAGCGCCTGGAGTCGAGTCTGCACACGACGCGGCGGCGGGTGGCGATCGCCATCTCGCCGAAGGAGACCGGGGTCGAGATCCTGGTGAAGGCCGCCAAGCAGCGCCTGAGCGCACCCGGCGCCGGGCCAATGAGTCTCGGCGAGTCGGTCGGCGCGCATACCGCGCGCGACAGGTCGCTCCTCAGCCGGTGGGACGACCTGGCCCCAACCTCCTACGAGTGGATCGAC
>Ga0315294_10010159_pt1 | contig 10324 bp, 10 predicted proteins | sample YL17G13_40_MG_FD_203626 | JGI IMG/M metagenome (GOLD analysis project Ga0315294, IMG submission 203626) | Sediment microbial communities from Yellowstone Lake, YNP, Wyoming, USA - YL17G13_40 | ecosystem: Environmental > Aquatic > Freshwater > Lake > Sediment | place: USA: Wyoming | collected...
CTGAGACTACCTTGCATGACGTCCGTTGGGGACGTGAATACGAAGGCATATTCATTTGGGTCTTTGAGATCTCCGGCGGTGCACCACCTGCTCATTTCGGAGGCTGGAAGAATACGAAGATCTACCGGCAACCTAAAATGTACTTCCCCTTAGGCGGTGGCACATGCTCGGGTGTTTCGAAGGCCGGTTTGATCACTTGGGCACGGTTCTATGAACAGTTTGGCGAGATCGGAATGGACTGTGGGACTGGTGGGGTTCTTGAATTACCCAAAGAAGAGGTCAACGATCGTTTGAAGAAGACGACGTCCGAGTGGCCCATTGCCAACGTCCACATCCCAGGGTACGACCGGGATCAACTGATGGCTTCGCACATGTCGAACCATATTACCATCGGTTATGGGGATATCCTTCGGGAGTTTGTAGCGACCTGCCTCCATCTTGGTATTCCTACCCGGATTGCAGGTGATGTGAAAAATATTTTTCAATAATTTGCGCAAGATCTTCCACACACATTATCCAAATATTAAGTTGGGCAGCCATAGGACCAGTGGCGGAAACACCGTGATAAGCATTAGTACGGCGATGAGTGGAATCAGGAATGGCGCTGTTGCTTTTGTCACCACTTCAAAGGGGAGATTCGCCACACGCGACACCACAAACAGGACGATTCCCACGGGCGGCGTTATGGTGCCTATCATCAAATTGAGGGTCATGACCAGACCGAAGTGTACGGGATCAATTCCGACGCTCTGAATAATCGGCATAAAAACAGGGACCAGAATAATCATCGCTGCCAGGGCTTCCATGAAACAGCCCACGATCAATAGGAATATGTTGATCATCAGCAAGATAATCAGCGGATTCCTGGTAGTTCCCAGAATGAATGTCCCTAACTGCTGGGGAACCTGTGCACGGGCTAAAACCCAGCCCATCAATGAGGCGGTCATGACCAGCATCAGGACCACGGCGTTAGTCTCCACTGTATCCAAAAACAGTCGGGGTAAATCCCGCCAAGAAATCTCCCGGTAAACAAAAACCCCTAACACGAGGGCATATGAAGCGGCGATGAATGCCGCTTCTGTCGGCGTGAAAACCCCAACCATCATCCCACCAAAAAGGATGACTGGCGTCATCAGTGAAAGGAAGGACTTCCGCGTCTTTGTGACGAACTCACGGAAGGTGGGCGCAGGGTGTGCGCCGAATCCCCTGCGATGGGCCATCCACCGGATCATGACCATTAGGGCTCCGGCCATCAGAAAGCCTGGAATAAAACCCCCGGCGAATAATCGGCCGATGGAGACATCCGCCAGAACCCCATAGATCAAGAGAGGGACGCTGGGTGGTATGATGGGACCAATGGTGGCTGAGGCCGCTGTGACTGCGGCCGAGAATGGGCGGGGGTATCCCTCATCTGTCATGGCTTTAATCTCAATGGTTCCAAGGCCAGCGGCGTCTGCAACAGCTGAACCTGACATGCCAGCGAAGATCACACTTCCAATCACATTCACATGGGCCAATCCGCCACGGAAGCGACCTGCAAGGCATTCGGCAAAGTCATAGATCCGCTTTGTGATCCCGGCCGTATTCATGGCCATCCCAGTGAGCATGAAGAAAGGCGCCGCGAGGAGCGGAAAGGAGTTGGCTGAGGCTGTTAGTCGCTGAGGAATAGACAACAGGATTTCCCCATTTGCCATGAGGTAAACCAGACAAGAGGAACCCATGGTTAGGAAGAGAGGCATCCCGGCTGCCATCATGATGAACCACATCCAGATCATCGGGCCGACGGTCACGGTTTGATCTCCTTTTCCGGCCTGGCGAGTGTCCTCGATACGGCTTCTGTGGTCTCCAGAATCATCAGGACAGCTGAAATCGGCGCTGCCACGTAGATCATAGACCAAGGGATGGGCAGGGTAATGGCCTCTACCGTGTGGGAACGCATGGCCAAGAGAGTTCCCTGAAAGGCCAATTGAAGCAGGAAGAAAAGGGCGATGGCGTGGGTGGTAAGGGCGATCACCTGGGCCACCCGTCTTGGGAGACGCTCGGCCAGGACAGTAATGACAACATGGTTTCCTCGCCGCATGGCGACGGGCGCTCCACACCAACAAGCCCAGATGTATAGGTATCGGGCCAACTCCTCGGTCCAAATGAGTGGGGCATTGAAGATATATCTAAAGAAGATTTGGAGCACCATGGTGACGAGGATGGCCATGAATAGGGCTATGCAGACCTTACATAATAGCCAGTCTGAAGAGGCGGTCAGCCGTTTGAGTGCGGCTGCCACCCCTTGTTTCGGACGTGTCGGAGTCATGGCGCTCATCGGGTCCCGACGATCTGCTCAAAGAGACCTTTGCCCCACTTGGCTTCGAACATTTTGGGAACAGTGTCCAGAACCGGTTTACGGAACGATTCTACATCTGGCTGGATCACCTCCATTCCAGCTTGTTTGAACTTATCCACGAGTGCCTGCTCCCGGCTCAAGATCTCCTGATTGTTCCAGGCGATCCCCTCGGCTACAGCATCAGCGATGATCTTACGGTCAGTCTCTGGAATCCCCTGCCAATACTTTTCGTTGACCACCACGATGCGAGGAGTAAGGATGTGTCCAGTGAGGACCAGGTATTTCTGGACTTCGTAGAACTTTCCTGAATCAATGGTCGGCAATGGGTTCTCTTGGCCATCCACTACGTTCTGTCGTAATGCCAGGTAGAGCTCGCTGAAAGTCATTGGGGTAGGCTTGGCGCCCCAGGCCCTGGCCATCGCCAGGAACACCTCATTCTCAGGCACCCGGAGCTTGAACTCTTTCATGTCTGACGCGGTGCGCACCGCCTTTTTGGTAGTAGTGAGCTGACGCACCCCATAATATGTGGTTCCGAGAATCCGCATTCCTCGCTTCTCGATCAGTTGCTTGTTGAGATCCTGACCAATGGGTCCGGACATGACCTTGGTAAGGTGAGCGGCGTCTCGCCAGACATAAGGAGCCTCGATCACTGAGATGCTAGACACCCACTGACCGAAGTTGGCCGCACCCTCAGTTACCATCTGTTGGGTCCCCAGAACCACCGCTTCGATCTGATCTTTGGAGCTACCAAGTTGGCCGGATGGATAGACCTGGATTTCAACTCGGCCTTGAGTTGTATCCCCAACGCGTTTAGCAATACGCTCGATCATCTTCACCGAAGGGTGGTCTGCCGATAGAACATCGCCCCATCGGATCACAATTTTGTCTGCCCCCCAGACAAGACTGTAAGGGAGAATGACAATGAATACCAAAACCATAGAAACCCAAAGATAACTTTTCTTCATTTTAGATACCTCCTTTCTTCTTTCTATATTAAAAGAATTAGAGTAAACTACCCCTCCCCTATGCCGAGGGGCAGTATATTGCAATCACTCGATGAAGTCAAGAGTGAATTGTCTTAATCGTAAAAAGTAAAAGCATACTATTTTTGTCTGCGACATAATCTCTCTTTTAGCGTGAGAGAATCAGAAAGGAGAGGGTAAAAACCGGATTTTGGAGAGATAATAAAATGGAATTGACAAAGGGTTAAAGTGGGTGTATTTTCATGTCAAATACGAAAGGAAGATGCTCTTTTAAACCAAACAACTTTTCTATCATATGGTGAGAATTTTTCTCCCATATGCCTTTGAAAAAGGAAGGAGGGATAGAAAATGAAGAAATATTTATTACCACTTATAACCGTCACCCTGTTTGTCACTTGGTTTTTATCACCTGTCCATGGTGCGCCGATTATCATCAGAATGGGCCATGATGGCGCCACTACCCAACCTTATCATCCTGCTTTGGAGCTCGTGGCCAAGATCATAGCTGAGAGAACCAAAAACGAAGTTAATTTGCAAATATTCCCAGCCGGTCAGTTCGGTTCTCAGCAAGAACAGATGTTAGCTACCATTCAGGGAACCCAGGAGATGTGGATGTCGAATCCTGCCTGGTTGGCACAGTACGTCCCAAAGATCGGCATATTAGGTTGCGCATACCTCTTCAGAGATCTTGACCATATGTACAAGGTTTTGAGAGGCCCGATTGGACAGGACTTATTCAAGGAACTCCCCCCAAAGATAGGTGTTAGGGTCATCGATTTCTGGTATCTCGGAACAAGACAGACCACCCTGAGAGACAAACCCGCCTCTACCCCCGAAGAATTTAAGGGGATTAAATTAAGAGCTCCCGGTGCCCCAACCTATATCGAGGCTGTACGTGCTCTTGGCGCTAATCCTACACCGATGGGATTTGGAGAGGTCTACATGGCCTTGAAAACAGGGGTTATCGATGGCCAGGAAAATCCCTTGACCACAATCAAGTCCTCCAAATTCTACGAAGTGTGCAAATATCTCGTGTTAACGAGCCACATGGTGGATTCCATTATCCCGCAGATTCATGAGAGATCCTGGAAAAGCCTGAAGCCAGAATATCAGCAAGTAGTTATGGATGCCTTCAGGGAAGGTGGAAAACTCAATGATAAATTGATCCTGGATGGTGAGGCAAGTCTTGTTGAGGAATTCCAGAAGGGAGGATTGACAGTTATTAGACCCAATCTCGAGCCCTTCAGGCAGAGGGCTTCCAAGATACCAGAGAGGTTCCAAAATCTCTGGGAACCAGGAATGTTCGAGAAAATCCAGGCAGTTAAATAAGGTTGCATTCGCAGTTCAAATCTCTGACGGGGCAGAGTTTGTCTCTGCCCCTCCTATTCAATTTACTGGAGATAAAAAAACAACAAGACATGGTGTAATGCATGAAAATCCTCGAAACGATCTTTGATGCGATCGAAGAGGGATTGGGCGTTCTATTTCTTTTAGTTATGTTTGTCTCTGTTCTTATACAGATATTCTTCAGGTATGTGCTCCAATCTCCCCTGACCTGGACAGAAGAAGCGTCTCGCTACAGTTTCATATGGATTGTCCTTCTCGGTGCAGCCTTTGCAGTAAGAAGGAAGGAGCATGTAGTGATGGAGGTGCTTGTTAAACGTTTTCCTGCATCTCTGCAGAGATATATTTCATTAGTCCTTAATACGATTATCCTGATTTCCTTGATCTATCTCCTCCCAGTAAGTTGGAATTTTTTCTGGTTTACTAAGGGGGTATCTGCTCCGACCTTAAAAATTTCTTGGGGATTCTTATTCTTTTCTGCTCCCCTCAGTATAGCCCTCATGATGATTCACACTTTTATTGGTCTTTTCAGAACGATTAGATTGGGAGAGAGAAAGGAAAGTTAGCTTCAAGATTATGGAACGGGAAAGATAAGAAATGTTGCTTTTAGTGTTGATTATAACCTTAGCTCTCCTTTTCAGCCTCGGTATGCCTGTCGTTTTTAGTCTCATGATCTCTTCTCTCGCTTACCTTTTGCTTGCCGGAATTGATCCAAGGATAGTGATTCAAAAGATCGTCATGGGGCCCGATAGTTTTGTATTGCTTGCAGTGCCCTTCTTCATTTTGGCTGCCCAGATCATGAATTCCACAGGAATTACCAAGCGGATTTTTAGATTCGCCTCCACTATTGTTGGGCACTTCCCAGGAGGGCTGGCTCATGTCAATATCGTAGATAGTATGATCTTTGCAGGAATGTCAGGATCTGCCATTGCCGATGCCTCTGGTGCAGGCCTAATGGAAATTGAGGCGATGGTTTCACAAGGGTATGAAAAATCTTATGCCACCGCTGTATCTGCCGCCTCAAGTACGATAGGTCCGATCATCCCTCCAAGTATCCCCATGGTGATTTACGCCGTCATCGCAGAGGCAAGTGTTGGAAAACTGTTTTTGGGGGGTGTAATCCCGGGGATTCTGATGGGTCTGTCGATGATGGTAATCACCCACTTTATAGCGAAAAAGAGAGGATTCTACAAAGACAGAAGAGCAACTCTTAAAGAATTTTTCGATGCCTTTAGGGAGGCATTCCTTGCCCTGCTAACGGTGGTCATTCTCTTAGGAGGAATCTATACTGGAGTATTTACACCTACCGAAGCCGCTGCTATCGCTGCCCTCTATGCCCTTTTTCTGGGATGCTTTGTTTACAGGGAATTGGGTCTTCGTGATGTCTTTCAGATCTTCAGCAGAATCGTGATCAGTTGTGGATTTATTACATTCATCATTTCTACCTCTGCGATCTTCAGTTGGATCATCGCAAGGGAACAGGTCCCTCAGCGCCTCGCAGAGGTCATGTTGTCGTTGACAACTAGCAAACCTCTTATTCTACTCATCATGAATATCCTTTTTCTTATCCTGGGAATGCTGATGGATACAAATGCCATCATGCTCATATTCCTGCCCATCGTTCTTCCAGTTGTAAAATCTGTGGGAATAGACCTGGTTCATTTTGGAGTAGTGGTCATACTAAACCTTATGATTGGGCTTCTTACTCCGCCCTTCGGGGTGCTGCTCTTTCTCTTAAACGGATTAACAAAAGTTCCTATTGAGGACATATTACGTGAGGTCTTTCCTTATATTATAGTGTTGGTAGTTGTCCTGTTTCTCATCACTTATTGGGAAGGCTTGGTGATGTTTCTACCAAACTTGTGGAGATAATTAAAATTCTTTGATTTATTCAGACGGGCCAACGCGGTATCCATAGTTTGTTTCTCTCAATTCATTCATTATCCTACCTTAGGCAGGAATTTCGTATCAATTTTACTTGACTCAAAAGACTTCTTTTCAATATACTGAAATTCATAATTCATAAAAAAGGAGGGTTGATATAATTTTTAAATATTTTCTATGAAACTCTCTGTCATCATTCCTGTCTATAATGAAATCCACACCATTGAAGAAATCCTCTCTAAGGTCCTTCAAGTTGATCTTCCTAAAGAAGTGATTGTGGTCGATGACTTCTCCACAGATGGAACGAGGGAGTTTTTAAAGGAATGGGAGGCCAAGGGTGACAAAGGGTCAAAGAATCAAGTCCGCATGCTCTTTCAGCCAAAGAATATGGGCAAGGGCGCTGCCCTCCGCTCCGGATTCAAAGAGGCCACAGGTGATATCGTCCTCATCCAAGATGCGGATTTGGAATACCATCCCATGGAATATCCTAAGCTGATCGAACCGATCCTCGATGGAAGGGCAGATGTGGTCTATGGGTCTCGCTTCTTAGGAACCCCGAGGCGAGTTTTGATGTTCTGGCACACTCTGGGAAATAAGCTCCTTACCTTCCTCTCCAATCTCTGTACCAATCTCAACCTTACCGATATGGAGACAGGCTACAAAGTTTTTAAAAAGGGAGTTTTGGACCATATTCATTTGAAGTCGAACAGGTTTGGCTTCGAACCTGAGGTCACGGCCAAAATTGCCAAGATGAATTACCGAATCTACGAGGTCCCCATCTCCTATAGCGGTCGAGATTATTGGGAAGGGAAGAAGATCAAATGGATCGACGGATTGAAGGCAATCTTCTCTATCTTACGGTATAACTTCTTCGATTCGGAAACAGAGGACATCGTTTATCAAACCCTTCAGAGAATGAAGAAACTCCGTCGATATAACCAATGGATTTTTTCGAAATTCCGCCCATTTTTGGGTCGAAGGGTTTTAGAGATCGGCTCTGGGATTGGAAACATCACCAAATTACTCCTGGATCGAGATTTCATCATTGCCACGGATGTGGAGCCTAAGTACCTCACCCTTCTGAAAAATACCTTTGGACAATATAAGAAGTTTATGGTTGAAAACTTTGACATCTCCGGATCGGATATCGAACGATACCGCCAGCATCACATCGACTCTGTCATCTGCTTCAATGTGTTAGAACATGTTGAGAAAGATGAAAGGGCCCTGGAAAATATCTTCAACCTCTTAGAACCCAAAGGACGACTTCTACTTTTTGCCCCTTCTCACCGATGGCTTTATGGAAGTTTGGATCAGCATTTAAGCCACCACAGACGCTATGATAGGGAAGAACTAAAAAAGAAATTAGAAAATACAGGGTTTAAGGTGATCCTCCTGAAACACTTTAATCGAATCGGAATTTTGGGATGGTATTTAAATGGTAAAATACTCAGGAGGAAAAGACTTCCCTCATTTCAACTGAGAATCTATAATTTCCTTGTTCCTCTGTTCAAAATAGAGGGGCTCTTTCCATTGCCCTTTGGTACCTCTCTCCTTGCCATCGCAGAGAAACCAGGATGATGGAGACGATCGAATATTTCTCAGATTTTTTAAGAAGGATAGGTGCCCCAAATTTTCTGGCGATCGGCATCGTCATGATTGTCCTATGGCTCCTCATTTCAGGTTTCATAAAAGGATTAAGAAAAAGAAGGCAGGATAAAGAATCTGAAGATCGTCATGAACACAATAATCATTAAAATTCCAATGCCCAAATCCCAAGCTCCAAATAAATACCAATAACCAATGACCAAAATAATAATCGACCATGAAGAACACTACGTTTGGATATTGGATATTTGAATTTATTTGGTTATTGGTGTTTGGAATTTGGAATTTTATTTTTTGAGAATCTTCCACGAAAGGAGAAAGGAGACGGCCAGGGCGATCAACATCCCCGACATAGAGAAGAGGAAGAAAAGAAGGGTCAGCCTTTCTTTCATTACTGCATACTTGCTTTCCAATAGCCCCACATAGAGAATCCCGACGATTTTTTCCTGAATGTCTCGAATAGGCTCATAGGCCGTGATATACCAATCATCAACAACAAATGCCCTTTGTATCCACGGCAATCCCTTTTCGAGGACTTGCTCTTGAACCTCTTTCATCGCTCGAGTCCCAACCGCCCTATTCCCTTCCTTATCCATGACATTGGTCGATATTCTTAAGTCACCCAAAAAGATGGTAGCGGTCCCAATTTCTTTCCCTTTGTATTTGGCATCTTTGAAAACGATGTTTTTAATTCGATCGACAATCTCATAATTGCGGTTAAGAAGGACTCCCCCTGTCAATACCCCCAAGACCTTGCCATTGAAATCAATGACTGGATGGGCTGATTTCAATACCATCCCAGAGGTCTCCTCCACTTTCTCAATTGGTTTTGCTTTAGGAGTGGGAATCAATCTTAAAGTGGCCTTCTGGGCCAAGACTTCCCCTTCTTTTAACAACTCCTCCCTCGAGAGAATCTGGGTTCCTGAAATTCCTTTCTTCTCAAGACCTTTCTTGATAAATGGATCCTGGATCAGACTGTCTCCTGATACCTGAGGGTTATGAAACCTAAATATGACCGTCCCCTTCCGATCTACCAATATTAGAAAATCGAGCCCTTCTTCAACCATTAAGCCTGAAAGTTCACCTCGAATAGGAGAAAGATTCTTCTCCTTTATTCCTTGCTTTAAAACGTGTCTGATCGATGTCCACCGTATCGTCCTATCAATATCCCTAATTTTTGACTCATAGACCCATCGGGCTGTGCTGAGATGTTCCTTTACTCTTTCCTGGGCTTCAAAAATGATCTGGCTGGTAATGATTGAATTGACAATAATACTCGTTATGACGCCTATGAAACAGGCAAGGGCCAAAAAGAAAAGACCTAACTTGGTTTTTGTAGAAATTTTCATTACTTATAACGTATCAGAAATAAAGTAAAAAGTAAACAAAAAAAATTTCTTGCTATAAAAATTTTTTTCTGGTAAATATATTGTGAAAAAATTCTTTAACTCAAAGACGGGAGGGATTATCCATGAAACCATATTTTGAAAAGATGACCGGTTTTGGTAAGCCTTTATCCGAACAACAGATTAAAAAGGCAGAAGAAAATGTTAAACAAATTAAAGAAGTTGAAAAAACAATTGCAGAAGCTGTAGAAAAGGTGAAAAAAGCAGGTCTCTCCACAGAGGAAATTAACAAAAGAGGAGAGATGACCGTATACCAGAGGCTTGAATATTTGTTGGATCCAGGCACCTGGTCTCCTTTACACACCCTGTTTGACCCGATGGATGAAGAATCAGGAACAACTGGCGTGGTCGATGGACTGGGTAAAATCAGTGGAAAATGGGCTGTTATCATTGGCTTCGACAATAAAGTCATGGCTGGAGCCTGGATTGCTGGTCAGTCAGAAAATATCTTGAGAGTGACCGACATGGCAAAGCGCCTCCATCTCCCTCTGGTCTGGTTAGTTAACTGTAGCGGTGTGAAACTCCCTGAACAGGAAAAGGTGTACGCCAACCGGAGAGGAAGCGGAACTACTTTCTTTAGACATGCTGAACTGGAAAAATTGGGCATTCCCGTTCTGGCAGGGATCTATGGAACCAATCCAGCGGGCGGAGGATACCAAGGGGTCAGTCCCACGATCCTTTTGGCTCATAAGAATTGCAACATTGCTGTCGGGGGAGGTGGTATAGTCAGCGGGATGAGCCCAAAAGGATTATTTGATGAA
>Ga0315294_10010161_pt1 | contig 10323 bp, 9 predicted proteins | sample YL17G13_40_MG_FD_203626 | JGI IMG/M metagenome (GOLD analysis project Ga0315294, IMG submission 203626) | Sediment microbial communities from Yellowstone Lake, YNP, Wyoming, USA - YL17G13_40 | ecosystem: Environmental > Aquatic > Freshwater > Lake > Sediment | place: USA: Wyoming | collected...
TCTGATCAACGTAATAGGGCGGCTGCAGAATCACTTGCGACGGAGTGAAGTGCACCCGGCCCTGCGACCAGGTCAGGTCCTGGTCGTAGGCCTGGAGCGCATTGGCCACGGCGATCACCGGCAGATAGTCGCCCATGCGCGCGAACGCGTTCTGATTGCGGGCGTGCGTCAGCGCTCGCTGCAGATCGTGCGCCGCGCCGTTCTCCTCCAACGGCGCGATGGGCAGATCGTACTCCGGAACCAGCCTGCGCATCGAGGCCCGCAGAGCCGCCATGGCGGCGATCCTCGCCGGAATGCCGCGCTCAAACTCATTCGGCATGGCCCGGTAGTGGCAGTCCCACCAGATGGTCCCTTGGCGGTCCCGGGCGAAGCGCACCAGCCGCTCGGCGAGCCGCAACGGCGACGGAGCCTCGCCATTCGGGCCGATGGTGAAACTTGCGGGGCCTTCGAGGTTGTGCGTCACCAGCAGAATCATCGCCGGGTCCTTCGCCCAAACGGCCCGGGCCAGCGTCTCGAACCGCTCGCAGTACGTTTCGTCGAGCCGTTCCTCGTTGCCGATCTCGAGATGGCGGAGCCGGTAAGGGGCGGGGTGGCCGTCGGCGGCGCGCCGGCGTCCCCACCGCGAATCGGCCGGCCCGTTCACGTATTCAATGAAATCCTGGAGGTCTTCGGGCGTCTCGTCGGTTCGCACGCCGGGTATCGGAAGAAATCCCGCCGCCTCGCACAGATTGAGGAAATCGAAAATGCCGAAGCCATGGCTGGCATAGGGATTGAAGAAGCCGCGATACGGTTTGCGCAAGTCGCGCGGCCCGATCATTTCTTTCCACTTGTACAGGTGGCCGTCGGGCAACTTGTTGATCATGGAGCCGTCGTAGCGGATCGCGGTCACCCCCATTTCCTTCAGCGCCTCGACCAGGTCCTTGCGCGCGGGCAGGCCCGCAAAACGGCCCCACGGCCCCGGCTGCAGGAAGGCATATCCCATCGTGATTGAGCCGGGCTGCTTGAGGCTGATCGCGAACCGGCCCGCGTCGTCGCCGGCGCTGGGCGTCAAGGTGAATTCCAGGCGGCGGTACTCGGCGCCGGCCGGCACGCGCAGCGACTTCTCGGCCAGCTTTTTCGATCCGCTCGAATCGCGAAGCGACACCCAGACGGCGGTATCGCGCTCGGCCCGGATACGCAGCAGGCCCTCATACGCTTTTCCGGCCACCAGGCGAATGCCCCACCGGTTCAGGCCGGCGTTGTCGATGCCGAGTTCCCCGGCGCCGGAGTCGAACGACAGCCGCTGGCTCTGGCGGCCGATGAATGGCGCGGCGCGCTCGAAGCGGAACGAGCCGCGCGCGCTTCCTTGCTCGAACGCGCGCCAGTGGCGGCTGACCTGGCGGCCGGCGTTGGCCGTGTTCAGCAGCGCCTGGCGCTTTTCGGCCGGCAGTTCCTCGAGCGATACAGGCGTAGCGTTGTTGCGCAGCGGTAGGCCCAGCACCTCCCGCGCCGCGTTGTGCTCCCAGACTCGCCCGCGAAAACCCCACAGCTCGATCTGCCCCTTTTCGTCTTCGCCGACGAATACCTTCAGCCGCTCCTTGCCCTGGATCCCGAGCACCGCGCTATCGACGTGTTCCTGGAAAGATTCGCCGTACAACAACTGGCTGTAAAGCCCGCCGTAGCATTGCGAATTGAGGTCTTCGAGGTTGACGCCGATGAAGCGCGGCGTGATGCGGTGCAGCTTCCGGGCCGCATCGATGCGAATCTGGGCCCCCGGCGCGGCCTGGGGGCCATGCTCCGCCGCCATCATCAGCAGGCCCGCCGCCAGGAGCGCCGTTATAGCAAATCGTCTGAGAATCACGCGCCGCATTCCGGTAGTGTAGCCTGCTGAGTGCTGACTGACGAGTGATGAGTGCCCGTGTGCATTCTGCTGCATTTCGGCGAGAGTGTACTTACCGCACCAGCCATGAAGCGGGGACGCAGCCCGCTGAAACGGGCTGCGCCGCCGCATCATGAATAATTCGGGCTGACCGTTCAGAGGCGCTTCTGGCGGCTGCGCCCACACCAGAAAACTCACGCGTGCATTTTCACCCAGGCTTCTTCGGCTTGAAGCGCCGCGATGGCCCTGGGCTGAATCTTGCGGTACACCTGGGCGGGAGGCAAAGGGCTGCCGTCAACCTCCAGCAGGCGCGCCACGGGAATGCCGAACAGCCGCTCGTTTTCCTCCAGGAAGGGACGGATCACTGCCCAGTCGCGCTCTTCCAGCCGGGCAAACTCCCCGCCGTTGAGTTGCTCCTCGGAGACTTTTCCGTGCGGGTCGCGGATGTAAATGGCGCCACCGGAAGCCAGGGAAAACAAGTTGCCGCCGGGGTAGGGAGTATCCATCTCGAGGATCTGGCCTTGGTCATTCAAGACGATCCCGTTGAGGATAGCGAAGCCGCCGCCTTCCAGCGGGTCCCCGGCCATAAACGACTCGGCTAGATAATCCAGGCAGGTCCCATTGATGACCACCCGGGGCTTGCCGACGGCGTTGATGAGGGGCCGGCCCGCCGCGCTGCCCAGCACGAATGCTTGCCCGCCCTTGCCGGCATAGAGAAACGTCTGGCCGACACTGCCGTAGACGACGAGTTTCCCGTCTTTCATGATCTGGGCCAACTGATCCTGCGCGTCGCCATGAACAAAAACTTCCGCCCCATCGATGCCCGAGGCCAAATAGTCTCCCGAGGCTCCGTAAACGTCGATCGAGACGCCTTTGGTGTCCGGGCCCAGGCCGTTGGCGATAAACCGATGCCCCCTGGCGTGCGTCACCATGAACTTCCGAAAGCCGCGTTGGTAAAGCCGAACGATTTCGCGGGCCAGCGAGTGCTCACCCTGTGCCGCGAAGCCGCCGGCGTGGATAACGGCCGTCTGCGCCGGCGCGGAAGGGCCGGGCGGAGAATTTCCCGCGCTCACGAAGGCATAGGCTACAGAAGGGGATTGGCGGATGGACCCGACGATCGCTTCCAGGCTCTGATCAAAGAGTGACAGCATGCTGCTCGGCCGCATCGAGCCCGTGGGATAGCGGCGGTCCATCAGCAGCGTGAGGACTTCCAGTGCCCGCCTGCGGTCATGGTCGTTCCCGGCAGTGCGCCCCAGGGCCTCGAGAAATGCCAGCAGGTTTCCATAGTCCCAGCCCAACAACCGCTCCCTGGCCCATGCGAACAGCCCAGGTGTGGGAACGTCGGGCAGCGCGATGCCGGTCCGCACGGCCGTGGCGCGCGCCTGGTATGGCTCCTGCGGCGCGCTTGCTTGGATGGGCCGGCCGAACTTGTCCGTGCATACGAACCTGGCGGGGCCATTCCCGTCGGCCTGGACGGTGAAGATAAAGGCCCCGCCGTCGGTGTGGCTGCCGCCGCGCGCGTTCCAGTAGAGATCGGCGTGCGTCCAGAATCGCTGATCTTCCGAGGCCAGGCTTTCCAGGGCGGCGTCGATGGCCTGCTTCTCCGACGCCGCGAAACCGATCGAGACAGGACCTTGCTGCAAGGCAAACACCTGCGGCCGCAGCATGCTGGTGTCGGTGATGCCGATCAGGCGGTAGGCCCCCTGTGCCTGGGCGGATTGGGCGATCAGAAAAAACCAGGGCCCGTCAGGCGACCCGTGAATATGCACGGTCTGAAGTTGGTGGTAGATCGGCTTCTTTTCCTCGGGCAGCAGTGTGAAGTCCCGCTCCGTTGTCGGCGCCAGCGATTCGATCACGTATTCCAGCGGATACGAGTACGTCCGGTGCAATAGATCGAAGACCAGCACCGAAACTTCCGTATCGGTCAAAAAAAGAGGGTAGATGTTGCGCTGAGCGAGGTACTCGCAGATGGAGGAATAGTTGGCGAAGTCGCCGTTGTGCACCAGGGCTTCGTGAAGTCCGACGAAGGGATGGGCGCCGCCGGGATGCCACACCTTGCCCTTGGTCGGGTAGCGATGGTGGCCGATCCAGACGTGGGCGCGCATACCCTCCAGTTGGTAATAGCGAATCACGTCATCACCGTAACCCACCATCTTGAGCGCCAGCATGTTCTTGCCATGCGACAGGACGAAGGCGCGCTTTTCGCCGGCCGAGGCGTAAAACGTGCGGTTCAGGCCATAGCTGTTTTGGTAGACAATCTCGTCCTCGATGCGATTCCGGGGGAGGGCCGGCGCCGCTGCCGCCTCCAGGCCATTCTTCTTCCTGAAGGCTTCCACGGCTCCGGGCTTCACCCGCCCGAAGTACAAGAAAACTTCCGGCGGTTTGACATCGAGCCTCCCAACGATCCCCGAGTCATCTGTGCCCGGCAGGGAGCGCGCATGATCGATCTCGAAGGTCGGCTCAATGTAGCTGCGTTCGACTTCCAGCCGGGCGCGGGAGTCGAGATAGGCGATGGCGAGCAGGTAGTCGTTTTCCAGAATCTCCTGGGTGACACCCCAGTCCTCGGGCGCCAGTCCCACCGCGGCGATGCCGCCTCCCTTGCCGTTGCCGCGATTGCGCATTTGCGTTAATGCCTGGAGCAGATGGCGTGCCGGAATCCTCTCGCTCGCGGCCATCCCGATTACGCCGCACCCCCCCTCGGCCTCAGCCTTGCGCCACACTGCTCGCGTGCCGCCTTCGGGGATAAGAGATTCTCTGGAGGCCAGGAACCTGGCGACAGTTTCCGGTTGGGTTATCACCGCGTTTCCTCCTGGCTGCGATAGAGCAGCAGATCCGTTCTGCCCACCAGGTCGCGAATGCTGGAAAGCCCCAGCCGGCGCAGGATATCGCTGAGCTGCAGTTGGAATGACTGATACAGCTTGCCGAGCCGCTCGGCAGCCCAGTCCGTCTCCACTAATTGCGAGAGCTCCGGATCGGTGGTGCAAAGCCCAAAAGGACACCCGCGGCCACGCTCGCAGTTGCCGCATCGCGTGCAGCCCAGCGCCACCAGCTCCGTGGTGCCCAGGACGGCTCCGTCCGCGCCCAAAGCGATGGCCTTGGCAATGTCATCGGCCGTGCGTATCCCGCCGCTGGCCATAACCACGACCTCACCTCGAATGCCCTCCTGCAGCAGGCAGCGGTGGACCTTGGGGAGGGCGAATTCAATGGGCATGGCGATGTTCTTCTTGGCGATTTCCGGGGCCGCGCCCGTGCCGCCGTAACTGCCGTCAATGTGCACAATGTGCGCCCCGGCGTAGTAACTGCCCACCGCTACCATGTCGATGTCCGTGGGGGTGGAGACCTTCACGGATACCAGGGCTTCCGGGTTGATGGTCTTGACCCAGTCCACGTGCTTCTTGTGGTCCTCGACGGAGTAAACGCTGTGAAACGGAAAGGGCGAGAAGAGGCTGACCCAGGGAAGCGACTCGCGCATGGTGGCCACGGTGGCCGTCACCTTATCGCCCAGAAGGTGCCCTCCCAGACCGGGCTTGGCCCCCTGGGCATACTTGAACTCGACAATGGGCGCGTATTGGATCGTCTCCTCTCTGACCCCGAACATGCCGGTGGCAATCTGGGTGATCACGTGGTCCTTATAGGCCAGCAGCGATTCCGGATATCCTCCTTCGCCGGTACAGGTGAAGGTCTTCCAGGCCTGGGCCGCTTGGGCTCGGGCGCGCATCACCGGCTCGCTGATGGAGCCAAAGGACATCCCGGCTCCATAGAAGGGGACGGGAATTTCGATGCGGCGATCATAAGGCCGGCGATTGAGCGGGATGGAGAGATCAATGGGCACGGTGTCGGGAAGCCACCGATCCTGGGGAGGGAATTTGAAATCGAGCCGGTCGAAGCCGCCGCCGGAATTGCCCACCCGGTGTTCCAGCCCATTCGTGGGCGGCATTCCGGTTTCAGCCTGCAGCCAGGTGGACAGAATCAGGTCCGCAGTCCAGCGGTAGTCTCCCAGTGCCGGCGGCCGGCCCTGTTTCAACCCCGGCCAAAGGTGAAAGCCGCGGCGCAAGAGTTTTGTATGTTTCTCGGTGACGAGCTGCTCGGCGGTCCTGCTTCTATTGGCCATAGCCCTCAATCCCGGAGAAGGCTTCGCGCTCCAGGTCCTTTTGAAACATGGCACGGCCTATCTCGCCCCGGAACCGGCGGACATCCCGCAGGCCGGCGGCTCCCAGCACCTCCAGCAGTTGATCGCGCCAGGAAGCCAGCAAATTCTCCACGCGCTGGACACCCCAGTTGACGGTCAGCCTTCTGGGCAGCCGGAAGCGGCTACCTTGGCGATCCAGGCACTCGCCGAGGAACTGGGCCTGCAGGGCTGCCAGCAGGGGTGTATCAAGCGCGATCGCGTCCAGACCGCAGATAATGGCCTTGGGAACGTGCTCGGCGGCGATGATTCCCCCGCTGCCCAGCAGGGTCACCTCGTCCCGGCGCCCCGCCTCCACGAAGGCCCCGTGAGCCTCCCGGATGAGGTCCAGCACGAACCGCCCATCCGGTCCCAAACCATGATAATTGGCCACCAAGTGGAACACGCGGATCCCGGAATGATAGTGCTTTAACAGCTCCTCGCTGGAGCCCAGGTCGTGCCGCAAGCAGATCGTGCTCTCGGCGAAGCGCCTGCGAATCTCCCGGAAGAGCGCTTCGTTCCAGCCATCCAGCTCGATCATTAGCGGAGTGAAACGGAGCTCGGTGAGTGCGTCCGCATCCTCGCGGCTGACAAGTGGAATGATCTGCCGCCCCTGGAGCGCGAACCTGTTGAGCGCCCCAAGCGGCAAGACGGCGAACGTTTCTGCTACTTGGGCGGCGGCTGCAACAATCTGCAGGAATTTGCGCGATACGACTGAGGCGGGCGGGACATCGAACAGAACTGGGATGGGAATGGAAAAGGTCCGTGCGCTCTCCCCAGTCGCCGCCCCCTGCTCATTGAAACTGAGGAATGGCGGCTTCTGGCCAATATCCACGGCTGTGGAAATGAACTCCCGGCCATGGATGCCGTCGCGGGTAGGGCGGACGATTTCCGACATGTCCGTCCACATCCCGTCCCAGCCTTCGCCACCGAAGGGGCCCCGGTAGCCCGTGCCTTTTACCGGTATCCTCCCGGTTCGTGCCTCGTAGCAAATCGTGTCCACTTGCTCCGGCGTAAAGTACGAGTCACCCAGAAGCCGATGTTCGGGCTCGGGATAAACCTGCACCATTTCCGGATACTCGATGGTGCAGCGCAGGCATCCCACACAGCAATAATTCCTGGGCGCAAATCCCCCTACAGGCCCCGAGAAGACGCCATACACGCAGGGCCGGCTCAGTGCGACTTCTCGGTTTCCCCGATAGCGGACCAGTTCTGTGAGCAGATGCGTGGCCAGGCCATGCTTTTTGACTTTTACCCGAGTGCGGTTCGGAAATGGCGCGATTTCGAGTGCGGGGCTGGTTTCAACGTGGTAGCGCTGATACATGTAGTCGTCCCAGTGATGGGCCGGTCGCGATTTTAGCACGGGTGGATTGATCGCGTGCCCCGACAAGAAATAGGCCGGTGGCGGCATTTCCCTGGCGCGCGGCGATGTACACTGTACATCGTGAAGAGGACTCAGCTCTACATCGAGGACGATTTGTGGGCGGTGCTCCGCATCCGCTCACGGCAATCGGGAGTGTCCATCTCTGAACTGATGCGGCAGGCGATTCGGGATCGGTATTTCAGCGGTGCCGCCCGGCGTCAAGAGGCCATGCGGGCCGTGGTCGGCATCTGGAAGGACCGGTCCGATCTGCCAGACACGGAGAGCTATGTGCGGCGGCTTCGCAAGGGCAGCCGGATCAAGAGAGTTGCTCCTTGAAAACGGTTCTGATCGATTCCGACGTTCTCATCGAGGTTTCCCGGGCGCAGGACCCGGACCTGCTTGCTCGCTGGAATGAGTTGAGCGGCAGCGAGGTCGTCGTCTTGTGCTCCCCGGTCACTATCGCTGAGGTTTGGCACGGCGCGCGGCCGCATGGGTGCCCCCGCGGTAATTGTGGATTGCGGATTTCAAACGGATGGCCACGGCAGTCCGCATATTAGGAAGATCCCATGCAACTTGTCGGACCCAAGAGGCTGGCGATGGTGGCGGTGATTGGCGTCGTCGCGGGATTGATGATCATGGCAGTTGTCGTGCGCCTGATCGAAAACCGGTTCATCTATTTCCCGCCGCGCTATCCCGAAGGATTCCTCCCGGCCGCGCAGTATCCGTTTCGGTTTGAGGACGTGTGGCTGACGGCCGACGACGGCGTGAAGATCAATGCCTGGTACGTGCCGAACCCCGCCTCACGAAAAGTCCTGCTGATGTTCCATGGCAACGCGCTGAACCTCGGGCAGGATGGAACAGGGCGCCTGGATACGTTCGCGCGCCTGGGTGTCAATCTGCTGGAAATCGACTACCGAGGATACGGCAAAAGCGAGGGAACGCCGCACGAAGCCGGCCTTTATCGCGACGCCGACGCCGCCTACCGCTACCTGCGCGAGATAAAGCGGCACCAAGCGAGCGAAATCTGCATCTACGGCCACTCACTGGGCAGCGCCGTGGCCACCGATTTGGCCTCGCGGCGAGAGTGCGGTGGTTTAATCATTGAAAGCGCGTTCAGCAGTGGCCGCGAAATGGCGCGCCGCATGTTCGCCATCCCGCTTTTCCATTACCTGCCAAAGACCAAGTTCGACACCCTCGCCAAGATCCGCACGGTGCGCGCGCCGATCCTGGTCATCCACGGTGCGGACGACAATTTGATCCCGATGTCGATGGGGAAAGCGCTGTACGAGGCGGCGCCGCACCCGAAGTCGTTTCTCGCCGTAGCGCGCGCGGGCCACGACGATGCTTTCATCACCGGCGGCGAGAGGTACATTGAGGCGCTGCGCCAGTTCGTAGGTCCGTAAAGCGGTGAAAGCGGAAGGCGGAAACCGGCAGGACCGAGCCCGACGGCTTTCCTTGGTCTCCGGCGGGGATCTGCCGGGGGGATGCCGGAGCGCTACTCCAGCAGCAGGGCGCGGAAGCCGGCCTGGATGAAGTGCTGATCGGCGGCCAGGGCCTCACGGATTCCGCGCTCGCCCATAACTACAAACGACACGCAGTCCGTAAGACTCCATCCCTTGTCAGCCCTTTCTGCATAAAGCCGAAACCCCGTCTCGAACAGCTCCTGGCTGAGAGAAATGACCTCGATATCGGGGTCGCTCCGGATGTCGGCTATCAAGGCGATCGCCAACACCCGAAAACGCTGGTTCGCCAACGCGTCGCCGATCTCAAGCAGAATCGCTTCTGTCGTCACAAGTCGCGACGGGATGGTCGTAGCAAGGACGTGGGCGCGTTCGTGCAGTTGATCGTCGGCGTTGGTAAGGGCGAGCCAGTAACCGGTATCCGCAAACAAAACAGGACGATTCATCGCTTCGGTGTGCCGTGCAGGTAATGGTCGTGCTGCTCGGCTAGGTCGGGGATACCGAGAGGCTTCGCACGCGCCAGAATGCGGCCAATCGCGCGAGGCACAGTGACGGGCGCGCCCGTGGACGGCTCGCTTCCAATTATAATGAGATGGCGGGTGTTCGGTTCGAGGTCTAACGGCTCCTGGGGCCGGAAGACCTCCCCGTCATAGATCACCTCAACGCTTCGCGTCATACGTAACTCTCCCCCCTATTTTACATGACCGACCCTGCCGCCAATCAGGGTACGACCCTGTGCCGTCAAACCACACACGGCTACTCATCTCTTCGGCAGACCGTAGAGACACTGGTTATGCTGCTTGGCCAGGTCGGACACACCGAGGTCGCACGCCATTCCTAGGATGTCCTGGAGCGACCATTCGCCTGGTTCTTCCGGCTCCGCCGCCGGTTCGATTGTCACCCGGTAGCGGCCGTTGGGCTGCAGATCGAGCGGCTGTTCCGGCCGGAGGACCTCCCCGTCGAAGATCATGTCAACCGTGCGCATCATGTCAATTCAGTGACCCGTCGGCAGTCATGTCAAAGCGGCTAGGCCGAATTGCGCCTGCGGGCGCGTCTCCGCGGAGCCGACTGCGGCTTGCTCGCCCGCCCCGCCTTCGTCAACTCTTTCACAATCGTCAAGAGGTAACGGCGGCCAGCAACTAGAGGGAGCGGTGTTTCCAAGCGAAAAACCTCGCCGTCGTACACCACGTCAGCGGTCCACTTCATTTTCCTCCTCCGCTCTCATTGTACACCGGGCCGGGCGTCCGACCCCGGTTGGCGACAACCGCATTTGTGAGCGCTGCAAACTCTGTTAGACTGCGCGCTATGAAACGGCTAGGCTATGCCTGTTTAGTGCTGTTGGCAGGCGCGGTCGCGGCGGCGGCGCAGGCGCCCGGCGGTTTGTTCACCATCGAGCAGGTGTTGAGCGCGCCGTTCCCGTCCGAGTTGCGCGCCGCGCCGGCTGGCAACCGGGTGGCCTGGGCCTTCGACGCGCGCG
>Ga0315294_10010162_pt1 | contig 10323 bp, 9 predicted proteins | sample YL17G13_40_MG_FD_203626 | JGI IMG/M metagenome (GOLD analysis project Ga0315294, IMG submission 203626) | Sediment microbial communities from Yellowstone Lake, YNP, Wyoming, USA - YL17G13_40 | ecosystem: Environmental > Aquatic > Freshwater > Lake > Sediment | place: USA: Wyoming | collected...
ATGTTATCGGGGTTGAGCTGGGCGGCGCGTTGAAGAACATCGTGGCGCTAGGCGCCGGCATGGTAGACGGTCTCGGTTACGGGAATAATGCCAAAGCTGCCTATATGGCACACGGCCTGAGCGAGATAGCGAGCCTGGGAGTAGCACTAGGCGCCAAGCCTCTCACGTTTCTCGGCCTCTCCGGGCTGGGCGATCTGCTGGCGACATGTGATAGTTCTCTGAGCCGCAATCACACGCTGGGGGAGGGGATGGCACGCGGGCGTTCGCTTAATGAGATGATCGAAGCTATAGGCAGTACGGTCGAGGGTGTTCCTACTACTGCGGTTGCATTGAAGATATCCAGAGAGCTTGGGGTTGACATGCCTATTACCGAGCGAATTTACCGTGTTCTCTATGAAGGCCTTAATCCCGCAAAGGCCATGGCTGAACTAATTGGCGATTTGAAACCTCTTTAGAATGACTGGATAGATATTGTAGAACTATTGAGACCAACGCGGTGTGATTTCATCGGATGTCTTGTAAGTGAGTCTCGTAAGGTTCTTTCCGTCGGCATCCATCGTATAGATATCCCAGTTTCCATTTCGTTCTGAGGAAAATATTACTTTGCTACCATCCGGAGACCAGGAAGGGCAACCATCCGGTGAAGGGTTGTGGGTAAGGTTTAAAGTATTAGCACCATCTATGTCCATGGTGTATATTTCAGAGTTGCCATCGCGATTTGAAGTAAAGACAATTCTGCTGCCATCTGGGGAGATGCTGGCATCTACGTCACTGCCAGAACTGTTTGTAATCCTCATCTGGTTTGTCCCATCGGCATCCATTAAATAAACTTCATAGTTACCATCGCGATCAGAGGAAAACGCAATTTTAGTGCCGTCTGGTGACCAGTAAGGGAAGGTATCTATAGAGGAGTTATCAGTTAATCGAGCTATGTCAGAACCGTTTGTATACATCGTATAGATATCGTAATTTCCATCTCGGTTAGAGCAAAAGACAATTTTGTTTCCGTCGGGTGAAAACCATGGATATCCATCGTCATCTGAGGTATTGGTGAGGTTAAGTTGATTTGATCCGTCGCGATTCATAATGTAGACTTCCCAATTCCCGTCTCGATGTGAGTAGAATGAAATCTTGTTGCCGTCTGGTGACCACGCAGGCGCTAGATCTGTACCTGAGCTATATGAAAGATTCGTAATGTTAGAATTATTTCCCACCATAAGATAAATTTCTTGGTCGCCTCCCGAATTTGAGCTAAATACGATCTCGCCATTAATATCATGAATAGTATCTGTTTTGTGTATTGCAATAAAGATAACACCAGCAATAATGGCAATAAGTAGTACTGTTAGAGCAATCTCCCACTTTCTGATTATGCTCATTGTTTTTATGCGTTCGTAGAAGTTCTTAATCCAACTCTCTCCTAGAAGATATTACAGAATATGCCGATATTTTGGAGTATTATATCTTAATATTCATTGACGGTCTATCTAATTCTCCGTATTCGTAGAGAATAGCTGTAGCGGCTACGAGTCCAGCCGTCTCTGCTCTTAGTACGCGTGGTCCAAGTCTTATCTTGTTCATACCACTTGTTTGTGCCAATTCTTCCTCGTCAGTAGTAAAACCACCTTCTGGACCTATAAATATATTGACTATTGAAGGGCTGTTCTGAAAGATATTCGGTCGTAGCACCTTGCTTAATTTAAGCGAGTCGGATCCAATGCCTGCAATTAGGGATAATCCCTCCACAGAATGGCATGCGTCATTGAAAAACAGGGCTGGTTTTAAAATAGGCATTACTCCTCTTCCGGATTGCTCGGTTGCCTCTTTTATTATCTTCTCCCAACGTTCCAATTTGTTGGAACTTGGCTTTCTAGCAACACACCGCTCACAGACCACAGGTACAAAGACGGATATTCCGATCTCGGTGCATTTTTGGAGAACGAACTCGAAATGGTCTGATTTCAATAGTGCTTGGTATAGGGTAATCTTAACATCTGGTTCAGCGACCTGTCTCGTATTGTATATGGTACCTTTAACCTGATCCTTCTCCACTTCATCGAGAATAACCATATATTCCAATCCGTTATTATCGAATACTACAATCCGCTCGCCGCTTTGCAATCGCAGTACATTTCTGATTTGATGAACAATATCACCTTCCAGGATGATACTTTCATGATCAATACATTGTCTGTTTACAAGAAAGCGCTGCATGTGGAAGGTCTCTTAATGAGCATCAGGATTCAAACGCGTCTTTAATCCGGTTGAAGAATCCCTTACCCTTCTTTGGCATTGTTGCCGGGCCTAGTGTCTTCGATAGTTCGTTCAGTAGTTTCTTTTGCTCGTTTGTCAACGATTCAGGTGTAACAACATATACTACAATCAACTGATCACCGCGACCCCCGCCATGGAGATGTGGCACCCCTTTTTCCTTGAGGCGCATGACTCTGCCGGACTGGGTCCCGGGCTGGATCTTCAGCGGTACTGTGCCGTCTACGGTCGGTATCTCGATTTCATCACCCAGCGTCGCCTGAGGGAAAGTGATCGGGACTTCATATAAAATATCGTCGCCGTGACGTTTGAACAACTTGTGTTCCTTAACGGAGATAGTTATGTATAAATTACCGGAACTGCCGCCGTTATTCCCTGCATTGCCCTCGCCGCTGATACGGATTTGAGAGCCTTCATCCACGCCGGCGGGTACAGATATAGCGATTCGGCGCGTTTTTTCTTCATGCTTTGCACCCTTACAAACGGTGCAGGGGTCAGAAGTAATCTGCCCGGTACCGCTGCAGCGCAGACATATAGTGACATTTACAAATTGGCCAAAGAAACTGCGCTGTACCTGGCGTACTTCACCTGATCCATTACATTCGGGGCATTTAATCGGATTGCTGCCTGGTTTACATCCAGTACCATGACATTTCGAACAGGATTCCGTTCGATGTATCTCGATTTCCTTCTCGCAACCAAAGACCGCTTCTTCGAACTCTATGGTTAGATGATGACGAAGGTCATTGCCGCGTTGTGGTCCGCTCCTGGTCTTTCTGCCAGCAGTTCCGCCAAAGAACGTTTCAAAGATATCTCCGAAGCCACGGAATATGTCATTATCAAAACCTTTTCCAAACGTTTCACCGGCATGTCCAAAACGATCGTACGCCTCTCTGCGCTCCGGGTCTGAAAGCACTTCATACGCTTCATTAATTTCTTTGAACTTTTCTGCGGCGCCGTTATCATTATTTTTATCAGGATGATATTGATGTGCAAGCTTTCTGAACGTCCGTTTAACATCGTCGGCCGACGATGTTCTCGGAATGCCTAGTACTTCGTAATAATCTCTCTTTTGCGTAGCCATTATTTCTATAACTCAACTTTTCATTATAAGTCACAAAATATGGCATTACAAGTTTGTCATTGCAGTGTTAGCTATAGATTAAATTCTGATACCTCTTGACAAATTTGGAGAAAAGGTAGTAGATTAGATATGGTTAGCACTCGATAACCGAGAGTGCTAACTGGTGGTAAAAATGCTATCAGAACGATCCGCTAATATACTAAAAATTATAATTGACGAATATGTCTGGACTGCCATGCCCATAGGATCCGAGACGATTGCGAATAAATATAATCTCGGAGTTAGTCCTGCGACAATTAGAAATGAGATATCTCGTTTGGAGAGGGAAGGGTATGTTGTCAGACGACATATTTCGGGCGGCAGTGTGCCTTCAGACAAGGGATATCGATACTACGTTGAGTACTTGATGCAGAAGGTTGATATATCCTTGGATGAACAACGGATGGTCTCGCATCTCTTCCATCAGGTTGAATGTGATCTGTCACAATGGACTCGTCTAGCCGCAGCTTTGCTTGCTCGAATGGTCCATAACTTAGCATTAGTGACATTTCCTAAAGCGATGTATTCCAGTTTCGGCCGTGTGGAACTTGTGTCGCTGCAGGAATCGACGGCACTGCTCATACTGCTGCTTCAAGAAACGAGATTGAAACATCAACTTATTGCTTTTGATAAAGCGGTTACACAGGAGGACCTGAATGCTGTTTCTCGTGAGTTAAATGATCTCCTTTACGGTTTGGCCTGGTCTCAGATATTAGCTTACAAGGGGAATCTTAGTCCACTCGCTGCTGAAGTGAAGAAGACAATAGTTGAGATAATGTCAATGGAGGATGAAAGAAGCTACGAAGAGCCGTATATCGAAGGGCTAAGAAATATAGTAACTCAGCCGGAATTTTCTGATAGTAAGGAAATAATTGGTATCGTAAATGTGCTGGAAAATAAAGATGCCCTGCGGACTCTGTTGCCAGAGGTGCCTAATTGGGATGGAGTACATGTAGTTATCGGGGGGGAGAACAGGGAGGATACGATGAGGGGCTGCAGTATGGTTTTGACGTTATACGGAATTCCCGGTGAGATGAAAGGGGCGCTTGGCATTATAGGCCCAACGCGAATGGAGTATAGCAGGGCGGTATCATCAGTGCGGTATTTAAGTTCAATAATGAGTAACCTAGTAGGTGAACTGCATAAAGGTAAGCAATAATATTTATGGGTGCGATAATGGATGACAACCGAATTATGTCTGAGGAAGAGGACGAAGGGGCTGAATCGGCCGATATGGCAAATGGGCAAGAGGAAGCGATTGAACTGGGAGAGGTTGAGGATGTGGAAGCGCTGAAGAAAGCATTTGCCGAGGAGGAAGCAAAGGCTGGAAAGTACCTGTCGAACTGGCAGAGGGCTCAGGCGGATTTTATAAACTTTAAGAGGCGCACAGAGCAGGAGAAAAGTGACATTATTAAGCTTGCCAATGCCGGACTGATATTTAACCTGCTGTCGGTGGTCGATGACATGGAACGGGCTCTAGATAATATTTCAAACGAACTCGCCGAGTTTAAGTGGGTAGACGGGATAGTTCTTATATATCGTAAGTTTATGGCAATACTTGAAGCAAACGGCGTCAGCGAGATGAAGGCACTTGGTGAGCGGTTTGATCCCTCTCTTCATGACGCTGTAGTCCATGTCGAGGGAGAAAGCGGGAAAGTAGTGGCAGTAGTACAGAAAGGCTATATGATGAATAATCGGGTTCTTCGTCCCGCGATGGTGAAAGTAGGTAGAGGTCATAGCTCTGCTTCAAGCGATAAGCTCGCTAGAGATGAATAAAGAGATCGTTCAGATAGAAAAAGCAATCATTCATATTATGGAGGTGTAGAAATGGGAAAGGTCATAGGGATAGATTTAGGAACAACCCTTAGCGAAGTGGCGGTGATGGAGGGAGGGGAGCCAACTATAATAACAAACGCTGAAGGATCGCGGCTTACGCCGTCTATTGTGGCTGTGAGTAAGTCAGGGGAGAGGCTCGTAGGCCAGATAGCAAAGCGTCAGTCTATAACAAATCCCGAAAATACTATATATAGTATTAAACGATTTATGGGGCGCAAATGGGGTGAGCCGGCGGGGCGGGAATTGCCGGTGGAGGAGGATGCCCGCCGTAAGTCATACAAGGTAACTAAAGGCCCGAATAATGAGGTGCGGGTATTGATGGGTGGTAAGGAGCATAGCCCGCAAGAGATTTCCGCCATGATACTGCAGAAGGTTAAGCAGGATGCCGAGGCCTATCTTGGTGAGAAGGTAACTGAAGCCGTTATCACCGTTCCTGCTTATTTCAATGACAGCCAGAGGCAGGCAACCAAGGATGCCGGCGAGATTGCCGGGCTGAAAGTGCTAAGGATAATCAACGAACCCACGGCTGCGGCTTTGGCATATGGCTTAGATAAAAAGAAAGACGAGGTTGTAGCAGTATATGACCTTGGCGGCGGTACATTTGATGTCTCTATATTAGAGCTGGGCGAGGGCACATTCCAGGTTAAATCTACCAGTGGGGATACTCATCTTGGCGGAGATGACTTCGATCAGTGCATCATGGATTGGCTCTGCAATGAATTTAAAAAGGATCAGGGTATAGATTTAAGGCAGGATAAGATGGCATTGCAGCGACTGAAAGAGGCTGCTGAGAAGGCTAAGTGTGAACTGTCCACCGTCATGCAGACCGAGGTCAGCCTGCCGTTCATTACTGCTGATGCGACCGGTCCTAGACATTTGAATATAACGCTGACCAGGGCTAAGCTTGAGCAATTAGTCATGGAACTGGTGGAAAAGACCGCCGGGCCATGCAAGCAGGCACTTTCCGATGCCGGGCTGACTGCAAAACAAATACAAGAGGTGATACTGGTTGGCGGACAGACCAGGATGCCTCTAGTGCAGCAGAAGGTTAAGGAGATATTCGACAAGGAGCCCAACAAGAGCGTCAATCCCGACGAAGTTGTAGCTATGGGCGCAGCGATACAGGGAGGGGTGCTAAAGGGAGAGGTCAGTGACATTCTGCTCCTTGATGTTACGCCGCTGACGCTTGGTATTGAAACACTTGGTGGCGTGATGACACCGCTTATATCGAGAAACACCACTATTCCGACGGCCAAGAGCCAGATATTTTCGACCGCATCCGATGGACAGACGGGTGTGGAGATACATGTTTTGCAGGGCGAACGCGCCATGGCAAACGATAATAAGACATTAGGCCGATTCATGCTTGATGGAATAGTGCCTGCCCCGCGCGGTATGCCTCAGGTTGAGGTTTCGTTCGACATTGACGCAAATGGTATTGTAAGTGTGAAGGCGCATGATAAAGGTACCGGAAAAGAGCAGAAGATAGTGATAACTGCTTCGAGCGGACTATCGAAGGAAGAGGTAGAGAAGATGAAGCGGCAGGCTGATATGCACGCTTCTGAAGATGCCAAACGGCGCGAAGAGGTGGAGACTAAAAATGCTGCTGATACTATGGCCTACACTGCCGAGAAGACCCTGAAAGAGCAGGGGGGTAAAATATCGGCGGAGCTTAAACAGAAGACTGAAGAGAAGATCAAGAGTATTCGTGACGCGATCAATGCAAACAATATCAACGATATAAAGAGAACGATGCAGGAGCTCTCAGATTTACTGCAGCAGATCGGCGCCGCGATTTACCAGCAGGGGCAAGGGCAGCAGCAAGGCCCCGACGGCGGAGCGCCTCCGCCACCTCCGGGAGGTGATAAGCCATCGGATGATGGGACCGTCGAGGGCGAGTTCCGCGAGGTTTAATCGAATCGATATGTAATGGTGACGAAGGGCGGGGCGCATGTGCTCCGCCCTTCTTTATTGCTGGTGGGAGATCGCGCTAGAACTTAAGTCTTATCAACCCCCTGCTGTCCCCCTTGAAAGTGGGAAACATCATCCGAACCCCCTGTTAGTCCCCCATACGTTGGGGGACTTTAAAAAATCTGGGGGGCACCCCCAGTTCCCCCGTCAGGAGACTTTCTCCTGAACCTCTTTTTAATCTGTGGTTGGATTATCACCAAACATCCGGCAGGGGGAATCTTGCATCCCTAGTTGTCGAGGTATGGGTCGATTTATTATCTAACCCCCTCTGTTCCCCCAAACTTGGGGGAAGTATAAAAGATTTAGGGGATACCCCTAAGACCCCGCCAGAGGGTGATCCCTCTGGACTTCCCGATTCTGATAGACGATTACCTGAGAGAAATGACGGGGACAACCCAATATCCCTCGGTCCTTCCGTGGAAGGACACCTCTTTCCAAGGGGTTGCTGTAACGTTCGTTCGTATTGACTGCATAGTAGCGCTTTGATATACTTCAGGCAGCTTGAAAAAGGATAGAATTTAAATGGCGTACGCAAGTATCACAGGGTGGGGGAAGTATTTGCCGGAACGCGTGATGAAGAACAGCGAACTGGAAAAGATGGTAGATACTTCGGACGATTGGATTGTGACCCGCACCGGCATCAGAGAGCGACATATTGTAGGCGATGATGAAGCCACGTCGACCATGGCTGTGGCAGCAGGGAAGAAAGCCCTGGAAGTAGCCGGGCTTCGACCACAGGACCTAGATCTGATCATTCTGGCCACATGCAGCCCTGATAGAATAGTACCAGCATCAGCAGCATATGTTCAGCATGCTATAGGAGCCAGTAAAGCAGCTGCTTTTGACGCGATGGCAGGGTGCAGCGGTTCGTTGTATGCTTTGGTTACTGCTTACCAGTTTATCGCATCGGGAGCTTACAAGAACGTACTGGTAGTTGGCAGCGAGTCGCTTACGCGGGCGATCGATTGGACTGATCGTTCTACTTGTGTGCTTTTCGGCGACGGAGCTGGCGCCGTTGTAGTGCAGGCCAACGAGCATTCCACTGATATGCTTAGCTTTGTTCTCGGGAACGACGGGAGTGGCGCGGACCTTCTTTATGCGCCAGGCCCTTGCGGCAAACGGACAAACGGTATTACTAATGGGCATTACTATCTATGCATGGATGGGCGTGAGGTATTCAGATTTGCGGTAAATACACTCGCCGATGCAGCGAAGCAGGTGGTAGCTACCGCTGGGCTCAAGATATCCGATATTGATTTGTTTATCCCACATCAGGCAAATCAGCGTATTACCCAGGCCGCGATGAAGGCATTACATCTCTCCAGTGAGAAGGTTTTTGTAAATCTAGACCGCTATGGGAACCTGTCAGCGGCATCGGCTATGGTTGCCCTGTGCGAGGCTGCGGAGCAGGGGAGGCTCAAGGAGGGCGATCTGGTCGTCTTGGTAGCCTTTGGCGCCGGATTGTCCTGGGCTGCTATGGTTTTACGCTGGCAGCCCAATTAAGTTATAATAAAGAAAGATTAAAGAAAGGAATGATAAATGCAAGAAAAGACTAAAACCCTGACGCTGATGGATGCGTTGCTACCGGATGTGTCGCGCACACGTAACATAGCGCGCAACATACTTCTCGTCGCAGGCTTTGCGGCAGTAATGGCGCTATGTGCTCGTATCTCTTTCAATATAGGCCCTATCCCCATTACTGGACAGACATTTGGAGCGCTTCTTGCTGGTGCACTACTGGGCAGTAAACGCGGCGCAGCCAGTATGCTCACTTATTTGGCAGTAGGCGCGACCGGCATGCCGTTCTGGTTTTCGCCCACAACCGTACCGGGTGTTGCTGCGTTCGCCGGCCCGACCGCTGGCTTCCTTTTGGGATTTGTCCCGATGGCCTTTGTAGTTGGCTTAATGGCAGAACGTGGATGGGACCGCCGCGTATGGACTGCGATCATAGCGATGGTCATTGCAAGCATAGTGCTCTATACCATAGGCCTATCATGGCTGGCTATCTGGTTCCAGCATGCAGGTATTGATAAGTCAGTGTTCGCAACCGCTCTTATACCATGCTTACCAGGCGATGCACTTAAGATTGTATTGGTATCAGCAGCTCTGCCCGGTGGCTGGTGGCTTATGAAGCGTTTCGGCGCAAAGCAGTAATCTTGTTATAAGTAAAAGGGTCCGATAAGAAGCGCGGCGAAGCAGTTGCTCCGCCGCGTTGTTTTCAAGGGGGTAAATTAAGATGGAAATCACGTGGCTGGGGCATTCCTGTTTCAAAATAAAGGGGAAGAAAGTTACCATAATCACAGATCCATATGATGATTCTATCGGCTATACGCTTGGCGAGCAGAAGGCGGATATAGTGACGTTGAGTCATTCTCATCCTGGCCACTGCTTCGCGAAGGGTATTTCCGGGTCTCCCAGGATTCTCAGTGGCCCTGGAGAATATGATGTGGCCGGAGTGCTGATCACAGGAATTAAGACTTTCCACGATGCTGTCAAAGGGGAAGAACGAGGGAAAAATATCATATATCTTATCGATATAGAAGATATAAGAATCTGTCATTTAGGTGATCTGGGCCATGTGCTGGATGCTGAGAAAGCATCCGGTTTATCTGATGTAGATATACTTATGGTGCCGGTCGGCGGTGTCTCTACTATTGGCGCATCCGATGCCGCTGAGATGACAAGACTACTGGACCCAAAGATTGTAATTCCTATGCATTACAAGACAGAAGACCTGAAATTTCAATTAGATTCAATTGATAAATTCCGGAAAGAAATGGGTGTAAAAACTGATATCAAACCGGAACCGAAGCTTGTAATAGGTAAAGCAGGTTTGCTGCAAGGAACGCAGGTCTTTTTGATGAATTATAGACTTGCAGATTGAAAGCAAGATAAAGTAGAAGTTGGTAGTAGGTAATTTATTATCCAACCCTCTGTTAGTCCCCCATACTTGGGGGACTTTTTAATTAGGCTAGGGGACACCCCTAGGACCCCGGCAGGAGGAATCCTGCACCTCTTTCATAACGGGACTGGATGTGAAAGTCGGGATAGGTCTACCCCTTGGTTCCTCAGCCGCGGGACAGATTACAGATTAAAGAAGTTAGTATACACCCCTAGGACCC